>FTHA01001958.1_pt1 | contig 17315 bp, 13 predicted proteins | sample 1640771 | NCBI WGS metagenome assembly FTHA01 (sample SAMEA3914789, study PRJEB12502) | metagenome | biome: forest; material: soil | place: Canada | collected 2011-07-03 | depth 0.3 m | reverse complement strand
TAGGTCTCCACCGAGCCGATGCCGTAGATGCAGGAGACCGAGGCGACCACGATGACGTCGTCACGCTCCAGGATCGCCCGGGTCGCGGCATGGCGCATCCGGTCGATCTGCTGGTTGAGTGAGGAATCCTTCTCGATGTAGGTGTCGGTTCGTGGGACGTAGGCTTCCGGCTGGTAATAGTCGTAGTAGCTGACGAAGTACTCGACCGAATTCTCCGGGAAGTAGCTCTTGAACTCGGAATAGAGCTGCGCCGCCAGGGTCTTGTTGGGCGCCAGCACCAGCGCCGGGCGCTGCGTCGCCTCGATCACCTTGGCCATGGTGAAGGTCTTGCCAGAGCCCGTGACCCCAAGCAGCACCTGGTCCTGGTCGCCCGCATTGGCCTGGGCGACCAGCTCGGCGATGGCGGTCGGCTGGTCCCCGGCCGGCTCGTAGTCCGACACCAGCTTGAACCGGACCCCGCCCTCGGACTTCTCCGGCCGCGCCGGCCTGTGCGGAGCCCACCCGGCCAGGTCCGCGCCGGTGGTGTCATAGACGAAGCCCCGCGAGGCGTCCGCCACGCCGGCCGATGCAGGAGAACGAGACATGAACGGAAGGTAGGCGAGGGGAGGCGCGCGCACAACCGTGGACGCGGATGAAAGCGCTCCTCCCGGCTACGCCCCGACGTTGGCTAGAGACGACGCCTGGCGCGCGGGCACGCCACTTGACCAAAGCCTCAGGGCTTGGCCGCCGGCGGCGGGCCGGCCATGAACACGGCCTGGACCTCGATCTTGCCGTTGCGGACGACGAAGGAGTCGCCGCCTTTGTCTGCGGTGGGCGTGCCGGCGTTCCTCTCCCACGTGACGAAGCCGACACCGCCTTCGGCCCACACCTTGGTCGGCTTGATGGCGGTCCTCGCGGCGGGGTTCGCCAGCATGTTTGTGAACAGGGCGCGGATCGCGGCCTTGCCTTGCAGCGCCGAACCCGCCGTCAGAACCACCGCATCGTCGGCGTAGTCGCCCATCATGGAGTCGACGTCGCCGGAAGCGGCGAACTGCATGTGGCGCTGGACGATCTCGGCGGGCGTCGTCGCGGTCTGGGCGAGCGCGGGGGCTGTTGCCAGCACGGACAGGGCCAGCGCGGCCAGGGTGGTCTTCAGCATCTTGGCGTTTCCTTCCGAGTTGCGGCCGCCTTGTCGATCGGCCGTTCTGGTGTGCCGCAGCTTAGCGCGCAGCTCGACGTCAGTGCAAAGCCAGCCAGCCGCGGTACCGGACGATCAAGCCGGTCCATGGATGGCGGAGCTCCACATTGAAGCGAAACTGCCCATCCTCGGCGGTCTCGTAGGCCTCGCCGCTCGGGGCGAGGGCCAACGGCATCGGCACGCCGAACAGCCGCCAGCTCCGCACGATCAGGCGCAGCCGCAGGCCGTCGACGACCAGGGCCATGGCCACCTCGAGGGGGCCGAAACGCTCGCATAGCAGACCCTCAAGGCGACCCGCACCCGCCCTCTGGACACTCGAAAAGCAGTGGCCGCCAAAGTCGCGCGTCCATGTCTCGCGGCCGTCCTGTTCCTTGAAGTGGACGGTGAGGGGCGTCTGCAGCGCCGCAGGCGGGAAGCGAAACAATTGCGCAGCCAGCAGGGCGAGCGGTCCCTTGCCGCGCTCGACGTCCGCAACGCCGACCGCTGTCATGGAGCCTTTCAGGTCGTGCAAGGCCCTCACCGGCTGGGGCAGACGCATCCAGGCTTCACCCAGGACCCGGCTGTAGAGCGGCCTGGACTCGCCGGGTCTGTCCGTCTGGCGCATGCCGACGTGAATATCCCGTCCGGAGAAAAGGGCCTCGTAGTCGATCAGCTCGAGCTCCTGGGCTCCCGCCCGGGCGCCGGGAGATGGCGATTGTCCACGCAGGCTCCGTCGGATGATGGCCTCCGCCGCCATTGACGGGATCATAGGGCCGTCTTCGCCCTCGGCCAGCAGGCTCCAGGTGCGTTCCACTGTGCGGCCTTCGGGCGAACGGCCGGTTATCGTGACGAACATCCCGCCCCGGTTCTCACCCCATCGCAAAGTGTTGGAGGCCCAGTGGAACACGGGCGCAAAGGGCTCCAGCGACGGCAGAAGGCGCAGGCGCACCAGCCAGGCCAGGGCGATGAGCATGCGGTGCAGAATCTCAGGGACTGGTCCGGCGCCCATCCAGATCGACGTCAGGCCGGGCCACAGTTCGGGCAGAACCTGTAGGTCCGGAACGTCGACGAGCGAGAACAGGGTACTGCGGAGCGGCGTTCTGCCGGGGGTGGCGATGGTGTGGCGCACGGTGTTGGTGAGGGCGAAGCCCGTGGCCGGCTGGCCGTCGATGACCAGCGCGACCGGCTTGCCGGCATACCCGGCGATCGCACGGATCACATTGAGGCCGACGCCGGCATAGGGCGATGGTGCAATCCCGCCAACGATCGTTTCGACCTGCTTCAGGTCCCGCGACAGGGCGCGCACGACAGCGGCGGTAAGCACAGGAAAGCTGCTGACGCCGGAGAGGACTGCGACGCCCCGACGACGGGCGGCATCGTCGAACCGAGCCACGCCTTTGACGAACGCCGAGCCGTCCGCCAGATCCAGATAGCTGACCCCCTGGGCGATGCATGCTCTGACCAGCCGATAGGGGTCTTCGCCATAGGCCTGGAACGGGCCCGAGGCGTCGACCAGCACGTCAGGCCGTGCATCCGCGATCTGCGCCTCGAGGTCGCCGTTCCTGTCGAATACCAGGGGCTCTTTCGTCGCTCCGGGTGGAAGGGTGCGGCAGTAGGCTTGCGCCTTGGATGCGGACCGGCCCGCGATCTGGAGCGTCAGCCTCGGCTCCGCGGCGAGCAGTTGCGCAAGCCGGCCGCCAAACGTGCCGTAGCCGCCGAGGATCAGCACCGTCAGCCGCCCGTCGTCGTCCATGCCGGCCGCCCCCGCCCCTCAGCCCATCGATGTCGAGGACCTATCACCCGCCGTCGGCCAAGCTATAGTGCAGGCGTGGTTGAGTCTCCGGCTGTCGGGTCGAGCCCTCAGGGCATGCAGCTGTGGCATGCGCCGACGTCACCGTTTGCGCGCAAGGCCTTGATCGCGGTGCATGAGCTGGGCCTCGCCCGGGCCATCCAGCTGGTGGAGGTGAACCCCTGGACCGACCAGCGCCTGCGCAAGCTCAATCCGCTGTCCAAGGTCCCCACCCTGGTGAGGCCCGATGGTCCGCCGCTGATGGAGTCGGCGGCGATCTGCGAATACCTGGATGCGGCGGCGGGCCGCGGCCGGCTGTTCCCGCTGTTCCCACCGGCGGGTGAGGAGCGCTGGCGGGCGCTGCGGCTGCAGGCCCTGGCCGACGGAGCGGCGACGGCGGCGACGCGGCTCCATGCTGACGAACGACGCGCGCCCTTCGAGCGATCCCAGGTGATGATGCTGCGGTTCCGCGAGGCCATCGACGCGGCCCTGACCGAGCTCGAGCGCCAGGCCCCCGATCTGACCGCCGAGGCCCCTACGATCGGCGAGATCGCCGTGGCCGCGGCGCTGGGATATCTGGACTTCCGCTGGCCCGAGCGGGATTGGCGGGCGGGCCGGCCAGGCTTGGGAGACTGGTTCGACGCTTTCCAGGCAAGACCGTCCATGGCCGCGTCGGCGCATCGCCTGCCGGCGCAGGCGCAGCAGACCTGAGGAGGATGCGATGAGAGTCCTTACCCTGGCCGCGATTGCGACCCTGGCGCTTGGCGCGCCCTGCGCGATGGCCCAGGACAACACTGCGGTGATGAAGCCGATCGATGGCTTCATCAAGTCGACCGGCCAGGGCCGCCTGGCCGAGGCGGCCGGCTATTTCACCCCGTCCCATTCGATCATCGACGAGTTCGCGCCCTATCACTGGTCCGGCCCCAAGGCGGTGACGACCTGGTGGGCGGGCTTCGTGGCCGATTCCAAGACCAGCGGCATGACCGACGCCGACATGGCAATGGGCGCCCCTACCCGCGTCCTGACGACCGCGCATCATGCCTACGTCGTCGCTCCGGCGGTGCTGACCTTCAAGCTCAAGGGCGTTCCGGGCCGCGAGACCGGGACCTTCGCCTTCTCCCTGGACAAGACGCCAAAGGGCTGGCGCATCGCCGCCTTCTCCTGGGCCGGCGACAAGCCGCAGCCCTGAACGTGCGCGTGCAGCGGCGTCAGCCAGCTGCAGGAGCTGAGATGGTGGCGCGGCCGAAGCCGCGCCACAGGTTCGTTCAGTTCCGGTCGTTGTCGTCGCGGGCGATGCGCAGGTCTGTCCTCAGGGAGTCCAGCTGGTCGCTCAGGCGTTGTTCATCGCGCCGGACGTCGTCCAGCCGGCGCAGCGCACGGTTCGCCTCGCTGTTGCTGAGCGTGCCGTCCGACATGCCGCGCCGGATGCGCCGGTCCAGGCGGTCGATGCGGGAATCGAGGTCCGCGGACGCGGTCGCCCCGCGGGTGTAGGCGTAAGATCCGGTCGTCGTCGTGGTGCTTGCGACGTCATAGCCGGCGTTCATCCAGCGGCCGCGGGCGTCGTAGTAGCCGTTGACCTGACCCCGGATCCAGCGGCCGTCGCCGTCGTAGTAGCCGGACTGCGCCACCGAGACCCAGGCGCCGCTGGAGTCGCGGTATCCGGCCGGCTGACCGGAAATCCAGGCCCCGGATTCATCATAGTGACCGACGGCGGGACCGGCGATCCACCGGCCATTGCGCCAGTATCCGGGGGCGACCCCGCCGACCCATTGGTTGTCGGAGTCGTAGTAGCCGCTGGACGAGGCTGGCACCCAATAGCCGTTGGTGTCGTAATAGCCGCTGGCCTGGCTGTCGCTGCTGGCGCTGACCCATCGGCCGTTGGAGGCGTAGTAGCCGTTGGGGGTCCCGGCGACCCAATTGCCGTCGCGATCGTAGTAGCCCTGGGCGTCGTTCCGCGAGACGCGGGTCGCGTGCCACATGCCGCTGTTGTCGTAGTAGCCATAGGCATGCGAGCAATCCAGATTGCCCCTGCTGAGCTGGTTGCCGAGCAGGGCCCCGGCGACGCCGCCGAGGATGGCGCCCTCGGTGTGGCTGCCGCGGCCAGCGATGGCGCTCCCGGCCAGTGCGCCGACGCCGGCGCCGGCGACCGTGCCGACCGCACGATTGGTGCTCTGCTGCTCGCACGGAGTCTGCGCGAGCGCGATGGCCGGCACGAACGCCAGAGAGGCGATGCCGGCGATGATGATATCCTTGCGCATTGTCTTGTCTTTCCTGGGCGCATGGTTGCGCGTGGACGGGGAACGGCGGCCCCGCGTGCAAGTTCCGCGGCGGTGATCGGCGATGGCCACAGTGTTGACCCCGACGCAGGATCAAGCACCATCCGGCGATGACCCGCACCATCGTCATCTGGGCCCTCGTTCTTGCTGCGGGCGCCTTCGCGTTGCAGTGGCTCGAGTATCAATACCTTGTGCGGTTGTTCCCCCGGGAGATCTACATCGCCGTGATCGCGGCGGCCTTCGCCGCAGGCGGGGTCTGGGTCGGGTGGAAGCTGACGCTGCGGGCTCGGCCCGCGCCATTCGCGCGCAACGCCGCCGCCCAGGCGTCGCTCGGCCTGACCGGGCAGGAGATGAAGGTGCTGGAGCGGCTGGGGGCCGGGCAGTCCAACAAGGAGATCGCGCGGACCCTCGGCCTGTCGCCCAATACGGTGAAGACCCACGTCGCCAACCTGTTCGCCAAGCTGGAGGTCGGCCGCCGCACCCAGGCGGTGGGCAAGGCGCGCGACCTGCATCTGATCGAATGATGCGCGGAAAAAGGGGCGAAGCGCACGATCTCACCCTTTCGGGCGATAGCGCCCATGGGATCCGCGCTCCAGGCTGCCGGTGTGCAAAGGAGCCGCCGCCATGATCCGCATCATCCTCACCTACGGCCTGATCTCCGGCGCCGTCGTCATCGTCGGAACCCTCATCACGATCGCGCTGGCGGGGGGACATTTCGCCAGCCCATGGCTCGGCTATCTGATCATGCTGGTCGCCCTGTCATCGATCCTGGTGGGGGTGAAGCAGCACCGTGACCGGGCGCTGGGCGGAGTGATCAAGTTCCGCACGGCGCTGCTGGCCGGCCTGGGCATCGCCGTGGTCGCCTCCCTGGCCTACGTCGCCATCTGGGAAATCTACCTGGCGGCGACCCACTACGCCTTCATGGGCAAGTACATAGACGCAACGTTGCAGGCCAGGCGCGCGGCCGGCGTCAGCGGCGCCGCGTACCAGAAGGTCGTCGCCGAGATGGAGGTCATGCGCCGGCAGTACGCCGACCCGCTGTACCGCCTGCCGGCCACCTTCGCCGAGATCTTCCCTGTCGGACTGCTGATCGCGCTGGTCAGCGCAGTCCTGTTGCGGAACCCGAGGTTCCTGCCGGCGCGCTCACGCCCGGTCGAGGGGTAACCGGCGTCTTTGACTTTCCTCGAAGCGCGGCCATATTTTGGTCGGGCCGCCTCGGCTGGCGGACCGGACGTCGCGATGGCGTCCGTAGAACGAGAGCAGGGTTCCTGTGGAACCAACTCCAGGAGTCCTCGAGGCTCGAAGGGATCGGCCGCTGGCAGGCGTCCCGCCCGTGGAAGCTCGGGAACTGGCGTGGCTCGAGGATCCGGGTCGGCCGCTGGACTGGAACGGCCCGACCAGCCGAATCTTCTCCCGGTTCCGCGACGAAGACCTGGACCGATCGATCATTGATCACCTGCAGCGCATGGTTCGCAGGGACCCGGACTGCGTCGCGGTCACGGACTCGGAGACGTCCCTCACCTACGCCCAGCTCTGGGACGGCCTTTCCGGACTGGCCCAGACCATCGCCGCCCAGACCCGCCCGGGCGATCTGGTCGGCATCCTCCTGCCGGCGTGCCCGCTGTTCACCCTCGCCATGTTGGCATGCCTGGCGGCGGGGCGCCCCTTCGTCCCCCTGGACACCAACTATCCGGACGAGTGGGTGGGCCTGGTGCTGGAAGATGCGCGGCCGGCCCTGGTCATCGGACGTGAGGGCGTCCTTGGCGTCGTCCACAATCAACCGCGGATGCTTCATCTGGATCGATTGCCCGACGCCGCGGTGCAGGGCTGGCGCCCCGCAGAGCTGGGCATGGATGAGCCCGCCTGCGTGCTGTTCACATCGGGAAGCACCGGCCGGCCAAAGGGCGTCGTCAACAGCCAGCGGAACCTGCTGCAACGCGTGGCGCAGTCGACGAACGCCGCGCATATCAACGCCGACGACCGGCTGCTGACCCTGGCCTCGCCCTGCACCATCGTCGGGGTGCGCGATGCGTTGACCGCATTGCTCGCGGGCGGCGTCATCCATCTGGTCGATCCCGAACGCGTCGGCGCCCGCAAGGTCCTGGAGATCATCCGTGCGGACGCGATCACCGTCCTGTTCGCCTTTCCGGCCTTGCTGAGGTCGGTGGTCGCCGCCAGCGAAGCCCCGGCGAGTGACGCCCTTAGGATGGTTCGGGTGGGTGGAGACACCACGCTGTGGAGCGATGTCGATCTGCTGCGCGCCTGGATCGCGCCGCACGCGGCGATCCAGGCGATCTACGCGGCGACCGAAGCGCCAATGATGCAATGGTTCGTCGATCTCGCCTGCCGGAGCGGCGATGCGAGGGTTCCCATCGGCTATCCGCTCCCCGGGAACCGCCTAGCAGTGGTCGACGAGCTCGGGGCCGCCACGCCGCCGGGCCAGGTCGGAGAGCTGATTGTCGCGAGCCCCTATGTGGCGCTGGGCCAGTGGGTCGATGGCCGCTTTGCCGCTGGCCGCGAGGAACGCTGCGGCGGAGCCTCGGGTCGCGTTTTCCGGACAGGGGATCTTGTGCGCCAGAGGGCGGACGGGTTGCTGGAACGCCTCGGCCGCAAGGACAGGCAGGTCAAGATCCGGGGCGCCCGCGTGGAGCTCGACGGTGTGGAATCCGCCCTGCGCCAGCACCCCTTCGTGCGCGACGTCGCCGCGCTTGCCAGGCCGGGCGACGACGGAGGGGTGAGCCTGGTCGCCTATGTCACCGCTCGCGATGGCGCGCCGGTCGGGTTGCTTGATGAGTTGAAGGCGCTGATGCGAGCGGCGCCGCCGCCGATGCGGCCGGGACGCTTCTACCTGGTCCACGAGCTTCCTCGATTGCCCTCCTCCAAGGTGGACATGCGCGCGCTCGCGGCCCTGGATGACGCCAACGTCCAAGGCGAGCAGGCCAATGCCGCCGCAGGGACCAGGGCCGGCGGCTTGGAGGGTGATCGCATCGCGCGGGCTGTGGCCCTCGCCTGGCGCGCAGCGGTGCACGCGCCGCCGCGTAACCCGGCCGATGACTTCTTCCAGGCTGGCGGCGATTCCCTGAAGGCGATCGGGTTCATGCTCGACCTCGAAAGGGCCCTGGGACTGGAACTACCACTGACGCTGATCAATGAGGCGCCGAGTTTCGGCGGGCTTTGCGAGGCGCTGCGGCAGCGCCGGACGAGCGGCTGGACGCCGCTGGTGCTGCTCAAGGCGGGCAACGACATGGCTCCAGTCTTCATCATCCACGGGGCCGGCGGGAATGTCGTTGACCTGTTCGCGCTGGCGCGAAGCATGAGCTATCCGGGGCCGGTCATCGGCATCCAGGCGCGCGGCCTGGCCCGCAAGGAACCGCCGCTCGCGACCGTCGAAGCGATGGCGGTTGAGTATCTGAGGGCCATCAAGGCGCGGCAGCCGGAGGGTCCCTATCATCTCTGCGGCTATTCCTTCGGTGGACTCGTCGCGTTCGAGATGGCGCGCCGGCTCTCGGAGGCGGGGGAGGGCGTGGGCCTGCTCGGCCTCTTCGATACGATGACCAGCCCGCTACGCTGGCCGTTGCGGCTTTGGCCTGGGTTCGCCTTCCGGCGGACGGTCCATTTCGTGGCCGGGCTGATCGCCGCTCCCGACCGCACGCCGGCCCAGCGTGCCGGCGCGGGACGCTTCCCGAAGTCGGCTCCGGCCCGTGTGCTCAAGGTGGCGGCCAGCGCCGTGATCGCGGCGGCGAGGTATCGGCCGGCGTACTATCCCGGGGAGCTGAAGCTGTTCACGCCGATCGGGCGCGACCCGTCGCTCCCGTCGCCCCAATCCATCTGGCGTGCGCATGCCGAAGTCCTGTCTGTCGTCGATACGGCAGGCAGCCACCTCACAATGCTCGCCGCGCCCAACGCCGAGGCAGTCGCGGCCGCCTTGAGCCGCTGTCTTCCCGCGGCCTGACCCGTCAGGCGCCGTAGTCCAGCTTGGGATACCAGTCCCCGCCGCGGCCTTCCGGTGTGGAATCCAGGACCATCCACAGCGGAGCCGGATCGGGCGCGCCGCGGGGGTCCTGGCCGGGATCGGCGGTGGAGCCGGTCATCTCGCCGGACCAGAAGTGGCGGATAGTCCCGTCGCGGCGGGTGAAGACGTTGAACGCCGGGATCTCCGAACCGTCGGGCAGCACCCCGAAATAGTCCCGGGAATAGGCCCCGTTGAGGTCGGTATGGAGGCGCAGGTCCTTCCACCCGCGTTCTTCCTTCCAGGCGATCAGGCGTTCGATCGGGGAGCGGGCGACCACGACGAGCGAGATCCGCTGGCCGATGTCGGCCGCGTTGCCTTCCCAGGCGCCCAGCAAATTGGTGCACATGGGGCAGGGGCGCTCGCGCTGGGGCCCGAACATGTAGCTGTAGACCGCGAGCGTCTGCTTATCGCCGAACAGACCAGCGAAGTCGGTGGGGCCGTCCTCGCCCTGGAACTGATAGTCGCCGGTCACCGCCCCTCCAGGCGGCAGGGCGCGGCGCTCCGCGGCGACGCGCTCGATGTGGCGCCGCAGTTCGATCTCCTCGACCAGGAGCGCGGTCCGGGCGGTTCGGTACGCAGGGCTTTCGTTGGGAAAGCGGACGGGGTTCTCGCGCGCCAGCTTCGCAGCCGGCGCCAGGGTCTCGACCTTGGCGTCCATCTTACTTTCCTCAGTGTGTGGCGAAGATAACCGGCAAGACGGGTGACAGGTTGCAGCGTCCGGCGAACCCCTCGCCCGACAAAGTGGGGAGAGGGATCAAAGGGCGTGCTTCAGCGCATCCGGATTGGCGATCCGGATCGGCGCGCCGTGGAGGAAGGCGGCCACCGCTTCGACGGTGTCGGTGTAGAAGGCGTGCAGGGTCTCGCGGGTGACGTAGCCGAGGTGGGGCGTCAGGGTGACGTTGGGCATCGCGCGGAAGGGATGGTCGGCCGGCGGCGGCTCCTGGTCGAACACGTCCAGGCCCGCGCCCGCAAGGCGGCCTTCGCGCAGGGCCGAGATCAAGGCCGCTTCCTGCACGATCGGGCCGCGCGAGGTGTTGATCAGATAGGCCGAGGACTTCATCAGGCCGAGCTCGCGGGCGGTGACGAGGCCGCGCGTACGGTCGGACAGGACCACGTGGACCGACAGGATGTCGGCCTGGGCGAACAGCTCGTCCTTTTCCACCCGGCGCACGCCGACGGCGGCGGCCGCTTCTTCAGTGAGGTTCTGGCTCCAGGCGATCACCTCCATGCCGAACACCTTGGCGTACTCGGCCATGCGCTTGCCGATCCGGCCGAGGCCCAGCAGGCCCAGGGTCCGGCCGGCCAGGATCATGCCGGTGGTGCTCTGCCAGCCGCCTTCGACCATGCGGTGGTGCTCGAGGCCGATGTGGCGGACGGTGGCGATCAGCAGGCCCCAGGTCAGCTCGGGCGTGGCGTTGGCGATGCCGGCGAAGGCGGGATTGCCGAAGTTGGAGTGGGCGACGATCACGCCGTGCTCGGTGGCCGCTGCAATGTCGAGATTCGGCAGGCTCATGCCGATGATGGTGATCAGCTTCAGGTTCGGCAGACGCTCGATCAGCGTGCGGGGCAGGGCCATCCGCTCGCGCACGGTGCAAAGCACGTCGAAGGGCTGCAGCATCTCGACGGCCTCGGCCTCTGAGAGATGCCGGTCGAACACGGTGATCTCGGCCTTGGCCTGGACCGCGCTCCAGTCGGCGCTGGCGAGGGCCGCGCCAGCGTAGTCGTCGAGGATGGCGACCTTGGGCATGGGAGCTCCCTGTTGCATCGTTCCACGGCCCTCGGCGACAAAGGGACTGCGGCGCGGGTCCGTCAAGGGGCGGTCGCCTTCAGGACCCTGGCCAGTGGCCGCGGAGGTGTCGCGCGCCAGGGCGTCTCTCGGTCCCTTTGATCAGAGGAACCCGAACGAATGTAGCGCGTGGCCGGGGCCGGCGTAGTCCAGCACGAACTCGGCGTGATGGGCGCCGTCGGTGATCATGTAGAGGTGGGCGCTGGGATCGCCGGCCAAGTCGTGCTCGTAGGTCACCACCGAGGTCTTGGCGAACCCCTTGAACCAGATGAAGTCCCCGCCCGGGGTGAAGTTGAAGCTGGAGCCGACGTAGTCTGTAATCGTGTCGTACTGGCCGCCGTGCGCGGTGGGATCGGCGATCTGGCCTTCGGCGAAGACGAAGGCGTTACCGCCGCCTCCGCCGGTCACGGTTCCAAGGCCCGGCCCGAACGTCACCGTGTCCTTGCCCACGCCGCCGATGACGGTGTCGTCGCCGGCGCCCAGGCGCGCGCTGCCCCCGCCGGAGCCCATCAGCACCGTCGTGTCGCCCGAACCGACCAGCACCTGGTGGGATTTGCCGTCGCCGGTGAAGTCGATGGTTTCCGGCGTGGTGATCGAGCCGCGGTAGACGTAGGTCGGCGAGGCGCCGGTTACGGTGACCGCGACCTGGCCGGTGGCCGTCCCGCCATGGCCGTCGTCAACGGTGTAAATGAATCCCGCGGGGCCCACATAGCCGACGAAGGGCGTGAAGGTCACATTTCCCGCGCTCAGCGACACCGTCCCGTGCAGGGCGCCGCCGACAGCCGTCAGGTTGAGGGTGTCTCCATCCGGATCGATGTCGTTGGCGAGCAAGGTCGCGGCGGACGCCGTCACCGCCGTGGCGTAGGCCGTTGACAGGCTGTCCGCGCCGGGCGCCGGCGGCGAGTTGGGCGGCGCAGGCGAATCGATGATCTGGTCGCTGAACTGGAGTTGCGCGATGTTGACGAGGGAGTCCGTCCCGTCGGGCGAACCTGACCTCAGGTCCTTGACCGTGGTGACGCCTGCGGCGTCGGTGGTCACCGAATAGTCCGCAAGAGCGCCGCTGTAGACGGCCAGGGATGCGTTGCTGAGCGCGTCGTCGCCGCCGCCGCCTTGAAGCGAGAAACCGCCGCTCAAGGTGTCGTTCCACCGGGTGCCGATCACCCCGGCCACGTCGACAAGGGTGTCGACGCCCGCGCCGCCGGTGTTCTGGGGCCCGACCAGGTTCAGGTTCACCGTCACCGCCGAGGTCGCACCGTCGTGGCCGTTCATGTCGGCATAGACCGCGATGGACTGCGCATACGGGCCGCCGGGCGTGACGTTGATCCCGAGGCCATTGAGCGTGTCGCTTCCGGTCCCGCCGGACAGCAGCACTGCGGGTGGGTACTTGGTGAAATCAGGCAGTGCGGTCAGGGTGTCGTCGCCGCCATCCCCGAAGAGGATTCCGCTGCCGCTCAAGGTGTCGGCGCCGCGACCGCCGGCGAGCACATTGTCGCCGGTCCCTCCGTTTAGGGTGTCGTTTCCCTCGCCGCCGTTCAGGTGATCGCCGCCGCCCCCCGTGGTGATGTCGAGCGTCTGGATGTTGGTCAGGGTCGCGCTCGGCGCGCCTGCGTCCAGCGGGAAGCTGAAGGCGGATATGGCGCCCGGTGCGTCGTTCAGGGTGAAGTCGACCTGGCCGGGACCGGACCAGTCGGCGGTGAAGGTGTTGGCGCCTCCGCCGCCGTTGAAGCTGAATCCCGCGCCGAAGCTGGAGACGTTGAAGGCGTCGTCGCCCGATCCGGTGACGACGTTCAGCGACGCCATGTTCATGAAGTCCAGCACGCGGCCGGTGGCGGGGTTCCGCACATCGCCGAAGGCGAATCCGTTAGGATCGGCGACATAATCGACGATCAGGTCGTCGCTGACCGCGGACTGGTCGACGCTGATGGTGTTGGCGCCGCCGCCGCCGTTGACCGAGCCCAGCAGGACATTGAAAGCGAAGGTGTCGTCGCCTGAGCCGGCGGTGAGGTTCAGGTGCGCGAACTGGAAATAGTTCAACGTCTGGCCCGAGGTAGGGTCGCTGACGAACCCGTCGGCGAAGGCCTGCGGATCCTGGTCGACGAAGGTCTGGGTGGTGATGGCGTCGCTCGTCGCCGAGAGGTCGAGGTTCAGCGTATTGTCGCCGCCGCTCCCCGAGACGGCTCCGCCGGGCGCCAAGCTCGCCGCGCTGGCTCCCAGGCTCGTCAGATTGAAGGTGTCGTCGCCCGAGCCCCCGTAGGCGTAGATCGTGTCGATGTTCTGCAGCGTTGTGCCATTGGACACGGTGTAGCTTCGGGCGCCGGTCTGGTCGAAGGTCAGGTTGGCGACTGAGGTCTCGTAGAAGCCGTCCCATACGTTGAGGTCGGCTCCGCCGTCGATGGTGTCGACGCCGCCGTTGCTGACCGCCAGATCGAAGCCGGCGCCGCCGTTGATGACATTGGTCCCGGACCCGCCAGACAGGAGGTCGCCGCCGGCGCCGCCGTTGAGCGTGTCGTTCCCGCTGGAGACCGAGACGTAGTCGTCCCCGGAGCCGGTGGTGAGGTTCAGGTTCTGGATGTTGTCCATGTGGAGCGAGGCCCCCGTCGACGGCTCGCCGATGTCGCCGCCTCCGCCGCCGAAGTTGGCGACCACGTCGCCGCTCGCCGTCGACCAGTCGGCGATGAGGGTGTTGACGCCGCCGGCGCCGTCGACAGCGGTTACGCCGTCGCCCAGCTGTTCATGGAGGATGTCGTCGCCTGGGCCGCCAGTAAGGGTGGTCATCGCAGAAGCCTCCCGGGCCCCTAGCCATCAGCCGGTCGGCCCGCAGTCACTGGGAGCGGACTGCGAGGGGCCTTGCGGACCAGCGCTGTAACCTAAGGTTTTATCGCGGAGAGTGATACTATTAGAATCTTAGATCGCCGCCGGCGGGCGGGCGGAGTTCCAGCTCTACAGCCTGACCCACGAGGGAAGTGCGTCGTGGCCTCGCGGTCGTCACGCCTCAGCGGTTGAAGCTGGTGGAGGAGCGGCTGCTCGAGCTGTTCGCGCCCGAGGAGCGGCCGCTGCCGATGAGCGATGTTCGCGGTCCTCACCGAGCCCTGGCCGGCGGCCGTCAGCCCCCTCTCTCGAGGCGGTTCAACTCGATGGTTGACGGACTGTGTTCCTAGCCAGGAGCGGGGTGTCGGACCCTACCTTCTGCGGTGTGCTCGCAACCAGCTCGTCAGCGGGCGCAAGCCTCGCCGCATCAAAGGCGCGGATCTCCCGCTTCCACCCGCCCGAGAAGCGGTATTCCAGGAGGTGACGGAAGAACTCCACGCAGGTGCTGGCCCGCACGTTGGAGTGTCCGGCGCCGCGCATGCGGGCGAAGACGTTCAGCTCCAGCACCCGCATGCCCATGTGGTGCGACTTGATCATCATCTCGGGGTCCAGGAACCAGTCCCGGGACTTGAGGTTCATCGCCAGCAACGCCTCTCGGCGTAGCAGCCGCGGATTGCCGTTGATGTCGATCGACTGCATCGACGGCCAGAGGAGGCGGACAAAGGTGTTGTAGCAGACGGAGATGACCTTCCGCTGGGGCCCGTCCATGCGGAAACGACGCCGGACCTTGGCCAGCACATTGCCGTCGGTGATCAGGGCCTCCTCGAACAGCCGGACCATGTCCTCCGCATCGACCTGGCCGTCTGCCGCGATCATGCCGATCCAGGGAGCCGTGCAGGCCGGAATGCCGCTCAGGACGCCGAACCCGAAGCCCTGGTTCTGCTCGACACGCACGGGAACGATATTGGGCCAGCTTTGCGTGAGCTCTCGCAGCACCTCGCCGGTCCGATCGGAAGAGCCGTTGTCCACCGCCACGAGGGCGATGGCGTAGCCGGCCTTGTCGAACGCGGTCAGGAGCCGCGGAACGCTGTAAACCAGGCTGGCCTCTTCGTTGTGGCAGGGCATGATGATCGACAGGATCGGCCCGGCGGTGTGACGATAGTCCCGGCTCACGCGGTCGTTCCCTCGCGGCTCGCCCTGGGCGCCGCCAGAACATGGGACACCTGTCCATGGTGACGCTGGATGGGATAGTCGAGGAACTTAGCGGCGTACGCCGACGCTCTGTCGACGCCGATGTCGGTATTGGTGAACCGTTCCAGGTAGCGGAGGGAGTCGTCCCGCCGGTCCTCGGCCAGAAGATTCACGACGTTCACCCAGTTGAGCACGGAGTGCGGCGGCGCGGCTTGAAGCGGCGCGCCCCGTCCCAGGAAGATCTCAGACTCCAGCAGTGGCGCGCGAAGGACCGCGCCGTAGGTTCGGCCGAGCAGCTGGCCGATGTCGTGATGGCCGAACCGGCGCACCGGGGAAGGCAGGAATCCGCAGACCGGGAAGAAGCGGATGTCGCAACTGACCCGCTGTCGGGGGCCGGCGTTGCTGCTTCCGTGCAGGATCAGGGCGTTGAAGAGGACCACGCGCCCGACCTGAGCCGTCACGTCGACCGGCGCGCCCAGGGCTGCGACGCGCGGGTCGTCCAGCTCAAGCCATCGGTTGCAGAGCAGGCCGCGTCTGTGGCTTCCGGGAAAGAGGCGAAGCGTCCAGTCCGGCGATGAGTTGAGGGCCGCCCACAGGGTGACAGCGCTGGGGCTGGTGGGGATGTTGGCGCCGGTGAAATCCTGATGCAGCAGATACGGTCCGTGCACCTCCAGGTGATCCTCGGCATATCCTCCGTGATCCACGGCCCTCACCGGCTCGCCCTTGAACTGGGAGTGGAAGGTGCTGCTGACGTGGCCCAAAGGTCCGATCAGCCGTTCGAGCAAAGGACCGATCGCGCTGATCAAGGAGCCCGCCAGCTCTTCCGAGGTCTTCACCCGCGCCAGCTGGGCCCGGAGTCCCCGCGGCAGGACGCCAACCGGCTTGTCGGCCAAGAAGTGACTTCCTCCGCCGTGGCTGTCCGAGCCCAGGATGTCCGTCAGGATATCGAGAAAATGACGCGTCACGCCCTGCTCGGCGCCGTCCAGAACCACAAAGCCTCGCTCATCGAATTCACGCGCAATGGCGCCAAGTGACGTGGACAGGTCACCAAATCGATAGCTCACGAACGCCCTCCTGGCAGAATCAACACACCCGAATCGCCCCGGGACCAACACAACCTTAGGGGCATCCTCCGTACGCGCCAGGTTGAGCGCGAGCCCTCGTCAAGGCTTAAGCGTGGGTGACGCAGCTTGGTTCCACGCAGTCAGACGACCGGCTCAACAGGGCGACTTAGGGGCGACCTGGGGGTGCAGGCGCGAGTTGTTTGGTCCATGAAGCTCGCGAGAAGCGGAGGGCGTCATGGCCGTGGAACTGCTCGACATCACCGCGGCGGTCGTGCGTGGCGCGGGCGAGCCGTTCAGCATCGAGGCGCTCAAGCTGGAGCCGCCGCGGCCGGACGAGGTGCTGGTGCGGATCGTCGCCGCCGGCATGTGCCACACCGACCTGAAGACCCGGGATTCGCCGAGCCTGCCGCGTCCGATCGTGCTCGGCCATGAGGGCGCCGGCGTCGTCGAACGGGTGGGCGCGGACGTGCGCAAGCTGGCTGCGGGCGACCACGTGGTCCTGACGTTCATGTCATGCGGCCGCTGCGCGCCCTGCCTGCGCGGCGAGAGCAGCTACTGCGAGAAGGTCTTGCCGCTGTGCTTCGGCGGCGCCCGCGAGGACGGCTCGACGTCGATGCACGACGCCGCCGGGCCAGTGCACGATCACTTCTTTGGCCAGTCGTCCTTCGCGACCTACGCTCTGGCGAGCGAGCGGAACGCGATCAAGGTCCCCAAGGACGCTCCGCTGGAACTGCTCGGACCCCTGGGATGCGGCCTGCCGACGGGTGCGGGCTCGGTGATCAACGCCCTCAAGGTCGGCGTGGGCCAGAGCCTGGCGGTGTTCGGCGCGGGCGCAGTCGGCATGGCCGCGATCATGGCCGGCAGGGTGGTCGGCGCCACCACCATCATAGCGGTGGACCTGGTGGACGCCCGGTTAGCGCTGGCGCGCGAGCTCGGCGCTACCCACGCCGTGAACGCGGGCGACCCCGACCTTGTAGCGAAGGTCCGCGCCATCACCGGTGGGGGCGGCGTGGACTTCTCGCTGGACGCCACCGGGAGCGACAGGGCGCTCGATCCGGCGATCAGGGTGCTCGGCGTCCGCGGCGTCTGCGGGTTCGTCGGCGGCGCGCCCGCGGGAACGCGGATCCCGATCGAGCCGGGCTGGCTGATGCTCGGCGGGCGCTCCATCCGAGGCATCCTGCAGGGCGACGCGGTCCCGGACCAGTTCATCCCGGCGCTGATCGAGCTGCACCG
>FTHA01001137.1_pt1 | contig 17446 bp, 18 predicted proteins | sample 1640771 | NCBI WGS metagenome assembly FTHA01 (sample SAMEA3914789, study PRJEB12502) | metagenome | biome: forest; material: soil | place: Canada | collected 2011-07-03 | depth 0.3 m | reverse complement strand
CTTCCTGATGGCGACCCACGACGCCCGGCTGCTGGCCATTCAGAAGGAGCGGCGGCGGGTTCTGTTCGACCTGACCACCAAGGTTTTCGAACGCCTGGGCTGCCGCAATCCCAGCCGCGCGAGCAGCGAATTCAGCGCCCGGGCCCAGGGGGACTACATCTCCCGGTTCATCGCTCCATCCTTCACGCAGACGACGATGACGCCGGCCGATTTCGCGGTCCGGATCCAGCAGGTCATCGCCGATTGCGACACCGTCCGGACAGACCAGGTCCGGCGCGCGGACCAGGCGGAGCTGATTGCGATCTGAATCGAAAGCTGCTAGGCGAAAACCATACATCTGTAGTGACGGCGCAACCTGAAACGGGACGTCGGCCGCTGGCCCCTGAGGCCGCAGAGTGAAGGGGAAGCGCCAGTGTCCACGCCCTATCGCGCCGATCAGGTCGGCAGCCTGCTGCGGCCGAAGCCGTTGATCGACGCCCGGCTCGCCTTCGAGGCCGGTCAGACCACGCCGGACGACCTGCATCGCCTGGAGGACGCAGCGATCCGCGATGTGCTGGCGCTACAGCGGGACACGGGAATCCACATCCTCAGCGACGGCGAATTCCGCCGGACCACCTGGGGCAACGGCTTCGTGGACAAGCTGACGGGCCTGGCCGACGACGTCGCCGGCGCCGTCCAGGGCGGGCGTTGGCAGGGGAGCCATGCGGACCTCGCGACGACGACGCTTCCGGGAAAGAAGGTGGTGGTCGACAAGGTCGGCGCCTCGCGCCCGTTCACCGAGGACGAGGTGTCCTTCCTCAAGGCGAATGCAGGCGGACCGTTCAAGATCACCCTGCCCAGCCCGACCATGTTTCTGCGCCTGTTCGTGCCAGGCGTGAGCGACCGCGCCTATCAGGACGAGAACGAACTGCTCGAGGATTTCGTCGCCATCTATCTGAAGGAGATCGATTGGCTGCTGCAGGCGGGCGTGCCCTACATCCAGCTGGACAGCCTGCGGTACATCAGCGTCATCACCGACATCCAGAACCGGACCGGTGACGCCAACCAGGCGCGGCGGACCCTCGAGCGCCTCATCGACGTCGACAACCGCATCCTGTCCCGAGCCGATCGTCCGGGGGTCACCCGCGGGATGCACATCTGCCGAGGCAATCACCGCAGCGCCTGGATGGGGGAGGGGAGCTACGAACCGGTGGCGGAGATCCTGTTCAACCTCGCTCAGCCCGATCGCTTCCTGCTCGAGTACGACGACGAGCGTTCGGGAGGATTCGAGCCCTTGCGCTTCGTGCCCAAGGGCAAGGTGGTCGTCCTGGGACTGATCACCAGCAAGACTGGCCAGCTGGAGTCGCTGGATCTGCTTCGCCGCCGGGTGGACGAGGCCACGAAATACGTGCCCCTGGAATACTTGGCCATCAGTCCGCAGTGCGGGTTCGCGTCGACCCACCTCGGCAATCTGCTCTCTGAAGACGAGGAAAAGCGGAAGTTGGAGTTTGTCGTCGAAGCCGCCGAGGCGATCTGGGGCTGAAGCCTAGCTGTCGGTGGAGCGCCGCAGCAGGTGCTCATAGTCGCCCCCCATCACCGCGCTGGGCAGGGCGCCGTCGCGAAGCGCGGCGGCCATCAGCCGCTCCTTCGCAGCGATGCCCTGAGCGGTCGATAGGACCGCCTCGATCGCATCGGCGGGGACGACAATGGCGGCGCTCCCGTCTGCGATGACGAAGTCGCCTGGCCTGACCTCGCGGCCGGCGATCTTGACCGGGACGTTGACGCCCTTCTCGACGATCCGGCCCCGCGCCGTGAGGGCGGTGACCCCTCGGGCATGGATCGGAAAGTCCAGTTCCACCGCCTCGTCGATGTCGCGCACCAGGCCGTCAGCGACGACGCCTGCGACACCGCGGGTCTTGGCCGCGAGGGTCAGTAACCCGCCCCAGCAACCGGCCTCCACCGCAGCGCTCTGCTGGATCACGATCACCTGGTCGGGGCCGGACGCCTCGATCGCGCCGCAACCCAGGTGCCGGACCGGCCCGGGAGGGGGCTCACCGACGCCAAGCAGCATGGTCGTCGCCCGACCGGCGATGACCCCCCGTCCCGACCGGCGCGGCAGCCCCGGGACGACGCCCGCCAGGCCGAGCCGGTCCATGGCATCCGACACGGTGCAGCAGTCCAGGCCTCGGAGGCGGTCCACCTGATCATCCGCCATCGATCTCGCCTTCAGCTCTTGAGGAACGGCAGGGTGGAGGTGGGCTTGCCGGTGAGCTTCAGCAGCGCGCTGGCGATGAGCGGCGCAGCGAGCGGCACGCCCGGCTCGCCGACACCGGACGGCGCGTTCGTCGACGGCAGGATGTAGGTGTCCACGTGCGGAGCCTCGTCGATCCTCAGGACCCGATAGGTGTCGAAGTTCCGCTGCACCGGAGCGCCGCCCTCGAGCGTGATTTCGCCATAGAGCGCGGCCGACAGGCCGTAACAGACGCCGCCCTCCATCTGGGCCGCGATCTGGTCCGGTGAGACCGCCACCCCGCAATCGACGGCGCAGACGACGCGCTCCATCTTTGGATGCCCGTCCTTGATGGTGATGTCCGCCACCTGGGCGACGACGGTGCCGAAGCACTCGAAGACCGCGATCGCCCTGGTCACTCCTGCTCGTGTCGGCGCACCCCAGTCGCTCTTCGCGATCGCCAGATCGAGCACGGCCAGATGCCGGTTGGCCCCGGCTCTGCTCAGCAGCTCGCGCCGATAGGCCACCGGGTCTTTCCCCGCCCGCGCCGCCAGCTGGTCGATGGTGTGCTCCATAACCATCGCCGTATGGGTTGCGCCCACCGAGCGCCACGAGGACACCGTCACCGGCGACGTCGGGGCGAACACCAGCGCATCGATCACCGGGATCTTGGCCAGATAGGGATTGCCGGCTACGCCCTCGACGCTGAGCGGGTCGAACTTGAACTCGGGTCCGGAGAAGATCGGCTGCCCCACGATCCGATGACGCCAGGCGACGGGGTAGCCGTCCTGGTCGGTCTTGATGGTGACGGCGTGGTGGACCATCGGACGGTACTTGCCGCCCGCCATGTCATCTTCACGGGTCCAGACCAGCTTGACGGGCCGGCCTTTGAGCGAGGGCTGAGCTGCGCCAAGGGCGCGGGCGGTCTCCACGCACTCGACCACATAGTCGCCGGACGGACTCGCGCGCCGCCCGAAGGATCCCCCGGCGAACAGGGTCTCGATCTCGACGGACTCGGGCGCGATGCCCAGTGCGTGGCCCACCGCCGCCTGGTCCCAGCCATGTCCCTGGCAGCCATAGGTCAGCTTCACGCGGCCATCGATGAGCTGGGCCGTGCAGTTCATCGGCTCCATCGCGGCATGGGCCAGATAGGGGAAGTCGTAGGTCGCGGTGAACAGCTCCCCCTCGAACGCATGAGCGGCGTCCCCCCTTGTCTCGAACGGCACGCCCTTCACCACGCCGTTCCCGGCGGCGATGGCCTTGAAGTCGGCCAGGATCTGGGCCGAGCCGCGCGTCTCGGCCTCGGAGTCGTCCCACTCGACCCGCAGGGCGTCGCGGCCGGTCTTGGCGGCCCAGGTCGTATCGGCCAGCACCGCGACCCCCGTGGGGATCTGGACCACCTCCACGACGCCGGGGACCTTGCGGGAGGCCCCGGCGTCGAAGCTCTTCACCTTGCCGCCGAAGCGGGGAGAGTGAGCGACCATCGCCACCAGCAGGCCAGGCGCCTTGACGTCCTGGGTGTAGCGGGCCTGGCCCGTCGTCTTGAGCGGCGTGTCCTTGCGCCGGGGGCGCGCGGTCCCGACCAGGGTGAAGGTCCGGGGATCCTTGAGCGGGGGATCCTGTGGCGGGGGGATCTTCGCTGCATCGGTCAGCAGCTCCCCGAATGTCGCCGAGCGATGGGTTCCGAGATGGCTGACGATCCCGTCCTTGACGCTGATCTGCCCGGGAGCGACTCCCCAACGCCGGGCCCCCGCCTCGACAAACATTGCCCGCGCTGCGGCTCCCGCCTTGCGCATCTCGTCGAACGAGCTGGCGATCGACGACGATCCGCCGGTCCCTTGTGATCCGAGCAGCCTGTTGGCGTAGGCCTTGGAAGCCGGTGCGTGGACCCAGCGCAGGGCCGCCCAGTCCGCATCCAGCTCCTCGCAGACAAGGGCGCAGACGCCGACATGGTTGCCCTGGCCCATGTCCTGGAACTTGTTGATCACGGTGACGACGCCGTCGGGCGCAATCCTCACATAGGGACCAAACGGGCCAGTCTGGCCCGCCGTGCTTGCGTTCGCGAGCTGGGCCAGCGCCTCGGCCCTGCCGACCAGCAGGTCGCCGCCGATCAGCGCCGATGCAATGAGGAACCTCCGGCGATCCAGTCGGGCGCCGGAGCCTGATCTGCGGGGCCTCATGACGCCGAAGTCGCCGTGAGCTTGATCGCGGCGCGGATGCGCTTGGCGCCGGTTAGGCCAAGCTCGTCCCGGATCATCCACAGCAGCGGCGTCTTGTCGCCCGAATGGACGAACACCCGTTGGCCGTTCAGCTCAAGCTCCAGCGCCACGGTTCGTCCTTCCGACCAAGCGTGTATTGACCCGGCCATTATGGGCAAACCCGAGGTGTATTCAATATGACATCCCAATGGTTTGTATCGGGAGCCGGCGGCTGCACTCGCTCACGAGCCAAGCGCTCTCCGGACGCGATGGATTTGGGTAGACAAAATTGCATACATATCTAGATTGGCGTGAACGTAGCCAGGGGATCCGCGCCATGACGGCTCAGTCATTGAGGCAGCAAGGTTCGGTGTTGGACCGCGAGGTGACGGCGGCGATGGCCGAGCCGGAGTCGGACTTCCGCTTCTACGACAACCGCCAGAAGTACCTGATGTTCGTGAACACGACGTCCGAGAAGCGGGTCGTGGGCCGCCGGATCGCGCGTGAGCTTGTGCATGTCCGTCCGCGTCCACCAGCCTTGCGCCTGTTCGACGCGGGGGTCGGCGATGGGACCGTGCTGGCGGGCGTCCTTCGCTCGATGCACACCGCCTTCGACAAGACGCCCTTCTATGTCGTGGGAAAGGAGATCTCGCTGGAGGATGTCCGCGTCGCGCTGGAGAAGATGCCGGATCGGTTCTTCGAGCATCCGGCCACCGTGCTGGTCATGACCAACATGAACTACGCTGAGGCGCCGTGGCTGCAGCCCTCCGACGTCGCCGGGGCCACGTCCCTGATCTGGCGCGAAGTCGCGCTGTCGGGGAACTCCGCGGCGGAGTTCGATGAGCAGATCGCCGACCTGCAGCCCTTCCTTTCCGAGGCATGGAAGACCGGGGTGAGTCCCCGCACCGGCAACCCCGTCTATGAACGGCCCGCGGTGCTGGTGATCTATCGGGAGGACTGCCGTTTCCTGCTCGACCCCGTGATTCCGCGTCGCGGAGGCGTCCGCGCCGACTTCGACATGATCATCGCCTCACAGCCCTATCGCGCGCGGGCGTCCACGGCGTTCAAGGCCCGCAGGGTGATCGCGCCGCTCGTCCGAAGCCTTGGGTTGGGCGGGCGCCTGCTCGGCATCCATTCCTACGGCCAGGACCCTGCGCTGGAGATCGTCCAGCGGGTCTGGCCGACCGAGGCGCCGTTCCACACCACGCGCCATGACCTGCTGGCGGCCGCGAAGATCGAGCTTGGCAAGCGCGCGCGGGAATTCCAGTTCGTTGCGGGGACCGACGCCAAGGCGATCTTCCGCTACGATATGCACACCTTGCCAGGCGAGATCGATGCGGAGAGCGCGTCCATCGGCACTTCGACGTTGTTCGCGGCCTGGAATGACGCGGCCTACGTCGCCCAGATCGAGGACCAGCGCCTGGAGGCTGCGATGCGCGACGACAGCTATCTGAAGGCCACCCGTGAGGTGCTCAAGAAGCACGGCGCGCTCTGGTTCAACGACGAATCCTTTGTGATCAGCCGCAAGCCCTTTGTGTGAGCTGTCGCATGGGCGCCCGGACCATAACGCTCGTCAGGCTGCTGCTCGGCCTCGCCTACCTGATCAACGGCCTGAACTGGTTCTTCAAGATCATCACGCCGTATCCAAGCATGTCGGATTTCGTGCACTTCAAGCCTCCCCCCGACATCGTGGGAGCGCTGATCGAGAACGGCATCCTCTTCCCCATGGCCAAGGCGACCGAGTTGGTCACGGGTGTGCTGCTGCTGTGCAATCGCTTCGTGCCGCTGTCCCTGGTCCTGGCCATGTCGGTGACCGTGCCGGTCTTCGTCGTAGACGCGTTCCGCCCGCATCCACACCTGCGGGCCGTCCTGATGGGGACGGGATCGTTCACGATGAACGTCTTCCTGTTGCTCGCCTATTTCGGCCACTTCCGCACCTTGTTCGAGGCGCGCGCGCAGCCTGGCATGGATCCGCGGGCGTCTCAGGGTCGCTTGGGCGCGGGGATCGCCGCAGTGGCCGCACCCGTCATGCCTTGGCTCGGCCTGCTCAGCGCGGCCCTCGGGCTCGCCATGGTCGGCTGGCTGGCGGTGATGATCGTCCAGTACGCCATCGACCCGCTGCCGATTTCGGCAGTTCATCGGCTTGAGCCACGCTGAGCCCTAAGCCGGGCTCGCGACGCCCTCGTCGAGCGGTTGGTGGACCTGGCCAGTCGAACCGAAGTGGCCTGCAAGCCGCAGAAGGCAGACGGCGGCGATCAGCAGGCTCGCCGGCGCGAGCAGCAGGGAGTACCGGATTGCCGTCAGGCCGATCGCTGGCTGCAGCATCTGGTTGAGCACGCCGACGGCGAAAGGACCGACGCTCTGGCCCACGAGATTGAACGCCAGCATGTAGAGGGAAGTGCCTGTCGCCCGCATGCGCGGGTCGACGAGCGCCACGACAAGGGCGAAGGTCGAAGGGATGGCGGCGGTCAGGAACAGCGTGTCCAGCGCCAGCCCGATCTGCCAGCCGGCGGCCGTGGGCGACATGAGCAGCAGCAGGTCACACGGCAACAACAGCAGGCACAGGCCGCCGGGGAACCAGGCCAGCCAGCGGCCGTCGCGGCGCGCCAGCACGGTCACCAGCACCCCGCCGGCGAGAGCCGCCAGGATGCCGAAGCCGCCGCGGTACATGCCGATGTAGGCGCCGGTCTCCCGGGCGTTCAGCCCGTTCACCCGCAGCATGAACGTCGGCAGCCAGGCCGTCATGGCTGAATAGGCGATGCTGATCATGACGCCAGCCAGGACCATGAGCATGAAAGGCCAGGAGCGCACCGCGATCGAGAGGGCTTGGGAGAACTTCAGTGTCCCGGTCTCCACGCGCCTGGGCCCGGCTGGCCTGGCCGGTTCACGCATGACCAACCAGGCGCAGGCGGACGCCAGCAGGCCGAGGCCGCCCATCAGCCAGAAGGCGGCGCGCCATCCGTGTTCCTGGGTGATCGCCCCGATCATCGGGAAGGCGATGAGGACCCCGGCAGACCCAGAGGCGCTGACGACGGAGAAGGCGACCGCTCGCGTCCGCGGTGGGAACATGTCGGCGATCATGGCCGAGCCCGGCGACAGGTTGGTCGCCTCTGCGACGCCGAGCGCCAGGCGCGCCACAACCAGATGCCCTACGCGCGTCGCCAGGCCGGTCGCGACCGTGACGAGACTCCAGCAGCCCAGGCCCAGGGCGATGATGGACTTGCGGCCGACCCTGTCCGACAGCCAGGCGATCGGAATGGCGGCCACCGAATAGATGACGGCGAACGCTGGCCCTGTCAGCAGGCCGATCATGACGTCGGACAGGACGATCTCGCGCCGCATCTGCGGAAGCAGCAGCGCGAACATGTTCCGATCGACGTTGTTGAACGCGAAGACCATGCCCAGCATTGCGAGCGTGAGGATGCGTCTGCGGGGCGCCGCCGACAGGCCCGGCCCAGCCCCTTGCAACTCCATCCGGCGCTCCTCTCCTGAGCCGAGACCGCCGCCGCAGACTGAGCGCTGCCATGGCGTCTGGCCGTTTATTTCGTTAGTCAATCGAGTATAAACATGGTCTCGACCTGTCAACGACCTGGAAGCCTGGAATGACGCGACTCCTTGCCGTGCTCGCCCTTGGTTTCGCCGCATGCCTGCCCGGGCCCTCCACGGCGGCTGCGGCGCCCCACCCGGCAAAGGCCGTGGACAGCCAGACGGCGGACTCTCGCCGGGTGCTGGAAGGCTACGCGCGACTTCGGCGCGAGGATCCCAACGAGGCCTGGACGCGCTATCTCGACCCCGATCTGATCCAGCACAATCCCGAGATCGCCGAGGGCCTGGTGGCCCACGAGCGCTTCCTTGCGGAACGGCGCGCGGCGCACCCCGACAAGTATCTCGAGCCCCAGAAGTACGTGAACATCGTCGACAACCTGATCGCGGACGGCGATCTGATCGCGATCAAGTCCCGCCTGTTCACCTCGCCTCAGGACCCCGGCCGGGCGTTCGTGGACATATGGAGGGTCTCGGGCGGGCGGCTGGCCGAACACTGGGACGTGATCCAGCCGATACCGGGCCCGCAATCTCGGCGGAATGACCAGTCGATGGGATGCGGAACCGTCACGAACTATGCCGAAGGGCTCGCAGCCGGCGATACCGTGGCCCAGCCGACCTGCGGCCTTGCGGGGAACCCGGCGCTGCGTGGACGGTCACTGGCGACGGTCCAGGCCTATCTGGCGATGGGCCAGCAGCCTGGTCATGAGCTCCAGGCGGTCAGGACGTTCATCGCCGACGACTTCGTCCAGCACAGCCCTCACATCCTGCCGGGCAAGAGCGGAATGGAGGCCTACATCCGCGACCGGCTCGCCTCAGGCGGCACGGTTGGCCGGGTCTCCCGGACGGCGCGGGTGCTGGCGGACGGCGACCTCGTCCTCGTCCATCGCCGGGTCACCACGAAGGATGATGCCCGTGGGAAGGCCTACGCCGATCTGTTCCGCGTCAGGAACGGCAAGGTTGTGGAGCATTGGGACGTCATCCAGCCGATCCCGCCAACCAGCGTCGCCGGTCGATCCATGGTGGACGGCCCTCTGGAGCCGGGCAGGATCGCAGGCCCGCTTCCGACCGAGGCGCACTGACAGCTAACGGGGATAGAGCAGCACCTCGACCACGTTGGTGTCCAGGTCGGCGACGACCGCGCCGAAGTAGTCCGGGTGGTATTGCGGATAGTGTCCTGGTGGAAGCCGCGAGACTCCGCCTGCCAGGATGGCCGCGGCATGAAACGCTTCGACCATGGCGCGGTCGCTGGCCGTGAACGCGTAGTGCCCGCCCTTCGAGATGTCCGAGGATCCCTGGTTCTCCGGCGTCTGGATCCAGAACTCGCCTCTGGTTTCGCCGTAGGCGATCGCCTCGGGCGTCAGGTCATGGACGCGGGAATAGCCGAGCACGGCCATGACGGGATCATAGAAGCGCGCCGAGCGCTCCACGTCCCGAACGCAAATGGCTGTATGATAGAGCACAGTTCAGGGGCCGCGGCGGGGCGGTGCGTCCTGGGCGACGCGGAAGCCCACGCTCATCGAGGCGAAGTCCTTGCCCATGGCGCTGCGGGCCGTGGTGGTCAGTCCGCGACGGGAGATCTCGTAGGACCCGCCCCGAACGATGTAGGCGAAGCAGCCGGCCCCGATCCAAGCTCGCTCGTCCGCGGGGGCGCCGACATAGTCGTGATGCATGCAGTCGGCGACCTCCTGCCAGACGTTCCCGGACATGTCGTAAAGGCCGAAGGGGTTGGCGGGGAAGGATTTCACCGGAGACGTATGCGGGTAGACGTCGGGCGGGGCGTTCAGCGCCGAGTTGGCCCGCTGCGGGTCCGGCGCCGCTCCCCAGTAGTAGGGCGTCGACGTTCCGCCGCGCGCCGCATATTCCCACTCGGCTTCCGAGGGGAGCCGAAAGCCCTTCTGGCCGGTCGTCCTGTTCAGCCAGGCGATATAGGCGAGCATGTCGGCGCGGGAGACGTTGATGACCGGCCGAGTCCCCCGGCCAAAGCCTTCGTCCTGCGGCGCCGGCCGCCCGGTCGATCGCGCGAAGACGTCATACTGATCGAACGTGACGTCGGTTTCGGCCATGCGGAAGGCGGCGATGCGCACCCGATGGCGCGGCTTGCCCTGCTGGGTGTCCGCGTCCGCCGGCGCTCCCATGTCGAACTCCCCGGCAGGTATGGGAATCATCCGCGGCAGGGGCGCGGCCTGGCGAGGCCTGGCCAGGGCGTGGGAGGCTCCGCTCACGACAAGGACGGCGATCACCAGAAGAGCGGGGGTCCGGCGCCGGCTCAGGGGACCCGCTCCAGGCTGGGCTGCGCCGCATAATAGCTGGTCACCCGGGCGATCTCGTCCGCCGAGAGCGCGCTCGCCACGGCGCGCATGGTGGTCTCCTTGCGCCCGCCGTTTCGGTACTGCTCGAGCGCGTGCCTGAGATAGGAGGCGTCCTGGCCCGCAAGGACAGGCGTCCCCTCGATCTCGCCCATCCCGGTCTCGCCGTGGCAGATGCTGCACTTCGCGATCGAGAGGGCGTAGGCGGAGCTTCCCGCGAGCTGGATGTCCGGAACGCCGGTCAGGCGGTCGGCGAGATAGGCCGCCACATCGCGCATCTGCTGATCGGTGAGCGCCGCAGCGAGCGGCCCCATCACATCGCTCTTGCGCCGGCCCGAGCGGTAGTCCTGAAGCGCATAGACGATCGAGCTGGGCCGCTGGTGGCGCAGTCTGGGCGCGTGGAATGGCGGCGAGCCGGACGTTGTCTCGGCGATCCCATGGCAGGCGAGGCAGGTCTGGGCCAATTCACGTCCGCGCTCCGGGTCACCGGGCGGATTGGAGGCCGACGCTCGCGCCGGCCTGTGGGCTTCCAGGGCGGGCGCCTGCGCGTATCCGAGAAGGCAAACGAGCGCCACGCCCGCCAGGGCCGCTGTGGCTTTGATCGGAAGCGATATGGCCGGCCCGGTCTGCACGTCCCGCACTGAACTCCGTCCGGCGTTGCAATTGCCTAGCAATTTAGTATCACGATCTTCAGGCGAGGCAAGTGCGGGGCCTGGTAGAGCGGATCGGCGGACTGTGGACCATACGACCCTGGAGGGGCCGCCGGCGAAGGCCTCGTTGTTGATCCCCGCCACGCTTGGGGCGGTCTTCTTCATGGAGGGCCTCGACAGCACGATCATCGCCACCTCGCTGCCGCAGATTGGCCGGTCGATGCACGTCAGCGCGACGTCGATGGGCGTGGCGATGACGGCCTATTTCGTCAGCGTGTCCATGTGGATCGGGGCCAGCGGCTGGCTCGCTGATCGCTTCGAGTCCAGGCGGGTGTTCGTATTCGCGATCAGCATCTTCCTGCTGGGCTCGATCATCTGTGGCCTGAGCGACGGATTGCCGATGCTGATCGCAGGGCGGTTCGTGCAGGGCGCGGGCGGTGCGCTGATGATGCCGATCGGGCGGCTCATCCTGGCGCGGAGTTTCCCCCGCGATGAGCTCGTCCACGCCATGAGCTTCATGATCATCCCCGGCATGGCCGGCCCGATGCTGGGTCCGATCATCGGCGGCTGGATCACGACCTATCTGTCCTGGCGGTGGATCTTCTTCGTGAACGTGCCGCTGGGCTTCGTCGGCGTCGCCCTGGCGATGAGACACCTGCGGCCCCATCGCGGCACCGGCAGGGCGCCCTTCGACGCCCTCGGCTTCGTGATCGTCGCAGTCGCCCTGATCGCCATGCAGAGCGGGCTGGAGATCCTGGCGGCGTCACGGGGGAGCTCGGCGGCCGGCTTGCTGTCGTTGGGGGCCGCCGCCGCGGCGTTCGCGCTCTACGGCCTGCACGCCCGCCGACCCGCGCCGATCCTGGATCTGCGCATGTTCCGCTATCGGGGGTTCGCTGTCGCCGTCATCGGAGGGTTCTTCGCTCGGATCGCCCTGGGAGCCACGTTGCTCGTCTTCCCGCTTCTGTTTCAGCTCGGGCTCTCGCGGAGCGCCATCGCGTCAGGTGTCCTGATGGGGCTGCTGGCCCTCGGGCAGATCGTCGTGCGCCCGGCCATGACCCCGATCCTGGGCGCGGCCGGCGTTCGGCCGGCGCTGTTCGGCGCTGGCCTGTGCCTCGCCTTGCTGATGAGCGGCCTGCTCATGTTCGACGCCGGCAGCCCGCTGTGGCTGCTCGGGCTGTACATGCTCGTCTTCGGCTTCGTGCAGTCCGTCCTGCTGTCCACGCTCGCCGCGCTGAGCCTCTCGGGAATGCCGAACGAGGCCCTCGGCGCTGCGACGTCCATCTCGGCGGTTGTGCAACGGCTCGCGCCCGCCACCGGGATCGCGCTCACCTCGATTTTCCTGACCACTGGCGGGAACCGAATGGCGGTCGCGCTCTCGAGCCTCCGGCTGCCGATCGTGGTCCTCTCTCTCATCCTGGTGATCGGGGCGCTGATCTTCCTGGCGCTGCGGCCACAGGATGGCTCGGACCTGCTGAAGTCCGGCAGGGGAGGGGGAAGAAAGGCCTCTGCCTAGGCTAGGCCTCGTCCAGGAATGCATAGCGGTAGCCGCTCCCGTCGCGCAGGACCCGGCCCGCAGACCGGCCCGGGAAGTGGGCCGGGAAGAATATCGAGTCCGTATCGGCGTGCGCCTGCAGGAGTCTTAGCCGGGCCGCGGTGGCGGCTGCGCGGTCCTCGTCCGCGAAGAACGGCATGCTCGGACGGACCAGCTGCACCGGATGATGGAAGACGTCACCCGAGAAGATCGCCCTGTCTCCGCCTGAACGCGCATGGACCGTCACGCATCCGGGCGAGTGGCCGTGTGCGTCCTCCAGCCAGACTCCGTCTTCGATCTCGCGCTGCACGACGTGGTCGGCCTCGACCAGGTCTGCGAGGCCCGCTTCAACGATGGGCAGGATGCTGTCCTCGTACGCCTCGCGATGAAGCGCTTCGGCCGTCTGGGTCGAGAAGAACTCGTAGTCCCGGCGGGGGAAGACGTAGCGCGCATTCGGAAAGGTCGGCGTCCAGCGACCGTTCTCGAGCCGCGTGTTCCATCCGACATGGTCGCCGTGGAGGTGGGTGCAGAGCACCACGGAGATGTCTTCGGGCCTCAGGCCATCGGCGGCGAGGCGCTCGAGATAGGGGGTCTGCAGCATGTGGGCGAAGGGCACGCTGCGCGCCTTGTCGTTGCCGTTGCAGCTGTCGACGAGGATGTTCAGGCCGCCCGAGCGGAGGACATAGCTCTGCACGCTGAGCCGGATCATCGAGGTCTGCGGCTCCTCGGTGAGCTCCTCGCTCCGCCACCATCGCCGAAGGCCCGCCAGGTCGGCCCGGTCGAGCTCGGGCAGAGCCATCAGCATCGGCATGTCGGCCTGTGTTTCGTGGATCTTGCTGATGCTGAGGCGGCCGAGGCTGATCGTCTTCATCGGGATCGGGTTCTCCAGGGGTCGACCGTGACGTGGATGGCGCCGTCGACGCCCCGCCCGGCCGTCGCCAGGATGGCCTCGTGGACCTCATCCAGGCCGAAGTCGTGCGAGCACACCTCGTGCACGGGAAGCCGGCTGGCGGCCAGGTAGCGCAGGGCCATGTCAACCGCCTGGTAGCTGTGGCCGCGCGGCGCGCGCACTGTCAGGTACCATTTCTTGATGTCGCCGATCGAAACCGACTGGCGAAGGCCGTTGAGGTTCAGGTGCGCGCCCTTGGCGGCGAGGCGCACGGCCGCCGCGGCGATCTCGCCGGTGGGATCGCCGGTCGTGTCGACCACGACGTCCACGCCGCGTCCGCCGGTCGCGGCCTTGACAGCGACGTCCAGGTCCTCGTTCTGCACGTCCACCGCGAGGTCCGCGCCGAGGCGCAGGGCGAGGTCCAGTCGCGCCCGATCCCGGGTCTGGCCGGCGAGGATCACGGTCACGGCGCCGCAAGCCTTCGCCGCGAACACGCACCCGAGGCCTTGCTGCCCGGGCCCGAAGACCAGGACCGTCTTGCCTGGCCCGGCGCCCCCGTCGAGCACCGCCCACTGGAAGCCATTGCCGAACGGGACCGCCAGGGTGGCGAGGCGCGCATCCATGCCCTCGGGGACCTTGTGGATCACCGCGTTCAAGGGCACGTACATGTACTGCGCGTAGCCGCCCCAGAGGTGCGGGGCGATGGTGCTCTTCGACGTGCCGAAGCGCAGCGTGGCTGTTCGGTCCTTGATGACGAAGAAGTCGATCTCCTCGCACAGCCTGAAGTCGCCCTGGCGGCACCATCGGCAATGCCAGCAGGGCAGGTATTCGTGCAGGGCGATGCGGTCGCCGGGGACAAGGCCCCACTTGCGGGCGGCGATGTCGCCTACCTCTTCGAGCACCCCGACGTTCTCGTGGCCCATGATCACCGGCGCGTGGTCAGGGGTGCGATAGAGCTCAGGATCGCTTCCGCCGACTCCTGCGGACTCGATCCGGAGCAGGCCCGCGTCCGAGGGGACCACCGGGCGCTCGAAGGACTGAAGTTCGGTTTGTTCGATTCCGACCTTCACAGCGGCGGCGACGTCGTGGGCCAACGGAGTTCACCTCATGGGATCGACGACGGTAGTGGCTCCCACGGTTTAGGTCAATTTGCATAAATTATCGGCTAGAGATATGCGTTGGTCGCGCACGAGCCCCTTGGGGGTACGCCAGACGGAGGCCGGCTTGCCGATCATGCGATACGTCGTGTTGTGGGTGCGGGTGGCTTTCGGCGCCCACGCGCTGATGTCGGGGCTGAACTATTTCGTTCAGATCATGCCGCTGCCGCCCGTCGACCACTCGGCGGCCGGGCCGTTCGTCGCCGAGATGACCCGGATCGGCCTCTATGACCTGATCAAGGTGGTCGAGCTGCTGGTTGGAGTCTGCCTGATCTTCAACCTGTTCACGCCGTTGGCCCTGGTGATTGAGTTCCCCATCACGGTCAGCATCTTCTACTTGAGCGTGGTCGTGGTGGGTCGCGGGCGGCCGGTTTTCACCGGCTGGCGCGAGCTCTTCTACAACGGGTTCCTGATCGCCGCCTATGCCGGCTACTACCTGCCGCTGCTCACGGCCCGGCCGGCGCCGCTCGCGGTCTGGAGCGCGGACATCGCCCGCACAATCCCCTCGGCGCTGCGCGGCGCCGGCGCCGTGCGGAGGCCGACATGAGCCTCAACCCCTATGACCTGATCCCCTATTCGCTGGCGACCCTGGCCGTCATTCTCGCCCTGTTGCGCGACCGCCGTGGCTAGATGTGAGCTGCTAATGGCGGGCCTGGCCGCCGTCGACGACGATCGTCTGCGCCGTGATGAAACCGGCCTCTTCGCTGGCCAGGAAGGACACGAGGCTCGCGACATCCTCCGGCGTCCCGATCCGCTTGATCGCCTGGCTCTGGGCCAGGTCCGCCAGGAAAGCTTGTAACGCCGCCTCATCCTCGAAGCCGTGCATCTTGAAGAAGCTGCGCCGGACGCCTTCCGTGAGCGTGGGGCCCGGCGCGACGGCGTTCACGGTGATCCCGTGGCCGCCGAGATCGCTCGCCAGCCCGCGCGTGAGGCCGACGACGCCCCCCTTGCTGGCGATGTACTGCGCCATGTCGGGCACGTGCAGGCTGAAGGAATTGGAGGCGATGTTGATGATCCGCCCCCACCGCCGCGCCTTCATCCCGTCGACGAAAGCGCGGGCCATCATGAAGGCGGCGTCCAGGTTCAGCGCCATGTAGCGGCGCCAGACCTCATAGGTCATCTCTTCGATGGGCACGAAGGCGTACATGCCGGCGTTGTTGAACAGCACGTCACACCGCCCGAGCCCGCTCGTCACCGCATCGGCGAACCGCTCCACCTCGGCCGGATCGGCGATGTTGCAGGACACAGCGATCGCGCGCCGACCCAACGCTTCGATCTGAGACACCGCATCGGCGGCTGGCTCCAGATCGGCGATGGCGACGTCGAAGCCGTCGCGCGCAAGGCGCACCGCCGCCGCCGCGCCGATCCCGTTGGCGCCCCCGGTGACCACTGCGACCTTCCGTTCCGTCATTGCAAAACCCTCTCGTCCATGCGCGCCGCCCGTCTCCCAGACTCAACGCCGGGCCAATTATATGCAATTTGAACATACGATTATCCGCGATGGCAACCGAGCAGGTCGGGCGTCGCCAAAGCGGCTGGAGCCTGTGAGGCCCCAACCCGGCTCGGACAACATGCCGATTTGATATACCGAACCATATTCAATATGGGATGCTGTGAGGGTGGAGAGGGAGCGACCGGCCCCTTCCCGCGCTCGACCTATTCATCGGGGATGCTTCCATGAATACAGCAATCAGGGGATCGAGGGAGGCATCGTCTCGGTACTCCCCGCTAACCGGGAGCATCTATTCGTGCCAGTTCTTCTACGGGGGCTGGTTCCTGTTCCACGGGCTGAACTACTGGGTTGGATTCTATTTCGACAAGTCGGTCCTGCCCGGTCCCGGACTGACGCCTGCGCTGGCTGCGTCTGGTGTGATGGGCATCGTCAAAGCGCTCGAAATCGTCATCGGCCTGGCGCTGCTCACCGACCTGTTCGCCGCCCTGGCGATCGTGGCCGCCTGGCCGATCACCTTGATGATCGCCTTCGTGACCGCCTCGCACCTCACGCCATTCGGCGTGTCGGTGGCGGTCATCATCGTCACGCTGAATGCGGTCATGTCCTTCGGCCACCTCGATCGCTATCGCGCCATGCTCGTCCCCCACGCCGGCCCACCGGCGCCGGGCGTACCTGCCGGCCGCAGTCGCGACGACCGCCTGCCGGCCCCCCTGCATATCGTCGGCATGCTTCTGGGCGTCGGCGCCGCGATCGCGGTCACATACCTGAGCATGATCCTGCTCAGATGACCGGCCGACGGAAAACAGTATTCAGTGAAGCGCCGGAGATGAAATGAATAACCAAAGAATATTGATATCGATCATGGCGCTGGCGTTGCTGACCATCCCGGTCGCGGCGCTCGCGGCAGACACGGCGCTAGAAGCTAAGAACAAGCAACTGGTGCTCGATATGTGGCAAAAGGTGATCGTCGATGGGTCACCAGAGGCCGTCCTGCGCTACATGTCGCCGAACTACATTCAGCACAATCCGGTGATCGCGCCGGGTCGCGAGGGTCTCTACCAGGCGATACGGAAGCTGCACGCAGAGCTTCAGGAACCAGGTGCGAAACCGCATACCAACAAGAAGCTTCTTCACGCCTTTGCCGACGGCGACATGGTGGCCTTGACCTGGAACCAGGACGTTCCCTATCCGTCCGTCCCTGGAACAACCTATCCTACGCTGGCGTGCGATCTGTTCCGCGTAGAAGGGGGGATGATCGTCGAGCATTGGGATAGCGTGAGGAAGCCGTAGGAGCCGAGCTCTCAGGCAAGCCGCGATGTAGCGGCGGCGAAGCCTGCCGGAGCTTCCTTGATCCCGTCATCCTCACCAAAGTTCCCGCGGTTTCCCCCAGTGTGGAGCAAATTCAGCCGGTCTTGCGGTGAATTGGAGGGAGAGACCGGCGTCCCGTCGCACGTTAAAGGGAATTAGCGCCGACATATCCGGGGCTTGCGGGAGAGCTCGGCTGGAG
>FTHA01000959.1_pt1 | contig 17566 bp, 17 predicted proteins | sample 1640771 | NCBI WGS metagenome assembly FTHA01 (sample SAMEA3914789, study PRJEB12502) | metagenome | biome: forest; material: soil | place: Canada | collected 2011-07-03 | depth 0.3 m | reverse complement strand
GACCAGCGGATGGTCCACCAACGCCTCGCCGGCCTCGCGGCCGCCGATCAGGACCGTCGAGAGCCCCTCAGGGGTGTCGCCGAAACAGGCCGCGGCGCGGCGCCGGAACCTTGCGCCACTGTAGGAACGCAGCCTGCGCGCGCTCGATAGCAGCCTCGGATTCAGCCGCGCTGATCGGGGTCAGCCGGCCGATGGTCTCACCGGTGATGGGAGAGCGGGCGAGCAGGGGCCCGTCGGTCCAGACGCCGGGGCTCACGCCCAGCCGCGCCAGGATTTCCCGGGCCTCAGCGGCGACGGGCATGGGGGACTGGACGCCTGGGGTGCGTTCTGCGGTGAGGGTCGTCATGGATCAGGCTCCGACCAGGGGAGGAACGGCCTCGATAGGGGGGGCCGGAGAGACCGCCAGGCGGGCGGCGTCCTCGGCGGAGGCGTAATAGCGGCCGAAGCGGTTGGCCAGGAACAGGTCCAGCCCGATGTCTTCCTGCTTCAGGAAGCCCCGCTGGGGCAACTGTCCTTCGCTGAGCAGGTCGAGCACGCCGCAGATACCTGCCGCCGTCGTCACCTGGATGGCGCTGCGCATCACCCCCCCGACGGCCTGGCTGTAGATCTTGTTGGCGTAGGTCTCCTGCACCAGCCGCCCCTGTTGGACGCCGGACACGGTCACGAACACGATCACCACGTCCTGCAAGGTGGCGGGGACTGCGTTCTCAAGGATGTCCTTCAGCACGTCGCGGCGATCGCGCAGTCGCAGGTCGTTCAGCAGAGCCTTCATGATGTGGGCGTGGCCCGGATAGCGGATGGTCTTGTAGTTCAGGTTGCGGGCCTTGCCGGCGAGGGTCTCGCACAGAGTGCCGAGACCGCCGGAGGTGTTGAACGCCTCATAGGTCACCCCATCCAGGGCGAATTCTTCCAGCTCCTCCAGCGGCGGTGTCTCGTGCAGCTCGCCATTGACGATGGCCTCGCAGGGCTCGCAGTACTCGTTGATCAGACCATCGGTGGACCAGGTGAGGTTGTAGTTCAGCGCATTGGATGGATATTTCGGCAGGGCGCCGACGCGCATGCGCACGTCGTTCAGGACGTCGAACCGCTTGCACAGGTCCGCCGCAGCGATGGTGATGAAGCCGGGGGCCAGGCCGCATTGGGGGATGAAGGCGGAGCGGGCGTCCTGCGCCAGCTGCTTGACCCTGCGGGTGGAGGCCACGTCTTCGGTGAGGTCGAGATAGTGAGCGCCGGCGGCCTTGGCGGCTTCGGCCACGCGAATGGTCAGATGGTAGGGCGCTGCGCTCAACACCGCGAACTTGCCCTTCAGCCGGGCGCTCAGCGCCTGCTCGTCCTGAACGTCGAGCAGGGCCGTCTGGATAGGGGCTGAGGTCTCCAGCCGAGCCAGCTGCTCAGGCGATCGATCGAGCACCGTGACCCGATAGTCTCCGGCGCGGCCCAGCAGGTCGGCGATCATCGAGCCGATCTTGCCCGCACCGACGATGGCGACATCCTTCATGACCGGCGCTCCCAGCTGATTCAATGACAAAGAATGAGCGAGGGCCTGGTCGAATTCCAGGTGCAGCTCGCCGATGTGACGAAGGACTTTCGGCAGAATTGGTGCTAGGTTCGGCGAAATGGATGAAAGTGATCGCCAACTGCTGTCGCTGCTGAGGGAAAACGCCCGCGCGTCCACCGCGGCGCTCGCCCGCGCGCTGAAAGTGTCGCGTACGACCGTGCAAAGCCGGCTCGCCCGCCTGGAGCGCGCCAGGGTGATCACCGGCTACACGGTCCGCACCTCCGAAGCCCACGAGAAGGGGACCATCCGGGCCTTGGTCATGATCACCGTCGCTCCCAAGCAGTCGCCTGGCGTGGAGGCCGCCATTCGCCGCATGCCTGACGTGCGCGCCTTGCACTCCGTGAGCGGCCCCTTCGACATGATCGCGGAAGCCGCCACCCCCTCGATCGGAGACATGGACGCCCTGATCGACCGCATCGGCGCGCTGGAAGGCGTGGAGCGAACCACATCGTCAGTGATCCTGTCGACCAGGATCGACCGGTAGGCGGCCGGAACCGCTAAGCTCATTAACCGTTGATGGCTCCACGAAACCGTGGAGAATCTGAGATGCTCGGCCTTATCCTGTTGATCGTCGTGGTGCTGCTGCTGGTGGGCGCCTTGCCCAGCTGGCCGCACAGCCGCAGCTGGGGCTATGGGCCCAGTGGCCTGCTGGGAGTCGTGCTGGTGATCGTGGTGGTGCTCGCCCTGATGGGCAGGCTCCCGGTGATCTAGGCGCTGACGAGCAACGAGAGCTGCCGTTCGACCGCCTCGTTGCGGCCCTCGGCAAGTTCGCGGTCCAGTAGCCGCGTGGGATATTCGCCGGTGAAATAGTGATCGGTGAACTGAGGAGAGACCGGGTCGCGGACTCCCGCGTCCATGGCCCAGTAGAGGCCTTCAACCGACAGGAAACCCAGGCTGTCGACCTCCAGGAAGGCCGCCATCTCCTCTAGCGAACGCGTGGCGGCGAGCAGTTTTTCCCGGTCGGGCATGTCGATGCCGTAGAAGTCGGGGAACCGGATCGGCGGCGAGGCCGATCGCAGGTGGACCTCCTTGGCCCCCGCGGCGCGGACCATGCGGACGATCTTCACCGAAGTGGTGCCACGCACGATCGAATCGTCGACCAACATCACCCGCTTGCCGGCGAGGACGGCGCGGTTGGGGCTGTATTTCAGGCCGACGCCGGTTTCGCGGACGCCCTGGGTCGGCTGGATGAAAGTGCGGCCCACATAGTGGTTGCGGATGATGCCCATCTCGAAGGGCAGGCCGCTCTCCTGGGCGTAGCCGATAGCAGCCGGGACGCTGGAGTCCGGCACCGGCACAACGACGTCCACGTCAGCGGGCGTCTCCTGGGCGACACGCCGGCCCATGCGCTTGCGCACCTCGTAAACCGACCGGCCGTTCACGATGCTGTCGGGGCGAGAGAAGTAGACGTATTCGAACACGCACGGGCGGGCCCGGGCGGCCGGCAGGACCCGCTGGGAATGGATCCCGTCCGCATCGATCACCACCATCTCGCCGTGCTCGATGTCGCGGACGAACCGGGCGCCGACGATGTCGAGCGCGCAGGTCTCCGACGCCAGCACCGGCTTGCCGTCGAGGTCCCCCAGGACCAGCGGCCGGATGCCGAGGGGATCACGCACCCCGATCAGCTTCTTGTTGGTCAAGGCCACGAGGGCGTAGCCGCCCTCGATCTGCTTGAGCGCGTCGATGAACTTGTCGACGATCTTGGCCCGGCGCGAGCGGGCGATCAGGTGGACGATCACCTCGGAGTCGGAGGTCGACTGGAAGATCGCTCCCTCGGACTGTAGTTGGCTGTGCAGGTATTTGAAGTTGGTCAGGTTGCCGTTGTGGGCCAGCGCGATGCCGCCGGCTTCGAGGTCCGCGAACAGCGGCTGCACGTTGCGCAGGAAACTGCCGCCGGCCGTGGAGTAGCGGGTATGACCGATGGCGCAGGAGCCCGGAAGCCGCTTGACCACGTCGCCGCCGCCGAAGGCGTCTCCAACACGCCCGCCATGGCGCTCGTTGTAGAACTTCTGGCCATCGTAGCTGGCGATGCCGCAGGCTTCCTGGCCGCGGTGCTGCAGCGCGTGCAAGCCCAGCGCGGTCAGCGCGCTCGCGGACTCGGCGCCGAACACGCCGAAGACGCCGCATTCCAGCCGCGGCTCATCATCGTCGGGGTCGCGCGGCCAGGCCGGAATGAGTTCGGAGGTCATCGCGTCTTCTCCACCAGATCGTCGACGGTCTTACGGGATCGGTCGTCATAGCCCGCGCTCCGGTCCGAGGCAGGCGGCTTGTCCGTCGAGCCCTCGCGCACGGCGTTCTCCAGCGCGGGCCCCACCTTGTTGGCGACGGCGGAACCCTTCGGCGCAAGGGCCATTAGCACATGTCCGGCACTGGCGGTGAGTGGATACAACGTCCCACCCTTGATCCAGTGCGGCACCCGATCCGCGGGTGTTGCAGCGTTGAACACCACATAGAACAGCCCGAGCAGCACCAGCGCACGCAACAGTCCGAAGCCAACCCCGAATGTCCGGTCGATCGCGCCCAGGGTCTGTGTCTGGTGGATGCGGTGCGTCAGGCTCGCTCCGGCGATGCGCAGAAGGATATAGGCGACGATGAACACCACCAGGATCGCCAGGGCGTTGGCGAGCAGGGCCGGGTGCACCGCATGGCGCGCGATGGGCCCTGAGAACCTCAGGCCGAGCACGGCTATGGCCACCGCCGCGATGAAGGCCAAGACTGTGATCAGCTCGCGCGCGCCGCCACGCAGGAAGCCGACAAAGCCCGAAACCAGCAGGATCGCGATGGCGAGGAGGTCGAACAGGGTCATGCGCGATCCCGGGGCGTGATCAATCCCAGGCTCCATCGCCGATCCGCTGGACCGCCTCGGCCAGCCGGGCGACCCCGGTCACGGCCAGGGGCGAGCCGTCGGCCGCAGCGGGCGCGGCGAGGGCGCGGCTGAACCCGAGCTTGGCGGCTTCCTTCATACGCGCCTCCATGCGCCCGACCTGGCGTACATCGCCCGAAAGGCTGACTTCGCCGAATACGACACAGTCCTGCGGCAGCGGCGTGTCCAAAGCTGAAGAAATCAACGCCGCCGCCGCGGCGAGATCTGCTGCAGGTTCGCTGATTCGCAGTCCTCCGGCGACATTCAGGTAGACATCGCGATCCCCAAATCCAAGTCCACAGCGCGCTTCCAAGACTGCGAGAACCATCGCCAGACGGCCAGAGTCCCAGCCAACCACGGCTCTTCTGGGCGTTCCGTAGGCGGATGGGGCTACCAGCGCCTGGAATTCCACAAGCACCGGACGCGAGCCTTCGATGCCGGCGAACACCGCCGCGCCGGAGGAGCGTTCGCCGCCGTCGTTGAGGAACAGGGCCGAGGGGTTCTTCACTTCCCGCAGGCCCGCGTCAGACATCTCGAACACGCCGATCTCGTCGGTGGCGCCAAAGCGGTTCTTGGCCGCGCGCAGGATGCGGAACGGGTAGCCGCGCTCGCCCTCGAAAGCGAACACCGCGTCCACCATGTGCTCGACCACCCGCGGACCGGCGATCTGCCCGTCCTTGGTGACGTGGCCGACCAGGATCACCGCCACGCCCTGCTTCTTCGACCAGCGGATCAGCTCGCCGGCCGCCGCTCGCACCTGGGTCACCGAGCCAGGCCCCGCCTCGTGCGCATCGCTCCACAGCGTCTGGATCGAGTCGACCACCACAAGGTCGAACCGCTCACGCTTGAGGCCGTCCAGGATGTCGCGCAGGGAGGTCTCGGCCGCCAGCTTCACCGGACTGTCCGCTGCGCCCATCCTCAGGGCGCGCGCTCGGATCTGTTCAACGGCTTCCTCGCCAGAGATGTAGGCGCAGGCTGCTCCACGGGCCGCCGCACTGGCGCAGGCCTGAAGCAGCAGGGTCGACTTGCCGACGCCGGGGTCCCCGGCCAGCAGGATGGCCGACCCGGGAACCAGTCCGCCGCCACAGACGCGGTCGAATTCTTCCAGTCCCGTAGACAGGCGCGGCGGCGGAGGGGCCTGGGCCTCCAGCGTCTCGAAGTTCAGGCCGCGGGTCTTGGAGGAACGTGCGGGCGCGAGGGCGCCGGGCGGGCGCGACTGGACCTCTTCGACCAGGCTGTTCCATCCTCCACAGGCGGAGCACTGGCCCGACCACTTGGTGTGGACGCCGCCGCAGGTCTGGCAGACGAAGACTGCGCCGTCGCGCGCCACCTGATCTCTCCTTCATCGAACCTGGACTGTGGAGCGAGTCGACCTGCAAGCCGACCGCGGCGCCGTGTCCTTCATCCGGGATCGACGCCGACTTGCGGTGACGGTTCCCCTGGCGAGCGAATGGCGCCTATTGTGTGCGATGGACGCCGCTCAGGGAGGATTTGGGCTATGGCGAGCGTAGAACAAGGGCCGGTCTCGAACCGTCTGGTCGAGCGGGTCAAGAACATCCTCTTTTCGTCGAACACAGAGTGGGATGTGATCGACGCCGAGCCGGCGACAATCCCGGACCTCTACAAGGGCTATATCTGCATCCTGGCCGCCATCGGGCCCGTCGCACAGATGATCGGCTCGATCATCGCCCCCCAATACGCCCTTTGGGGCGGCGGGGGCGGGGTTGTGGGCGCGGTCGCCAATGGGATCGTCACCTACGTGCTCACCCTGGTGGGGGTCTACGTCACGGCGGTGATCATCGACGCGCTCGCACCGAGCTTCGGCGGCCAGCGCAGCCTGATCCAGGCGTTCAAGGTCGCGACCTATTCATCGACCGCGGCGTGGATCGTCGGGGTCTTCGCCATTTTCCCGCTGGTCAGCGCGCTCAGGATCATCGGGTTCTACAGCCTCTACCTGCTCTATCTCGGCCTGCCCAAACTGATGAAGGCGCCGGAGGACAAGGCGCTCGTCTACACCCTCGTGACCATCGTCGTGGCGGTGGTGGTCTATGTCGTGGTCGGCGTGATCGCCGGCGCAGCCGTCGCCCTGACGGTTGGCATGGGAGCCCTCGCCGTCATTCACTGAGCCTCGCCGACATATTCCCGGCAAATCCGTCCGCCAAGGCGGACCATGAGTTCGTAGGCGTTGGTCCCTGCGGCGGCGGCGGCGTCGTCCACCGCCAGCTGTTCGCCGAACACCTCGGCCAGGTCGCCCGGCGCCACTGGCCCGGCGTCGGTGACATCTATCGCGGCAAGATCCATCGAGATCCTGCCAAGGAAGGGCCGGACTGCGCCCGCTAGCCAGGCTCCGCCTGATCCGGCGGCCGAGCGGAGCAGGCCGTCTGCATAGCCGATCGCCAGGATCGCGACCCGTGTCGGCCGGTCCGCGGCGAACCCGGCGCCGTACCCGACAGTCTCGCCCGGGGGAACGCTGCGCACCTGCAGCCCCGGCGCCTGGAGGCGGGCGACGGGTCCTATCCGGGGGTCTGGGCGCTCGGCGGGGCCGCCGCCGTAGAGGCCGATCCCGGGGCGCACCAGATCGAAGTGGTATTCCGGGGCCATGAACGCGCCGGCGGAGTTGGCCAGGCTCAGGCGCGCACCGGGAAACCGGGCGGCCGACCCGCGGAAGCGCTGCAGCTGCGCCCGGTTGAGCGGATGGGAAGGATCGTGGGAGCAGGCGAGGTGGCTCATCACCAGTTCGACCTGCAATCCGGTCAGGCGATCGGACGCGGCCAGTGCATCGGCCTCCTCGAGCCTCAGGCCCAGGCGGTTCATGCCGGTATCGATGTGGATGCCGACCTCGAAGCCCTGATGCATGCGGGCGAACCCGGCCGTCTCCTCGATCTGAGGCAGGCTGTTCAGCACCGGCGTCAGGCTCGAGGCCGCCAGCCGGGCCGCAAAGCCGGGAGGTGCGCCGTCGAGCACGTAGATCCTAGCCTGTCTGGCGCCTCCCAGCTGGGTCCGCAGGACCTCGCCTTCGTCGATCCCGGCGACAAAGAAGGTTCGCGCGCCCTCGGCCCACAGGCGGCGCGCGACGGGTCCGACGCCCAGGCCATAGGCGTCGGCCTTGACCACCGGGGCCAATTCCGCCCCCGCCGTCGCCGCCCGGAGCGTCGCGTGGTTGACGGCGAGGGCGTCCAGGTCGACGGTCAGTCGGGCCCTCACCGAACCTCGAACCGCCCTTCGCGGGCGAGGTTGCCGAACTTGGTCAGGTTCTCGTTGAAGTGCAGCTTGATGGAGCCGATCGGCCCGTGCCGCTGCTTGCCGATGATCACCTCGGCCTGGTGCCGGATCTGGTCCATCTCTTCCTGCCAGGCGAGGTGCTCGGGCGTGCCTTCTCGCGGCTCGGTGCGGCTCTTGTAGTAGGCCTCGCGGTAGATAAACATCACGACGTCGGCGTCCTGCTCGATTGAGCCGGACTCCCGAAGGTCAGCCAGCTGGGGCTTCTTGTCGTCGCGGTTCTCAACCTGGCGCGAGAGCTGGGCCAACGCGAGGACGGGGACCGACAGGTCCTTGGCCAGCGCCTTGAGCCCCTGGGTGACTTCACTCACTTCCTGGACGCGGTTGTCGTTGCGGCTCCTGTCCGAGGCCGTCACCAGCTGCAGGTAGTCCACCACGATCAGGTCGAGCCCCGTGGTGCGCTTCAGCCGCCTGGCGCGCGCGGCGAGCTGGGCGATCGAGATGCCGCCGGTGTCGTCGATGAACAGCGGCGCATCCTGGATCTCGAACGCGGCGTCGCGCACCTGGCCGAACTCGGAGGCGTCGATCTCGCCGCGGCGGATCTTGTCGGACGGCACGCCCGACACCTCGGCCAGCAGGCGCATGGCCAGCTGTTCGGACGACATTTCCAGCTGAAAGAAGGCCACCACGCCGCCGTTGACGGTCTTGCGACCGCCATCGGGCATGGGCTCCCAGGCGTAGTTGCGGGCCGCGTGGAAGGCGATGTTGGTGGCGAGCGCGCTCTTGCCCATCGACGGGCGCGCAGCGAGGATCACCAGGTCCGAGGGGTGCAAACCGCCAAGCATCTTGTCCAGGTCGATCAGGCCGGTCGACAGGCCCGCCAGCCCCCCGTCGCGGGAGTAGGCCTCGGCGGCCATCTCGATCGCGCCCTTGATCGCCTCGGCGAAGGGCACGAAGCCGCTCGACGAGGTTCCGGTTTCCGCCAGGGCGTAGAGCTGCTGTTCGGCCTGCTCGATCTGGATCCGGGCGGTGCTCTCGGCGTCCGCCACCGCCTGGGTGGAGATCCCCCCGCCGATGCGGATCAGCTCGCGGCGTAGGGCGAGGTCGTGGATCAGCCGCGCGTAGTCTGTGGCATTGGCTGCGGGCGGTGCGCGATCCACCAGGTCCGCCAGATAGCGCAGGCCACCCAGCTCCTCGAAGGCGGCGTCCCGCCGGAACCGCTCCATCAGCACGATGGGTTCGGCCAGCTGGCCCTTGCGGATGTGCTCCTCCATGGCCGCGTACAACCGCGCGTGGAAGGGCTCGTAGAAGTGATGGGACTTCAGCTGGTCGCCGACCCGCTCGTAGGCGGAATTGTCGAACAGGATCGCTCCCAGCAGCGCCTGTTCGGCCTCGATGTTCGAGGGCGCGTGGGCAGGCGGCGGTTCGCTTGGGCGGAAGTCGAGGGCGGGGGCTAGGGCCATGCCCGCAGGATAGCGCACCCGGCGGGCCGGGGGCATGCGACCTGGCGACCATTCACAGGAATCGCCCGCCTGGGGATAAGGCGGTGTTCGGCTGCGGCCGCGCCTGTCCCGATAAGTTGATCGCCGTGCAACGCCTCCGTCGCACCGACGGATGTAGACTGGCTGGCGTGGGGGGCAGTCACCCAGGAGCATCGCCATGCCCGAACCTCACAGCGATACGGCGTCAAATCATACCGCCAGCGCTGCGAAGGCCGCAGAGAGGGCCGACAACGGGGAGCACCGCTCCTTCCAGGAGAACCAGCGCCAGCCGCCCAGGGCGGGCAACGGCGCTCCGGCCGCCATGGCCGCCACGCGCGAGATCGTCGACGCCGGGCGCGGGCTCGCCGCCGTCGGGCGGCAGGCCGCTTTCGCCGGGGCCGATCTGTGGAGCCACTCTGTCGAGCCAATCTACGCGATGCAGATGGAGATGCTGCGCTGGTTCGACGGTCTCTGGCGCGAGACATCCAGCGCCATGCGACACTCGCAGCCATCGCGTGCTCTCAGTTTCGCGCCATTCGCCGGCCTGCCGCCAGCGGACGTGACGGAAACGAGCAAGGCCTACATGCTCAGCATCGAGCTTCCCGGCCTGTCGAAGGAGGATGTCGATCTGGCTGTCGAGGGCGATTGGCTCACCGTCACCGGCCACAAGGCCGAGACCCGGGACGATGTCAGCGCATCCTATCGCCTCAGCGAGCGGCGGTTCGGCCGGTTCGAGCGCACCTTCCCGCTGCCGCCTGACGTCCAGCGTGAGCGCCTCGACGCCACCTTCAAGGACGGCGTCCTCAAGGTCATGCTGCCAAGGGACGCAGAGCAGACGTTACGTTCAAAGGTTCAAATCCGCACCTGAACAACGCGGCCAGATCGGAGCCCGGCGACCGCAGGTCGCCGGGTCCTCAACTAGGCTTCTGCGTCTTCGCGCTCGGACATGGCCTGGCCGGCGCCGCCTTCGAACAGGTCTTCGGCCGCCTGTTGCGCCATGATCCGGTCCTCGTCGAACTGCGAGGTGATCACGTTTTCGCCGCGCGCCTGGCGTTCGGCTTCGTCTTGCGACCTGGCCACGTTGATCTTGACCGTGATCGCGACTTCCGGGTGCAGGCGAACCTTCACCGGATGGACGCCCAGGGTCTTGATCGGCCGGTCGAGGACCACGTGCGAGCGGTCGACCGGACCACCCTCGGCCGCGATTGCGTCGGAGACATCGCGGCCCGAGACCGAGCCGTAGAGCTGTCCGCTCTCGCCCGCCTGCCGGATCATCACATAGCTCGCGCCATCGATCTTGCTGGCCGCCTTTTCCGCATCCTCGCGGGCGGTGGCGTTGCGCGCCTCGATCTCGTGACGCTGGCTGTCGAACACCTTGAGGTTGGCCTCCGAGGCCCGCAGGGCCTTGGACCGCGGCAGCAGGTAGTTGCGCGCGAAGCCGTCCTTGACGTTGACCACGTCGCCGAGGCCGCCGAGGCGCTCGACGCGTTCCAGGAGTATGACTTTCATGGTCGGCTCCTCACTTCACGACGTGGGGAAGCAGCGCCAGGAAGCGCGCACGCTTGATCGCCTGCGCCAGCAGGCGCTGCTTGGGCGCCGAGACGGCGGTGATCCGCGAGGGCACGATCTTGCCGCGCTCGGAGACGTAGCGCTGGAGCAGCTTGACGTCCTTGTAGTCGATCTTCGGCGCGCCGGCGCCCGAGAACGGGCAAACCTTGCGGCGGCGAAAGAACGGGCGGCGGGTCTGGGCGGCTGCCGGAGCAGCCGCGATGGTTTCATCGGTCATGGCTTGGCCCTCAGACGATCGCGTCTTCATAGGGACTGCGCGGACGTTCGCGTTCGCGTTCGCGGTCGCGCCGGGCGAGGACCGGCGAGAGTTCCAGGTCGAGCTCGTCCACCTTGATGGTCATGAAGCGCAGCACGTCCTCGTTGATCGAGAGCTGGCGTTCCATCTCCTTCACCGCCGGCGCAGGCGCGTCGATGGCCAGGAGCGAATAGTGGCCCTTGCGGTTCTTCTTGATCCGGAAGGCGAGGTTGCGAAGGCCCCAGTACTCGATCTTGGCGACCTTGCCGCCCTGTTCCTCGAGCATGCCCTTCAGCTGGTCGTTCAGGGCTTCAGCCTGTTGCGCGGAAATATCCTGCCGCGCGATCAGCACGTGTTCGTATAGCGCCATGTGGTCCTTCTTCCGCTGTGGGAGGCGGCGACCGGAGCGGGGGAAGCACCGCACCGTTCGATGGATCTTTGCGCGTCGCCCCAGGCCGAACGCCCGAGAACTCTGAAATCCGCGAAAGACCGCCTTCCGGAAAGGCGGGGGAGATAGCTGGGAAACGCCGCCGGTGCAAGGCAAAGAGACCGGCCGGGTGAGCGGGACCACTTCCCTCGAGCATTGCAACGCGCCTAGCCAGCGGGGGTGACCTTGAAGTTGGCCAGTTGCTGCCTGGGCAGGGACCAGTTGGGCTTCAGTTCCAGGGCCTTCTGGAAGTCGAGGTAGGCGCCCTTGAAGTTGTTCTGGCCCCAGCGGGCTATGCCGCGGAAATAGTAGCCCTTTTCCGGTTCTTCCGAGCCCAGCTGCAGGCCCTGGTCGAGCTCAGGTTCGGCGTCGGCGAAGCGTTCCTGGTTGATCAGGTAGACGCCGCGCCCGATGTGGGCCTCGCCCATGGCTGGCGACACCTTCAGGGCTTGGTCGAAGTCGGAGACAGCATCTTCCCAGTCGCGTCTCATCAACCGCATGGCGCCGCGGTTGACCAGGGTGCCGGCGCGGTCGTGGGTGCTGAGGGGCTCCGACGTCAGCGCAAGGCTGCAATAGTCCTCGGAGCGCTGATTGAACTGCCCCGCCTTGGCTGCCGCCGAGCACTGTCCGGCCAGTCCGCCAATGACGACCTCGAACGCCGAAGCCGGGCTGCACGCAGCCCAGGCCGCAAACGCAAGCGCCGCTCCCGAGGCGGCGAACCCAAGGTTCCGCATGGCAGCCTCCGTAACGACGTGAAGCATATCACAACCGCGCGAGAAACACCCGGGAGATTAGGAGGACGCTCGACGCAGCCCTCTTGGAGAGGGATAGCCTCAATGACCAGAGGGGGAGCTCCCGTCATCGCCTGGCGCCCTGCAGTCTTCACCGCGGCTGCCGTCGCCCTGTTGATCTGCGCGGCGTGCGCGACTGCTGGCCGGCCGGCCCCAAGAGCGCCTCACGGGGTGGAGGGAGGCATGTGCGGCGGCATCGCAGGTTTCGCCGGGCCTCTATTGCCAGATGAGCCCAGGGCAGTGTCGTACAGTCGCCGACGCTGCAGGCGCCTGCCGCAAGCCCCCGCAGGTCTGTCCGATGATCTATGCGCCGGTCTGCGGTTGCGATGGCAAGACCTATCCGAACGCCTGCCAAGCGTCGTCGGCGGAGATCAGCGTGGCGGCTCAAGGTCAGTGCCGGCCCTAGGGCCGTCGGCTCGCGGCAGGCGGTCTGGGCGACTCGACAAGTCCGGCGAAAACGGTGACGCTCGTGTTGTGGCCACTGGTCGGCTCGACCGGAGGTCGCGGGCAGGGAGGCGATCATGCCGATGGAGCGCGTGGAGGCGGACTCTGTCCGGCTCGACGATATTCGGACGCCTTCGGGCGGCGGGGGCCTGCTGTCGGCTCTGCAGTCCACGCCGGGGCCCGCGGGGATCGCCGCCTGGATCGGCGCGCGGATCCTGAAGCGGCCCCTTCGACTGGGCGATATCGTGATCGTGGCGAAGCATCGGGACGTCAGCGAGGTGCTGCGGCGTGACTTGGATTTCCGGATCGGACCCGTCAACGCCGCGCGGATCGATGCCGTCAACGATCCCTTCGTCCTGGGCATGGATTGCTGCGACCAGCTCATGGTCGAGCGTCGGGCCCTCTATTCGGCGCTCTCGGCGGTTGATCTCGACGCGCTGGCGAAAGCGGCGGCGGTGGATGCAGATCGCCTGATCGCCGATGCCGGGGCTGGTCCGCTCGATGTGGTCGGCGGCTATGCCCGCCTCGTGGCCGGCCGAACTGCCAAGCGCCTCTTCGGCGTATCCGGCCCTGATGAGCCCACCTTCCTGGAGGTGGCGAGGGCGATCTTCGCCCACACCTTCCTCAACATCGGCGGGGACAAGGCGATCGAGGCCCGGGCGCTGAAGGCCGCGGCCCTGATGCATTCGTGGTTGGAGACCGAGATCGCCCGGCGGCGGCGGGAGGGTGTCACCGGAACGGACTTCATGGGAGCCCTGATGAGCCAGCACCAGCTGGATGACGACGGCGTGCGCCGCACCCTGGGCGGCATGCTGGTGGGCAGCGTCGATACGACGGCTACGGCGGTGGCCAAGATCCTGGCGGTGTTCGGCGGCGACCGCCGGATGGCCGATGCGGCGCGCCGTGACTGCGGCGACGAGACCCGGATGTACGGTTGGTGCCTCGAAGCCCTCAGGCGATGGCCGCACAATCCGGGGGTGTTGCGGCAGACGGTGACTGACACCACGCTTAACGGCGTGGATGTCCCTGCCGACAGCAAGGTGTTCGTCTGGACGCAGGCGGCCATGCAGGACGCCGACGCCTTCCCCGAGCCGACCCGGATGCAGCCGGACCGGCCGATGGGCGGCTATCTCCACTTCGGCGGCGGCCTGCATCCTTGCGCCGGACGTGCGGTCAACCGTCTGCAGATCCCGATGCTGGTGTCCAGGCTCCTGGATCGCGGGGTCGACTCGGTGGGCGCCCTGCAATGGGCTGGCCCCTTTCCGGACCACCTTCCGGTCGCGCTGCGGAGGTCATGATGAGCCACGCCATGGTGACGATCGCCGCGCCCATTGCAGCGGACCAGGTCGAACAGGCGGCCGGGATGATCGCGGGTCTCGGCAACCCCGCCGGCGACGAGCTCAGGGCGGCGCTCGACAGGCTCGACGGAGACGATGGCGTGCACTTCGTCAGCCTCCATGCGATCGCGCCTGACGATCCTCAGGGGCGGATGGGTCACCTGGTGCTGGAGCTCTCGGCCGACGGCGCCGACGATACGGCCATCGAGCGTCTCGTGGACCGGATCGGCGACAGGCTGCAGCCGGTGTTCGCCCTGGCGACGGACCGGGGTGGAGCGGGCCTGGGCCAGTTCCTGAAGTCCCACACGGTCGGGGTCGGTCACGGCTGGTTCGACCCCGCTGGCCTGGCCTTCGCCGGCACGCCGGGAATGAGCGTCGGCCGTATCCGCCAGGAAGCGAAGCTCGGGGAGGCGCTCACCTCGCGGCTGGAACATCAGGACGCCGGATTCAGCGCCCTGGACCGGCTCGACGGCGTCCGCGCCGCCATCCGCAAGGACCCGGCCTTCAGCTGGGCCCTGGAGACCCCGGCCTCTTTGCCCCAGCAACCCGACAACAAGGGGCTGAAGCTCTATCTGGCCCTCGCAGCCTCCTTCGCCACGACATACCTCTGGCCTCTGGCCATTGTAGCGGCGCTGATCGCTGCCGGTTTGATCATGGCGGCCCTGAACGTGGCCGCGACGGGCCGCTGGGCGCCGCTCGCCTGGATGGAGGTCGTGGTTGTGGCCTTCGTCGGCCTGGTGCTCGCGGCCCCAGTGGCCCTCTACCTCAGCCTCCGCAGCAAGGAGAGTTCGGACTGGGCTCAGGACGCCGCTCCCCGCCGCGACATCCTGCGGCGCATCCTGGAACACGAGAACCAGGGGGCCCAGAACCACATGATCTCGGTGACCACGATCAAGCCCGGCGTGACCCGGATGGTCACGCTCCGGATCGTCTTCTGGGCCATCGGCCAGCTGGCCCGGCTGAGTTTCAAGCCTGGTCGCCTGCAGGACATCGGCACCATCCACTTCGCCCGCTGGGTGACGCTGCCGAAAAGCCGCCAGCTGGTGTTCTTCTCCAACTACGGTGGCAGCTGGGAGAGTTATCTGGAGGACTTCATCACCAAGGCCCACAAAGGGCTGACGGCGGTCTGGTCCAACACGGTCGGCTTTCCGCGTACCGAGAACCTGATCCAGAAGGGAGCCACCGACGGTGAGCGGTTCAAGCGCTACGCTCGCCACAGCATGCAGCCGACGCCCTTCTGGTACAGCGCCTACCCCGCGCTGACGACGGCTAACATCCGCACCAACGCGGCTATGCGCTGCGGACTGGCGGCGGCCATGACCGATGAGGAGGCGACCGCCTGGCTGGCCCTGTTCGGATCGGCCGCGCGCCCTGCGGTCAAGCTGGAGAGCAATCAGATCCAGAGCCTGGTGTTCGGCGGCCTCGGCTTCATGCCGCACGGCGAACTGCTGCTGATCGACCTGAACAGCGACGTCACCCGTGTGCGGGACTGGCTGAGGGCGATCCATCCCCACATCGCCTTCGACGATGGCCGCAGGCTTCGGCGCGACGCGGTCCTCACCGTGGCGCTCGGACCGGGCGGACTGGCCAAGGCCGGGCTTCCTGACGATGCGCTGGAGAGTTTTCCGGCCGCCTTCCTCGATGGCATGACCGGTCCCGGCCGCTCTCGGATCCTGGGGGACCATCCGGAAGATCAATGGTGGTGGACCAGCGGGACCCACGATGTCGCCCTGCTGGTCTATGGCGAGCACGAGGGCGCCGCCAGCGCCCTGGCGAGCACGATGGCCGAGCTCGCGACGGGCCACGGCCACACGATCGGCCGGGTCATTCCCCTTGAACCCGTCGCCAAGACGCCTTCGGACCGCACGGAGCCCTTCGGTTTCCTCGACGGCGTGTCCCAGCCGGTGATCCGCGGGACCTACAAGGGACTGCGCTCCGCCGACCCGATCCACCTGGTGGAGCCGGGGGAATTCATCCTCGGCTATCCCGACAACCGCGGGAACGTTCCGCCGGGTCCGACCCTGCGGTCCCTCGACGACCCGGACAACCGGCTGCCGATCCGCATCGAACAGACGGACGGATTCGCCAGCACCGTGGTGGATGCCCCCAGAGAGATCGGCCGCAATGGGTCGTTCCTGGTGATCCGTCAGCTTGAACAGGACCACGATGCGTTCTGGAGCTACTGCGATGGGGAGGCTGGCCGCCTGCAGGGGCGACTGGGCGTCCCCTATGTCGTGAACAGGGAGTTCATCGGCGCCAAGCTGGTGGGGCGCTGGCCGGACGGCTCTTCCCTGGTGCGAAACCCCTACACGTCCTTCACCAGCTCTGATCCCCGGGAGAAGAGCCCCACCCGGCGCCCGGCAAGCAATCCTTCCGACCAGGCCGTCATCGCGCCTGCGCCCACCGGACATCTGCATGCGCCCGCCGGCGGCGATCCGGGAGACAACGACTTCCTGTACGGCGCGGAGGATCCACAGGCCTTGCGCTGTCCCTTCGGGGCGCACATCCGGCGGGCCAATCCCCGCGATAGCCTCGATCCCGGCTCGCAGGACCAGGTCGACATCAGCAACCGCCACCGGATCCTTCGCGTCGGTCGCGGCTATGTTGCGCAGGAGGGTCAGAAGCCGGGGCTGATGTTCATGTGCCTGAACGGCGACATCGAACGCCAGTTCGAGTTCGTGCAGCAGACCTGGCTCGGCAGTCCGACCTTCCACGGCCTGACGGGTGAGCGCGACCCGCTGGCCGGCGACCGCGAGGGCTGTCCGCGGGGATATACAGTCCCGACCCGCGACGGTCCGATCAGACTGGCCCCGATCTCCCGCTTCGTGACGCCCCGTGGCGGGGGATATTTCTTCCTGCCTGGAAAGCGCCTGCTCGAGTTCCTGGGAGACGGTCCGGCGCCGCCGCAGGCATGAAAAAGGGGCGGGGCCTTTCGGCGCCCGCCCCTGATCACAGTTCGTCGAGACGCCGCCCGATCAGGCGGGTTGGCGGGTCCGCCAGCCCTGGGCGTAGGTCTCGCGGGCGTCACGGGCGTAGGGCACCGGCGCGACCTTCACGCGGACTTCCAGCTGTTCGTGGCGCTCGGATGTCAGCTTCTTGGTGCCGCCGTTCGGCTCGCCCCAGACCAGGGTCAGGACGTCGCCTTCCTGGATGTCCGCGTCGACCGTGCCCAGCGAGAGCACCTGGCGCTCGTTGGTGCTGTAGCCGCTGAACATCGACAGGCCCACGGTCTTGCCGTTCTTGGTCACCGAGTCGAAGCTCGACGACCCGTAGTTGGCGATCGGCAGGTCCAGGAACTTGTAGATCGTCTGGCCAGGTTGGAACAGGCAGCTGTAGACCTTGCTCACGTCATCGCCGTTCCAAGCGAAGGTGACCTTCCGACGGTGCGGCTTGCCTTCCATCTTCTTCAGGTCTTCGGCGCCGATGAAGTCGTGGTCGAACTTCACGAATGGCCCATACCCGAGCTCGTAGGGGGTCGTGTAGTAGTCCTCGATCTTGTCCGACACGAAGCTGCCGGCGATCGAGCCGGTGGCCTCATAGCCGTTGGCCGGCAGCCATTCGCGATAGGACTTCATGCGCTCGTCCGAATAGACGGCGGGCAGCGGCGAAGGGATCCAGCCGGACTCCAGGGTGTTGGAG
>FTHA01001200.1_pt1 | contig 17609 bp, 16 predicted proteins | sample 1640771 | NCBI WGS metagenome assembly FTHA01 (sample SAMEA3914789, study PRJEB12502) | metagenome | biome: forest; material: soil | place: Canada | collected 2011-07-03 | depth 0.3 m | reverse complement strand
ATTTGGCGAGCGCCGCCTTGTCGGAAACGAGCGCCTCCCGGAGGTCCGTCGGAACCTCGTGCAACACGCCAGCACTGATGTGCATCCTGGTCATGCGGTAGCGACCTCTGACCCACTGCGGGAAACGTGGAAGCTAGCGGTCCAGGACCGGCTTCCGCAAGGTCGCCGCCCGGCGCGTGAGGAAGCTGTCAGAGGCCGCGGCGGCCAAACGTTGGTGTGGATCCGGTCCCGAACCTCGGCGGAGGTTGATGAGCGAAGCCGGCGGCCGCGGGCGCAGCCGGTCTCGGGGCGGCGGCCGGCGCCGGATCGAACGTCCGAGCCGGCTGCGGCGGCCGCAACGGGGCCTCGGATGCGAACGACGGCGACGGGGATGCGCGACCGGCCTGGGCGGCGCTGAGCTCGAGCACCAGGTTTTCGAGCGTGCGCCCCTCCAGATCGAGCAGGCTGGACGAAACGCCCACCCGGCCGACGAGGAAACCGCCCTTCGCCAGGCGCACCATGAGAGAGCGCTGCGAGCCCACCCTCAGCAGGCCGAACAGGGCGTAGGTGTTGACCTGTTGGATGCCGATGACGGTCACATCGGACCAGGCAAGGTCTCGCTGGGAAAACAGAGTGCGGATGCTTAGCCCGCGCCCGTCCCAACGCAGCGCCGTCAGGTCGCCACCGAAGGCGCGACGCCCGGCGCCCAGAGTCATGACCGCGAACACCGGGATCAGGATGGTCATGACCACCCGCGCCGCCCCGCCGAAATGACCGACGCCCCAAACGGCAAACAGGACCGCGAGGACCCCGAAGCCTGCGTGCGCCAGGAGCTTGCCGCGGGAATAGGCGATGGTGGCGGCCGAGCCCGTGGCGGCGGAGGCGACGCTGAGCTCGGCGCCGGCACGCACCGCGCCGTCCGCGGTGCGAGGTCCGCGCATGATGTGCAGGCCCACGGCGATGGTCAGGAGCCCGAGCCCGCCCGCGCCGAACAAGGTGGGAAGGTTGCCGGACAGGCCGGCGGCGAGACCGGCGAAGGTCCAAAGGCCGCCAAAGGCGCAGAGGGCGAGCCCGCGCATCAGACGGCCGCCGATGACGACTGCAGCCTTTCCGCCGGCCGCAGCGCTGCGCACCGTCGCGATCGCGGCGCTTTCGCGCCCCCAGCTTTCCGCCGGCTTGCGGATCATCAGGCCGGCGCCCCGGACTTCAGGGCGGCCAGCCGCTCAGCCACGGTCGCGCTCTTCTGCAGGCCGTCGATCTCGGCGACGCGATTGATGGTCTCGGCGTCGGCGCGGGTGAAGCCCACACCCCCCGCGCCGCTCATGGCGCGATCGAAGGCCTGTTCCGCGGCGTCGACCTTCTTCTCGGCCGAGCGTCCAGCGCGGCTCGGGCCGTCGCCGCCGAGCGCGGCTTCGCGCTGCGCGATGGCGTAGGCCGAGAGCGCCTCTTCCATCTGCGTCTTTCGGGCCTTCAGCGACGCCAGGCCATCCTCGAGCCGGGCCTCCTCCTCACGCGCCTGGACCTGGATCTGGTCGAACGTCTGAACCTGGCCTTCCAGGTCGATCTGGCGCGACAAGGCGGCTTCGGCGAGGTCCTCGCGGCCTTCCTTGATGGCGAACTTCGCCTTTTCGGTCAGTTCCTCGAGCCGCTTGGCCAGCATCTGCTGCTGCCGGGCGGCCTGCAGGCGCCGAGCCATGACGGCCTCGTGCTGGGCCTTCACCTGGTCGATGGCGCGGTCGGCCTCGCGCACCGCCTCGCGCATGACGGCTTCACCGCCCGCCTGTTCCATCTGGTCGACCGTGTCTTCGACATGGGCCGACAGAATGCGTGAAACGCGTGCGAAGATCGACTCGGCCATGACCTGCCCCCAGAATAACAATCACCCAATTCTGTGACGTATCCACTTAAGCTCGAGTTAAGTGACGATCTGCCCTTCCAGATTCAATGATTATCAACCCAGAGCCGCTATAATTATAGTTAAGAGCTCGTAGAGGATGACGCCGATGACCTTGATCTTGTTGATTGTCGCTGTCCTCGCACTGGCGGCGCTCACGCCTGTTTTCGTGATGCTGGCGTCGCACAACCGCCTCGTGGCGCTCGACCAGCGCTGCGATACGGCCTTCGCCGATATCGACGTGCACCTGAAGCACCGTCACAACCTGATCCCTGGTGTTGTCGAGACCGTCCGTGGCGTCGCAAGTCATGAGCGCGACATCCTGCTCGGGATCACCCAGGCTCGCGCCGAGGCGATGCGCGCCTCGACGCCGGACATGCGGTTGGAAGCCGAGAAGAACATCAGCCAGCAGATCAATGCGCTGATGAACCTGGCCGAGCGCTATCCCGAGCTGAAGGCGTCCAGCCATTTCGCCGAGCTCCGCGCTGAGCTGGTCGCGGCCGAGAACCGGATCACCGCGTCGCGCCGGTTCTACAACCTCGCCGTGGGCGAGTACGACGCGACGCTGCGGCAGTTCCCGGGCAGCGTCGTGGGCAAGATCCGCCGGATGAGCGTGCGCCTGCCCTTCGACCTGGGCTTCGAGCGGGTGCTGATCGACGAGCCGGCGACGTTCAAGTTCTGAGCCGCCGCCCATGTTCGCGGTCAACGGCCTGTTCGGCTGGATCCGGGCCAACGACCGGCGCTCGGTCTTGCTCTTCGGCGGCTTCATCCTGGCCTTGCAGCTGGCGGCGGCGCTCACCCTGTACCTGCCGCTGGCAGGACTGGACGAGAGCCACGCACCGTTCCTGAACTGGGGCGGCTATGCGGTGCGGTACGTCCCGCTGGTCGCGCTGGCGGCGGCCGCGATCTTCGCCCTGCAGATGGCCTGGTATGTCCGCGCGGTGCGACGGACGATGGACTTCGACTTCGTCGACCACCAGGACGAGCCGCGGCTGTGCGACATCGTCGAGGCGCTGGCGATCACGCGGGGCCTGCCCGCGCCTTACGTCGGCGTGATCGAATCGGTGGCGCTGAACGCGTTCGCCTGCGGGGTCCGCCAGAGTGACGCCGTCGTGGTGGTCACCCGCGGCCTGATCAACGGGCTTGACGACGAGGAGCTGGCGGCGGTCGTCGCCCACGAGTTCGCGCACATCGCCAACGGCGACATCCGGCTGATGGCGGCGGCGAACATCTGCCTTTCCATGTTGCGCCGGCTGGTCCTTCCGCGGCGGCCCAAGGCGGTGAACCCGGTGATCGAGCTGATCGGTCTGCCGGTCGTGCTCCTGGTGGCGCCGCCGCTGTTCGTCGCCGTGATGATCGTAGCCTTCCTGTCGCAATGCGCCGTGCGCGCCGGCCATGGCGTGAGGGCTCTGATCGGCGCCTCGCGCGAGTTCGTGGCTGATGCCGCGGCGGTCGAGGCGACCCAGAATCCGGCGGCGCTGGTCTCCGCGCTGAAGAAGATCGAAGGTCGCAGCCGGATCGCGGGACTGCCGGCGCTGCACGAAGCAATGATGATCGACGGGGCGGCGGCAGGGCCCTACGCCACCCATCCCGCGATCGGCCAGCGCGTGAAGGCGCTGATCGCGGTGACCGGCTCCGTGGCGCTGATCTCGCCGTCACGGCGCGACACGCGCCAGACGGACGTGCGCGGGAAGACCTTTGGCCGCCGAGCCGCTGAAGCGCCGACCCAGGAGGCGTCCACGCCCGCCGCCCGCTTCGACGGCGGCGACGGGCGCAATTGGCTGGGCCTCAGCCGCACGGCCACCCTTGGTGCGGCTGTCGGGCTCATCGCCTTCGTGGGCTGGCGCGGCGCACAGCTGCAGGATCCTCGCCGGGTGCTCGCCGAGCTCGATCCCCGTCCAGCCACGGCGGTCGGCGTCGTGGTCGGCCGCAACGCCGTTTGCGGCCTTGGCCAAATGGTCGGCCGGCGGATGTGCGCGCCGGACGAGATGGACCGGCTGGCCAAGCGCTACGCGAGCCAGCCCGGCGCGCTCGGACGCATGTTCGCCAGCATGGCGTCCGAAGCCGAGACCCGTTACCGCAGCTACGACGGGGTGCTGCGGGACAGCGCGCCCAGCCAGATGATCGTGGCCGAGGTCAAGGCCAGGCGCTGCTTCATCACCGACAACTACGTCGTTGGTCAGTTTGGCCTACACCCGGTCGTGCCCGGCGAACTTGCCGACGACAGTTTCGCCATCGACCGTTGGCTCGCCTCCGGCGACATCAGTGCGCAGGTGGTGGCGCAAGCCGCGGACCATCCGGACGCCGCGCTGGCCGGCTATGTCACGGAACGCAAGGAACGGCTGCGCATGGTGCACGCCTACTTCGGCGCGCCAGGCCTGGCCTATGGGCTCAGCCATTTTGACGGCGGCGACCACCCGGCGGCGCTCGCCGCGCTGCGGCGGCGGCTTCAGGATCCATCCTACGTCGCCGCCCTGGCGCCCGTCGCCCGCGCGGAGATGCAGCTGCTGGCCGAGGCCCCCGACTCCTTCGTCCCCTGCCGCGCCCGCGTCGGCGCGCGACCTGCCGAGGCGGTGTCCTCGCCGGGCGGAGCCCAAGACGCCCGGGGTTGAGCGGGGGCGCGGTCTCGTCCACATCGGACGCCGGGTTCATGACTCGCCGGCGCCCTGAGCGATGACAAAGCCTATCCTCTCGCTGCTCGAACTCGCGCTGGCGATCGGCGTTCCGGCGCTGATCGCCCTGCTTGCGCCAAGGCGCTGGCGGCTGTGGGCCATCGGCCTCTGGACGCTGGCGCCGCTGCTGATCGTGGCGGCCCTCGCAGGAAGCGAGGTCGTCACCGGCAAGGCGAGCGCGGCGGATCTCGACAAGCTGGTCTACGGCCTGCTGCTGATCGGATCGTTCCTGCTGCTGCCCTGGCTGATGGCCTGCGGCGTGGGCTTCGCCCTTGGAGCGGTGCTGCGCGGGCGAGCGCAGTCCAGGGCCGTGGCGATCGAGCCCGTTCCGCCCGACCCGCTGGAGGTGGCGGCGAGGCCGATCGCCGAAACGCCGCCACCCATCGCTGCGCCGAACGTCCGTCCGTCGCCGATCGAGACAGGCGGTCCGAGCTTGTCTCCGCCGGGCGGCTGGCAGGCGGCCCACGTCGGCTTCGAACACGACGGCCTGGTGCTGGACGGGCTGTCCGTCTGGACCCTGACCTGGCGGGAGGAGACCGGCGAGCCGGTCATGCTCGCCCATCCGGCACATCCCACGCAGCAGCACGCCTTCACCGTCTACTCGATCGACGACGGCGCGCGGGCGACCCGGTTTGCTGCGGGGGAGCTGTCGAACGGCGTATGGGGCTTCTACCGCTGGGTCGTCCCGGATGATGCGGCTTCGGGCGCGAGCGCGGACGGAACGCTGCGCTACGAGCATGATCTCGGCCCTTACCAGGCGGGACGCTACGACAGCGTGGCGCCGCGCGCGCGGCTCTATGATTCGCGGTCCGCGGCGCTGCTGTTCGATGGTTTGGCGTGGCAATCGAGCCGGATCGTGCCTCAGGCGGACGGGAGCCTGTTGCTCGCGCTCGTGCATGGCGAGCTGCAGTCGATCTTCCATATCGATCCCTCGGCGGGCGCCTTCCGCGACCTGACGACACCGGCGGGCGCGCGGCCGCTGGCCGAACTCGCCGGCGCCGCGGCGACAGCGCGCGCCGATTGCGACGATCCGGCCAATACCTGCCTCGGGCGACAGGTCGCGCCGGACGGCTCGCTCCTGGTCGAGCTTCAGGCGGTGGAGTGGAGCAACACCCATTGGGTCCGCTCCCCGCGCGTCACCGAGATCGCGACGGGACGCGTCCTGCTGGACCTCTGGGGAACGGATTGGGACGCATGGCCCACCTTTCCGCGGCGCCGGACGGTGCGGCTGAGCTTCCGTCGCTACCATTTCGGCGGGGGCGCCGAAGTCGAGATCGAGTTCGCGCCCGGCCGCTACATCCTGTTCGAAAGCTCCGGCGCCACCGAGGGCCCCCTCAGCGATCTCGCCGAGGCGCTGGACAACGCCTCCCGCAGGGCGGCCGCGCAGGCGCCGCCCAGACCATTGATCGCGCCGCTGCGGCCGACGGCCCGCAACTGGCTCGTGGCGATGCTGATCCTGGTGGGGACGGTTGCGCTGATCGCGGCTGCGACGCTGATCACGCTGCGGCTGAAAGACCAACCTGCGCCGCAGAAGCTGGACACTATTCCACCAATGCCCGCGCGAAGCCTCCAGCGGCCCTCATGACAGGCCTTGGCACAGGTAGAAGAAGCCACCGTGGAACGTGGTGGTCCAGCTGACCGTGATCTGGGTTGTCGTGTAGCTGGACAGATAGGCGACCGGCGTTGCGTTGGCATAGGTCTGCACCATGCAGATTGGCGCGGACGCATAAGCCTTGACGAAGGTGATGGTGCAGCTTGACGTCGACACTCCGGTGGCGACCGCGCCCGCGGCGTCAGTCCCGGTGATCGACGGCCCGGAGCCGCAGGCGGATAGCGTGGGTGCATTGCCGCCGGACCGGTAGTGCCCCGCGGTCTTGATGTCATTGGCGGCGTTCAGCGTCCCCGTGCCGAGATCGGCAGGGGAGCTGTAGCGGTACGGGTCGTTCGAAGGCCCACCGCCGAGCGTGACGCCGCCGAAACCCTGCGGACTGATCGACAGGCCCCTTGTCAGGCCGGTGGAGCCGTTCGGCGTGAAGTCGAGCTCGAGCCCGACCCCCTGGTTCGTGCCGGTCTGGGCTTCGGTCGTGTAGAGCGCCATGCCGGCGCCGACGGGATCCGATCCCGTGCTGGCCTGCGCCGCGCCCCAGAAGCCGCCTATACCCTCGTTGGCGCCGACACCGGGAAACGACCCCTTGCCAGAGGGGTTGTAGTCGTACCGCTCGGCCACGAATTGCGAAACGCCGTTGTAGGCCACGGCGTCGAACTGGTTGTTCTCCGAGGAAGCGCCTCCATAGGTCCCGACGTTTGGGCCGATGCCGTTGAAGACGGCTCCGATTCTCGGGCTGACGCAGCCGATGGGTTGCCCGAAGCAACCGACCTGAAGGCCGCGCCAGGTGTTGCCGCGATTGACCGGGCCGCAGTTCGTCACCTGGCCGCAGGTGTAGTCGCCTGCCTGTGCGGTGACGGCGCCAGTGCGGGTGAGGACGCTCGTAACCTGTGCCGGGGCGTAGCCAGGCAGGAGCAGTGCAGCGAAGACGATAGCGGCTAGTCGTCTCATGTCGGCTGAATCCTGGATGATTGGGGAGATATGCAAACGCGACCTGACCAGGCGGCCGGGCTGGTCCTTCGGTGTCAGCGCGGCTGGATCCACGAAGCGGCGTAGGGCGTCCCCTCCCAGCCGCTCGGCGAGTGGTAGGGCGCCAGGAAGCCGACGGCCTCGATCTCGTGCACCGCGCCTTCCGGTCCGATCTTGAAGATGTGCGCGGCGGGCATGTCGAACGGCTTGTAGGGCATGTTCTCGGCGTTGCGCTCGGAGGTCGATCCGTCGACGTGCTTCACCTTGTAGGGCAGGTTGGTGAAGGGATGGCGGAAGTGCGACAGGCCCATGGCGAGGCCGGTCACCGGGTCGGCGGCGATCATCCGCCGGTTCTCGATGCGGTCGATGTAGATGAACGAGCCGCTGTCGATCTGGCCTTTGCAGTCGTGCGCGACCGGTGAAGCGTTGGCGTCCTTGATCGGCGGCGAGCCGGCGCCTTCGCCCGCTGTGGTGACGCCGTTCTCGCGCCGCTGGCAATCCGCCGCGAACGGCATCTTCGAGCCATCGTTGTCGTCGAGCGCATCGTAGTAGCTCTTGCCGATCGCGATCAGCCGGTCGTGCGCCAGACGGGTGCTTACCGGGACCTCGCTCAGCAAACCTGGGCGCGGAGTGACGATGTTGGGGTTGTCAGCGCCGAACGGCGCGGCCAGCAGGTCCTCGGCCTGGGTGATCCTGCCGTTCTCGATCCTGAGCCGGAGCGCCAGCATCATCGGCTTGCCGTCCTGCAGGATGACGCCCATCCACCCGGCCTGCTGCAAGGCCACATCCGGCACGTGGATCGCGAAATGCGTCGGCCCGCCGGTCGCGGTCTTCCACAGGCCATCGCCGGGCTGCATGCGCTTGACGTTCTCGACGAACACCATGCCGGGCGCGAGCGGCGCCCTGGATGGATCATGCGCGACGACAGCGGCGAGATACTGGTCGGTGATCCTGACGAGACAGGCGCGATCGCAACTCTTCGCGCCTGCCTGCGCCGCGAAGCCAAAAAGACCGAGCCCCGCCGCCGCCAGGACCAGGGCTGTCCGCATGATCTTGCCGGGCATCGGATCCTCCCTCGAAGCGGGGACTACTTCGCCGCCTTGACGCTGGCGCGAAAGGCCTCGGCGGCGGCGTCCATGTCGCGCACGGGGTTGCCGGGCCCCGATGACCGGCTCTTGATGAATTCGTTGAGGACGCGGCGTTTGTTGAACAGCCACTGGCCGTTCACCTTCTTGAGGTCGTCCTCATAGAGGCCATAGGTGCCCATCTTCATCGTGTCCTGCGGACCGTGGTTGGCCATCTCCATCCACAGCGAGCGAGCCCAGGCGTGGTCCCCCTGCACGCGGACGACAGACTGCAGGATGACGTGGCGCAGCTTCGCGGGCTTGCCGTCTTCAGTGTGGTAGAACCTGCCGATGCCCTCGGCGAACTTGACGATCATCGCGCGGATCGCCGGACGCCCCTTGCTGGTTCCGCTGGCGAATTCGAGCTCGCCGTCAGTGGCGAAGGTGTCGACGTAGGCGTCCCAGTCCTCATAGTCGATGGCGAAGAGATAGCGGGCCATCAGGTCCTCGATCTCAGCGCGGTCCTCGGCATAGCTGCGTGAGTACCTGGGCTGCTGCGCCAGGGCGGCCGACGTCAGCCCCCCCGCGAGCAGCAGCACTGCGGCGGCCGCGATCGCGGACCTGCGGATATTGCCTATGGGCATTGGCGCCATCTCCCCGACAAGCGGCCGTCCGGCGACGGCTCTTCTTGGCGGCGCCATCGTTTCTGGCCCGGCCCTGGCCGTCAACGTCCAAAGCGCATGCGGGCAGTCAGCCTACTCCGCGGGGCACTGGTGGAGCGGAGCGACCTGGTGGGGCCGGAACAGGCGGCCCTGTTCGGCGAAGAGGACGACGGCCAGGCTGGCAAGGCCGCAGAGGAGGTAGCCCGCCTCGACCGGCGCCACCGAGCCGTTGAACTGCTGGCCGATGAAGAAGCCGATCAGCGAGGCCCCGATCATCGTCACGAAGCCCTGGAACGAGGAGGCGACGCCGGCGATATGGCCCATCGGCTCCATGGCCATGGCCCCGAAATTCCCTGAGGTCAGGCCGAAGGTGAACATGGTCGCGGCCTGCAGGGCGACGAACAGGACCAGGTTCTCATGGCCGCTCAAGGCGAACGCCAGGTGCACCGCGGCGACGACGATGAAGGCCAGCAAGGCGGCGTGGGACAGCATCCGCATGCCGAGCCGCATCACCAGCCGGGCGTTCACGATGGACGCGATGGCGATGAAGCTGGCGGCGATGGCGAACGCCAGGGGGAAGACGCCGGCCGCGTGGAAGGCGTCCGCGAAAACCTGCTGCGCCGAGTTGATGAAGCCGAGGATGCCGCCGAACAGGAAGGTCTGGGCGATGGTGTAGCTCATCGCCGTGCGATCACCCGCGGCGATGGCGAAGGAGCCGAGGATGCGGCGTGGCGCGATCGGCAGCCGGTCCTCGGGGTGCAGGGTCTCGGGCAGGCGGAACACCGCCCAGACCATGACGATGCCGCCCAGGGCCGCCATCAGGCCGAAGATCCAGGGCCACGGCGCAACCAGCAGCACGGCCTGCCCGAGCGCGGGCGCCAGGATCGGCGCGCCCATGAACACCAGGGAGGTCAGGGACATCACCCGGGCCATTTCGCGCCCGGCGTAGCGGTCACGCACCACCGAGACAGGGATGGCGCGGGTGGCGGCGGCGCCGATCCCCTGCAGCAACCGGGCGAAGAGCAGGGCCTCGAACGAGCGCGAGAGCGCCGCGAACAGGCTGAAACCGACGTAGAAGGACAGGCCCACCAGCAGAACGGGACGCCGGCCGAACCGGTCGGCGATCGGGCCATAGACCACCTGGGCCCCGCCGAACCCCAACAGGTACACGGTGATGATCAGCTGGCGGCGGTTCTCATCCGACACGCCCAGGGCGTGGCCGATCGCCGGCAGGTTGGGCAGCATGGAATCGATGCCAATGGCGCCCAGCGCCATCATCGCGGCAATGAGCAGCACGAACTCCAGAAAGCCCATGCCGCCCCTGGGTGTAACGCTCGGCGCGCGCGTCCCTCGGGAATTCGCAGTCATCGTGGTCTTTCAGCACGCCGGAACGCCCGCGTCGACTGGCCCGCGCCAACTTTTCTGCTGCGTTGCAACAATGCGTCGCTGCAGCGCACCGCAACCCCGCCAAGCCTGCCGATAATGCAGGCCGCGTGTCACGGCGGATAGAGGGCTTCCGGGCGCCACGAACCCCTGGCCAAGCTTGGCGATGGCGGTAGTCTCGCCGCGTTGAGATCACCGCCAGGTTCCAGAGAATGAACCACGAACCACACGAACCACACGAACAGCTGCTCTATCCGGAGGAGGTGTTCCAAATCCAGGGCGCGATCTTCGAGGTCAATCGGGAGCTGGGCGTGGGCTTCCTTGAAGCTGTATACCAAGAATGCCTGGCTCTGGAATTCAAGTCGCGGGGCATTCCTTTCATCGCCTCACAACCTCTCACCCTGACTTACAAGGGCTCGCCCATCCGGCAGTCCTACGTACCCGACTCCATCTGCTTCGGACGGATCATCGTCGAGCTGAAGGCGGTGCGCGACTTTGCGCCCGAACACCGGGCGCAGGTCCTGAATTACCTCAAGGCGAGCGCACTGCGTCTCGGGTTGCTGGTCAACTTTGGATGCACGCCGAAGGCGCGCATCGTTCGGCTCGTCCTCTGAATCCAGTCCGCCGTTCGTGTGGTTCGTGGTCAAAAATACGGCGGCCCCGGCGACCGCCGCGCCGCAATCCTACCGCGGGGTCACGGGCCAGAGGGATGGGAGGGGGTCTAGGGTGATGGCTTTGCCGGCTTTGCCGGAGGCGTAGGCGGCTTTGACCACTTCCATGGAGCGGACGCCGTCGACGCCGGTGGAGAGGCGGCCAGGGGACGTGGTCTGGCCCGAGGCCAGGGCGGCGAATTCGTCCATCTCCTCCATCAGCGCCTGGATGGTGGTGGTCTGCCAGCCCTTCAGCTTCTCGCGGATGATGGCTTCCGGATAGAGCAGGCGCTGGGTGCGCGGGGCGCCGCCGGGCTTGTCCATGCGGATGATGGTGGCCTGCATCGGCGCGTAGTAGGCCCGCGCCATGCCCTTGGTCCCGTAGGCCTCGACGTGGAAGCGATAGCCTTTCCACTCGGTCCAGCAGGCGTGCAGGCTGCAGACCACGCCGGCGTCGTTGCGGAACAGGCCAAAGGCGTTGTCCTCGGCATCGCCCAGCTCCCAGGTGTTGTTGCGGGTCTGGCCATAGATCTCGCGGAAGTCGCCCATGATGTAGCGGCAGAGGTCCAGCACGTGGATGCCGTTGTCCGTAAGGGCGCCGCCGCCCTGGATGGCGGGATCGTAGAACCAGGGGGCGCGGAAGTTCGACAGGCCATTATGGCCGGCGAAGGCTCGCACGTGGCTGAGCTCGCCGAGCTCGCCGGAGGCGACGATGTCGCGCACGACCTTCAGGGCCGGGAAGTAGCGGTGGTTGAAGCCGATGGTGAGCAGCTTCTTCGCCTCCACGGCGGCCTCGACCATGCGGCGGCAGGCGTCGACGGTCGGCGCCATCGGCTTCTCGACGATGGCGTGCTTGCCGTTCTTGGCTGCGGCGACGGCCAGCGGCTCATGGAACTGGGGCGGGGTGGAGATGATCACGGCGTCGACGTCGTCGGCCTCGATCAGCGATTCGGTGGAGGCGTAGACCTTGGCGGTCCCAGCCACGGCGCGCGCCGCTTCCTGGCTCTGGTCGAACACGCCGACCAGCTGGTTGCCCTGCGACTTGCCGATCGCCGCCGCACGCAAGGCGCCGAAAGCTCCGGCTCCGATCAATCCAAACTTCACTCAGCCCTCCGTCAATTCGTTCAGTTCGTGTCTTGGCCGCGGCGTTCGGCCGCAGGTGGATACGCGTGCAGGCTTAACAAGGCGCCTAATCGCACTCAGGCAGGCTCAAGGATCACCGTCGCGTCCGGGTCCAGCGTCAGGCGTTTGCCGTAGTAGGCGGTCATGGCGAGCAGCTCGATGGCATCGCGGGCGCGATAGCTGATCCAGCGTTTGACCTTGGCGCCCGCCCCGGCCGGATATGGCCGGATGCGAAGCTCGGCCGAGACGCTCATGCCGGCTTTGCGGGCAAGCTGGCCCAAGGACTCGGGCGACAGCGGCGTCAGGTGGGTCACGTCGCCGAACTGGTGCACGCCAAAGAACGGGCTGGCGCCGTTGGGGAAGCGGGCCACCACCTTGCCGCCGGGCCGCAGCAGGCCGCGGAAGATGCTCAGGTGCTCGACGATCTCGGCCGCCGTGAGGTGCTCGAGCACGTCCATGGCGACGATCCAGTCGAAGCTATGCTCGGCGAAGTCGCCGGCCTTCAGCCCGCCCAGGCGGACGTCCAGGCCCCGGCGTTTGGCGGCCTCGACCATGGAGGGGATGATGTCGTTGCCGCTGGCGTGATAGCCGCGGGCCTTGGCCCAATCCAGCAAGGCGCCCTCGCCGAAGCCGACCTCCAGCAGGCGGCCCGGCTTCATCCCGGCGCGGGCGGCGAGGTGGTCGAAGAACGGGAACTGGGCGGCGGAATCCTCGCCCGTCCAGCCCTTGAGCTCGGCGTAGCCCTCGTAGAACGAGCGGGTGTCGACGACGTCGGACATCAGCGCCCTCCGTCAGGGAGCGTACAGGGTTTTGCGGCGGCGGTAAGGGCCAAGGCGGCGCTACTCGAGCTGAGCCAAGGCGTCGCCGGCGCCGAAGACATAGCCCCAGATCTCGCCCGCGCTCCACACCACCACCAGCACGACCAGGGTGGGAAGCGCCGAGAACATCTTGCCGGCGAGGCCCTTCTTCATGGCCGCCTGGAACAGGCGCAGCAGCAGGATCGGCGGCAGGATCACCGAGGCGCCGGAGGCGATGACGCGCTTGGCCAGCTGGCTCGGCGCGAACCGCAGCCCGGCGTAGTAGCGCGAGTAGACCCAGCGCTGGTTGAAGAACAGGGCGCGGGTGAAGCGCTTGCAGTGGAACAGCTTCATGCTGTTGCGCGAGACCAGGCGCTGGCCGCGCTCGAGCACGATGGGATGGACGGTGGTCTCCCAGAACCCCGAGGTCAGCCGCTCCCGCTCCACCGACTCCAGGACGGAGCGGCGGTAGGCGACGTTCATGCCGGGGATCAGGCCCGAGGGCCCCTCGGGCACAGGCGGAGAGAAGACGCCGTATTCGCAGATGAAGTTGGCCCAGTCGAAGCTAGTGTCGGTGACGCCGTTGACCACCGTGCCGCCGACGGCCGCCATGTCGTCGCCCTGGCCTTCGAAGGCGGCGATGATCTCGCCGAGCCAGCCGGCGGCCGGAACGCAGTGGTCCTCGGTGACGGCGACGATCGCGGCGCGGCTCTGTTCGAAGGCCAGCGTGCGCATCACCGGCAGGGTGGTGTTGGCCGGGCAGTCGATGATCGCCACCTGGGGATAGCGACTGCGGATCGCAGCGCTGACCTCGTCCTGGCGGCGGTCGGCGAGGATCACCTCGCAGGCATGCTCGCCCTGGCCCTCATGCAGGAAGGCGAGGGTTTCCAGGATCCGGTCCCGGTCCACGGTCGAGACCAGGCCGATGACCACCGAGACCGGAGGGACCGGGCCGGACTGGTTGGACACGATCATGGATTTCGCCCCTTGAAGCCCGTGCGCTTCGCATACGCACAATTCCATGACCGAAGTGCAACTTCCATGCCTGGAATCCTTGCCATTTCGATCATGCTGCACCGCAACAGGTCAACGCCAGTGCCACCTAAGCTCCGCTCATCCCGGCGAAAGCCGGGACCCAGGCGTTTTATCGTAGAGCTCTGAGTTTCCAGCAAAAACGCCTGGGTCCCGGCTTTCGCCGGGATGAGCGGAAAAAAGAGCCGTGGCCGGGACCGGCTACTTCCGCGCCAGCAGATCCCGGTAGACCTGTTCGATGCGCTGGTGGACGTGGGCGGGGGAGAAGCGGTCTTCCAGGCTGCGGACGGTGGCCGCGGCGGACATGGACAGGCGCAGCGCGTCGTCGCCGGCGATCTGCAGGACCGCGGCGCTGATGGCCTCGACATCGCCGATCGGGACCACGCGGCCGACGCTGTCGTCGATCAGTTCGGCGACGCCGCCGCAGTCGGTGGCCACGGCAGGCGTCCCGGCCTGGAACGCCTCCACGATGGTGAAGGGCAGAGCCTCCCAGCGCGAGGTCAGCAGGAACAGGTCGGCGGCCTGGAGATAGAGCTCGGGCTCTTCGCTGCGGCCGACGAAATGGAGGTTGGCGGCGACGCCTGCGTCCCGCGCCCATCCCTTGGCGAGCTCGGTCTGGGGCCCGTCGCCAACCAGGACGAAGTGGATGTCGGGGCGCTGGGCGGTCACGGCCTTGACCACCTCGACCAGGACATCGACGCCCTTCTGCTCGGTCACGCGGGCGACGGTCGCCACCAGGATCCTGCCGTCCGGGCCCAGCAGCTGGCGGCGCAGCGCGGCGATGCGGCGCGCGGCGACCCGCGGCTGGGGCTTCAGGCCCAGGCCGACGACCGCCAGGCGATCGGTGGGGAGCTTGCCGGCGACCAGTTCCCGTCCGCAGCGCTGGCTTACCGAGATGATCTGGTCGGCCGAGAAGCGGGCGATGGAGGCGAACTGGCGGACCCGCTCGGGCTCGGAGCCGTGGTAGGTGACGATGATCGGGATATCGAGGCCGGCTGTGGCCAGGCGCGCGACCAGGGCCGGCGCCGACTCGTGGGTGTGGATCAGGTCGACCGGGTTGCGCTTGAGCCAGGCGCGCAGGCCTGTGGCGCTGCCGGCGACGCTGGCGAGCCGGTTGGCCATGCTGCCGCCGAGGCCCGAAGCGTCCTGCGTCGCCAGCGGGAGGAAGGCGGGCTCGATCCCCGGATTGCCCCATGGGCCGGGCGTGCCGGCGAAGGAGACCTGGTGGCCGCGTTGGCGCAGCCATGCGCCGAGCTCGACGGCGTGGCGGGTGATGCCGCCGACGCCGAAGGTGGTGCACATCTGCAGGATCCGCAGCGGCCGGTGGGCCTCATCCGGGACGGCGGGGAGGTCAGGAGCGGCGGGATTGGCTGGGGCCTTCATCGCGGCGGCTGGCATATTCTGGCTCGGCTTGGACTTTTCGCGCCTTGAGCTAGCAAGCTGTGCGCCACCGGATGTCAGGCCGGAGGCTGGCGCGAGCCGAACGCCGCGTCGAGGTAGCCGAGCGCCTCGCCGAGCGACCAGGCCGGCAGGATGACCATGAAGGCGGGGATGGCGCCGGCGATGTAGCCGAGCCCGGCGCCCTTGGCCCGCATCGCCTTGGCGTGGCGCAGCAGCAGCATGAAGGGCAGGATCACCGTGGCCGCCGCCGCGATCAGGGAGCGGGCGGGCGTCCAGCGCTCGCCGCGCTGGATGGCGAAGACCCGGCCCCAGTGCATGCGCTCACCGAGGATCCGGCTGAGCGGCGCGGCGCCGCGCTTGTGCACGATCATCGGCCGGGAGGAGAGCAGCAGCCGCTGGCCCTTGTCGCGCAGGGTCCAGTTGACGCGGGTCTCCTGGTAGCGCTCGGACCAGAGGTCGCGGACGCTGTCGAGCGCCTCCCGCGTGTAGCAGATGTTGAGGTCGCTGGCGTACTCGACCTCCCCCTCCTGGAACGGCGGCTGGTAGCGGCCGCAGTCGCAGGCGAACAGCGCCCGGCCGATCGGGCTGGTGGCGGCGTTGAGCATGCCGCCGCCGATGGCCGCGGCGGGGGTGGCGGCGTGGGCCTCGACCATGGCCTTGACCCAGTCGGGCTGGGGCGCGCCACGATCCTCCAGGATGGCGATCAGGCGCCCCTTGGCGGCCTTCATCCCCTCGGCGCGGCGGCGATCGAACAGCTCGTGCTCCTCGAACGCGTCCTTGGGCTTGGGCGTCGAGATCAGGGCGCCGAGGTTCATGAACCGGAACTGCGGGTAGCGCTGGGCCAGCGCGGCCACCTGGGCCACCGTGTCGTCGTAGGGGACCAGCACCTCGAATGGCGGCGCATCCGCCTGCGCGGCCAGGGCGTCGAGGCAGCGCGACAGGGCGGGCTCGCCCTCGACGACGGTCAGGATGACGGACAGCACAGGTTCGCTCACATGCGAGGTCTGGGGGCGGCGGCATGGCGAAGTCAAGACCAGCGCCCTTATCTGCCCCTTCAAAGGCGAACGGGATTGACGGTTCGTCAAAGGGCGCGGAGGTAAGAGGGCCCATGCCCAATCCCCCGCTCCACGTTGGAATCGACGCGACGTGCTGGTCCAACGACAGGGGTTTCGGGAGGTTCACCCGGGAACTGGTCACGGCCCTGGCGCGTCGCAACAGCGGCGTGCGCTACACCCTGGTGTTCGACCAGCTGCCCGACGCCGAGCTGCCGACGGGGGTGCGGGTGCTCACCGCCTCGGCGCGCAGCACGCTGAACGCCTCGGCAGTGGGGGATTCATCGCGCTCGGCGGACTACATGTTCCGCATGGGGCGGCTGGCCGGCAAGGCGCCCTTCGACGTCTTCTTCTACCCGGCGGTCTATTCGTTCTATCCGCTGCTGGGACGCACGCCGTGCGTGGTCTGCTACCATGACACCATCGCCGAGCGGTTCCCGGACCTGATCTTCCCGACCAAGCTGAACGCCCGGCTGTGGAACGCCAAGACGCGGCTGGCGCGCTGGCAGACCCGGCGGGCGATGACCGTATCGCAAGCCTCGGCCCGCGACATCGAGGCGCTGTTCCACATCCCGCGCAATCGCATCGACGTGGTCACCGAGGCGGCCGAGCCCGCGTTCCGGCTGATCACCGACAATCGCAAGAAGAACGCGGCGCGCACGCGGCTTGGCGTGCCCAGGGACGCGCCGATGCTGGTCTATCTGGGCGGCTTCAACCGGCACAAGAACGTGCTGGGCCTGCTGCAGGCCATGCCCGAGGTGGTGCAGGCGCACCCTGACGTCCACCTGGTGCTGGTGGGCAGCACTACCGGCGCTGGCTTCTGGGACAATGTGGAGGAGCTGCAGGCCCTGGTCCACGACGATCCGGCGCTGGCGCCGCGGGTGCACTTCGCCGGTTATCTCGCGGACGCGCCGCTTGCCGAACTGCTGAACAGCGCGGCGGCGCTGGTGTTCCCCTCCCTCGCCGAGGGCTTCGGCCTGCCGGCGGTGGAGGCGATGTCCTGCGGGACCCCGGTGCTCGCCAGCGATCGCGGCAGCCTTCCCGAGGTGGTCGGCGATGCGGGCCTGCTGTTCAACCCCGAAGACCGCGCCGACATCGTCCGCTGCCTCAGCAGCTTCCTCAGCGATCCGGAACAGATGGCGCGCCTGCGCGAGGTGGCGCTGGAACGCTCGCGCCTGTTCAGCTGGGACAAGGCCGCGGAACTGGCGGAAGCGTCGTTCCTGCGCTGCTGGGCCGATGCGCGCGGGCATAGCCGGGATTAGGGTCTGAGAGGCGGCCGCCCCCCTCCCCGGCCCTCCCCCTCAGAGGGGGGAGGGAGACCTAGTT
>FTHA01000876.1_pt1 | contig 17614 bp, 18 predicted proteins | sample 1640771 | NCBI WGS metagenome assembly FTHA01 (sample SAMEA3914789, study PRJEB12502) | metagenome | biome: forest; material: soil | place: Canada | collected 2011-07-03 | depth 0.3 m | reverse complement strand
CCTCAACAGACCCAACACGGATCTTGCGCGATACCCGGCGCTGGATCGCGCGCCAGGGACGGACATGGGCCAAGTCTTGCGCTGTCATGGAAACCAGGACCGATGCTGAAGAGTGTAGACGGCGCCTTATAGCCGTTCAGCGGCCAGCTGTCCCGTCAGGCGCCTGAGGCGGCCTGCGAGGCGGCTGCCGCCGCCGCTGCCGTCAGTTGGCGGAGTGGGGTGACGGTGGCGGGCAGGGCGGCGTGGATCTGGCCGTTGAGATAGACGTCGAAGGCCTGGGTGTCGGACACGTCCACTGAAAGGTTCTTGGCCATGGGGGCCCGATAGGCCTCGCCAGCCTTCAGCTGCTGGGCGAAATAGACCGAGCCGTCGGCGCCGCGGATCACGAGCGAAGCGGACTTGCGGGCCTGAAGGGTCACGGCCGAGCTTTGAGCGGCCGCGCCGTAGACGGCGCCGTGGGGCGTGAAATTCTTGGGCGCGGAGACCGCGTTCGAGGCGGTCACCGCCGAACCGCCGCCAGCAGCCAGAGCAGCATCGCCTGCGGAGGGACTCGCGGTGTCGGCGCCGGACTGCATCCCTGGCGTCTTGTAGGTTTGCGGCAGGTCCGAGTCCTGTGGTGCGGGTTGGGCCGCGGAGATCGGCAGGGTCGGCGGCGTGGCCGCAGCTGAAGGCTGAGCCGCTGGCGCAGCGTTCTCGGGCAGCAGTGGGGGAGGGGGCGTGTCGTCGGCCATGGCGTGCTGGGCGACGTTCCAGAGGATCACGGCTGAGATGACCGCAGCGCCGCCGACGGCCAGCAGGGGCACCCGCGCGTCCTTGTGCTTGCGCACGCCCACCGGCGGCCGCAACGGCTCCGCGGCGCTGGGCGCATCGAGCTTGAAGCGGCTGACGGCAGCCTCGTCGTCCAGGCCAAGCGCCCGGGCGTAGGCGCGAACATAGCCAATAGTGAAGGGACGTGACGGAAGGTCTTCGATCCGCATCTCTTCCAGAGCGGCCAGATAGCCCCGCTTGATCCGGGTCGCGTCCGCCACATCCTGCAAACTGAGGCCAAGGCGCTGGCGCGTCATGCGCAAGCCGGCGCCGATATCGGGGGCGCTCTCGAGCACCCCATCCTGAACGTCCGCGGTTTCACTCACATCCACGCCCGCCGACGCCAACAGTCTATGCGTAACCGCGCCTGTATCCAGCGGCATGGCTACTTCCGCCCTATAAAAGGTCTACGAACCCGGATCGCAGAACCAACCCCCCGATGACTTAAGACACTATCGTTAAGCCATTATTGTGGATATCAGCCTAGCCCTCGGAAATCAATAGGTTAAAGCGCCAGATATAGACGGCGCGCCAAGCTTTCCACCTCGCTGCGCACCGATCCGGAAGTTCCCTTCAAAAGGGAGGTCACGCCGCGTTGGGCCGATTCCCGGTCCAAGGATAGCACCATGCGCTTGACAGGTCCGATGCCCGCAGGCGGCATGGATAACCTGTCGAAACCCAAGCCTATCAAGACAAACGCCTCCAGGGGGCGCCCCGCCATCTCGCCACATACCGATGCCGGGGTGCCCGTCTCGATGCAAGCGTCGCTGATCGCTTTCAATGCGCGCAAGGCGGGGGGCGAGAGCACGTCGTAGCGATCGGATACCCGCGGATTGCCGCGGTCGGCGGCGAACATGTACTGCATGAGGTCGTTGGTGCCGACGGAGACGAAATCTGTCATGGGCAACAGCGCGTCCAGGTGCCAGATCAGCGACGGCGCCTCGATCGTGGCCCCGACATGCAGGATCTTGGGCGCCGGTCGCCCTCGGCGCTGGGCCCAGGCGATCTCCTCGTCCACCATCGCCCGGGCGGCCCGGAACTCGTCGACGCTGGCGATCAGGGGAAACATCACCCGCAGCTCACGGCCGCGGGAGGCGGAGATCAGCGCCCGCAGCTGCAGCCGCAGCAGGGCGGGGCGGTCGAGCCCCATGCGGACCGCCCGCCAGCCCATGGCCGGATTGTCCTCGATGTCGGCCTGGATGTAGGGCAGCACCTTGTCACCGCCCAGATCGAGGGTGCGGAAGGTCACGGGCAGGTCGCCTGCGGCGTCCAGCACCCGGGAATAGAGCTGGGTCTGGGCGTTGGTCCGCGGCAGCTCCTCGGCCACCATGAACTGGAACTCGGTGCGGAACAGGCCGATGCCCTCCGCGCCCGTCTCGTGCAGGATGTCGAGATCGATCTCCAGGCCAGCGTTCATCAGCAGGGTGATGTGCGCCCCGTCCTTGGTCACCGGCGTGGTTTCGCGCAGGCGTGCGAACTCTGCCCGCTGCTGGGCGCGGACCTGCATTCGGGCCTGGATGGCCTCGACCACGTCGGGGCGGGGCCGCAGGAAGGCCTCGCCTGTCTCGGCGTCGACGATCACCGGGTCGCCCTCGGACACCCGGTCGCGCAGGCCAGGCAAGCGTCCCACGCAGGGCACGTCCAGGGCGCGGGCGACGATGGCGGCGTGGCTGGTGGGTGTGCCCTCCTCCAGGAGGATGCCCTTTAGCCGGGTCCGGTCGTACTCGAGCAGGTCCGCCGGACCGAGGTTGCGGGCGATCAGGATGGCGTTGTCGGGCAGGATCCGGGGGCCATGGGCCGCGCCGGTCAGGTGGCGGAGCAGCCGGTCGTTCAGGTCCTCCAGATCGTGCACCCGTTCGCGCAGATAGGGATCGCGGGCCTGGCCGAGGCGCGCCCGATGCTCCGAACGCACCCGCTCGACCGCCGCCTCGGCGGTCAGGCCCGAGCGGACCGCCTCTTCCAGCGAGTGGTTCCAGCTCTGGCTGTGGGCCAGCATCCGATAGGCTTCGAGCACCTCGAACGAAGCGCCGACGATGCCGCGCTGGCCCTCCAGCATCTCGTCGATCTGTGCTTTCAGCGCGACGATGGCCGTACGGAGCCGTTCTTCCTCGCGCGGGACGTCGTCCGACAGCAACTGCTCGGGGGCGACCGGCGCTTCGTGCAGCACAGCCACGCCGAAGGCGAGCCCTTCGGCCAGACGCACGCCGCGGAGCCGCTCGGGCCGGTGGGGCGCGATCTCGACGTCCTTGAGTTCGGCCTCGCCAAGCAGATCGCCCTGGGCCACGGTCTCGGCCAGGACCATGGCGATGATCTGCAGGTCCTCGACCTCCTCCTCGACGTAGTTCCGCTCGGTGCGGTTCTGCACGACCAGCACCCCGATGGCGCGACCGCCGCGGAGCAGAGGGACGCCAAGGAAGGCGTGGTACGGGTCTTCGCCGGTCTCAGGCCGGTAGGAGAACGCCGGGTGCGAGGGGGCGTCCGACAGGCTCAAAGGCCTCCCCAGGCGCATGATCTCGCCGACCAGGCCTTCGCCGGGTTTCATCCGCGTGACGTGCACGGCCGCGGCGTCGAGCCCCTCGGTGGAGAACAGCTCCATGTCGCCTGAGGCGCGGCGCAGGTAGATCGAACAGACCTCGGCCACCATCGAACGGGCGATGATCCTGACCACCATGTCGAGCTTGGTCTGGGCGGGGCCGCCGCCGGCCATGGCCTCGCGGATCTGCCTCAGCAGGCTCCGCGGTCCGCGTATTCCAGGCGGCAAGGCCATGAACGATCGAGTCTCCCTGAGCGCCGTTCTTAGACTGTCATGCGTCCCTTAGGGAGGGACCAAGGCCCAACTGCGCCGTTATCGCTTCCGGCGCGCAATTTCCGTCCATGCCGTAGCGGCCCCCGCGAGGCGGCCGCTCACGCTCGGAGTGACTTCACTGAGGAGCCATAGAGCGGGTGCGCCAAGGCGGCGCGGAGGAAGGCCTCGTCCGCCGTGACCAAGGTCGAGCGTTCGGCCAGCGCGACCGCCAGATAGAGGGAGTCGTATGCGCTCTTGCCGAGCTCGATGGCGATCACCTGCGCCGCCGCCGCGTGCAGGCGCGTGGAGATCGACCTGACGGGCGCCGCTTCGATGGCCGCATACGCCGCTCTTGCGTCGTCACTCGAAAGTTGACCCCGTCGAACCTTGGTCCAGAGGACGTTGGCGCACTCGATGAACAAGAGTCCCGGAGCAGCGAGCTCGTCAGTCTGGATAAGATGGCTGGCGATGTCCGACGCATCCTCCGTGATCACCCACTTCAGGGCCACGCTGGCGTCCACGATCAGGGCCACCGACGCGTGCGCCTATGACTGCATGTCGCGATCGCGATCGGCTCGCAAGTCGTCCAGCGTCGAAGGTCCGGGGAGGAGGCCGATTCGCGCGCGAAGGTCATCAAGGCGTGCACGGGCTTGATCTCGCGCCAGGCCCACCGATGCGGCCAACGCCCGTCGAGCCTCCTCCTCCAGCGAGGAGCCTTGCTCAGCCGCGCGGCGGCGCAGCGCATCAAGGACGCGATCGTCCAGGTTTCGAATGAGGATTTGACTCATCGGTCGGTGATTACAACGAAAGCGATATCATTGCAATCGAAGGCGGGCCGCCTCGTCAAACAAGCCCTCCTCCACGATCGTCTAAACCTGATCCAGCCCGTACGCCGCGTGAAGGGAGCGGACGGCGAGCTCGGTGTAGGCGGCTTCGATCAGCACGCTGATCTTGATCTCGGATGTGGAGATCACCTGGATGTTGATGCCCTTCTCGGCCAGGGCCTTGAACATGGTGTTGGCCACGCCCGCGTGGCTGCGCATGCCCACGCCGATCACCGAGACCTTGGCGACGTCCTCGTCGATGGCGACATCGTCGAAGCCGATTTCTTCTTTCGCCAGCTTGACGATCTCCAGGGCCCGCACCGCGTCGCGCTTGCCCACCGTGAACTCCATGTTCGCCTCGTCAGCCACCCGTGCGTGGGACTGGACGATCATGTCAACGTTGACGTTGGCGTCGGCCAGCCGGCCGAAGATCCGGGCCGAGACGCCCGGATGGTCGGGCAGGCCGTAAAGCGTGATCTTGGCTTCGTCGCGGCTGTAGGCGACGCCCGAAACGATCCGTTTCTCCACGATCTCCTCCTCGTCGCAGACGATGGTTCCCGCGCCCTGGCCGTTGGCCTCGCCGGGCTCGAGGAAGCTGGATAGCACGCGCACCGGCACGCGCTTGGCCATGGCCAGCTCCACCGAGCGGGTTTGCAGCACCTTGGCCCCCAGCGACGCCATCTCCAGCATTTCTTCATAGGAGATGCGGCTCAAGCGGCGGGCCTTGGACTCGATGCGCGGATCGGTGGTGTAGACCCCGTCCACGTCCGTGTAGATATCGCAGGCGCCGTCCAGCGCCGCCGCCACGGCCACCGCCGAGGTGTCCGAGCCGCCGCGACCGAGCGTGGTGACGCGGCCACCGCGGGTGACGCCCTGGAAGCCCGCGATCACCGCGACCTGTCCCTCGGCCATCGCCTTGATCAGGTTCTCTGGCGGGATCTCGTCGATGCGCGCCCGGCCATGGGCGTCGTCGGTGATGATCGGAATCTGCCAGCCGAGCCAGGAGCGCGCCGGCACGCCCATGTGGCGCAGGGCCATGGCCAGCAGCCCGCAGGTGATCTGCTCTCCCGAAGCCACCACCGTATCGTACTCGTCGTCGGATTCCGGCAAGCCGGGGGCGGCGCGGCCGGACCCGTCGGTCCACGCCACGAGCTCATTGGTGCGGCCGGACATGGCCGAGACCACCACGGCCACCTGCTTGCCTGCGTCGACCTCAGCCTTGACCAGGAGCGCAACCCTGCGGATGCGCTCAAGATCGGCCACCGAGGTGCCGCCGAACTTCATCACCAGCCGAGACACCTTCGGCCGCCTCCTCTAGACTTCCGCTTGCCAGCAGGACCGCGGCCGGACAAAGCCTGGCCACGAAAGGCCGCCTTCTAGCGGTGAGGGCGGGACGCTGCAATCCGTCCCCCGACGAGGAGCCCATGACCCACGCCCAAGGCCGCAGCGTCGACGTCGAAGAGGTGGAGCGGTTCTCGCGGATCGCCGAGGACTGGTGGAACGCTCACGGCAAGTTCGCGCCGCTGCACCGGTTCAATCCGGTGCGCCTGGGTTTCATCCGTGACCGCGCCCTGACCCGCTTTGGCCGCGACCCGTCTGCGCGCCGTCCGTTCGAGGGGTTGCGGCTGCTCGATATCGGCTGCGGCGGCGGCCTGCTCTGCGAACCCATGACGCGGCTGGGGTTCGAGGTCACCGGCGTCGATGCGTCCGAGCGCAACATCGGCGCCGCGAAGGCGCATGCCGCGGCGGCAGGCCTTGCGATCAACTACCTGTGCTCGACTGTTGAGACACTGGTCGAGGAGCGGGACGAGCCCTTCGATCTCATCTTGAACATGGAAGTCATAGAGCATGTGGCTGAACCAGCGGGCTTTCTGCGCGACTGCTCGCGCCTGATCTCGCCGGGCGGGATGATGATCGTCGCCACCCTGAACCGCACTGCGAAGGCCATGGCCCTGGGGGTGATCGGCGCAGAGCACGTCCTGCGCTGGCTGCCGGTGGGCACCCACGACTGGCGCCGTTTCGTCCGCCCGGACGAACTCAGGGCCTGGCTGGACAGCGAGCCGGTGGAGGTGGAAGGCCCCTTCGGCGTCAGCTTCAATCCACTGACCGGCCGATGGTCGCAATCGGGCGACTGCGCGGTGAACTACATGATGACCGTGGCGCGGCCCTGAAGCTGCGGGCTTCCGGCGATCCCTCGAAATTCAGTTCAGCTCGCTCTTCGTCGGAGGCTTGGGGGGCAGGGGGGCCACCTGGATGCCGTCCTGGAGCAATTCGCGAACCTCGGCGGGAGACGCCTCGCCATAGATACCCCGATCTTCTGACTTCCCCTCGTGGATCGCGCGCGCCTCGGCGGCGAACCGGTCGCCCATGTCGTCGAAGTTCTCTTCCACGTGTCGGCGCATCTCACCCATCGCCTGCATCATCATGCTGCGCATTTCGGGGGTGGGCTCGTGCGACGCCTGGGCCTTGGTCCCGGTCACCGCCGGCGCCATGATCGCCTTGCGCACGTCCTTGGAGGCGCAATAGGGGCACTCCATCAGGCCCCTGGCCTTCTGGTCGTCGAAATCACCCGAAGCGGAGAACCAGCCTTCGAAGGGGTGCTCGTGCTCGCAGAGCAGGGCGTACTTGATCATGGACCTGAAAACACCCGGTCGTTGACCAGCGCCGGGATGGCCGCCCGCGCCCTGTCCACCTCTTGCAGATCCAGGTTCGCCATCACCACGCCGGGCTCGTCGCCGTCGATCTGGGCGATGATTTCGCCCCAAGGGTTGACCACCATGGAGTGGCCCCAGGTGCCCCGCCCGTCCTCATGAACGCCGCCCTGGGCGGGCGCCAGCACGAAGGTGGCGGTTTCGATGGCCCGTGCGCGAAGCAGCACCTCCCAGTGCGCCTCGCCGGTCGGTCGGGTGAAGGCGGCCGGGATGGCGGTCATCTGGGCGCCGGCTTTGGCCAGGGCGCGGTAGAGGTGGGGAAAGCGCATGTCGTAGCAGATGGTGAGGCCGATAGCGCCCCATGGCGTATGGGCGATCGCGGCCTGGTCTCCGGGCGCATACAGCGAGGACTCGCGATACCGATCGCCGGTGGGCAGGTCGACGTCGAACATGTGGATCTTGTCGTAGGTCGCCTGGATCCTGCCGTCCGCGTCGATCAACACTGACCGGTTGGCCATCAGGCCGTCATCCCGCTTGACCAAGGCCGACCCAATCAGAACTGAGACCGACAGCGAGCTTGCCAGGTTGCGCAGGCGCTGGACGAACTCGTCCTCGTCAAGGCTGCGTGCAGCTTCGAACAGCTTGGCGCGGTCACGCTGCAGGAGGTTGCTCCCCTCGGGTGTGGCGATCAGCTGGCCGCCTTCGGCCGCCGCCTGGCGGATCAGCGGCTCCGCTTGCGCCAATGCCGCGGCCTGGTTCGCCGGCGTGCGAAGCTGGATCAGGGCGACGCGGACGCTCGTCATGCCTGCAGCAGGGGGTCCAGCTCGCCGCGGCGCTCAAGCGCCACCATGTCGTCGCAGCCGCCGATATGGCGCTCGCCGACGAAAATCTGCGGGAAGGTGGCCCGGCCGCCCGACCGCTGGATCATCTCCTGGCGCTTGTCCATGTCGCGGGAAGCTTCGATCTCGGTAAAGGCCACGCCCTTGCTCTTGAGCAATGCGACGGCGCGCACGCAATAGGGGCAGAACGGCTTGGTATAGATGGTGACGGGCGGCATGCAAACTCCGGGCGATCTGGACAGCGTCATATGGTGATCTGCCAGCACTTCGCCATGGCCAAGGCCTGGCGCGCAAACTCGTCCGGTGATTCAGCGCAAGAAAAAGGCCCCGGCGCGGGGGCGATGCGCCGGGGCCTGTATACGGCTCGGTGGGGGGCGTGGGAGCCGCATGAACTCAGTGAGGCGTGGCCTCAATGGGAAACGGTGGGCTGCCAGCTACGCTTGATCGGCTCCGGCGGCATGAGCTTGCTGCTCATCGCCTCGTAGAGCTTGGACGGCTTGATCGGCTTGGCCACGACATCGGACATGCCGCAGGCGAGGTAACGGGCGATATCACCCGGCTCGGCCTTGGTGGTGACCGCGACGATCGGCACGTTGGCCATGGGCGAGGCCAGCTTGCGGATGGCCCGCGTCGCTTGCATCCCGTCCATGCGCGGCATGCGCACGTCCATGAGCACGAGGTCGAAGCGGCGGAGCTTGGCGGCCTTAACCGCCGCGGCGCCGTCCTTGACGCATTCGCACGTGCAGTCGAAGAGCTCGCAAAGCGAGGCCAGCAAGTTACGATTGAACTCATAGTCGTCGACTATGAGAACATGTGGCCTGGCTTCACCGGGTCGGTGAGCAGTACGTTGTGGCGTCAAGTCTCTGTCCGGTTCATCCCGGACTAGAACTTCTGGTTCGTGGTATGCGATTGCCATAATGTCACTCCTTCGCTGGCAAGCGCCCCCTTAATTCCCATCTCTACAAGTGCGGGTTGAAGGAGAGGTTAGCAAACGGGGTTAATTGCTGTTCACAAAGAATATGTCGCAGATAGCGAAAATGGTGCAATGCACCAAATCCTCCTGGAAACAGCTAAGCTTGCCTGGAAAGGGCCTGCAACAAGCGGAGCCGGCGGCAGATGGGCAGACACAACCTTATGGTTGAGCTAGTTCCCGTCGTGGACCGTTGGCGGCGGCAAGGTGGGCGCCCCGGAATTTACCTTGATCACGTGTTTTCCATCGCTACGTCCCTGACTCTGGCGACGACCGCCACGTCGACGGCGCGCGCGCCCGCCCTCAGCAGGGCCCGCGCGCAGGCGTCCGCCGTGGCCCCCGTGGTCATCACGTCGTCGACCAGCAGGATGCGCCGGCCTTCGATCCGGGCTCGTTCAGTTGGAGGCGCTTCGAACACCCCGGCGACCGCACGCCGCCGCCCCGTTGCGGACTTGCCCGCCTGGCCGCCATACCGCACCCGCCGGAGAGCGCCAGGCAGATAGGCCCGACCAGAACGGCGGGCGAGGGGCCTGGCCAGCTCGGCCGCCTGGTTGTAGCGGCGGCGGAACAGCTTCCAGGGATGCAGCGGGACCGGGACGATCGCATCGGCGTCCGCGATCAGGTCCGCAGCGGCCCGGCCGATCCAGGCGCACAGCAGCCCCGCGAGGTCGGTCCGGTCGGCATGCTTGAGCTGCAGGATCAGGTCCCTGGACGCGTCGTCGTAGAGGCAGGCTGCTCGGGCCCGTGAATAGGCGCGCGGATGCGACAGGCAGGCGGCGCACCGGACGGCGGCGCCCAGGTCGTACTCGAAGGGCGACCCGCAGCCATCGCAGACGGGTGTCTCGAGAAAGACGATGCGGCCCCATCCCTGTCGTGACAGCCCGGCGCCCTGTGCCGGCGCGTTGTCATCAAGTGTGCGCGGGGGCAACAGGAGGTCGAGCACTGCCCGCGCCGCCGGACGGAAATCAGACAATCGAGGTTTCCAGGGCGGCGGCGCTTCGTCATGTTCAGCCGCCATGAGCGTCCCCCCCCTCCTGTTCGACCGCGCCCTGCATCGCCGCCGCCTTGACCGCGCTGCGTCGAGCTTCGGCGCCGCGGGCTTCCTGAAGGCGCGCGCGGCCGAAGACGCAGTACAGCGCCTCGAGACCATCATGCGCAGCTTTGACGTGGCCGTCGACCTGGGCGCCCGCGACGGAGCCTTCGCGCGGGCCCTGGAGCACAGCGATGCCCGCGCCCGTGTCGGGCGGCTGGTCGAGGCCGACCTTTCCTTTGCGATGCTGGAGGGGCGAACCAGCATGCGGCTGCAGTTGGACGAGGAGCGGCTGCCTTTCAGGGAGGGGAGCCTGGACCTTGTCGTCTCCACCCTGGCGCTGCACTGGACGAACGATCTGCCGGGGGTCCTGGTCCAGATCCGCCGCGCCCTGCGGCCGGACGGCCTGTTCATCGGCGCAATGTTCGGCGGCGCGACCCTGACGGAGCTGCGTCAGTCCCTGATCCAGGCTGAGACCGAACTGTCGGGCGGCGCAGGCCCCAGGGTGTCGCCGTTCGCCGACGCCCCCGACGCAGCTGCCCTGTTGCAGCGCGCTGGCTTCGCCCTGCCGGTCGCCGACGTGGACAGGATCAAGGCGGCCTATCGCAATCCGCTGGAGCTGCTGGCCGACCTGCGCGCCATGGGCGAAGGCAATGTGCTGCTGGATCCGGGGCGCAGGCCCCTTACGCGTGGGGTGCTGGAGCGCGCCAGCGCGCTCTATGCCGAGCGGTTTTCGCGCGCCGACGGGCGGATCACGGCCACGTTCGAGATCGTCACAATGACCGGCTGGTCGCCCCATCCGGACCAGCAGCAACCGCTGCGTCCCGGCTCCGCCAGGATGCGCTTGGCCGACGCCCTGGGCGTGAAGGAGCAGTCGGCGGGAGAGAAGCCGGGCGGGTGAGGCGGCGGGAACGCACTGCAGTCGGAGCCGTTTGACGCCGGAGGGGCGCCCACAGGGAGCCACCCATGAAACTCATAGATCTATCGATCAGCCTCAGCGTCGCGCTGCTGTCTTGCGGTCCGTCGCTGGCGCAGCAGCCCGCTACGCACCCTGCCGCCAGCCTTTCCAGCCCGGGCGCTCCGGCCGCGCCCGCCAACACCATCAATCCCACCGCACCGCCCGGCGACAGCCCGGCCGCCGCCGAGGCCAGCCATGGCATGGCGTCCGGCGATCCGGGCGGCTTCGCCAGAACGACCTCGTCCAGCGCGGCGAGTGACGAGACGCCGCCGGCGCCTCCGAGCCCGGAACTGGCCAGGCTACTGGTGATGGGCACGCCCGTGAAGGACCGTCAGGGCGCGCTGGTCGGCAAGGTCTCGGGGGTGGTCAAGGACGGTCGTGGCCGGACCCTGGGCGTGATGGTGCGCGCAGGACGGCGCGACGTCACGCTGGAAGTCTCCAGCCTTTCCGCACAGGGGCGGTTCCTGATCTCGCAGGACACCCGTGGCCGGCTCCTGGCGGGTTAGGTCAGGATCAGCGGAGCGCGGTGCGCAACCCGCCGGCGCGGGGCGCGCTCTCCCCTGAGCGCAGGGCGACCTGGGCGGCCGTGGGGGCATCGGCGCGGGCCAGCCTTGCTCCGCCCGTGTCGGAGGCCGCCATCAGCAAGGTGTCGATGTGCGCCTTCTCGGCGTCGAAAGCGGCCAGTTCACGACCTTCCAGCACCGTACCCTGGGGAACCTTGGCGCCCTTGGGATTGATCTTCTCGCCTTGGAGCATGACCTCGTAGTGCAGGTGGGGACCGGTGGATTCGCCGGTGGAGCCGACATAGGCGACCACTTGGCCCTGGTGGACATGCTGGCCCGCCTTGACGGCCCAGCCTGACAGATGTCCATATCCGGTCGCCCACTGGGCGTTGTGCTTGATCTCCAGCCAGCGGCCGTAGCCGCCGCGCCACTGGGCCTGTTGGACAACGCCGTCGCCGGCGGCCAGCACCGGCGTCCCACTCGGGGCGGCGAAGTCCACGCCCTTGTGCATCCGGGTGTAACCGAGCAGCGGATGCATCCTCATGCCGAAGCCCGACGAGACCCGGGCCCCGTCGACCGGAGTGCGCAGGAGGAAGCCGCGGATGTTCTTGCCCAGCTCGTCGAAGTATTGGGCCTCGCCCGAACCCGGCGCCTGGAACCGGTAGAAGCGCGTGGCCTGCCCCTTGGCGCCGATCTCGGCATAGAGCAGCTCGCCAGTCTCGATGGTTCGGCCCGACTCCGTGACCTTGCGGTCGAACACCATGCGGAAGCGGTCTCCGGGATGGATGTCGCGGCTGAAGTCGAGCTTGTGGGAGAACAGCTTGACCACCTCGGCGGTCAGCTCGGGCGTTGCGCCGGCCTTCAGCGCCGAGACGTAGAGAGAATCCGACATGGCTCCCTGGGCGACCGTCGTCTCGTCGCTGACCTTCTCCGCCATCTCGCGCAGGCGCAGGGCGCCGTCGAACGTGCGCGAGAGGGTGATTGCGGTGGCTGGTCCGGTCCGCATCGAGAGACCAATCAGCCGGACCGGGCCGCGTCGGTTGCGGGGGCGGGCCACAGCCGCCTCGAAGGCCAGGCCCGCCTTGATGTTCACGGTATCGAAGGCCGCCCCCAGCGCCCGGATGGCCTGATCGGCTTCGCCGGGAGTCACGCCAAGACGCAGCACCGCCTGCCGGAAGGTCTCCCCTGGAGCGATCCGCATGGCCACCTTCTCAGGCCTGGCGAAGCCGGGAAGGGCCTCAGACTGGGCGAAGGCTTCGTTCTGGAGGGCCGCCATGGCGGCCGGGTCGAGAGGCCGCCGGGCGGGAGCGTCCTTGTCGTGCTCCGTCAGCCGCCACCCCAGCGCCAGGGCGGTGACGCCTGCCACGCACACCATGATCCTTGGCGCGTACCGGGTCGGTTGGCGGCGTGGATCAAATTCCTGCATCGTTCCCCCGAACGACGATGCCAAAGACATCAGGGCGGCCGGCCAGGATCTCCAGCGGCTGGACGGGCCGTGGCGTGAGGATGAGGGACCTGATTGGTTAAGCGCAAGTAACTTTTCGCGAACGCGGGCGAACATCCGCCGCACTCGACCCAGGATCATTGTCCTACGCAACTGGAGTGAGTGTTTCTGTTCATGAAGCCCTCTCACAACAGCTCAGAGACGATTTCGGCGGGGCGGCAGAGCCGCACGCCCTTGGGCGATTCGACGATCGGCCGCTCGACCAGGATTGGATGCTCGACCATGGCCTTCAGGACGGCGTCGTCGGAGACGCCGGCATTCAGCAGCCCCAGCTCCTCGGCGGGCGTCCCCCGGACGCGCAGGATGTCGCGAGGGCGCTTGCCCATCCGCGCAAGCAGCGCCTGGAGCTGTGCGACGGTCCAGCCGGATTTGAGATATTCGTGGACCTGCGGCTCGCGGCCGCTCCCGCGGATCAGTGCGAGGGTATTGCGGGAAGTTCCGCAGGCCGGGTTGTGGTGGATGGTGACGGGGAAGTCCTGGGTCATGGCCGGCTCTCCTGACGGAGACCGCCGGCGAAGGCAAGCCCGGCCGTAGGCTTCTCAACCGCCGCGGGCGGAGCCGATCAGAACCGTCGAATCGGAGTCCTGCCATGGCATCGTATTGGGCGGGCGGGGAGGCAGGGGCCCGGCGTCGGCGGGCCAGCCGTCGAACACCTCGGCCCATCGGACCTCGACTGGACCCGCGGCCTTCAACGAGGCGAGCAGACCCTGCCGGCCTGGGGCGTTCCAGACGATATGCGTCCAGGCCCCCTGTCGCTGGGAAAGCTGGGCAGGACGGCCGTTGATCTCGGCCGGACCGATCGGCGCGGCGGCAAGCAGGTCGAGTCTCAGCTGGCGCGCCGGGCCTTTCGGGATCAGGCGGATGGCGACACGCCCATCGGCCGTCCGTTCGATGGAGAGCTGGGGCCGGTCCGCGGCGATCGGGCGCGCCGGAGCCAGGTGTCCGTGGGCGAACACCGGCGTGAGCGCGCCGCGCTGGATACTGCCCCCGTCGGCGCCCAGGACGCCCGCGGTCCAGCCGTCGAGCTGGGACATGGCGCTGGCGCGATAGAAGCGGCCGCCGTCTAGATCGGCGACATAGAGCGCATGAGTGGGTCGGGGATAGCGGAGGCTCACCGGGTCGTTCAGCCGCACAAACAGGGTCAGTCCTAGGCAGACGGCGAGGGCCGCCCCGCCCAACGCCAGGGTCCAAAGCTCGCCCGAGCCCGGCCACAGCAGCGGGAACAGCGCCAGGGCGGCGATCATCACGAACACGGCCAGGACCTCGGGAATGTCGGCGCCGACCCCGAGCGCCACGGCGTGGGCGAAATAGGCGAGCTCGGCCAGCACGAGCGCCGCAACGACCGTGTCGGCGGCCAGCGCCCCGCGGCTCTTGCGCCGTCCGCCCTGGGCGAAGGCGAGCACGGCCGCGTTGATACTGGCGGCGAGCAGCGGCCAGGAGACGACGAAGGCGGTGAGGGGGGCGGCGAGCTGCAACACGGCCGCCAGAACCCAGCCCAGCGCCAGCGCTCCGGCCCAGGCGCCCCAGAAGCGTCCGCCTCCCAGGCGCGCGACGGTGATGGCGAGGATCGTCGACCCCAGCGCCGCCGCGGCCAGCGCAGCCTCGTAGACCTCGAACTGTGCGAGCAGCGGGCGCTGCTCCAGAAAGCCCCCCGGGACATCGACGCCGATGCGGACCAGCGCCAGGAGAAGGCCGCTCGCGACCAAGGCAAGGAGCAGTCCGGCGGCGCCTCGCATCGCGTCGCCGCGACGGAAGGGCTCGGTCCTGAACACCTTGCGGAATGCAGCGCCGGCGATCAGTGCGGCGGCTACGAGCGCCACCCAGCCGCCCCAGGTCGGATAGGCCAGGACCGGGCCGCCCAGGAGGTCCGCGTAGACGACGTCGGGCCCCTTGGCCGGAAGCGCAGGGGCCAGGGCGAGCGCTCTTGCTGTCGCCAGCACCTGGTCGCCGATGTGCTGCAGGCTGCCCTGATCCAGCGTGGCGGGCGTCGAGCTGGCCGCGTGATAGTCGAACGGCCGGCCGATGAAGGCGAAGTTGAAGCCGGGAACGCCGCCCTGCTTTGACACCGTGAAGTCGGTGTCGTTCGGCATGTGGGCATAGACGTAGCCGGCCAGCGAGCTGGCGGTGGGATTGACCGCTGTGCGCTGGAACAGGCGGATCATGCCGCCATCGTCGGGTCCAGTCTCAAACATGTAGGCGCGGCCGCCGCCGCCACGGGACTCCATGTTCAGCACTGCGCCGATCCGGCGGGCGAGGGGATCGTCGGCGAAGAAGGCGCGCGCGCCGAGCAGTCCTGCCTCCTCGCCATCGGTGATCAGGAAGACCACGTCGCGGCGGGGCTGCCTGTCCTTGAGCGCTCGGGCGATCTCCAGGGCGGCGGCCACGCCCACGGTGTCGTCGGCGGCTCCCGGCGAGGCCGGAACAGTGTCGTAGTGCGCCATGATCGCAAGCGCAGGCTCGGCGCTGGACTGGCCGGGCATCACGGCGACGATGTTGCGGACCTGGCCTCCCTCGAGCCAGGCTTCCCCGCCGGAAGCGTAACGCTCGAAGGCCTGGCCCTCCTGGACGCGGACCTGCAGGCCGAGCCCCTGGAAGCGACGGATCAGATACTCGAGGACGCGCCCGTGTTGGACCGAGCCGATCGGATGGGGGATCGATCCGATGGCCTGCACGTCGGCCATGGCCCGCCCGGCGGAGAAACGATCAGCCCTGATCGACGCCGGTTCAGGGGCGGGAGAACGCGAAGCCGCCCACGCAATCATCCCGGCGAGGGCTATGGAGACGAGCAGGGCGATCGGTCTCGGCATTGCGATCCCCAGGCGCCATCATGGCCAGGCTCGAGGAGTCGTCGTCGAACCTTCACAGATAGCCATGGTTCAAGCCGGCATGAAAGGTCTGCGCGCCATTCCCAGGACCGTCTGGACCCTGGGCCTTGTGTCCCTGTGCATGGACACATCGTCGGAGCTGATCCACAGCCTGCTGCCGGTCTTCCTGGTGGGTACGCTGGGCGCCAGTGCGAGCTTCGTCGGCCTGGTTGAAGGGCTGGGCGAAGCCACCGCCGCTGTGACCAAGGTCTTCTCGGGCTGGCTGAGCGACCGGACGGGCAAGCGCAAGCTGCTGACGGTGCTGGGTTATGGCCTCGCCGCGGTTACCAAGCCGGTGTTCGCCTTGGCCGCCACGCCGTACGCCGTGCTGGGCGCACGCTTCGTCGATCGCGTAGGCAAGGGAATCCGCGGCGCGCCCCGCGATGCGCTCGTAGCTGACGTGACGCCCCAGGGCGTGCGCGGCGCGGCGTTCGGCCTGCGCCAGGCCATGGATACGGTGGGGGCTTTCGCCGGGCCGCTCGCTGCAATCGCGCTCATGGCGATGCTGGCAGACAATATCCGGGCGGTCTTCTGGTGGGCGGTGGTCCCCGGCGCCCTTGCCGTCATCCTGCTCGTGCTCGGTGTCGAGGAGCCGAAGGGAGGGAGGCCGGCCGCCGAGCGTCGGCCGCCGATCGGCCGGCGTGAGCTCTCCAGCCTCGGCGCGGGCTATTGGATGGTGGCGGCCATCGGCGGGGTGTTCTCGCTGGCGCGCTTCAGCGAGGCCTTCCTGATCCTGCGGGCCAGGGACGCCGGCCTCGGTCTCGCCCTGACGCCGGTGGTGCTGATCGTGATGAACCTGATCTACGCGGCGGTGGCGACGCCGGCGGGAGACCTGTCGGACCGGATCGACCGCAGGTTGATCCTCGCCGCCGGACTGGTGGCGCTGATCGCCGCTGACCTGACCGTGGCCTTCGGCGGCTCGCTCACGGCCGTGCTGGTCGGCGTCGGCCTGTGGGGCCTGCACCTCGGCCTGACCCAGGGCCTGTTCTCCGCGCTGGTTGCCGACGCGGCGCCAGCCGAGGCGCGCGGCACGGCGTTCGGCGTCTTCAACCTGATCTCCGGCGCGGCCTTCTTCGCGGCCAGCGGGACGGCGGGGCTTATCTGGGATCGGTTCGGCGCGGCGGCCACCTTCGAGGTTGGCGCGGCGATCGCCGCAGTCGCGCTCGCGGGATTGACGATGCTCTTGCTCAGGGGCCGGTAGGCGGACCCTACCACCCGTTCTTGCCGTCCACATATTCGACGGGGACCGCCGCCAGGTCGAAGTCGTTGAAGAGCCTGGCGTTGACGCTGAAGCGCGGCTTGCTGAAGTCCGGCTTGCCGCCATCGAAGCTGGGGAACTCGCTGTAGGTCCCGCAGCCGCACACCCCGCAATGGTGATGCTGGCCGACGTAATGGCCCCACTGATAGGTGGAGACCCGGTCCCGGGCGGTGGTGAGCTTGAACTGGTCGGGCGTGTAATAGGCCCAAAGACCGCCGCGCTTGGAGCAGAACGAGCAGTTGCAGCTGGTCACGCTCGCAGGCGGTGCGGCGACCTCGATCTGAGTGGCGCCGCAGTGGCAACTCGCCTTGAGGGGCATGATGGACCTCGGAGTGATGGTCCGAGAACTCATCGTCGCCCGTGCCGTTCCCGGAAGCGCACAGCAAAACGCCCGCCGGTGAGGGCGGGCGTTTGACGCTCAGATAGACAGGACCCTCAGGCGGCTACGACCTGCAGGCCTTCCTGCGGGTCGCGCAGCACGTAGCCACGGCCCCAGACGGTTTCGATGTGGTGCTTGCCGTTGGCGGCGGCGGCCAGCTTCTTGCGCAGCTTGCAGATGAAGACGTCGATGATCTTCAGCTCCGGCTCGTCCATGCCGCCGTAGAGGTGGTTGAGGAACAT
>FTHA01000704.1_pt1 | contig 17691 bp, 18 predicted proteins | sample 1640771 | NCBI WGS metagenome assembly FTHA01 (sample SAMEA3914789, study PRJEB12502) | metagenome | biome: forest; material: soil | place: Canada | collected 2011-07-03 | depth 0.3 m | reverse complement strand
GACCGCGCGCGGTCCGTCCAGCTCGGGCTTGGGGCCCTGGCCGAGTCAGCGCCGGCGGCCGTTCTGATCCACGACGCCGCGCGCCCCTTCGTGACCGCTCGGCACGTGGCGGTCCTGCTGGAGGCCCTGGAGGCTGCGGACGGGGCCGTCCCGGTCCTGCCGGTGGCTGACACCCTCAAGCGGACCTCGGAGGCCACGGGCCTCGCCACCGTCCCACGCGATGGCCTCTATCGCGTCCAGACCCCCCAGGCGTTCCGCTTCCCGATCCTCGTGCAAGCCTATGCACAATGGGACGGTGCGGAGCCGCCGACCGACGACGCGGCGGCCGTGGAGCGCGCCGGGGGGCGCGTCGTGCCCACACCGGGCGATCCCATGCTGATGAAGCTCACCTATCCGGAGGATTTCGCCATGGCCGACGCCCTGGCGGGCAGCGCCCGCTCGCTCCGCATCGGCCAGGGCTTCGACGCCCACAGGTTCGGACCAGGAGATGGGGTCTGGCTGTGCGGTCTCAAAATCCCGCATGATCACGGGCTGGTCGGCCATTCCGACGCCGATGCGGGCTTGCACGCCCTGACCGATGCGATCCTCGGCGCCGTGGCCGAAGGCGACATCGGCCAGCACTTCCCGCCATCGGACCCGCAGTGGCGGGGCGCGTCATCGGACCGTTTCGTCCAGCACGCCGTGAGCCTGGTCCACGCCTGTGGCGGGCGAGTGGTGAATGTGGATGTGACGCTGGTTTGCGAGGCGCCGAAGATCGGTCCGCACCGCCAGGCCATGCGCGCCCGCATCGCCGAGATCATGGACCTGCCGATCGGCCGGGTCAGCGTCAAGGCGACGACGACGGAAGCGATGGGCTTCACCGGCCGCCGCGAAGGCCTGGCCGCCCAGGCCGTGGTCGCGGTGGAGGCGCCGTACTGAGATCAGTGGGGCTGGCGCACGCGGCCGATCAGGGCGCCCAAGACGTTCGAGTAGTCGTCGGTCCAGGGCCGGACCTGACCGGTGTCGATGGCGCTCCAGCGCGGATCGCGGCGAAAAGCCTCCAGAGCCTGCGGTGTACGGGCGGCGATCACCACGATCGAGGCGGCCTGGGCTAGCGTTCCGGCGTTCGCCGGCGGACGCCAGGTCTGCGTCAGGGCGGCGCCGCCGGCGGCGGCGACCACCGCGGCGGTTGGCGCGGTGAGCTCGAGGTTGCGGTTGGAGAGATGCAGCAGGACCACGCCGTCGGGCCTGATCACCCTCAGGTAATTGCGCATGGCCTCGACCGTCAGCAGGTGCACGGGCACGCTGTCGGATGAGAAGCCGTCCAGCAGCAGGAGATCGAACCGATCGGCGGGCTCGAGGGCCAGCGACTGGCGGGCGTCGCCCAGCACCACCTTGACCGGCCCTTTGGCGCAGCCGTGCAGGTAGGTGAAACGGCTGGGATCGCCGGCGATGCGAAGCACAAGAGGATCGATCTCATAGAACGTCATGGCGTCGGTCGGCCGCAGGAAGGCGGCCACGGTCCCGGTTCCCAGACCGACGGTCCCAAACGTGGCGCTTGGCTTGCGGGCCTGGACCGCGCCGAACGCCTGGGCGATCGGGCCGGCCGGCGTGTAGTAGGCGATTGGCCTGCAGTTCAGGTCGCTGTCCAGGGGCTGGGCTCCGTGGAGCGTGGTGCCATGGACCATGATCCGCACCGTCCCGAGGTCTGAGGTTTCGAGCTCGCCGAGCTCCACCACCCCGAAGAAGCTGCGTCGTGACTCAAGCACGTCATAGTGCCTCCAGGCCATGCTGGCGGAGAGCGCCAGGGCCGCCAGCAACACGGTGTGCATGGGCGCCCGGTCGCGCAAAAGCAGCAGCGGGATGATGACGCCCGCAAACAGCACGACTTGCAGGGCCAGGGGCTGCTCGATGTGGGGGCTGGCCACGAGCATGGCGCAGGCCAGGCCAGTGAGGATGAGCGCCAGGGTGTGGCGGCCCAGCAGCCCCCTCCCCCACGGCCGCGCGAGGCCGGTCAGCACCATCACCAGCGGGAATTCCCAGACGCCGTCAAAGATGACCGGAGCGAGGAAAGCGTTGAACGCGCCGCCCACGACCCCGCCCAGGGACAAGAACAGGTAGAACTCGGTCAGGCGCCCGATCGGGGGCCGGCGCGCGGCCAGGGTCTGGTGGCACATGAGCGCCGTCAGGAAGAAGGCTCCCAGGTGCAGGCCCAACAGCCACAGCCAGGCCGTGGTCTGCACCGGGATCAGCAGCAGGCATGCCGCCGCCGCCGCCGCCTGCAGGACCAGGGTGACCTTGAGGGAGATCGGCGGCCGCTCCCTGAAGGCGATCACGAAGGTCGCAAGGTAGAGCGCCAGGGGCAGCACCCACAGGAACGGAGCCGAGGCCACGTCCGTGGTGATGTGGGTCGTGACGCCCAGCAGCAGGCTCGAAGGGGCGGCCGCCAGCAGGACCCAGCCCAGCCGCTGGCGCCAGACAGCCAAGGGCGCCCGGCCGAGCCCTCGCGCGACCGGAGCCAGCCGGACCTCCACTCCCTCGGCCGACGGCCAGGCCACCCCGGCCAGCGTGAGCATCAGCAGGGTGAAGGCGGCGTATCCCGCGCTCCACATGGCCGTCTGGAGGCCGAGCCCGGTGAGCGGCTGCAGCACGAACGGATAGGCGAGCAACGCCAGCAGGCTACCAAGATTGCTGGCGGCGTAGAGGACGTAGGGATTGCGCTGGGGGCCGAACCCCCAGTCGAGGCGGCCGAACCAGGACTGCAGCAGCGGCGCGGTCGCCGACAACGCCGCGAACGGCGCGCCGATCGACAGGGCCAGGACCCCCAGCAGCCACAGGATCGGATGGACGGTGGAGCTCTGGCCCAGGACGGTTGCGATGCGCAGAGGCAGCGACAGCCCGGCCAGGACCAGCACGACTACGTGTGTGATCATCTGCCGGCGGACGTCGCCCAGCCGCTGCAAGACGTGGGCGTAGGCATAGCCGGCCAGGAGGGCGAGCTGGAAGAAGGCAAGGCTGGTGTTCCACACCGCCGGCGAGCCGCCGAGCCGCGGCAGCAGCAGCTGGGCGATCATCGGCTCTGCCAGGAACACGAGGGCGGCGCTGGCGAACACCGCGCCCGCGAACAGCGGCGGCGCCAGGCTGAAAGCCTTGCGGTGGGACAGCACGCTGTAGGTCATCGACCCGGCGTTTCCTCGTTTTGCGGGACTGTACGGGTTCGCGAGAGTCGTTGCATCAGGCCTTGCAACGGGTGCTTGACTCAGCGGCGCCATCAGCGAGGGATCGGCGGATGATTCCAGACGAGATCGAAGCGCTCGCCATCCGGGTGCTCGAGCAGGCCCGCGCCCGGGGGCTCAAGATCGGTGCGGCCGAGAGCTGCACCGGCGGGCTGGTCAGCGCCGCCCTCACCGCCATCCCAGGTTCCTCGGACGTCGTCGAAGCCGGCGTGGTCACCTATTCCTATCCCGCCAAGCAGGCGCTGCTGGGGATAGGCGCCGAGCTGCTTGCCCGCGAGGGCGCGGTGTCGGAGCCCGTGGCCAGGGCGATGGCCGAGGGCGCCCTTCCGGCCCTGGGTGTCGACCTGTCGGTGGCAGTGACGGGGGTTGCTGGCCCGGGCGGCGGCAGCGCCGAAAAGCCGGTGGGGCTGGTCCACTTCGCCACCGCCCGCAAAGGCAAGGGCGTGGTCCACCGCGAGGCGCGGTTCGGCGACATCGGACGCGGCGCCGTCAGGCTGGCGTCGGTGAAGGTGGCCCTGGAGATGCTCGCGGAACGCCTTGCCGATGAGCGTTGAGGCCGAGACGCGGGGGCGCTGGTTTGCGCCCGAGCTGCCCCGCCGGGCCCTGTCAGCCGCGGTCGCACGGCAAGGGGAGCTGCGCCACGCCGTCCGCGTCGCCGCCGCCGTCGGCGCGTCCTTCGCGATCAGCAGCATGCTACACCTTCCCCAGGGCTACTGGGCGGTGTTCACCTCCGTCATCGTCGTCCAGACCAGCATCGGCGGCACGATCACCGCCGCGATCGAGCGGTTGCTCGGGACCGTGGTCGGCGGCCTCGTGGGCGTCGCTGCGGCCTATCTGCGCGCCGCCACGGTGATGGAGGAGGGTTTGATCCTCTCCGCCTGCATCCTGATCCTGTCTTTCGCCGCCGCCGTGCGGCCGAGCCTGAAGGTGGCGCCGATCACGGCCGCGATCGTGCTGGTGGGCGGCTCCAGCCTGCACATGGACCCCTTGCTGGCCGCGGTCTGGCGTGTCGGGGACATCATGTTGGGGAGCGCCATCGGGGTTGCGGCGACCCTGCTGATCTTTCCCGCCCGGGCCCGTCGCGCGGTCGCCCATCGTGCGGCGGGCGCCATCGGGCAGATCGCCCAGGTCCTGGTGCTACATGCCCGGCAGATGCGGACGGGCGCGCCCGATCCGCAAGCGGAACGGGTCCTGCGGGAGAGCCGCAAGGGCCTGGCCCAGGTCGAGCTGGCCATGGCCGATGCGGCGCGCGAGAGCGCGTCGGGCTTCAGCGAGGCCGGCGTGCCGGACGGTCTGCTCCCGGGACTGTGGCGGGTGCGCTCGGATGTGGTGATGGTGGTCCGCGCGCTTGCTGCTCCCCTGCCCGCGAACGTCGCGGCGCAACTCCTGGAGCCAGCCGCCGCCCTGATGGAGGCGCTGGCCGCGCAGCTCGACGCCTGCGCGCTAGCGATCGTCACGGGATCAAAGCTTGATGAGGACGCCGTCCGGCCCGCTCGCGAGACGTTCGAGACGGCTGTGGAGGGCGTGCGACAGGCCAGGCTGACGGCTGACATGACCTTCGACGCAGCCGCGCGGATCTGGGGCCTGGTGTTCGCGCTGGAAAGCCTGTTGGCCAACATCGCCGACCTGGCCGGCCGGATCGTGGAGATGTCCGGCGTTCAGCCAGCGACGGCCGGCACGCCGTAGAGGGCCCTGGCCCTGGCCTCGAAGCAAGCGATCAGCCGCTCGGCGGCGGTGTGCAGGTTCGCGGCGAGGATCGCGTCCAGCAGCCGCGACTTGAACTCGAAATCGATCTCGAAATCGATCCTGGCGCCCGGCAGCTCACCTTCAGACTCGGCGGTGAAGGTCCAGCTGTTGTGCAGATGCTTGAAGGGTCCGTAGAGCAGGCTGACCTCGACCACCCGCCGCTGGGAATCGAGTTTGACCCGGGTGGCGAAGGTCTCCTTGACGAAGGCGAATCCCACCTTGGCCTCGGCGTCGAGTGTGGCGACCCCATCCTTGGGTGGTGTCCGGTTCCAGGCCCGGACCGCCGACACCCAGGGCAGGAACTTGGGATAGGACTCGACGTCGCCCACGAGGTCGAAGAGCTGGTCCGGCGCATAGGGCAGGACGCGGATGACGCGCGTTGAGTGCAAGGCTGATCAGCGCGTCGCTTCGCGCGCCGCTTTCAGCCGGGCGAAGTCCTCGCCGGCGTGGTGCGAAGAGCGGGTCAGCGGGCTCGACGAGACCATCAGGAAGCCCTTGGCCCTGGCGATCACCTCATAGGCCTTGAACTCCGCGGGCTCGACGAAGCGCTCGATGGCGGCGTGCTTGCGGGTCGGCTGCAGGTATTGACCGATGGTGATGAAGTCGACCCCTGCCGAGCGCATGTCGTCCATGACCTGCATCACCTCTTCCTTGGTTTCGCCAAGGCCCACCATCAGGCCGGACTTGGTGAACTGGCCGGGGTCGCGCTCCTTGACCTGCTGCAGCAGGCGTAGCGAATGGAAGTACCGGGCGCCCGGCCGAATCTTCAGATAGAGCCGCGGCACGGTCTCCAGGTTGTGGTTGAACACGTCGGGGCGGGCGTCGATCACGACCTTTTCCGCACCGTCCTTGCGCAGGAAGTCGGGCGTGAGGATTTCGATCGTCGTCCCAGGCGCAGCGTTCCGGATCGCCTTCACCACCTCGGCGAAGTGCGCGGCCCCGCCGTCCTCCAGGTCGTCGCGATCCACGGAGGTGATGACGACGTGCTTCAAGCCCATCTTGGCCACGGCGTCGGCCACGCGGGTCGGCTCGGTGGCGTCGAGCGCCTCCGGCAGGCCGGTGCGGACGTTGCAGAAGGCGCAGGCCCGGGTGCAGACCTCGCCCATGACCATGAAGGTGGCGTGCCTGACCGACCAACACTCGCCGATGTTGGGGCAGGCCGCCTCCTCGCAGACGGTCACCAGGCCGTGGCTTTTGACGATGTCGCGTGTCTCGACATAGCCCGCCGATCCGGGCGCACGCACCCGCAGCCAGTCGGGCTTGCGCAGCACCGGCGTGTCCGGGCGGGACTGCTTTTCCGGATGGCGCTGGGCGCGGCTGATTGAATCGATCAGGGTGACCATGCCGCCTAGATCGTCCCTCGCGGGCGTTTGATCAAGTTTGGGCGCGTTTCCGCATCCATTCCTCTGGCGGACAGGACAACGGCGGAGCGATGGATTCGAGCGGCGCCCGTTCTGCCCGCACGCCGAGCGCCAGCGCAACGGCCGCCGCCGCCAGCATCAGGGCGCCGCCAAAGAGATAGCCCCAGAGGATGTTTGTGCGGGAGCCCGACCCGATCAGGGCGCCGAAGATGGCGGGCGCGGCCACCCCGCCAATGCCGGTGCCCAGGGCGTAGAACAGGGCGATGGACATGGCCCTGGTCTCCAGCGGAAAGCACTCGCCGATGGTGAGATAGGCTGCGCTGGCCGCCGCCGAGGCGAAGAAGAAGATGATGGTCCAGGCCAGGGTCTGGGTCAGGGCGTCGAGCAGCCCCTGGTGGAACAGCCAGCCCGTGAGCGCGAGCAGGACGCCGGCAAGCGCGTAGGTCAGGCTGATCATGAACCGTCGGCCAAGCTGGTCGAACAGCCCGCCGAGCAGCAGGGGGCCCAGGAAATTGCCGATGGCGAAGGGCAGCAGGTACCAGCCCACAAGGCCAGCGGGCGTTTGATAAAACCGCGTCAATATAAGCGCATAGGTAAAGAAGATCGCGTTGTAGCAGAAGGCCTGGGTGGTCATCAGCGTCAGCGCCAGGATGGTGCGCCTGGGGTAGCGCCGCAGCAGGATCGAAATGACTTCGCCGAAGCCGACCCCTCCCCGCGTCTGCAGCGTGATCGAGGGCGCCTCGCCTGCCAACGCCGCCCGACCGTGTTCGGCCACGACGGAGCGCTCGATCGCCTCGACCACGCGCTCGGCTTCTGCCGCGCGGCCATGGGTCATCATCCATCGCGGGCTCTCCGGGAGGGCGCGCCGGGCGTAGAGGACCGGCACGACCAGGATGGCGCCGATGAGGAAGGCCAGGCGCCAGGCGATCTCAGGGGGCAGGAACCGTCCGTTCAACAGCACTACCGAACCCACCGCCGCCAGTGCGGCTCCGAGCCAGTAGCTGCCGTTGATGATCAGGTCGGTCGCGCCACGCCGCCGCGCCGGGATCAGCTCCTGGATGGCCGAGTTCACCGCCGCGCATTCGCCGCCGATGCCCGCGCCCGTCAGGAACCGGAAGGCGGAGAACGACCACGCGTCCCACGAAAAGGCGGTCATCAGGGTGGCGACGGCGTAGAGCCCGACGGTGATGGTGAAGAGCCGCTTTCGCCCGAGGCTGTCGGTGAGCCGGCCGAAGACCAGGGCTCCCGACACCGCGCCGGCGAGATAGACGCTGGCGGTCAGTCCCACCTCGCCGCTCGTGAGGTCCAGCGCACGCCGGTCGGAGATCACACCGGCCAGGGAACTGACGAGGGTCACCTCCAGGCCGTCCAAGATCCAGGTTACGCCCAGGGCGCCCACCACGAGCCAGTGGAACCGGCTCCACGGCAGGCGATCGAGCCGGGCCGGCACATTGGTCGTAAAGACCTCCGGACCTGCGAAGACCTCTGGCCTTTCGTCGACCGCCGATGTCATCCTCGGTCCTGACCTTGGCTGTCAGACAAACCCGCGCCATCACCAGCCGTTCCCCTCATCGCCGCGGAAGACGCAGCCTGGCCGCTCCAGCCTTGGGCGTGGCGAGCCTGCTGTCGCTGTGCGCCTGCGGCCCCTCCGACCCCACGGCGCCCTTTACCGACAGCCGCCTGCCGCCGGGGGTGCAGCAGCGCTTCTATGCGCCGGAAGGCTGGGCCTGGGGCCTGGTGAAGGTCGGCGGTTCGCCCCCAGCTCGCTATGGCGTGGCCGCTCCCCCACGTCGCCCCCGGGCCGACGTACTGATCCTGGCTTCCTACGGCGAGCCAGCAGAAGTCTGGTTCGAGACCGTCGGCGACCTGAACGCCAAGGGCTATGTCGTCTGGATATTGGAGCCGATCGGCCAGGGCGGCTCAGGGCGCTACACGCCGGTCCGCGACCTCGGCCATGCGCCCAGCCTGCAGCCTGATATGATCACGGTCGGCGCCCTTTCGGCGCGGTTCATCCGGCGCCGTCCGCTGATCCTGCTGGCGTCCCGGACCAGCGCGCCGACGGCGCTGGAGGCGGTCGAGGCCGGGTTGCCGGTCGATGGACTGGTCCTGTCCGCCCCGACCCTCGCTCCCGATCCGCCCACCGTCTTGGAGCAGGCCGAGACCCGCAGCCGCTTCCTCCTTGGCGCCTTGCGCGCTTCCGGCGGTGGGGGTTGGCTGCGGGGGGGACCGGACGACGGCGCTCTCGGCGCGACGCACGATGTGCAGCGGGCCCAGCTGCGGCTGGCCTGGCAGACGGCAAACCCGGACCTGCGGATGGGCGGACCGTCCTGGGGCTGGCGCGCGGCTTTCTCGCGGGCGGCTCAGGCCGCGACGGCAACGGCGGTGCTCCAGCGGATCGCGGCGCCCGTCCTGGTGCTGCAGCCGGACCAGGGCGCAGCGGACGCACGGGCGGCTTGCAACCGGATACGCCACTGCACGCTGCAGCCCTTTGGCCCTGCCGGCCAGGCGCTCCACCTCGAGGTGGACGAGGTGCGCGGCGCCTGGCTGTCAGCCGTCGGGTCGTTCATCGAGTCGGACATCGCGCGCTTTTCGCCCCCGCCGGCGCAGGCTAGGTTGTCGCCAGAGGGATGACGCGTTTGCCGGAAGGGTCAGCCGCCTTGGAGCGAAACGCGGGTCGCCGCACACTGTTCGACGCCCTGATCGAGGCGCGGGACCGCCACGGCGGCAAGGCGCCGATCGTCGAGGACCAGGAGCGCCGGCCGCTGGGCTACACCGCCCTGATCCGCGCGTGTTTCGCCCTGGGGCGCGCGATCGGGCGCATCACCACGCCGGGCGAGCATGTCGGCGTGCTCCTGCCCTCGAGCCTGGGCGTGGTGGTGACCTTCTTCGCCCTGCACGCCATAGGCCGCGTCCCGGTGATGCTGAACTTCAGCGCCGGAGCGCGGAACGTGCGAAGCGCCTGCGCCTCCGCCGGGGTCAAAAGGATCCTCACCTCACGCCGGTTCATCGCCCAGGGGCGGCTCGAGGACCTGATCGAGGACCTGTCGGGTGCGGCGGTCATCACGTTCCTGGAAGACGTCCGCAAGGAGATCGGCGCCAAGGACAAGGCCTATGCGGCCGTGGCCGGAGCCGCGCCGCGCCTGTTCCGGACCAGGCTGAAGCCTGATGACGTCGGGGTCATCCTGTTCACCTCCGGCAGCTTCGGCGCGCCCAAAGGCGTGGTCCTGACCCACGCGAACATCCTGTCCAACGCCGCGCAGATCGCCGAGCACATCGACCTCGATCCGTCATGGGTGTGGTTCAACCCCTTGCCGGCTTTCCACAGCTTCGGGCTCAACGCCGGCATCATCCTGCCGCTGGTGATGGGGCTGAGGGCGTTCCACTACCCATCCCCGCTCCACTACAAGATCATTCCCGGGCTGGTGCGCGAGACGGGGGCCAATGTCCTGCTGTCCACGGACACCTTCGTGAACCAGTACGCCCGATCGTCGGAAGCCTCGGACCTGTCGGCCCTCGAGTTCGTCGTCTGCGGGGCCGAGCGGGTCCGCCAGGAGACCCACGCCCTGATCGCCGAGCGCTTCGGGGTGATGGTGGTGGAGGGCTATGGCGTCACCGAAGCCTCCCCGGTGGTGGCGGTGAACAAGCCGACGGACAACCGACCGGGCACCGCCGGCCAGCTGCTGCCGGGCATGGAGGCCAGGATCGAGGCGGTCGACGGGATCCGCGAGGGGGGACGGCTGTTCCTGCGCGGACCCAACATCATGGCCGGGTATCTCACGCAAGAAGGCGGCGTCGATCCGCCACCGGGCGGCTGGTACGACACCGGCGACATCGTCAGCATCGACGCGGAGGGGTGGATCCGCATCCTCGGCCGGGCCAAGCGCTTCGCCAAGATCGGCGGGGAAATGGTTTCGCTCGCCGCCGTCGAGGAACTGGCCGCCGGCGTCTGGCCGGAGGAACGGCATGCCGTGATCGCCCTGGAGGACGCCAAGAAGGGCGAGCGCCTGGTGCTCATCACAGACCGCCAGGACGCTGAGCCTGGACCGCTGCTGGCCCACGCCAGGGCGGTCGGCGCCCCTGAACTGGCCGTGCCCCGCCGCATCATGAAGGTCAACGAGGTGCCAGTCCTTGGTTCCGGCAAGACCGACTACGTGGCCATCCAGCGGATGGTCGAGGCCGATGAGCAGGCTGAGGAAGACGGCGGCGGCCGGCGGCGCGGTCGGAGCTGACCTCTCCCACCAACCCCGATCACCCCCCGCTCTTCGTCTCGCCCTTGGCCCAGGCGCGAAGGTCGAAGCCGTCGGCCGGGTGGATGAAGAGTGCGGTGACCGGGCCCAGCAGGCGGGTGACGTGGCCCTTCCCGTGGGTGTCTTCGAGGTACACCAGATCGCCCGGGCCGATCTTGTGCTTGGCGCCGTCGGAAGTCTCCACCTCCAGATTTCCGCTCAGGTTGATGGCGAACTGCGGCTGGGGCGCCAGGTGCCAGTTCACCTTGTTCGGCTTGTAGGAGATGGCGCGCAGGCCGGTCAGTGGCAACGTGCCCGCGCCCGGGGCGACACTGATCTCCTCGAAGTGGGATTCACCGTCGGCCGTGGCGAAGACGTGGAAGGCCCGTGGCTGCACGTCGGTGTTGGCGACCGGCGTCGTCACGGTCTGGGCTGGCGTCTCGGCGGCCATCAGCACTCTCCCCATCGAGGCATGGGCGTTGGAGCCCGAACCAGCGGACGTCGCCGTCAGCACTGCTGCAGCGAACAAAGCGGCATTGATCATCTGTTCCATCCTCCCGGCAACCAGGCGCGTTCAGCGCACCCTGTAGAATTTGACCTCGACACTGTCCGGCCGGCGCACCCCGGCCGCGACAAACAGGCTTTCCGTCAGCCAGGCGTGGGGGCCTGACCCGACCTCGAAGGTCGGCGCAGTTCGAAAATAGACCAGCGAGGGATTCACCGGCTCGCCGGCCAGCAACCTGCGGATCACCGGTTCGCTGGCCCTGCGGATCCCCCGGTTGACCACGGAGATCATGGCCCCATCGTCGGCGCGGATGACATAGCGGGCCAGCACTTGGGTCAGGCCGTCGGCGCGAATCGCCTGCCAGTCCGCTCCGCCAGCCAGGATCTCGCCCTTGAACCCCGGGCCCTCGACCGTTCCTCCGGCAATCGGCACGATCCGGCGGCGCGCGTCGCCGGCTTCACCCAGTTCCAGCGGAGGGTCCACCCTCACCCGGGCCTCGAACACGAATTCGAGGGCCGGCTCCAGGGGGAATCTCTCCTCGTCGTCGGTCATACCGGCGCAGCGCCTTCCGGATAGAGCGTCATCGACGCCTTGGTGATGAAGGCGCCGGCAGGTTCGTTGGAGACCGCGCCCGCCGCGGTGATCCCGAGGAACTTGCCGGTCGAGCGGAGGTCCCTGAAATTCAGGAAGAACACCGACGCCACCGGGATCTTGAACTCGCGGAAGGTGAACACGTACTGGTCCTCGGCGAACCGCCATGTGGAGGCCATGTCCACGTCTCCGTGGCCGCGCTGGACCCCCACCAGGCACTGCCAGCAATAGCGCTCGGCGCTGAGGTAGATGTGTTCGTAGGTGTGGTTCGGGCTGTAGACGTTGAAGGTGCGCAGTCCGATCAGGTCACGTGTGGGCGACGGCGCCGCGCCCGTCGCCTCGCCGCCGGACAGGACGCCACGATGGAAGCTCTGGGCCACCTTGGGCTCGCCGGGCGTGTCCTCCTCCCGCACGACCGAGAGGACCTGCAGAACGCGGCGGCTGTTGAGGTCGGCGATGACAGTGAGCGCGTCGCGCGGATGTTCGCGGAACGTCAGATCGATGAAGAACACGGAAGGGGCGACCTCGATCACCTCGCACCACTCCGAACCGGAGGCGCGGCCATCGCTCCAGGCCACATGGTCCGGCGCCTCGAACCGCAGGTGGATGGAGGCCGCGTCGCAGGCGATGTCCAGCGTCCTGCCAACCAGGGCTTCGGTCCGGGGCAACCGGTTGGCCGCCGCGCCCTCGATGAAGTCGTCGTAGGTCTTCCATGTGGTCGACACGGACATGGGACGCCCCCGCGCCGGGCGAGCGACCCGGTCAGCCCCTCTATCCCCCCTGGCGATCAGAGGCAAACGACCCCGCCGCGCCGCGATGAACCTTTCCTCCGCGCAGCTGTTTTTCTGGGACACAAAGGAGGCTGGCGGTGCCGCGGGAACATCACAGCTCGGGCGACGACATCACCATCCACAAGGTGCAGCCTCGGGAACTTGGCCGTCTCGAGGTGGTCTCGAAGTCCGTCGACGACCGTGGAAGCATCGCGGACGTCTATAGCGCCTATCACGACAATATCTCGCCGCCGCTGAGCTGGACCCGAATGCTGGACGCAGAGTCCTTCGCGCTGATCCTCGAGGATCCCGATGCTCCCCGGGAACGGCCGTTCCTGCACTGGATGATCTGGAACCTTCCCGGCAGCCTGACCGAGCTTCCGCCGGGCGTTCCGGCCGAGCCCACCCCCCGCGAGCCCCCGGGCGCGATCCAGGGCATGAACGACGCCTCCGGGTTCGGCTATTTCGGTCCGCGGCCGCCGCCAGGCCATGGCGTCCACCGCTATCATTTCCAACTGTTCGCGCTGGATATCCGTCTGCCGCTCCCGCCCACGACATCATTGCCCGACCTGCTCAACGCACTCAGAGGCAATACCATCGCGGACGCCGAACTGGTCGGCCTCTACGAAGCGCCGGCCCGGCAATAGGCGCTCAGGCTGCGGAAGAGTCATCCTCGTCAGCCAGGTGCATGCGGTGCAGGAAGCGGTGCACCACCGGCGCCAGCACCAGGCTCGCGGTGATCACCAGGAACAGTCCGGAATAGATCGCGTAGGCGCCGGCGAACAGCTTGCCCTGGTCGGTGTGAAGCGCCGCCAACGGACCCATGCCCGACAGGATCATCGCCGCATTGGCGAAGGCGTCGATCCAGCCCATGCCTTCGAAGCTGTGATAGCCCCACATGCCGACGACAAGCGAGGCGCCGATCATGATCAGGGCCAGGATCAGGTTCGCCGCCAGGCGCATGACGAACCTGCGGGTCGGAGCCAGGGGTTCGCTGAGCCGTTCGTAATCCATGCGGCGCGACAGTCCCCCTCGGTCCCCGCAAGGTCAAGCCAGCCAAGGGGCCGCGCGCCCTTGACCCGGCTGCGGCCATCCGCATCCTGGCGGCCAGCAGTCACGGATAACGACGATGAGCGATGACGACCGGCTGACCATGTACCACATCCCCGGATGCCCCTTCTCTGAGCGGGTGGAGATCCTGCTGACGCTGAAAGGGCTGCACGGGATCATGGATGACGTGGAGATCGACATCTCCAGGCCCCGTCCGGATTGGTTGCTGAAGAAGACGCGCGGGACGACAGCCCTCCCCGCCATGACCCTGGAGAACGGCGAGACGCTCAAGGAGAGCATGGTGATCATGCGCTACTTCGAGGACCGCTTCCCCGAGCGGCCTGTGGCGCAGAAGGACGCGTTCCGCCACGCTGTCGAGGGCATGCTCTGCGCCACCGACGGCGCCTATTCCGGCTCCGGCTACCGGATGATCCTCAATCGCGACCCCGACAAGCGCGAGGAGTGCCGCCAGGGCGTGGACGCCCAATACGCCCGGCTGGATGACTTCCTGTCCTATTACGCCCCGGGCCGCGACTTCCTGTTCGAGGACTTCGGCTGGGCCGAGGTCGCGTTCACGCCGATGTTCAAGCGGCTGTGGTTCCTGGAATACTACGAGGACTACGTGGTCCCGCAGACCCTGAAGCGCGTGCTGCGCTGGCGCGAGGCCTGCGTGACCCACCCGGCGGCCCAGAGCCGGAGCCACCAGGAGATCATCACGCTCTACTACGACTACAGCCAGGGCGGCGGGAACGGCCGCATCCCGGATGGCCGGACGATCTCGAGCTTCACCCTGGAGCCGCACTGGTCCAGGCGGCCCATGCCCCCGCGCGACAAATGGGGCCACGCCGCGAGCGACGCGGAACTCGGGCTGCTGGACACGGCGGCGGCGGCGGCCGAGTAAGACAGCCGGACTCTCATTCTCACCTTGGAGGCGCACGACATGGCGTCAGCGGATTTCGCGGGCAGGACGGCCCTTGTGTTCGGCGCCACGAGTGGCATCGGCCGGGCGGCAGCCATCGCCTTCGGCAAGGCCGGGGCCAATGTGGTCCTGGCTGGCCTGGGGGACGATCTCGGCAAGGCCGTCGAGGCGGAAATCCGGGCCCTGGGCAAGAGCGAGGCCCTGTTCATCCCCGCGGACGTGACCCGTGAAGCCGACGTGAAAGCCGTCGTGGACCAGGGCGCCGCGCGCTTTGGACGGATCCACGTCGCCGCCAACAACGCCGGGATCGAGTGCGCCTACGGGCCGGTCCAGGACCGGACGGCCGAGGAGTTCGACCGGATCATCGCCGTCAACCTTAGAGGCGTGTTCTTCGGCCTGAGGCATGAGATCCCGCACATGCTGGAGCATGGCGGCGGCGCGATCGTGAACACCGCCTCGCAGGCCGGCCTGACGGGCCTGGCCAACGTCGCGATCTACACGGCGAGCAAGCATGGGGTGGTGGGCCTGACGAAGTCGGCGGCCCTGGAGGTCGCGCGCTCCAACATCCGTATCAACGCCGTTGCGCCGGGACCGGTGGACACCGGCCTGCTGCATCGCATGGTCGACGGCAAGGTGCCGATCGACGCCATCGCCGAGCAGACGCCCATGGGCCGCGTGTCTCAGCCCGAAGAGATCGCCGAGGCGATCCTGTGGCTGTGCTCGGACGCGGCCTCCTATGTCACCGGCCACACCCTCGCGATCGACGGCGGGATGACCGTGCCATGACCGACCAGCTGAAAGGCGCCTGACATGATGACCGGCGGATGCCTCTGCGGCGCGGTGCGCTACGAGATCTCCGGCGAACCGATGTTCGCGGGCCATTGCCATTGCCGCGATTGCCAGAAGGCCACCGGGACGGGCCACGTCTCGGTCATGGCGCTCCCGAAGGCGGCGGTGGCGATCACCGGCGAGCTCAGGGCCTTCGCAGTGACCGGCAGCAGCGGCCTGCCGTTCGTCCGCAACTTCTGCCCGACGTGCGGGAGCCTGATCTACGGCGAGAGCGAAACCAACCCGGGGATGATCAACGTCACCGCCGGCTCGCTCGACGACCCGTCGGCCTTTAGGCCGCAGTTCTCCATCTTCACCCGCAGCCGCCCCGCCTGGGACCACCTCGCCGGGGGCCTGGCGGAATTCGAGGCGATGCCGCCGCGCGGCTAGCCTGCCCCGCCTTCCAGGGGCACACACATGCGCTTGCCCTGATAGGTGTCCCCGAACAGGGAGCTGTCGAGCGCGGCCTTGGCGCGCGCCTGCTCGAAGGCGGCAGTGTCCTGCGGCGGGGTCTCGCCCTTGGCGCACCACGGGGCATCCACCCTGCGGTACGGTCCCTGGCAAAGGCAGATGTCCGGCGGCGCCGCGATCCGGCTCGCCGACTGGCTATGACAGACCGGCGGATGGGAGCCACCATTGCCATCCAGGCAGAGCGTCGCGGGCGCACTCGTTCTGGGCTGGGGCGACTGGGACTGGGGTGATTGGGGTTGGGCTACGGCGGCCGACACCGCGGCGACGACCGACAGGACGGCAAGGGGCAACACGCGCATAGGGACGCCTCCTTAGGGCAGTCAACGCGCCAAGAATCTCCTTTCCCGGCGGCTCGTCAATGCGCTGCGCGCCGCCTAGCCAAGGTCAAGCTACAACGAATGGTTAAGCTTTACCATCATGTCACAACCTAGCCTTGCCTAAACTGCAATCCTGGAGGATGCTCCGGCAGAACTATATCGGGGAGGGCTCCTCATGATCGACTGGCATTGGGCTCTGATCGTCGCCCTGGGATCGTGTTCGACCATAGTGCTGCTGGTGACACGTCTGTCGATCCGGCAGCAGCGGAGCGCACTGATCAATGAGTTGGCCAAGCGCCTGGCGCCCGAAGGCGGCCCACGACTACCCCAGCTCGAGCTGGTCCAGGCGAAGTACATGAAGCATACCGACAGCCGCGTGCGATCGGACCCGGGCGACCCCAAGCCCCCGTTCCTGTACGGGGCGCCGGGACTGCTGCTGACCGCGGTGATCTTCACCTTGCTGAGCATCGGCGGGTTTGCCTTGATCGCGATCCCCATCGACGAGCTCGGCATCGGCAAGACCACCAGCCCATTGACGCAGATCCTGCTGTGGACCGCCAGCGACCAGGCAAGCGGCCAGGATCTCCGGAACGCCGTCAGCGTGACCGCCTTCTCGTTCCTGGGCGCCTACTTCGCGATGATCCTCTATCTGCAGAAGGCGGTGATCAATTTCGAACTGAGCGCCCTCAGCTTCGCCAGGGCCAGCTTGATGCTTCTGCTGGGCTCCACGGTGGCCACGGTGCTGCACCGTGGCGCCGCGTCGATTCCCGCCATCCACAGCTTCGGGCAAGGCGCCTGGCCCTGCGTGGCGTTCCTGCTTGGGTTGTTCAACGAGCGGGCGCTGAGCGTCGTCATCCAGCAGTTCAACCTGGCCTATCGCAAGGTCCAGACCAAGCTCGACGGCGTCGAGGTGATATCTCCTGAGATCGTCGAGGGGATCGACAGCGACATCGCCTTCCGGCTGCAGGAGAGCAACATCTACGATGTCCAGAACCTCGCCACCTACAACCCGATCCAGCTTCACGTGGAAACGCCGTTCGGCTTGTTCGAGGCTTTCGACTGGATCTTGCAGGCGCAGCTTTGCGTGGCCACCGGCAAGGAGGTGTTCGAAGCCCTGCGCTCGCACGGCATCCGGACGATCTTCGATCTGGAGCGCGCCGTCCTGGCCTGTGGGACTCCGGACGACTACGTCCGAGCGGTCGGATCGGTGCTGTTCAGCAAGGCGAGTCCGGAATTCAGGGCCTATCTCAAATTCGACACGACTGCCGGCGGAGCTCTTGGCGGCGACGTCGAAGCCATCCGCCACGCCGTCGCGGTCATGGCCGACGATCTTCACGTCCATCGGCTGAGGGAGGTGTGGCGCCGAATCCTGCACCAGGTGGGCGGCCGGTCGAGCTGGCTGTTCGACGTCGCCCCGCTTCCCGGCGAAGACGGCTTCACAGCGCCGCCAGAGCCGGTCGCGGTCCCTGAACCCGAAGTGGTTCCGACCAGGGTTGCCGCCTAAATCCGCCCTGGATCAGCTGTCCAGGAAGCTGCGCAGCTTGCGGCTGCGGCTGGGGTGCTTGAGCTTGCGCAGGGCCTTGGCCTCGATCTGGCGGATGCGCTCGCGGGTGACCGAGAACTGCTGGCCGACCTCTTCCAGGGTGTGGTCAGTGTTCATGCCGATGCCGAAGCGCATGCGCAGGACCCGCT
>FTHA01000826.1_pt1 | contig 17708 bp, 19 predicted proteins | sample 1640771 | NCBI WGS metagenome assembly FTHA01 (sample SAMEA3914789, study PRJEB12502) | metagenome | biome: forest; material: soil | place: Canada | collected 2011-07-03 | depth 0.3 m | reverse complement strand
TCTTGCCGCTGAAGTAGACGATGCTGCCCGGAAGACCGCTGGAGTTGGTTTCGTAATGGCTTGCGTCCAGCGAGATCACGGTGTGCTCGCCCCGGTGGATGTCGAAGTCGCCCTGGGCGAAGGTGCGGTTCAGGCGGCTGCCGTCGACATAGCCCTCGCCCTCGCCGTGCAGGGCGTTGAGGCGGTAACCGAACGCTCCTGCGCGGCCGCCGATATCGGCCTGTCCCGTGTAAATGCTGTTGGAATCGTAGCTGCCCACCAGGCGCATCAGCGGCGCGTCGGTGGGACGCTTGAGCTGGTAGTTGAACACGCCCGCCGGCGGCTGCGGGCCGTAGAGGGCGCCCGCGAGGCCATTCAGCACCTGGACCCCGGCGAGGCCCTCGCTGGCCATGGCGGTGGTGCCGACAATGTTGAGGCCGTCGAGCCTGGTTTCCTGCACCACGCTGCCCTGGAAGCCGCGCGCCTGGGGCCTGGAAACCTCGAAGCCCTGCTGGTCGCGCACCTGCACGGAGGGCAGGTAACGCAGGGTGTCGTTCACCGAGCGCGCCTGCAGGTTGACGATCATGTCCTCCGGAACGGTAGTCACCGACGCGGGCGTGTCGAGCACCGGCCGTACGCCCAGCGGCCCCAGATCGGCGTCGGGCGCCGTGTAGGTCGGCTCAGCATATCGCTGCCCGGTGACGACGACCTCGCCCACCCTGACCGGCGCCGTCTGGGCCGCGGCGGGCATCGCCGTGAGCAGCATGACGGTCGCGGTGGAGACGCTGGCGAAGGCCAATCGCCGGACTTGAACTGTAGCTGACACTCAGGGTCGCCCTCTTTGCAATTATATACGGCTGAATATAGGTCGCAGGGCTGTGCCGCAGGCGGCGCGAAAACGCCAGCCGGAATCGCCGCGCCGCAGCGCCGACGACCGTCGCTGTTGCAATCAGGTGACGGGTGGGGACCCCGCGACAGCTTCGGCGGGGGCGGACGACCGCAGGAACAGTTCGTCCCCGGCTTCGACCAGCTGGACGTCGACCCGGTAGAGCAAGGACAGGCTTTCGCGGGTCAGGGTTTCGCGCGGGGGGCCGTCGCCGAGGACCTCTCCCTGGTGCAGCAGCACCGCGCGGTCGAACCAACGCAAGGCCAGCTCCGGCTGGTGGGTCGACATCAATATGGCGTGGCCCTCGCTGGCGAGGCCGGCCAGCTGTGTCATCAGGCGCGTCTGCTGACCGAGATCGAGGGACGCGGTCGGTTCGTCCATCACCAGAATGCGGGCGCCCTGGACGAGGGCGCGGGCGACCAGAACCGCCTGGCGCTCCCCGCCGGACAACGCGGCGTAGCTCCGCTCGGCGAACTCCAGCAGGTCAAGCCTCGACAGGGCCTCGCGGACGGCCAGGTCGTCCGCTGGCCGCCGCCCTTCCCACCCGGCGGCCGGGGTGCGCCCCATGGCGACGATCTCGCGCACCGTGAAGGGAAAGGAGGGCACGTGGGCCTGGGGCACATAGGCGATACGGTGGGCGATGGCCCGGCGTGACCTGGCCGTCAGCGGAGCGCCATCCAGCAACACCTCGCCATGGCTAGGCTGGGCGAGGCCAAGCATCAGGCGCAGAAGCGTCGACTTGCCTGAGCCATTGGCGCCCAGCAACGCCACGCGGTCCCCCGCCGCCAGGGCCAGCGACACCCCGCGCAGCACGTCGCGCGCCGCGAAACGGAAGCTGAGGTCGCGAGCCTCGAGCACCGGGGCCGTCATACCCAGCCTCGCCGGATCCGCGGCAGGACCAGCAGGAACAGCGCGACGCCGACCAGGTCGGTGATCACGCCCAGGGGGATCTCGGACGCCGTCAGGGAGCGGGCCAGGGTGTCGGCCACGATCATGAAGATGCCCCCGATGCAGGCGCAAACCGGCATCAGACGCCGATGAGCCGGCCCGACCAGCAGGCGCGCGATATGCGGAACGATCAGGCCGACCCAGCCGATGGTCCCGGCGACGGCCACCGTCAGGGCGGCGGTGAAGGTGGCGGCGGCGATCACGGCCAGCCTCAGGCCCGCGGCGGGAACGCCCAGGCTGCGCGCCTCGTCGTCGCTCAGCACCAGCACGTCGAGGTAGCGACCGAGGTAGAGCAGCGCGGCGCATCCGGTCACGAGCAAGGGGCCGAGGCTCAGGAGCTGGTCAGGCTGGACGGTGGCGAGGCTGCCGAGCAGCCAGAACACGATGTCCGGCAACTGGTTCAGCGGATCGGCGGCGAACTTCACGCCCGCCAGCAAGGCGTTGAACAGGGCCGTGCTGATCAGGCCGCCGAACACCAGGAGCAGGATGCCGCCATCGCCGCGGTCGCGCCCCTGCGCGCCAAACACCTGCGCCACGCCCACGCCGACGCCCGCGGCTGCGGCGCCGCCGCCGAACGTCAGCAGCAGCCGCGGCAGCGGCGGCAGCCCCAGCACGATCGCCAGCGCCGCCCCGAAGCCCGCGCCGGCGAGCACGCCCAGCAGGCTCGGTGAGACCAGGGGGTTTCGGAACACCGACTGGTACGAGGCCCCTCCCAGCGACAGGCCGGCGCCGATCAGCAGGGCGGCGAGGATGCGGGGCGCGCGCCCGGCCAGCACGATCACCTCCGCCGGGCCGGCCGAAGGCGGCGCGAGGCCCGCGCGGTGACCCAGGACGTGGATCACGTCCTGCGGCGACAGCGGATAGCGCCCGACGCACAGGGCGGCCAGGGCGACCCCGACGAGGACGACGAGGCAGGCGGGCAGGATGTACGCGCTCTTCAGCAAGGCCCGGTCACCGCGAGGGACCGGCGGGCGGCGGTTGCGCCGCCAGGATGCGCGTCGCTTCGTCGGCGGTCAGGGCGAAGTCATAGAAGCGGCGGAAGAAGGTCCTGGTCTCGGCGGCCATGTCGACGTCGGCGAATAGGGCGGGATGCAGCAGTTTCGCCGCCCACAGCAGTTGCAGCGCCGCCTCCGGACCGTGGCGGTCCCACTGATAGACGCCCGACGGATTGCGGACGATGCGCCAGCCCTTCAGCGCCGGGACCGTGGCGAGCGGATTGTCGTCGGGCCGGGCGTCCTGGCCGCCGACGATGATGATGTCCGGTTTCCAGCGCTCGATCTGTTCGACCGAGACGGGCTGCAACGTCCCATGAAGCTCCGCCGCGACGTTGCGCCCACCGGCCAGGGTGATCCAGTCGTCGATCAGGTTGCCGCCGCCGTCGGCCCGAAGCGGGGTCAGCGAGCCGAGGTGCAGCACGCGAGGCCGCGCGGCGTCCGGAACGGCCCTGAGGCCCCGGCGCAGCCGCGCCAGCACCCCGTCCAGATAGGCGTCATAGGCCTGGACCCGCATCAGGGCGGCGGTCGTGCCCAGGGCGTCGGCGGTGGCGTGCAGGCTGACCCGCATCGACGCGATGTCGGTGAAGGGGAAGGCCCTGGCGGGCACGCCCAGCCGGGTCAGGCGTTCGGCCTCGGCGGGCCGCGCGACGAAGGCGAGCCCGATCCCGGCGGCCAGCAGGGTCTCGGCGTTGGCCGGCTCGGCCTTGACCACCAGGGCGTGCCTCAGGTTCGGCGCCACGTGGTACATCCACGGCTGCTGCGCCGGCGAGTCCACGGTGACAGCGATCCGGTCGGCCGCCCCCAGCATGATCAGCGAGGCATTGTGGGCGTACCAAAGGTCGGCGACGCGGCCCGGGGACGCGGCCCAGGCCGGGGCGGCGGCCAGCACGAGCGCGAGGATCGGCCAAGGCCTCATCGGGTTCAACTCCACCGCCTCGGACGCCTGGAAAACACCGCGGATGCACGGCGCCTGAGCCGCCCCGCGACACCTATGTTTTCATGGATATAGTTGTTTCATATTGCGCCCGCTCGCATTAGGCAACGGCGACACCGTCGAGGGGCCCGCCAGGTCTGCGGTCGAGCAACGGATGGAGGCGGTCGGCTGCAAGGACACCCCACATCGGCAGGCGGTGGACGCGACGAGGGCGCCCTGGCCTCCCCGCGCCCCCAGACCCGCGACCAGGTCCCGCCGGAGGCGGTCCCCGCGCGGCCGCGCTTTGCCTGGAACTTCGGCGAGGTCTCCGGCGCCCTGGGCGATCTGGGCACCTTCCTGCCGCACATCGTCGGGGCGATCACGGTGGTGGGGATGGACCCGACCGGGATCCTGACCAGCTTCGGCCTGTTCTATATCGTCTCGGGCGTCTTCTACGGCGTGCCCATCGCGGTGCAGCCGATGAAGGCGGCGTCGGCGGCGGTGCTGATCGAGCCGATGGCGCCGGCCGCCATCGCCGGCGCCGGCCTGGTGATCGGCGCTGTCTTCCTGGTCCTCGGATTGACCGGGGTGGTGAGCCGGCTGGCGCGCGTCCTGCCAAAGACCATCACCGCGGGCCTGCAGCTCGGACTTGGCCTTTCGCTCGCCGGACTTGGGCTGCGCCTCATCGAGCGACAGATCTGGCTGGGACTGGCGACCTCGGCGCTGACGCTCGTCCTGATGCGCTACAGGCGGGCGCCGGTGGCCCTGGTGTCGATCGTGGCAGGCGTCGTGGCGGGCCAGGTGTTCGGCCTCGCTCCCCCGTTTCCGGCGCTCCATTTCGGACTGCACCTGCCGCATGTGACGATACCGGACTGGGCCCAGGTGCTCCACGGCGCCGAATACGCCGTCCTGCCGCAGATCCCGCTGACCCTGACCAACGCCATCATCGTGACCGCGGCCCTCTCGCGTCAGCTCTTCCCCGGCGAAGCCCACCCGGTGAATGAACGCAACCTCGCCATCACCACGGGTCTGGGGAACCTGATCGCCGCGCCGTTCGGCGGCTACCTGATGTGCCACGGCGCGGGCGGCATGGCCGGCCACTACCGCTTCGGCGCGCGCTCGGCGACCGCTCCGGTGCTCATCGGCGGCGTGTTCATTGTCCTTGGCGTCGTGTTTGGACGAGACGGCTATGCGCTGCTGAAAACCATCCCGGACTCGGTGCTGGGCGGGCTGCTGCTGTTCTCGGGCATCGAGCTGGCGCTGTCGGCGAGGCTGCAGGATCACCAGGGCGAGGACTTCTTCCTCGTGCTCCTGATGGCCGCCATCGGGGGCGCCATCAATCCCGCGGCCGCGTTCATGGTGGGACTGCCGGCGGCCTACGCCTTCAAGCGGGGGTGGCTGTCGCTGCACAAGCCCTGAGCCTGGGGTCAGGCGCCCCGGGATGCACCCGTGGCCCGGGGTGTCTCTAGAACCTCACCGGCGAAGGCGTCGAACGGTCCGCCGGCCGAGCATTCCATCAGATGGGCCTCCAGCGCGCGATAGGCCTTCAGCAGGTCATCGCCGAAACCCGTCAGCCGGGCGCCGCCCCGGCCTCCACCCCCGACGGAGGTTTCCACCAAGGGCTTGGTCCAGGACCGGTTCATGGTGTCCACCAAGAGCCAGGCCCGGCGATAGCTCATGCCCATCACCCGCGCGCCGCCCGAGATCGAGCCCTCGCGCGCGATCGCTTCCAGCAGCTCCGCCTTGCCTGGGCCCATGGCGGTCTGCTCACCGCAGAACAGCATGATCTTCAGTTTGAGCGGACCGATTCTCGACATCGCCAAATCCAGTTTGAGAACGCGCCGGACGTAATTCCGCAGGCCCGGCGAGGGAACGTACAACACGGCGCAGGCCGAACAAGTTCATGATCCGATGACCGCCGCGCGGCCGGCGCGGCGCCGATGTTCTCGGTCGCCCGCGCGGGCGTGTGGGCTCAGCCCCCGTTCAATGCGGCCGGCGCTCGAAGCGCGCCACGGCGTCGCCCGAGGTCCGGATGGTCACGGAGGCGAACTCCGGATCGTCATTCAGGCGTTCGACGGCGGCGGCGACGGCCCTGGCGTCGCTCGCGCACTCGATCTCAGTGGCCACGATCACGCGGCCCAGGCTGTCCATGAAGGTGAGCATGTAGAGCATGGCGCGCTAGACGGGCCCGATTCGCCGCGGAAGGTCGAACAGATGCGCGCGGCAGACGTCGAGCGCCGGCGGACGATCGTTCGTTTCGGCCGTCACTCGCAAGGCGATTCACGCGACACGATCCTTGAGGGCGGCGCCGGCGCCCATCCGCCCCCTTCAATCGCCTTGCGTCCCGCCGTCCGGCGCGTAAGACGCGGCGGTCATGAGCACGCCGCCCCTCGCCGCCTTCCCCGCCCTCCGGCCGCGCCGCCTGCGCCAGGCCGACTGGATCCGCCGCCTGGTGCGCGAGACCGCAGTTTCGCCCTCCGACCTGATCTGGGCCATGATCCTGCACGACGGCGAGGGCAAGGTCCCCGTGCCGTCCATGCCCGGCGTGGAGCGGCTGTCGCCGGCCGAGGCGGCCAGGGCGGCGGTCCAGGCCCGCGACCTGGGCATCCCCGCCATCGCGGTGTTCCCCTACATCGACGGCGCCAAGAAGGACGCCCGGGGCGCCGAGGCCACCAACCCCGACGGCCTGGTGTGCCGGGCGGTGAAGGCGATGAAGGACGCGGCGCCCGAGGTGGGGATCATGTGCGACGTGGCGCTGGACCCCTTCACCGACCACGGCCACGACGGACTGATCGAGGACGGCCGCATCCTCAACGACGCTAGCGTCGCGCGGCTGGTGGAGCAGAGCCTGGTGCAGGCAAGGGCCGGCTGCGACATCATCGCCCCCTCGGACATGATGGACGGGCGGGTGGCGGCCATCCGAGGGGCGCTGGAGGCGGACGGCCATCACGACGTGATGATCATGGCCTATGCCGCCAAGTACGCCTCGGCCTTCTATGGCCCCTATCGGGACGCCATCGGCTCGGCCAAGGCCCTGACCGGCGACAAGAAGACCTACCAGATGGACCCGGGCAACACTGACGAAGCCCTGCGGGAGGTGGCGCTGGACATCGCCGAGGGCGCCGACATGGTCATGGTCAAGCCGGGCATGCCCTATCTCGACATCGTCCGGCGGGTGGCCGAGACCTTTTCAATGCCCACCTTCGCGTTCCAGGTCTCGGGCGAGTACGCCATGCTGATGGCGGCGGCCCAGAACGGCTGGCTGGAGGAGGAGCGCGCCATCCTGGAGAGCCTGCAGGCCTTCAAGCGCGCCGGCTGCGCCGGGATCATCAGCTACTTCGCGCCCCGGGCGGCCAAGCTGCTGGGGGGGTGACGTCCCAGGCGGCCGCGATTCAGCGGCTGGATCCCGGCCCTGCGCGGCAAACGCCGCTCCGGCCGGGATGACAACCTAATCCTGAGCCACCAAACCCGGAGTCATCCCGGACGGCCGTCAGGCCGAGCCGGGATCCAGCCGCGCTATTTCGTGACGCGGATGCGGATGGGGATGTTCAGGCGGGCGCCGGGGACGGCGACGCCGCCGTCGGCCTTGAGGGGCAGGTGGAACTGCGAGGTCATCTGCAGGGCGGCCGCGCCGTAGCCTGAGCCGGCGGGATCCTCGCTCACCACCTGGCAGTCCTTCACGGCGCCCTGTTCGGCGACCATGCAGTTGAGCACCACCTGGGCGTAGGAAACATCCGCCTGGGCGAGCCTGGCGCCGGGCGCCTGGACCGCCGGGCTGGCGAAGGGCGGCGGCGACAGGGCGCTGGAGGCCTCATGGGCGGATGCGGCGCCGAAGACGGCGACGGCGAGCAACGCGCCGAGCGAGGCCGCCGCGAGACCTGACCGAATCTGGTTCACTTTTGTCGCGTCCATCCCCTGATCCTCCCGCATCGTCGCTGTTCAGGACCGAGGCTGCAAGTCCCGCGCCGCGCGTTGTGGGCGCCTGGGAGACGCCGCTGGAGGCGGCCGGGCCCTGGCGCTAGGCTCGCCGCGGACCTGGAGGCCCCCATGACCCAAGCCCTTGACGGCGGCTGCGCCTGCGGCGCGGTGCGCTATCGCCTGCACGCCCCGCCCATGTTCGTCCACTGCTGCCACTGCCTGGACTGCCAGCGGCAGACCGGAAGCGCCTTCGTGCTCAACGCCATCATCGAGACCGACCGGCTGGAGCTGCTGTCGGGCGCGCCGGCGCCCGTGAGCGTCCCCACGGGCAGCGGCCGGCCGCACGACGTCTATCGCTGCCCGACGTGCCAGGTCGCGGTCTGGAGCGACTATGGCCGCCGGCCGGCCGTGCGCTTTGTCCGCATCGGGACGCTGGACGATCCCTCGGCGCTGACGCCGGACGTCCACATCTTCACCCGCTCCAAGCTGCCCTGGGTGGCCCTGCCGCCGGACGTTCCCGCGTTCGAGGTCTATTACGACATGGAGGCCCTCTGGCCCGAGGCCAGCCAGGCGCGGCGACGGGCGATCCTGGGGTGATGGGAGGCGGAACGGGTGGTTAGTTCAGGCTAACGGAGGGTCGGAAGGGCGGTCGAAATCGCTGATTATCAAGCCATTTCAACATCCTCCACCTCGATGTCATCCCGGGCGGAGCGCGCAGACCCGGGATACAGGCTCGGAATGCGCTGCGCGGCCTTCCAGGAGGCCGACGCAGGAGAGATGGCCGCCCTAGCTCAACAGGGTCGCGCCGGCCAGGGCGCCGATGAAGGCGGCCATCAAGAGGGCGCCGATGACCATGACGATGTCGACGTTGGTGAAGCGGTCTTCCCGAAGCATCGCCCAGGTCCGACCAGGTTTCCTGTGGCGCAAGCTGAACTCAGTCATTCAAGCCCCCTCGAATCGCACATCGACTCTGCGATGCACCATGCAAGGTTGGCGCCGTGAACTTAAGGGCCGATTAACTGCGCCTGGTAGGGTCGCCTTAACCCTATTGGGCCATCCGTCGAAACTTCAACGTGGAGCGTGCGTGCAATGACCTTCGGGCCGGAGACCATCATCGAGGGCGAGTGCCTGGAGGTGCTGGCGTCATTGCACGACAAGTCGGTGGACCTGGTCTTCGCAGACCCGCCCTATAACCTGCAGCTCGGCGGCGACCTTTTGCGCCCCGACAATTCCAAGGTCGACGCGGTCGACGACCACTGGGACCAGTTCGCCTCGTTCGAGGCCTATGACACCTTCACCAAGGCCTGGCTGAAAGAATGCCGGCGGGTGCTCAAGGACGACGGCTCCCTGTGGGTGATCGGCAGCTACCACAACATCTTCCGCGTCGGCACGGCGGTGCAGGATCTCGGGTTCTGGATCCTCAACGACGTGATCTGGCGCAAGTCCAACCCCATGCCCAACTTCAAGGGCACCCGCTTCGCCAACGCCCACGAGACCCTGATCTGGGCGGCCAAGTCCCGCGGCCAGAAGCGCTACACCTTCAATTACGACGCCATGAAGATGTCCAACGACGAGCTGCAGATGCGCTCGGACTGGACCCTCGCCCTGTGCACCGGCGAGGAGCGGATCAAGGACGGCGCCGGCCACAAGGCCCATCCGACCCAGAAGCCCGAGGCCCTGCTGCACCGGGTGATCCTGGCGGCGTCGCGCACCGGCGACGTGGTGCTGGATCCTTTCTTCGGCGTCGGCACCACCGGCGCGGCGGCCAAGCGGCTCGGCCGCCGGTTCATCGGCATCGAGCGCGAGAGCGAGTACGTGGCCCTGGCCAAGGCGCGCATCGCCGCGGTCATCCCCGCCTCGCCCGAGGACCTGGAAGTGATGGGCTCCAAGAAGTCCGAGCCCCGCATCCCCTTCGGCCACATCGTCGAGGCCGGCCTGCTGCGCCCCGGCGACACCCTGTATTGCCCGCGCGGCCGGCACGCGGCGCGGGTGCGCGCGGACGGCAGCCTGACGGTGGGCGACCTGATCGGCTCGATCCACAAGATCGGCGCCATGGTCCAGGACCAGCCGGCCTGCAACGGCTGGACCTATTGGCACTTCAAGACCGACAAGGGCCTTGCCCCCATCGACGTGCTGCGCGCCAAGGTGCGGGCGGAGATGGTCTAGGGGTCGAAACCCCCGGCGCTCGCCGGAGCGGATTTGCGCGAGGCGCGTTACCTTCGCCAGGCGGGCCTGCAACCTTCAGCGCGCCGCCGCGAAAAGGACTCCCGCCCGTGAACAGACCCATCCTCGCCGCCTTGCTGGTGGCGACCGCTTTGTCGAGCAGCCTCGCCTGGGCCGATCCCAAGGACGATCACGCCGGCGGCGGCCAACAGGGTCATGGCCAGCAGGGCCAGCAGGGCCAGGGCGGTCGGCCCGCCCAGGCGCAGCGGCAGGTCCAGCGCCAGCCGAGGCAGCAAGCTCAACGGCAACCTCAGACCCAGGCGCAACGGCAGCCGCAACAGCAGGTGCAGCGGAGCTATCAGGCCCAGGGACGCCCGCAAGCTCAGGCTCAGGCGCGGCCGCAGGCCCAGGCTCTAGTCCAAAGGCGGGGCGCCGCGGCGGCGGGCCGCGGGTTCAGCTATGGCGGGCGGCGGCACGAGCAGATCCGGGGACCGAGTTACAGCTATCCCCAGGGCTACGGCTATCGCCGCTGGGGCGTAGGCCAGGATCTGCCGCGGCTGTTCCTCAACTCCCTGTATTTCTTCGACGCCTTTGGCGACTATGACATCAGCCCGCCGCCCTACGGCTATCACTGGGTGCGTTACGGATCGGACCTGCTGCTGGTCAACGATCGCTCCGGCCGCATCCGGCAAGTGATCTACGGGGTGTTCTACTAGAGCGAGGCCGTCGCCGGTTCCCGGCGCGCAGGGCGTCAAGGCACGGGAATCGCAAGGTTCGCGGTTCCCGCGCCGCGCGGCGTCCCTAGTCCAGATGAAGCAATTCGATTTCGTGGCCTTCAGGATCCGCGACGAGCGCGACCCGGGCGTTGCCCCCGGTCCTGGGGGGGGGAGCGCGACACCGCGCCGGCGGCCATGGCCCGGGCGTAGGCGCCGTCGACGTCGGTGAGGTAGAACCCTATGGGCCCGTTGGCGTTGCCGAGGGTGACCTTGCGGTTGTCCTTGTAGAACACCAGGGCGAGGGCGAGCCCCTTGGGGTTGGTCAGGATGACTTCGGTGCTGCCGGGATTGTCGAGGCGCTTCTGCAGCTGCAGGCCGAAGGCCTTCTGGTAGAAGGCCTGCATGGCCGGAAGGTCCGACACGGTGAACTTCAGGAAGGACAGGCTGAGGGGCGGAGGATCGGCCGTCGCGGCCGGGGCGCATTGAGCGCCCGACACGAGCGCCAGGCTGGCCACCGCCGCCGCCATCATCAGGCCGAAGCCACGGTCGTTTCGCATCTGTCCGCTCCCAGTTTTCCGGCCTTGCGAGGGTTGCCGGAGCCGATGATCCAGCCGTCGGCGGCGCCTCGGCCACCCCTCGTGAACCGTGGGCGCAGAGTGCGCAGTCCGGACCCGCAGATCAACTGCGGCGAGGAGCGTTCGATCACCGCACCCTGCCCGTGAAGGCCATGGTGGCGCCACCGGGTCACGGGAGCGGGATTGATGGACCCGATGACACGTGTTTACCTGACGGTGCGTCGCCGTGAACTCTTTGCTGCGGTGCGATCTGTCCAATGGCCGAGCCGCAGGGGTTTCGCATGAAGATTCATCTGGCTTGCATGGCGGGCGCGCTCGCCGCGATACTGGTATCCGCCGAGGCCCAGGCCGGAATCAACGGCACGTCGGTGGACCTCTCCGCCTATTATCCCGATATGAGCTCGCTCTATTCGGACGCGGGTTCCGCCATTGTAGGACCGGGCGTCGATTTCCCATTCAACTCCCTGCCCGGTTACGATTCACTCTCGTTCGATCTGTCCGACACCCAGATCTCCATCTGCTGCAACGCCGTCTTCGCCGATGCCGCATTCAACGGCTTCGCCTTCACGTTTTCATCCGTGGTTCCGACCGGCGCCTTCGTCGATCCCTCGTCGGCCTACGCCCCGGTCGGCATCAGCCTGATCGGCAATACGCTGTTTTTGAACTATCAGAACGTCGTGAACCTCACCAACGGCGCAAGCGTGATCGACCTGCAGTTCGGGGGCGTCAGCGTGCCGGAGCCAGCGACCTGGGCGCTTATGCTCAGCGGCTTCGGCCTGGCCGGCGCGGCCCTGCGTCGCCGCCGCACGATGGTCGCGGCCTAGACGTCGTTCAGGAGGCCCGCTTCAGGGTACCAGTTCTGGCACTGCTGGGACGGGTAGCCGACGCCGATGACATAGGCGGGCGCGACGGCGGACGGCGGCGCCGGACCGGCCGGACCGGCCGGATCGGCCCAGGCGGGCGGCGCGGACACGGCGACGGTGATCGCGGCCAGCGACAGCAGCAGACGTGCGCGGTCAGACATCACCCACCCCGGACAGATACACCCAGGCGTTGGTATTCAATCCCGATGCGCCTGTCATTGGCCAAGCTTGCACGACCCCATGGCGCGGGCGCTCCGCGGCCTTGACGCTCTAAACTTCCAATAGTAGCATCACCTACATCTGTAGGAGATCACCCCTTGGCGTCGGCCAAGCTCACCCGGCTCGAGCTCCAGATCATGCAGGCCCTCTGGACCTGCGGCCCCTCGGCCGTTCGCGAGGTCCAGGAGCAATTTCCCGAGGCATCCAGGCCCGCCTACACCACCGTCCAGACCGTGATGTACCGGCTCGAGGCCAAGAAGGCCGTCCGGCGGACCAAGAAGATCGGCAACGCCCACATTTTCGAGGCGGCGATCACCAGGGCGTCCGCGCAGAACCGCCTGATCGACGAGTTCCTGGGACTGTTCGGGGGCCGGGCCCAGCCGGTGATGGCCCATCTGATCGAGACGGGCAGGCTCACGCTAGATGACGTACGCGAGGCCGAGCGCCTCCTTCGGGACCTGGAGGAGAAGGCGACGCGCTGATGATGTCCGCCGTCCTCGATCATCTGTGGCAGTCGACGCTGGCGGCGCTCGCCGCCGGGGCTCTGGCGATGGCGTTTCGAAAGGCCAAGGCGTCCGTTCGTCATGGCCTCTGGTTCGCAGCCTCCGCGAAATTCCTGGTTCCGTTCGCCGCCCTGATGGCGCTGGGCCGGCTGCTGGCGCCTGCGGTGCGGCCTCCGGTCGAGGCGGCGCCCATCCTCATCGCGCAAGCGACCCAGCCGTTTTCGCAGTCCTATTCCACGGGGCCAGCGGCCGCGGCGCCGGTCGCGCACGGCGCCGCGGGATTCGATCCGGCCTTGATCCTCCTGGGTGTCTGGGCCCTGGGCTGCGCGGCGGTCCTGGTCCTGTGGGGGGTGCGGTGGGCGCAGGTCCGCTCGGCCGTGCGCCGGGCGACCCCGCTGGCGCTGCCCGCGCCGATGCCGGTCCTGGCATCGCCGACGCTGCTGGAGCCCGGGCTTTTCGGGCTGTGGCGGCCGGTCCTGATCGTCCCGAAGCGCCTGCCGGACCAGCTCTCCCGGCCCGAGATCGAGGCCCTGGTGGCGCATGAGGCCTGCCACATGCGCCGCCGCGACAACCTCACCGGGGCGATCCATATGCTGGTGGAGGCGCTCGTCTGGTTCCACCCCCTGGTCTGGTGGATCGGCGCGCGGCTCATCGAGGAGCGCGAGCGGGCCTGCGACGAAGCGGTCGTCCGATCCGGCCACGATCGCGCCGCCTACGCCAGGAGCCTGGTGGAGTGCTGCAGGCTCTATCTGCAATCGCCGCTCCCCTGCGTTGCCGGCGCGTCGGGCTCCAATCTGACGCGACGGGTGGAAATGATCATGACGGCGCCGCCTCGCGCCTCGCTTACCCGCTCAGGGAAGGCTCTTCTTCTCGCCGCCGGCGTCTGCGCCTTCGCCTCTCCCGTCGCCGCGGGATGGCTGACCTCGCCGATGGCGCGGCAGGCGACGGCGCGCGTCGCCGCCGCAGCCGCCGATGCAGCAGCCGTTCGCATCGATGTCGCGCGTCCGGCCCAGCCGGAGCCCGGGGCAACGTCGTCCCTGGGCGGCTCGCCGAAAACGATCTCCGTTGCGCAGAACGAGTTCGCCACCACCGCCCTGGCCGAAGCCGGCGCCCCGCCCGCGGAAGCCCAGCCCAGCCCCGAACCGGTCAAGCTTTCGCCGCCCGCGACGATCCTAGAGGTCTCGAATGCGTCCCTGTCACCCATCGCGAGCGTTCACATGCCGGATGGAGATCAACCGCTTGGCCCTGGCCACTACGGGCAGGACTCAGGCCCGAAGGAGAGTCTGGATTGCCGCGACCGCGACGCGGGGCGGCCGCCGCGTTGGTACACGCTCAGCACGCCGCTGATCGCTCCAGGCCACATCATCACGAACTTCCACTACCAGCTTCGCGGCGACAATCGGTGTGAGATCAAATGGCCCTCGGATCCGCCTTCCGCCAAATGCGAAATGGTGACCGACAAACCCGACAGGAAGACCGTCCGGTTTCAGTTGCTCACCGATGGCGACTACTGCTTTTCGTACCGCGCCTTCAGCCGCGACGGGTCCGAGCACGCCGCAGAGGCGCAAGGAACAATCACGGAAGGCGGGGCCGTAACGCAGAGCGAAATGGTGCTCAGCTACGATGTCCAATAGGGCGGCCTTGACCGCGGACATTCTCCGAACCGAAGGGGCGGGATCACCTGTCCCCATTCTTCCGTCAATGCCCCACTGGCTTTCTACTCTTGGCCGGCCACGGCCGTGTTGAAGTGGCGGGGCGGGGCAAGACGGCCTAAAGCGTTCAAGGCGCGCTTGGGGTGGCTCGGTGACCGACATCTTCGTTTCCTACGCGAGAGCGGACAAGGCGCGCGTGGCGCCGCTCGTGACCGCGATCGAGGCGCTGGGCTGGTCGGTCTGGTGGGATCCGGAGATCACGCCCGGACAGGAGTTTGACAGCCAGATCTCCGCCGCGCTGGACGCCGCCAAGGCGGTGATCGTGGTGTGGACCCCTGCCTCGGTTGACTCCCGCTGGGTGCGCGGCGAGGCGCGCGAGGCGGCCGACCGGGGCGTGCTTGTTCCCGTGCGGTTCGAGACCGCCCGCCTGCCGATCGATGCGCGCGCCATGCACACGACGGACATGGACGACTGGAACGGCGATCCTGCCAGCCAGGCCTTCCGCGACCTCGCCCGCGCGGTGACCAAGCTGATTGCGCCGAACTCCGGCGATCGCGGCGCAGATACCGCGCCAGCCCCTCGCGGAGTCTCGATCTGCGTGCTGCCGTTCGCCAACATGAGCGGCGACGCCGAGCAGGAGTACTTCGCGGACGGCATCAGCGAAGACATCATCACCGACCTCAGCAAGGTCGCCGCCCTGGCGGTGATCTCCCGCAATTCCTCCTTCACCTTCAAGGGCAAGCACGTCGACCTGCCCCAGGTCGCGCGGCGACTGAATGTCAGCCACGTGCTCGAAGGCAGCGTGCGCAAGGCAGGCAATCGCGTTCGGATCACCGCACAGCTGATCGACGCGGCGACCAACGACCATGTCTGGGCGGAGCGCTACGACCGCGACCTCGACGACATCTTCGCCTTGCAGGACGAGATCTCGCAGCAGATCGTCAAGGCGCTGAAGCTGAAGCTCTTCCCCGCGGAGAAGCGGGCGATCGAGCAACGCAGCACGACCAATTTCGAAGCCTTTGATCTGTATTTGAGGGCGCAATCCCTGGCGCGCACCTTCACGCCGGCCGAGATATTCCGCGCGATCGAGATCTATCGTCAGGCCCTGGCTCTCGACCCGGATTTCGCCCTGGCGTGGGCCGGCCTCGCCAACGCCCTGCGGCGCGCCCGGATAAACGCATCCGGAGACGATGACGAGCGGATGAGCGCCGAAATGGCGGACGCCCTCGCCCACGCGCTGGAGCTGGCGCCGAACGCGTGGCCAACCCACCTTTCAAAGGCGGGGCTGCTCCGCACACGCCGTGACTATCTCGGCGCCGAACAGGCCATCGCCAGCGCCGTGGCGCTGGCGCCCGCTTCCGAACCTCAGGTCTTGACCTCGCATGGCATGTTCCTGGCCCAGCTCGGCCGCACGCGCGAGGCCATCGGCCTCGTGCAATCCGCCCTGCGCACGGAGCCGTTGTCACTGGAGACCTCCAGCTCGCTGCAGATCGTGTTTGACAATGCAGGTGAGCGCGCCAGCGCTCAGGCGGAATACGACCGCAGCAAGGATCTGGCTGGCGACCGCGGGCTGGTCGAGCACTACGCCCTGATGCGGCTCTGGGGACACGAAGGCCCTGATCGCGTCGCCGAGCAGTTCGATCGCTTCCTGGCTTGCGAGACCCTGAACATGCCTGTGCACCAAGAACTGCGGCAGGTCATGGACAGGCCGGACCTGGCGCTCGGGGTACTCCGAAGAGACTACGACGAACCGGCATACCAGGACCCGATGCGCCAGAGCATCCTGAGCCATTGGGCGGCGTATTATGGCGACAATGACCTCGCGCTTGGCGCAATGCGCCGGTCCCTGTTCGAACTGAATGCGCCAGCGCTGCTGTGGATCTGGCATCCGGTGTTTTCCGGTCTGCGCGCCGACCCTCGCTTCAAGGCGATCCTGCGCGATCTTGGCCTTATCGACCACTACCGCGCCACAGGACATTGGGGCGACTGCGTCCGGCCCGTCGGCGAGGACGACTTTGAGGTCTTCCGGTAAGGCGGCTGCCGGGGCGAGACCTCCATCTGCCCGACGCGCCTCAAGGCAGGTTGCGATCCCGGCTGGCCCTAATCGGCCGGAGGCTCCCATAGCTCCACCGGATTTCCCTCCGGATCATGGATACGGGCGAACCTGCCGGTCTCAGGCGTGTCCCAGTCAGGGTTCGTGCTGATCGCGATCCCGGCGTCGCGGAGCGCCGCGAGGAGCCTGTCCAGCTCGGTCACACGGAAATTGATCATCCACTGCCTGGCCGCGGGAAAATAGTCCGTGTCCCGCGGGAAGGGCATGAACACGGTCGGACCGGACTGCTGCATCCAGTGAAAGGCGTCTTCGGCGCCCACGCCCAGGTGCTTCCGATACCACGCCTGAAGGGCCTCAGGATCGTTCGCACGGAAGAAGACGCCGCCGATACCTACCGCAGCCATGAAGACCTCCCGCTTTGCATCGAAGCCTAGCCTCTGCAAATTTGAGCACCAGGGCGGACGCGGCCATAGCGGCTCAGGGCTCGGCGTAGGCCCGCTTCACGGACTGCGGGATGTTGTTCAACCCGCCCCAGTCGGCGTGACGGGCCTGGAATTCGGCCTGGATGGTCTTGCCGGCCTCGTCGGCGGACTTGCCCTGCTGCTTGAGCGCCGCGGCGCGGTCCGCGAGGTCGACGAGGAACGCCCGCTCCTTGCCGATCAGCGACGCATCGCCCAGGGGCCCGTGGTCGGGCGCGACCTTGCGGGGCTTCAGCGGCGCCAGCTGGTCGATGACCGCGATCCACTGCCGCGGGCCGCAGGCGTCGCAGGTGAGATTGGGAGAGATCCGGTCCTGGACGACGTCGCCGGGGAACACCAGGCTGTCCTCGTCCACCATGATGATCTCGTCGCCCTCGGTGTGGGCGTGGCCGAACCAATAGAGCCGCACGTGCACGCCGCCGAGGTCCAGCCCATGCTCGCGGTCGAACAGCACATCGGCCTTATCGACGCCGGCGCCGTCCAGCAGCTGTTTCATCTCCGGGGACCGGGAAGCGAAGAAGTCCAGCATCCGCTGGCCGTCCCGCTCCAGTTCGGCCTGCTGAACCTTGGGGCGGATCACCGTCGTTCCGGCCGGAAAGCCGCCCTGCCCCGAGGCGTGCTCGGGATGGTAATGGGTGGTGGTCAGATAGAGCCGCGCGCCCTTGGGCGACAGCTTCTGGGCCGCCCGGGCGACCAGGGCGCCGTTACGGGCGCCGAGGCCGGTGTCGATCACCAGGGTCCCGGTGCTGCCGACGACGATCCCGACGTTGGGGAAGCCCATGATCACATAGGCATGGGGCGAAATCCGCCGGACCGCGTTCTCCGGGAGCAGCGGATTGGTGTCGA
>FTHA01000649.1_pt1 | contig 17757 bp, 16 predicted proteins | sample 1640771 | NCBI WGS metagenome assembly FTHA01 (sample SAMEA3914789, study PRJEB12502) | metagenome | biome: forest; material: soil | place: Canada | collected 2011-07-03 | depth 0.3 m | reverse complement strand
GTGCCTGGCCCACCACAAGGAGAACTTCCTCTACGAGCACTTCGAGGACATCTGCGAGATCATGGCCGCCTACGACGTGTCGTTCTCGCTGGGCGACGGCCTGCGCCCCGGCTCGATCGCCGACGCCAACGACGCCGCCCAGTTCGCCGAGCTCGACACCCTGGGCGAGCTGACCCAGGTCGCCTGGAAGCACGACGTGCAAGTGATGATCGAGGGCCCCGGCCATGTGCCGATGCACAAGATCAAGGCCAACATGGACAAGCAGCTGAAGGTCTGCGGCGAGGCGCCGTTCTATACCCTGGGCCCGCTCACCACCGACGTGGCGCCCGGCTACGACCACATCACCTCAGCCATCGGCGCGGCGATGATCGGCTGGTTCGGCACCGCCATGCTCTGCTACGTCACGCCCAAGGAGCACCTGGGCCTGCCCGACCGCAAGGACGTCAAGGACGGGGTGATCGCCTACAAGATCGCCGCCCACGCCGCCGACCTCGCCAAAGGCCATCCGGCCGCGCGGCTGTGGGACGACGCGCTGTCACGCGCCCGCTTCGAGTTCCGCTGGGAGGACCAGTTCAATCTCGGCCTCGACCCGGAGACCGCGCGCGAATTCCACGACGAGACCCTGCCCAAGGAAGCCCACAAGACCGCCCACTTCTGCTCCATGTGCGGCCCCAAGTTCTGCTCCATGAAGATCAGCCACGACATCCGCGACGCCGCCGCCGGGCAGAACGACGTGGCCGCGGGACTGGAGGAGATGGCGCAGAAGTTCAGGGACACCGGCGGCGAAATCCAGGTGCCTGTGACGTGAAGGGGCCCCCCTCCCCGGCCCTCCCCCTCAGAGGGGGGAGGGAGATCAGGATCACTCTCCAGCCCACGACCAGACCCAACTATCCACTCGCTCCCTCCCCCCACTGAGGGGGAGGGCCGGGGAGGGGGGCAGCGGCCTCTCAGACCCCGGAAGTTCCTAAGCCGCGACGTCCTCGGCGTCCGCCTCGTCCTCGAGCGTCAGCTGCGACAGGGCCGTCAGCAGGGCCGCTGAGGTGATGGGCTTGGTGATGTGCTGGTCGGCGCCGGCCGCGCGGCTGGCTTCGACATGTTCGGCCAGGGCGTTGGCGGTGAGCATGAACACCGGGGTGCGGACCAGGCCCTGGGTCTTCTCGCGCTCGCGGATGGCGCGGGTGGCGGCCAGGCCGTCCATCACCGGCATCTGCATGTCCATCAGCACGACGTCGAAGCGCTCCCGGTCGAAAGCTTCCAGCGCCTGGGCGCCGTCCTCGACCGAGGTGAGGTCCACGCCGATCTGTGCGAGGATCAGCTCGCAGACCTTGCGGTTGGTGGGGTGGTCGTCCGCCAGCAGCACCTTCAGCGGCCGCTCGTCGTCGACGACGCCGGCGGCGCGCGCACTCTCGGCGGGATCGGCGTGGGCCTTCGAGGCCGGAGCCTGTGTCAGCTCCATCGGCAGAATGGCGTGGAACACCGAGCCGACGTCCGGAGTGCTGTCGCAGTCCACCTCGCCGCCCATCATCTCGGCCAGCTGCTTGGAGATCGCCAGTCCCAGGCCCGTCCCGCCGAACCGGCGGGTGATCGAGCCGTCGGCCTGCTGGAAGCGGGCGAAGACGGCTTCCTTGCGGCTGGCGTCGAAGCCGACGCCGGTGTCCTGGACCTCGAATCGGAAGGTCGCGCGGTCGCCCTCATGTGAAGGGCAGCTCACGACGATGCGGACCTCGCCCTTCTCGGTGAACTTGATGGCGTTGCCGACGAAGTTGGTCAGGATCTGCTTGACCCGCACCACGTCGCCCATGACCCAGCAATCGGACTGCGCCGCCATTTCGACCTTGAGCCCGAGGCCCTTCTCCTGGGCGCGCGCCTCCAGCAGGGCGGCCACGGTCTTGACCGCGTCGGACAGGTGGAACGGTTCGCTCTCGATCTCCAGCCGGCCCGACTCGATTCGGGCAAGGTCCAGCACGTCCGACAGCAGCCGGCCCAGCGTTTGCCCCGACGAGCGGATCAGCTCGACCATCTCGCGCTGACGGCCGCTGAGCTCGGTGCCCGCCAGCACATCGGCCACGCCGATCACCCCGTTCAGGGGCGTGCGGATCTCATGGCTCATGTTGGCGAGGAACGCGCTCTTCGACTGGTTGGCGGCCTCGGCCCGCTCAGCGGCCTCCCGCAGGGTCTCGGCGGCGCGCCGCTGGGTGGTGATGTCCTCCATCACCCCGATGATGTGGCAGGGGCCTTCTTCGCCGAAGGTGGCCAGGAGCTTGGTCTGCAGCACTTGCTGGTCTTCGCCCTCGCCGCGCACTTCCTCGACGACGCGGATGGCGCCCGAGCGCAGGACGTCGGCTTCCACCGCGTGGATGCGGGCGGCCCATTCGGGTCCGACGAGCTCCTCGTCGGTCTTGCCCAGGATGTCGTCGCGGCTGTGGCCGAAGATGTCCTCGGCCTCCTGATTGACCAGGACATAGCGCCGGTCCGACGCGTTCTTGGCGAACAGCACCAGCGGCGCGGAATCAAGGATGGTGTCCAGGAACGACTGGGTCCGCATCTGGGCGGTGATGTCATGGCCCATCGCCAGCAGGCCGGTCACTCCGCCGTCCCTGCGTTGAAGGATCGGCGAGACCATCGTGTCCCACCAGGTCGGCGGGCCGCCGGCGGTGGCGTGCCAGGCGCGGAAGCGGGCGGCTTCGCCCTTGCCGGCCGTGGCCAGCACGCGCTCGACGTCCTGCCGATAGTCTTCCGGCCACAGCTCGGACCAGAGCCGGCCGACGACGCCGTCGCGATCGGCTGGCTCCATCAGGGCCAGGCCGCGCTCGTTGATGAACTGCACGCGCCCGTCGGCGTCCAGAACGGCCACATAGTCCTGGCTTGCCTGCAGGACGCTGAGGAACAGGCCGCCGTCGCGATCGATCTGGTCGAGCGATACAGGCAGCCGCGTCGATTGTGCCGAGGTTTCCAGAGTAGTGCTCTCCCCGAGCCCGGATCACTGGTCATGCACGCAGCTACGGGCGCTCGGGGGATATTCAACCTCAGGCGTGAACGGAGCCTTACAGCGTTAAGGACATTCGGTCGCAGTGCCGCAGGGTCAGCCTTCCACCTGCGCCGTGGCGCCGGGGCGTCCGACCAGCTTCCACAGCTGGGCCATCGAGGCGACGAAGCCGACGAAGGTCGCCAGGCCCTGGAAGAAGGCCATGGCGGCATCGACGTAGGGATTGCCGAACACAAGCTGCGTCGCGCTGTAGAGCAGCCGGCCCAGGGCGATGCGGAAGCCGGCGTAGACGCCCGAATACTCTATCGAGACGTGACCGATCCAGGCGGCGGCGACGCCGCCCAGGACCGGAGCCCACAACAGCGGCAGCAGTAAGACCAGCCCGAGCAGCAGCAGCACCGGCTTGGTGAGGCCCCTCGTCCGGCTGAGCAGGGTGTAGGCGACGAACACCGCGAGCGAGACCGCCACGCCTGCCAGCGCGACCGCCAGCAGGACGTCGATGGCCTTGATCATATCCTGGTGAAGGACGAAGCGCGCCGCCAGGACGCCCAGCAGCACCACCAGGAAGGCGGCGATCCAGGCCGTCCCGTACTGGCCGAGACGAGTCTTGAGCAGGCCGAGATCGAGCATGGGTCTACCTCCCGCGCACAGCGGAGGATGCGTCAGCTGAGCTGGCGCGTCGAGGCGGAAACGCTGAGGTGGAAGTCGGTCAGTCGCGCGAGCGCTGGGGCGCTTTCGACTTGGCCGGCCAGCAATGCACGATCATCGCCAGGGTGATCGACCCCATGACCGACACGAAAGCGCCGGTCCATTGGGCGCCGTTCATGCCCACCGCCGCCTCATGGCCGACGATGGCGGCCGTGAAGAAGACCAGGGCGGTGGAAGCGCACTCGGCGACCGTTGCGTTGCGGAAAAGATTGAACATGGCCCCTCGACAAGACACCAAAAAAGTTGGGGAACCCTTACATGCGCGACGGACTGGTCCGCCGTCGCTGCGACATTGGCGCGCACCAGGGCGGCGCCTGAGAGCCTAAAGCGTACGTCCGTCGGGCCCGTCAATGCACTCCAGTGTCCTGGCGTCGAGCATCGCGTTGCAGGCCGTCGGGCGCACCAGGAACGGCTCGTCCAGGCTCACGCCGGCCGGATCGCCGCCCTCAGACACGATCTCCGCCTGCTGGCGGAACATGCGGCGCAGCATGGCGATGCCGGCGTCGGTGGCGCTGAGGTGCTCTTCGGAGTGCAGGCTGATGTCGCCCTGGCCTTTCTGGCAGACATAGTCGCTCTGCCAGGTCTGATGGTCTTCCAGCGTCCAGGACTCGCCGGGCGCCTTGTTCGGGCCCCAGCCGTTGAAGACGCCCAGCTCGGCGAACATGCGGGTGGGATCGGCGTCCTTCTTCAGCCGGGCGATGTTGAAGGTGCGGAAGTGGGTGTCGTCGATGGCGATGGTCCAGCCGATGCCGCCGAAGCCGAGGTCGTCGTTCAACGGGGTGATGGTGTTCATATTGGGCAGGATCGACTCGCCCATGCGCTGGTGCACCCGCCCGTCGCCGAGATCGCGGTGCTGGATCGAGCGCACGCCGGTGGTGGTCCGCTCGAAGGTCACCTTGGGCAGGATGGCGTAGGTCGGCACGAACTGGATGCCGTTCAGGTTGCCGTGCAGCCAGTAGAGGTGGAACGGGTCCAGCACATTGTCGTGGAACTGGAACCAGTTGTAGTCCTGGTCGCCGATCAGGGCCTCGGCGATGCCGGCGGCGGGTCCCAGCTGCATCCGCTCCAGCCCGCCACGGGCCTGCAGCACCTCATCCGCGCCCAGGTCCTCGCAGACCGAGAAGCGCGGGAACGCCGGCTCCTTCTCCGGCGGACCCATGTAGACGAAGACCAGGCCGTACTTCTCAACCAGCGGATACCAGGGCTGGCGCGCGCCGGCCGGCGCCTTCGCGCCCGGCTCGCAGGCCATCTCCAGCACATTGCCCTGCGGATCGAACTTCCAGCCGTGATAGCAGCAGCGGATGCCGTCCTCTTCGACCTTGCCGTAGAGCAGGCTGGTGCCCCGGTGCATGCATCGCGGATAGAGCAGGCCAGGCCGGCCCGAGCCGTCGCGGAACAGGATCAGGTCCTCGCCGAAGATCCTCACCGGCTTGGGGAGCTTGTCAGCCTCGTCGGACCGGCAGAGCGGCTGCCAGTAGCGCCGCAGCAATTCCCCGCCCAGCGTGCCCGACCCGCAGCGGACCAGGCCGTCGTCCGGCTCCGCCTGCGGCCGGCCATAGGCGCGGCCGGCGCGATCGATTTCCCTTGGAGCTTCCCGTCCGAAATCCATGACGATCCTCCTCCTTGGCCGTTGGCTCCGGCCTTGACGCATGAGTTAAGCGCATGGGAGCCGCGCGGTCACCCGTAATCGCAAGCTCAGACCAGCCCTTCGTCCGCGCTGCCGCATTGTCCCTCGTCGGACGACTGCTATAGCTGCGCGGAGAGTCAGGTCCGTTCGGAGAGGCGGCGGCTCGTCGGCACGGGGAGGGCGCCATGGCGCGGGGCCTGGTGGAGCGGTATTCGACCGATTGCGTTCCGGCCAGCGCACGGCTCGGCTTCTGGAACGACCGTATCAGCGAGACCTTCGACAACCTCGTCGTCGATTCCGACCGGGGCGAAGCCTTCGCGGGCGTCCTCGCCCGCGCGCCCCTGGGCGCACTGGGAATGATGTCGGCGGAATCCGCAGCGGCCAGGGTGAGCAGCAGCAACGATCCGTTCCGCTCGCGCGCCAGACCGCCAGTGATCTATCTGCACCTCCAGCACGCCGGCCGTAGCAGGAACACCCAGTTCGGACGCGAGGCGACGCTGGAAGCGGGTGATTTTACTCTGTGCGACGCTACCCGGCCCTATGAGGTCCGCTTCGCAGAAGCCAACCACATGCTGGTGGTCAGGCTCCCGGCCGAACAGGTTGCGGCGCGGGTGGGCGATCCCGAGGCGCTGTCCTGCGTCGCGATGGGAGGATCGACCGGCGGCCCTGCCGTCCTCAGCAGCTTCCTCAGGTCCTTGTGGGGCCAGATCGACGTGGGCCACGAGGAGGGCTGGGCCGATTCCCTGTCCGACACCGTGCTCGACCTCGCCGCACTGGCCTATCGGCCGCACCGGGGTCCGGCGCAGCCCTCCTCGCCGCGGGCCCGGCGCCGCAGCGAGGCGATCGAGTACATCGAAGGCCGGCTGGGCGATCCGGGCCTGAGCGTCGGCGAGGTTGCAGCCGCCCTTGGCCTGACGCCGCGCTATCTGCAGCTGCTGTTCGCGGAGTTGGCGACGACGCCAGGTCTCTACATCCTCGAGCGCAGGCTCGCGCTGGCGGCGGAGCAGTTGCGCGGGCCCGCCGGCCGCGGCAGCGTGACGATGGCCGCCATGGCCGCGGGCTTCGGCGACCTGACCTATTTCGGACGGGCGTTCCGCAAGCGTTTCGGGGTCACGCCACGAGACTACGCCGCAGGCGGACGGGCAAAACCTGCGGCCACGATCTGATCGCCCGTCGTCGTTCGCCATAGTGACGCTGGACTTCCGTGGCGCCGTCCTCTCCCTGGCCTTGACCCGGGCGCCGCCGGGCGCATCCTCAGCCTGGGAGGGCCTTGATGAGTCTGGCCGCGCGGATCAGGCGGGAATGGCGGTTCCTGAGGCCGCTTGTCCGCACCTTGAATCGCGTCCGCTCGGTGGCGGCCGATTCGCCGCAGCTGTCCTGTGACGACATCGAGGATGCCGTGGATCGTTGGCGTGAGCGCCCGGCCATCCTGTTCGAAGGTAAGACACTGACCTATGGCGAGTTCGACGCCATGGCCAACCGATACGCCCACTGGGCCAGCGGGCGCGGCCTCAAGCGCGGGCAGACGGTGGCGGTGCTGCTGCCCAACCGGCCCGACTTCCTCGCGGCCTGGCTGGGCCTGAACAAGCTCGGCCTGATCGGCGCCCTGATCAACCACAACCTCACCGGCCCCGCCCTCGCCCACTGCCTGCGCCTGGCGGACGCCAGCCATGTGATCGTCGATGATGAGACCGCCCAGGCCATGGAGGCCGTGCGCCACACGCTCGACAAGACCACGACCATCTGGACCCTCGGGTCGCAGACCGGCGACCATCGCAACCTGACCACGGCGCTCAAGGGCTCGAGCACCGTGCGCCCGGAACGCGCCCTGCGCCGCGAGGGGATGACGGCCCGGGATACGGCTCTGTACATCTACACCAGCGGCACCACCGGGCTGCCCAAGGCGGCGCGGATCACCCATACGCGGGCCCAGCTCTACATGCGCGGCTTCGCCGCCGCGACCGGCGCCCGGCCCGACGACCGGATCTATTGCGCCCTGCCGCTTTATCACGCCACCGGAGGGCTCTGCGCCTTTGGCGCGGCGCTGCTGAACGGAGGCGAGTTCATCCTGTCGCGGCGGTTCTCAGCCAGCGGCTTCTGGGACGACGTGATCCAGACCAGGTCCACCATGTTCGTCTATATCGGCGAGCTTTGCCGCTACCTGGTCAACCAGCCCGAGCGGGAAGAGGACCACCAGCACAGCGTCCGCCTCGCCTTCGGCAACGGCCTGCGGCCCGACGTCTGGCGCAAGCTCAGGGCGCGCTTCCGCATCCCGCAGATCCTGGAATTCTACGGCGCCACCGAAGGCAACGTCTCGATGTTCAACTTCGATGGCCGCCTGGGCGCCATCGGCCGCTCCCCCCACTACCTGCGCAAGGTCTTCAACGTGCGCCTGATCCGGTTCGATGTTGAGAAGGAGGAGGTGGTGCGCACGCTCGAGGGGCTGTGCGTCGAGGCCCGGCCCGGCGAGATCGGCGAATGCATCGGCGAGATCGGCCAGGACGTGCGCCGTAGCTTCTCCGGGTACGCCGACGCCGCGGCGACTGAGAAGAAGGTGCTGCACGACGTCTTCTCCCCGGGCGACTCCTGGTTCGCCACCGGCGACCTGATGCTCCAGGACCGGGACGGCTATTTCTATTTCGTCGACCGGATCGGCGACACCTTCCGCTGGAAGGGCGAGAACGTCTCCACCACCGAGGTCGCCGAGCGGATCGCCGTGGTCCCGGGCGTTCGGGAGGCGACCGTCTATGGCGTGCCGGTCGGAGAGCTGGACGGCAAAGCCGGCATGGCCTCGATCGTGGTCGGGCCCGAGTTCGACATCACCACCCTGCAGGGACACCTGGAGGCGGACCTTCCACCCTACGCCCAGCCTGTCTTCGTCCGGTTGCAGCCCGAGATCGCGACCACGGGCACCTTCAAGTACCGCAAGATGGACCTGGTCGCGGACGGCTTCGATCCCGAGCGGGTGCGCGGCCCCCTCTATTACAAGCATCCCGACAGGGGCTATGTGAAGATGACCAAGCCTGCCTACGCCAAGGTCATCTCCGGCGAGGTCAGGATCTAGAGGCTAGGGGCTGTCATGAAACCGTCGCCGCGTGAGGCCATGGCTGCGCTGTCCGCCGCCTCGCAAACCTGACGCATGGCCGAACAACTCGTCTCCCTGTCGAGGGTGAGCAAGACCTACGGCTCGCATCGCGCCCTCGACCAGGTGTCGCTGACCCTCGCCGGCGGCGACATGGTGGCTTTGATCGGGCCCTCGGGCTCGGGCAAGTCGACGCTTCTGCGGGCTGCGGCGGGGCTGGCCCCCATCGATCGCGGCGAAGGCCGGATCGAGGCCTTCGGCGAGACAGTGCAGTCGGGCGGCCGGGTCAGCGACAATGTCCGCCAGGTCCGCGCCCGGATCGGGTTCATCTTCCAGCAGTTCAACCTGGTCGGACGGCTGACCCTGTTCACCAATGTCGCCCTTGGCCTGTTGGGCCGGATCGGGTTTCTCCGTGGCCTGTTGGGCCTCTGGCCGCAGCCGCAGCGCATGGAGGTGATGGCCGCCCTGTCCCGGGTGGGCCTGGCCGACCAGGCCGGCCAGCGCGCCGACTTGCTGTCGGGCGGCCAGCAGCAGCGCGCCGCCATCGCCCGCGCCCTGGTGCAGCGCGCGGACGTGGTGTTCGCCGACGAGCCGGTGGCGTCGCTCGATCCGGTCTCGGCGCGCCGCGTGATGGACCTGCTGCACGACCTCAATCGCGACGAGGGACTGTGCGTCTTCGTCAGCCTGCACCAGGTGGACTACGCCCTGCGATACTGCCGCCGCATCGTGGCGCTCAAGCAGGGGCGTGTGGTTTATGACGGCCCGAGCTCGGGGCTCGCCCATTCGGTGCTGGTGGACATCTACGGACCTGAGATCGAAGACGTGTTCTGGGAGGGAGCCCCGCCATGATCCGTGCCGCCAGATCCTTGCTGGCCCTGGTTGCCGCGACAATCCTGGCGACGGGCTGCGGCGAGCCCAAAGGCAAGGCCGTCTCCTCGCCCGAGGTGATCAACTTCTCGATCCTCTCGGCCGAGGACCAGCAGTCCATGAGCCGGGTCTGGCAGCCGCTGCTGGACGACCTGCAGACGCAGACCGGCCTGAAGGTGAAGCCCTTCTTCGCCTCCAACTACACGGCCCTGATCGAGGCCATGCGCTTCAACCAGGTGCAGGTGGGCTGGTACTCGGCCCTGCCGGCGCTGGAGGCGGTCAACCGCTCGAACGCCGAGGTCCTGGGGCGGATCATCTCCGGCGACGGGACCGTCACCTACAAGTCCGTGCTGATCGTGCGCAAGGGCTCGGGGATCACCCTCGAGGACGTGCTGAAATGCGGCAAGCGCTATGACTTCGGCATCGGCGACGCCAAGTCCACCTCCGGCACCCTGGCCCCCAACTACTATGTGTTCGCGCCCAAGGGCATCGAGCCCTCCGCCTGTTTCAAGACCGTCCGTTCGGCCAGCCACCAGGCAAACCTGGGCTCGGTGGCCAACGGGGTGCTCGATGTCGCCACCAACAACACCGAGGGCCTGCTGTTCGCGACGCGGGAGAACCCGGCGATCCCGGCGAAGGTGCAGGTGATCTGGACCTCGCCGCCCCTGCCGGAGTCGTCGATCCTGGTGCGCAAGGACCTGGATCCGGCGATCAAGGCCAAGCTGTTGAAATTCTTCACGACCTACGGATCGGCGACCGGCACGCAAGGCGAGCACGAGCGCCAGGTGCTGAAGAACCTCACCTACGGCGGGGTGCGGGCGACCGACGACAGCTACCTGGACCCGATCCGGCTGATGGTGGCCAGCGACGACCTCAGCCGGGCCAGGCGATCGGGGGATCCGGCCAGGATCGCAACATCGCAGAAGGCCTTCGACGCGGCGCAGGCGCTGGCGGCGTCGCGCGGTCCAGGCGCGTCGAGCGCCGCGCCCGCCTCCTGATGATGGACGCCTTGCCGTCCATCCCGGCGATCCCGTCGCCGCCACGGCGTCCGCTCGCCCAGAGGCTGATCGATCTGGTCCTCTGGGGCGGCATCATCGTGGTGCTGCTGGTCAGCTTCGGGCCGGTGGAGCTGAGACGGCTGTCGCTGGTCGTCACCCACTCGGCGAACATGCGCGAGTATGGCGCGGACTTCCTGCATCCGGACTTCGCGCTGTGGCCGCTCTATGTCGCCCAGATGTGGCTGACGATCCAGATGGCGCTGTGGGGGACCGCGTGCGCCGTCGTGTTCGCCATTCCCTTCGGCCTCGCCTGTTCGCGCAACCTTTCGCCGATCTGGCTGCAGCAGCCGATGCGCCTGCTGATGAACATCCTGCGCTCGGCGCCGGACCTGGTGATCGGCACCCTGTTCATCGTCACCGTGGGCCTGGGCCCGCTGGCGGGAGTCATGGCGCTGGCGGTCAATACCGGCGGCGTGCTGGCCAAGCTGTTCTCCGAAGCGGTGGAGGCGATCGATCCCCGGCCGGTGGAGGGCGTGCGCGCCACCGGCGCAGCGCGCCTGCACGAGGTGGTCTGGGGCGTGATCCCACAGGTGGCGCCGCTGTGGACCAGCTATGCGCTCTACCGGTTCGAATCCAGTGCGCGCTCGGCGACCGTGCTCGGCCTGATCGGCGCGGGCGGGATCGGCCAGCTGCTGTTCGAGGATCTCAACGCCTTCCGGTATCGCGAAGTCTCGGCCATCGCTGTCGTCATCGTCGTCGCCGTATCGCTGATCGACTTGCTGTCGCAGGCGATGCGAAAGCGCCTGACTTGATCAGCGGCCGGATGTTTCGTCATATATGACAGTCTTGTCGCAGGATTTGCATTGAACTGTCACATATCTGTATTCTGTTTGTCTTGGTAGTTTCGATCAAGCGTCACATTAGCTGGGTAAATCCGGCCTGGGCCCGACGACGACCGGGCAGGGGACATTTCCGGAAGGATCCAGATAATGCAGATCAAGACCTCGCTTCTCGGCGGGGCCGCCGTTGGGATCGCGCTCGCTCTCAGCGCCTCGATGGCTCAAGCCCAGGAAACCACCACCTCGTGGCCGGGCGCGCCGAGATTCACCAACGACCAGAACATGTTCAAATTCCGCGGCCGGATCCTGGTGGACTCGGTGTTCCAGAATTTCGACAAGGTCGACCCGACCAAGGTCGACGCCTCGACCCGCAACTTCCGCGGCCGGCAGGCCTTCCTCGGGGTCGAGGGCCAGCTGAACTCGCAGTGGGCGTTCAAGGCCGAGGGCGGCTGGGTCAACGGCGCCTCCCCGACCTGGGATGACGTGGTCATCGAATACAAACCCATCGAAACGGCCTCGATCATGGTCGGCAACGTCAAGAGCACGGGCTCGGAGAACATCACCTCCACCCGCTTCCTGACGTTCATGGAGCGCGGGCCCTACGCCAACATCTCCGACCTCGACTACTACCTGGGCGTCGTCGCCCGCACCTGGGGGCCGAACTGGTCGATCACCGGCGCCTTCCAGGGCGACAAGATCAACAATCCCGACGTGCTGACCAACGGAACGCCGGCCGTCGCCGGCGCGCCCGGCAGCCTGGACGCCAAGGAGCGGCTGCAGGAAGCGGTGCGCGTCACCTTCGCCCCGATCCTCGACGACACCACCAAGGTCCACATCGGCGGCTCGTTCCGCCACCGCGACCACGGCTCCGAGGCAGGCTTCAGCTACAGCTTCCGGCCCAACACCTCGATCGTGCCGGCCGGGTTCATCACCGGGGCGACCAACGTCGCCAAGAGCGACAACACCTTCTCGGCCGAAGGCATCATCATCTACAAGAGCTTCTCGGTGCAGGGCGAGTACCAGTACATCTCCTATGACGGCGCCCTGGCCTCGGCGACCACCACCAACCCGGACGGCCATGTCAGCGCCGGCTACGTGTTCGCCAGCTGGTGGCCGACCGGCGAGATGCGCAACTACCAGGTCCCAACCGGCGACATCGGCCGGCCCAAGATCCTGAACCCGATCACCGGCGGCGGCTGGGGCGGTGTCGAACTCGCGGCCCGCTACGACTGGGTCGACCTGAAGCATGCGGCCAGCCTCGCCAACGTGGCGGCCGGCACCAATCCAGGAACCTACCGGGGCTTCACCGCGGGGCTCAACTACTACCCGTTCCCCTACGTCCGGTTCATGCTCAACTACACCAACGGCAAGCAGAAACTGCCCGTGACTGGCTCCACCGCGCCGGGGCTGAACGACACCAAGTTCGAAGTCTTCGCCATGCGCGCCCAGCTCGACTGGTAATCGGCCAAGCAACGGTCAAATGGAGATTGGATCAATGAAGAAGCTCTATGCCTCGGCGGCCGCCGCGGCCGTGCTGGCCATCGCCGGCTCCGCCCATGCAGCCCGCGACTACGTCTGGGCGGCTGGATCGTCCACCGTCTTCCCCTTCGCCACCCGGGTGGCGGAGAACTACGCCCGCAAGTCCGGCAAGAAGGCTCCCAAGGTGGAGTCCCTCGGCACCGGCGGCGGCATCAAGATCTTCTGCAACGGCATGGGCGAGGCCTCCCCGGATATCGCCGACGCCTCGCGACCGATGAAGCGCTCGGAGTTCGATGCCTGCGCCCAGCATGGGGTCAAGGACATCGTCGAGCTCAAGATCGGCTTTGATGGCATCGTCATCGCCACAGACCGCGACGGCGCCGACTACAACTTCAAGGTCGAGCACCTGTATCTCGGCCTTGCAGCCAACGCCCTCGTGCGAGGCCAGCTGGTGAAGAACCCTTACGGGACGTGGAGCGAGATCGGGTCCGGCCTGCCGGGCAACAAGATCCTGGTCTATGGCCCGCCGCCGACCTCGGGCACCCGCGACGCGTTCGTCGAGCTGGCCATCGAAGCCGGCGCCCGCAAGTTCCCAACGCTCGAGGAACTGCGGTCGAACAACGAGAAGCTGTTCAAGCAGAAGGTCGATGTGCTGAGGACCGACGGCTGGGTCGACGCGGGCGAGAACGACAACGCCATCGTCGGCACCATCACCAAGACGCCCGGCTCGCTCGGCGTGTTCGGCTATTCCTACCTCGAAGAGAACCAGGACAAGATCAAGGGATCCGCGGTCAACGGCATCAAGCCGACGGCCGGCGCCATCGCCGACGGCTCTTATCCCCTATCCCGCTCGCTCTACATCTATGTGAAGAAAGGCCAGGTCGGTGTCACGCCGGGCCTGAAGGAGTTCATCGACGAGTTCGTGTCCGATGCGGCCACCGGCCGCGGCGGCTACCTGCAGGATCGCGGGCTGATCCCGCTGCCTCCCGGCCAGCACGACTCCTACAAGGAAAAGTCAGCGAAGCTTCCGTCCATGCCGAGGCCCAACAGCTAGGCTCCAGGACCGACTCCCATGCGTACGCCGCGGCTCGAAAGGGCCGCGGCGTTTGCTTTGTCCGTCGGCCTCGCTAAGGGAGCGCCTGCGTTCAGGCGGCGCGAGGGAGTCGACGATGAGGAAGCTTCTGGGGACGGCGGCGGCCGTGCTCGCGTTCGGGCTGGTGGGCCAGGCCCACGCGGCGCGCAACTACGTCTGGGCGGCGGGTTCGTCGACGGTCTTCCCGTTCGCCACCCGGGTCGCCGAGAATTTCGCCCGCAAGAGCGGCAAGCCGGCGCCGAAGGTGGAATCCCTCGGGACCGGGGGCGGGTTCAAGCTGTTCTGCGCCGGCATGGGCGAGGCGTCTCCCGACATCGCCGACGCCTCGCGGCCGATCAAGGCGTCCGAATTCGACGACTGCCACAAGCACGGGGTCAAGGACATCACCGAGATCAGGATCGGCTTCGACGGCATCGTCGTGGCGGTCGATCGCAGCGCGCCGGACTACGACTTCGGGCTGCAGCATCTCTACCTCGGTCTGGCGGCCGACGCGCTGAGGGGCGGCAAGTTCGTCACCAATCCCTACAAGACCTGGCGGCAGGTCGGAGCACGCCTGCCAGACGGCCGGATCCTGGTCTATGGGCCGCCGCCGACCTCGGGAACACGCGACGCGTTTCTGGAGCTCGCCATCGAAGGCGGGGCGCGCAAGTTCCCGACCGCCGAAGCCCTGCACAGCAAGGACGAGAAGGCGTTCAAGCAGCAGGTGGACCGCTTGCGCCAGGATGGGGCCTGGGTCGACGCCGGGGAAAACGACAACGCCATTGTCGGGACCATCACCAAGACGCCTGGCGCGCTGGGCGTGTTCGGCTATTCCTTCCTCGAGCAGAACCAGGACCGCATCAAAGGCTCCGCGATCAACGGCGTGAAGCCGACGGTCGCGACCATCGCCAGCGGCGCCTATCCGCTGTCCCGATCGCTCTACGTCTACGTCAAGAAGGGCCAGGTCGGGGTGACGCCGGGGCTGCGCGAGTTCATCGACGAATTCGTCTCGGACGCCGCCACCGGACACGGCGGCTACCTTCAGGACCGGGGTCTCATCCCCCTTCCCGTCGCGGACCTCGCGGCCTCGAAGGCTGCCGCCAAGTCCCTGACCCCCGTCTCCCGCCCGAAGGGATGACCACGAACGTCACGAAAAACACGAACCAGATCAGTTATTTCCGCTCATCCCCGGGATGAGCGGATTGTCTGTATAGACCCTGGGCTATCAGAGCCCGAGTTCGGTCAGGCCCGGGTGGTCGAGAGGGCGGGGGCCGAGGGGCCAGTGGAACTTGCGGTCGGCCTCGTTGATGGGGACGTCGTTGATGCTGGCTTCGCGCCGGCGCATCAGCCCCTCGTCGTCGAACTCCCACTGCTCGTTGCCGTGCGAGCGGAACCAGTGGCCGCTGTCGTCGCGCCATTCGTAGGCGAAGCGCACGGCGATGCGGGCGCCGCTGCAGGCCCAGACCTCCTTGATCAGCCGGTAGTCCAGCTCACGCGCCCATTTGCGGGTCAGGAAGTCGACGATGGCGTCGCGGCCCTGGAAGAATTCGGCGCGGTTGCGCCAGCGGCTGTCCGCCGTATAGGCGCCGGCGACGCGGACCGGGTCGCGGCCGTTCCAGGCGTCTTCCGCGGCGCGGGCCTTCACGGCTGCGCTGTCGAGGTCGTAGGGCGGGAGTGGAGGACGCGGCATGCCTGGCGGTCTAGCGCCCGGGCGGGGGCCGGGCAATCGCGCCCTCAGCCTTTGGACGCAGCGATGATCGGGCCGCCCCGGCCTGACTGCACCAGTACGGCCGTCTGCAGGCCGCGGTTGCGTGAGCGAGGCGCGGCGATCTTCAGCGGCTGTCCTTTCCAGCGGCCGATGCGGACAAGCTCGCGGACCACATTACGGTGGGGCAGGGTCAGCCCGCTGTTCTCGCCGCGCCGGACAGGAACCTGAACCGTCCTTGGGTCATAGCGCACCAGCCAGACCTCGGCCCCGCCTGTGGGCGCAACGCCCGCACCCACTGAAACCGTCTCGCCCGTCAGACTGAGGGCGGGGCCGCCGCCGCCGCGGTCGGCGGCGCGCAGCGCCCGATCGATCTCGCCCCGGGAAGCGCCGGTGACGTCGCTGCGCCCATTGACCACCATCTGCGGCGTCCAGACCTGGCGATGGCGCAGGCCGTGGGCGTAGTCCCACTGGCGGGCGGTGAACGCCGGGCTGGCGAAGGTGTCCTTCCAGCCGAGATTGTCCCAGTAGGTCACGCCGAAGCTGAGGGCCAGGATCTCGGGCCGGCCCGCCAGGCCAGCCAGATTGTCGTTCGCTGGCGGACAGGACGAGCAGCCCTGGCTGGTGAACAGCTCCACCACCGCCGGGCGAGCCGCATCGGCCGCTTGCGCTTCCCCCGCCGAGAGCCCAACTGCAACACAGGCTGCGGCCATCGCCGTGATCCGATAAAATGCCGCCATCGTATGTCTCCTGGCGAGGTCGCCGCCGTGCAATCCTGGTTCGCCCCCGCCGGCCCTGCGGTTACATCGAATCCGCGTCGGGAGGCGTAACCCAGGAGGCTTGCGGCGCGAACCATGGATGTGCAGCCGCCTCGCAGCGGCGCAATGAAAGGGAGTGAGACCGTCATGATCGATCGCAGAGGCCTGCTCGTGGGGGGCGCTGTCGCCGCCCTTCTGGCCTATGTCGGGGGCGCCCGCCGCGGCGCGGCGGCGACCAAGGCAGAGACCTTCCAGGTCACCCACACCGATGCAGAGTGGCGGCGCCTGCTCTCGCCCGACGCCTACCAGGTGCTTCGGCACGAAGGCACCGAGCGTCCGGAATCGAGCCCGCTGGACCACGAGCACCACAAGGGCGTCTACAACTGCGCCGGATGCGCCCTGCCGGTCTTCAGTTCCGAGACCAAGTTCGACTCCGGGACCGGGTGGCCGAGCTTCTGGCAGCCCATCGCCGGCGCGATCCGCACCACCACCGACAACAGCCTGCTCATGGTCCGCACCGAGGTCCATTGCCGACGCTGTGGCGGCCACCTCGGGCACGTGTTCAACGACGGGCCAAAGCCCACCGGCCTGCGCTATTGCATGAACGGCGTGGCCCTGAGCTTCCACCCGGCGTGAACAGTCCCATGAAACGCGCACCCTTCGGCCTGGCTCTCGCCGCCTTGGCGGCCCTTGCGGCGACGCCCGTCATCATCACCGCCATGCGCCCGGCCATCGCGGCGGAGCACATGGCCGTCGTGCCGGCGCCGGCGATCGACACCCCTGCGGCCAAGGCGGCCGGTCTGCAGACCGCCGTCCTCTCGGGCGGCTGTTTCTGGGGCATCCAGGCGGTGTTCCAGCACGTGCGCGGCGTCACGAGCGTCCTGTCCGGCTACGCCGGCGGGGCGGGGGCCACAGCCAACTACGAACTGGTGAGCACCGGCACGACCGGCCACGCCGAGTCCGTCCAGATCACCTACGATCCCAAGCAGATCTCCTATGGGAAGATCCTGCGGATCTTCTTCTCGGTGGCGACCGATCCCACCCAGGTGAACCAGCAGTTCCCCGATCATGGGACCCAGTACCGCTCGGAGGTGTTCTATACCGGCGCGGACCAGCAGCGGGTGGCCCAGGCCTATATCGCCCAGCTTGACCGGGCCAAGGTCTACCGCAGCCCGATCGCCACCAAGGTCGAGCCCGCGCGCGGGTTCTACCGGGCCGAGGACTACCACCAGGACTACCTGATCCGGCACCCGGACAATCCCTACATCGCCACCTACGACCAGCCGAAGGTCGAGGCGCTGCAGCGGCTGTTCCCGGCGGAATACAGGGCCGCGCCGGCGCGGGTGTTCAAGGACTAGGGCCATCTGAGCTCGGGTTGTATCAGTGGAACCCAAATAATCCCGTCATCCTCGGGCTTGTCCCGAGGACCCATGAACACCGCGGTCCAGGTGAGTCCGCGTCGTCTCTGTAGTCCTCATGATTTCGGTCGCGCCGCGGGAGATCTTTACTCTCCGTGTTCATGGGTCCTCGGGACAAGCCCGAGGATGATGGGTGGACGGCCCCCCGACGGCATCTGAGTGCCACAATGGTCGGAGTGACCCTGACCAAGGCTAAGGAGGCCGCCCGTGGAAGAGAT
>FTHA01001483.1_pt1 | contig 17790 bp, 12 predicted proteins | sample 1640771 | NCBI WGS metagenome assembly FTHA01 (sample SAMEA3914789, study PRJEB12502) | metagenome | biome: forest; material: soil | place: Canada | collected 2011-07-03 | depth 0.3 m | reverse complement strand
TCGCCCGCCTGCGGGCCGTCATGGCCGATCCGGCGGTGAACGCCTTCGACCGGGCCTCCCTGGGGTTCTCGCTGTTCAAGGAACTGAACGACCTGGGCCGCCGTGACGAAGCCTGGCCCGTGCTTGTCGAGTCCAACGACGCGATCGGGCGGCAGCGGTCCAGCTGGTCGGCCGCCGAGGACCGGGAGCTGGTGCAGGCCCTGATCGACACCTTTCCGGCTGACGCGTTCGATCGCGCCAGGACCCCGGGGCGGCCGGCCGGGCCGACTCCGATCTTCGTCCTGGGCCTGCCGCGATCCGGCACGACTTTGTTCGAGCGGATTCTCGCCTCCCACAGCCAGGTCGTGGCCATGGGCGAGCTGCCGACCTTCCCGCTGCTGTTCAGGGCGGCGTCCAACGCCGCCGATCGCCGGATCCTGAATGAGGCGACCATCCGGGGCGTGGCCGGGTGGGATTGGTCCGTGACGGCCGAGGACTACCTGGCCCAGACAGCGTTCCTCGCCGGCGACGCGCGCTTTGTGACCGACAAGCTGCCGGCCAACAGCCTGACCATCGGAGCCGTCCGCATGGCCTTTCCCGATGCGCCCATCGTGCTCTTGAGCCGCGATCCGATGGACACCCTGTACAGCGCCTATCGGGTCCAGTTCTCGGGCCTGTACGGTTGGTCGTACCGCCAGGAGGACCTGGCGGACCACTACGCCAATCACCAGCGCCTGATGGCGCACTGGCGCGCCTGCCTCGGCGATGGGCTCGTCGATGTGCGCTACGAGGACCTGGTGGCGGATCCCGAGCCCCAGATCCGCCGACTGCTCGAGGCCTGCGGCCTGCCCTTCGAAGAGGCGTGCGTTCGGCCGCACGAGACGGCGGGGGCGGTGCGGACCGCGAGCATCGTGCAGGTGCGCCGTCCGATCAGCGCCTCCAGCATCGGGGGCTGGCGGCGATACGAGCGCGAGCTTGAGCCCCTGCGGGCCCGGCTCGAGGCGCTCGGCTTTCCCGCCCAATAGGACCCCGTTTCCCAGCGCAAAAAGAAAGGGCGGCGGGCCTTTCGACCCGCCGCCCTGACTTGATCGGTGGCTGTTCGCCTAGAAGTCGGCGGTGATGCCGGCGAACAGATAGCGGCCGAGCGGATCGTAGACGCCAGGATAGGTGTTGCCGTTGTACAGGGCGTTGGTGCCGCCAGAGCCGGAACCGACGATCGGCGGTTCCTTGTCCATGATGTTGTTGACGCCCAGGCGGAAGGTCATGGTGTCCTTGAGCTTCATCTGAGCGGACAGGTCGAAGTAGCTCTGCGACCCGATGTGGGCGTCCCCGGCGTGGACCGGTTGCACCAGGAACGGGTTGGTCGAGGTGCCTTGGAAGCTGACGCTGCCGTAGTAGCGCCAGGCCGCCGAGACTTCCAGGCCGCTCCAGGGAGCGTGCCAGGTCGTACGGAACTGGTGGCGCCACTTGGGGTTCGGCGTGCCGCAGGTCGAAACGCCGTAGAGGCCCGCGCAATCGTATTCGGTGACGGCCTGGCCCGAGCTGTTGGTCCTGGGGATGCCCGGGTTGGTGACCAGGTCCTTCAGGTAGGTGCCCATGAAGTGCAGGCTGAGGCTGCCGCCCTTGTCCAGGCCGACGCGCGACAGGGGCATGCGGTAGTTCGCATCGACGTCGATGCCGCTGGTCTTCAGGAAGCCGGCGTTGACGTTGGTGCCGACCACATAGCCCGCGGTGCCCAGATACAGGGAGTAGTTGTTCTGGGGAACGCGGTGGACCAGGGCGCAGAGCGCCGGGGTGCCGTTCTGGGCGCAGGCGTTCAGAACGATGTTCGGGTCCAGAGGCTGGATGACCGAGTTCACCTTGATGTTGAAATAGTCGACCGTCATCGTGAACCCGGGGAGGAACCTCGGGGTGAGGACGCCGCCGAACGAGTAGGTGTCGGCGATTTCCGGCTTCAGGTTCGGGTTGCCGCCCTGCAGGCCGTTGTACTGCGGCGCGCTGTTCCGCGAGATCGTGCCGTAGGCTGACGCGGGAACCCCGGTGTTCTCGCACTGCTGCAGGGTGTCCTGCGGCGTGTGGCCCGAACAGGGGTCATTGTCGACCAGGAGCGCGACCTGTTGCGGCAGGAACAGTTCCAGGACGTTGGGGGCGCGGACAGCGCGTTCGTAGCTGGCCCGGAACTTGATGTCGTCGACAGGCGCCCATTCACCCTCGAACTTGTAGGTGTTGGTGATGCCGGCCGGGGTGTAGTCCGAGAACCGGTAGCCGCTGTCCAACACCAGCGACTTGGCGAAGGGCACGTCCTGCAAGAGGGGCAGGCGCGCTTCGCCGTACAGTTCGTACACCTGGAAGGCGCCGCTCTGTCCGCCGGTCGGGCCGCCCTGGCCGCTCAGGTCGCCGCTCGCGAAGGAGTTGTCGACCCGCAGCTCGAGATTCTCCCGGCGATACTCGGTGCCGAGAGCGACCTGCAACCCATCCATAGCGTAGGGGCTCTTGAAGAAGGGCAGGCTGCCGTTCACCGAGGCGGCGACGACCGCTTCGCTGGTGCCGCCTTCCTTGAAGCCGGGGACTTCGATGTAGTCGAGGGCGCCCTGGGGAATCGGAGCCGTCGAGAAGATGTTGTAGGGCACGCAGCCGGTGTTGCCGGAGGCGCAGACCAGGGTCCCGCCCTGGTTCACGACGTTGAAGGCGTCGGCGATGTGGCTGAGCGACAGGTCGTGGATGAATTCCTCGGCGTAGACCGACCGCGAAAGCAGGCCGTACACGTCGTACTTCCAGTCCCCGGCGATATCGCCCTTGGCGCCCAGGACCACCCGATAGTCGGTGTGGCGCAGGTCGTCGTTACGGCCGCCGCCTTCGACGTTCCGGCGAAGCAGAGCGAGGGAGGCCGAGCCGGTGGAGTCGATGCCGGCCGCGGTGCACAGCTGGGCGACTTCCTGGGCCGAGAACAGCGGGCTGCTGCAGGGGATGCTGAACGTCTGGCCGAAGACGCCGCTGGGCGCCGCCTGCGTGATCGTGTGGTCATCCATGAACATGATCTGCGAATAGGCGTCGAAGTGGGGGTTCACCTCGTAGTGCGCGTAGGCGCCCACCGAATAGCGATCATCGGCGGTCTGGTAGTAGTTGACCGGGCCGAAGTTGAAGGAGTCCGTGGCCGGGTTATAGGGGCGGATGGTGTTGCCCGGGCCGGCCTTGTCCACGATGAACTGGTAGGTCGAGACGCCTTGGCTGGCCAGGTCGTTGCTGATGATGTCCACGGGATAGGTGGTGCCCGACCCGCGGCAGGTGAAGCCTGCGCCGGACTCCGCCAGGGTGCAGGCGCTGTAGTCGCGGTGCGACTGGAGCAGGGGCTGGGCGTTCAGGAAGCTCGCATAGACAGTGGCGTTCCCCTTGCCGTCCGGGCTGTTGATGCCGATCATGGCGCTCATTTCAACCTTGCGGCCATCCCAGATCGATCCGGTCGGCGTGAAGTCGCCCTTGGCCTTGGCGAGCGCGGCCAGCGTGCTGTTGCGCTGTCCGTGTTCGTAGGTGCCGCCCTGGACGTCCACACGCAGGCCTTCGAAGTTCTTCTGCATGATGAAGTTGACGACGCCGGCGACGGCGTCCGAGCCGTACACGGCCGATGCGCCGCCCGACAGGACTTCAATGTGGTCGACGAGGGCGCTCGGGATGAAGTTGATGTCCGGGGCCGAGCCGCCGTTGAAAGTCGGGTCGCCGGGGCCGAGGCGGCGTCCGTCGATCAGCACCAGGGTCCGTTGGTCCCCGAGGCCGCGCAGGTTGACGTTGGCCGTGCCGGTGCCGCCGTTTGAGATGTTGGCGCTTTCGCCGGCGAACACCTGCGGCAGCTGGTTCAACAGGTCCGCGGTCTGGGCCAGACCCGTGAGCTTCACGTCCTGGCTGCCGACAACCGTGATCGGGCTCGCGCTGGTCAGGTTCGGCGACGGAATGCGCGAACCGGTGACGACCAGTTCCTGCACCGCGGCGGGCGGGCTTGCCGCGAAGGCCTGCCCTCCTGCGGCCAGGGCGGCCCCGCAAATGATTGTGGACGCCAGAAGGCGTGCTCGTGTGGTTTGGTTTTTCACTTAGGGACCTCCGAACGGGCGGGTCTCCTCACGAAGACCACGCGCCCTTTCAACAAACGATGTGTCCCGGGAAGCACTCCCAGCCCCGGTTGGGTCAACGTTAAGAAGTCGGTCTCGTCCGGGTCAACGCGGCTCAGGGGTTCAGGCGGCAATCGCAGGGCGGATGTCACATTCTGGCAACAGAGTAGTCACGCCCTGAAGAAATATGAGGCAAATCGCGTTCGATTTCGCCACATCCGCGGCAAATCCTTGCTCGGTGCGGGATTGCGACAGTTTGGGCGCCTCAGGTTTGCGCCACCGGGAGGACTCGACCGGCCGGCGAGTCCGAATCCTGCATGATCTCATTGCACCGCCGGACGAGGGCCTCTTTTATGCGCAGGCGACAGGAGCAGGTTCGATGAAGACACGTGCGGCGATGACGGGGATTGCGGCGCTCGGCGTCTTAGCCGCGGCCGGGGCCGCCGAGTCGGCCAAGGGCCCCGCCAAGGCGTCGGCCCAGAAGCGGGCCGCGGTGCTGCAGGCGATCGTGGACTGCCGCGCCATGACCGACACCACCGCCAGGCTCGCCTGCTACGACGCCGCCGCCGCGAAGCTGGATGAGGCCGAGGCGACCGGCCAGGTGGTGGTGGTGGACAAGGACCAGGCCCGCCAGGTGCGGCGCGAGGTGTTCGGACTGCAGCTGCCCAGCCTGGACATCTTCAGCGCGGCGGCGCCCAAGGCCGGCCCCGCCGGAACCGCGGCTGTCGAGACGGTCGACCGCATCACCGAAGTCGTCAAGTCGGCCACGCGCGTCGACGGGGGACGCTGGTCGGTGGAGCTGGAGACCGGCGCGGTCTGGCGCCAGATCGACGACAGCGAGCTCGCCGGCGATCCCCATCCGGGCTCCAAGGTGGAGCTGCGCAAGGCGGCCCTGGGCAGCTTCTTCATGAAGATCGACGGCCAGCCGGCGATCCGCGCCCACCGGGACCGGTAGGCGACAGGATCAATGGTGCGGGGCGTGAGGGCCGCCGGGACAGACGGCGCCTTCGCTCCGGTCAGCGCCCCGTGACGCAGAGGTAGCGGGCGCGGTGGGTGTCGAGCAGGTTGCCGGTCCAGCCGGTGATCCTCGGGCTGACCAGATTGCGGCTCACGGTGAAATAGACCGGTGCGACCGCGACGTCGTCCAGCATGGTCTGCTCGGCCTGGACCAGGATCGCCGCGCGTTTGCCGCCGTCGGGCTCGTGGTCGGCGCGTTCCAGCAGGGCGTCATAGGCGGGGTTGTTGTAGTCGCCGTAGTTCTGGGCGCCGGTCTTGGACTGCATCAGCTCCAGGAAGGTCATGGGGTCGTTGTAGTCGCCGGCCCAGGAGGCGAAGCCGATCTGGAAATCGCGGATGTTGAGAGCCTCGTAGGCGATCTGGCCCTCGTTCTGGACCAGGGTGATCCTGGCGCCGACCGCCTTCCAGTCGGCCTGGATGGCCGGCGTCTGCAGCATGGCGTCGGACGTGTTGGGCAGTTTCATCTCCAGCGACAGGGGATGGCCCTCGCCGTATCCCGCCGCGGCCAGCAGCCGCCGCGCCTCGGCCTGCCGCCGGGCGAGCGGCCAGTCCGCCCAGTCGACGTGCGCGCCGGGCCGGTAGTTCGCCACGCCCGGCGGAACGAAGGCGTAGGCTGGCTGCTGGCCCGCGCGCAGCAGCTGTCTCGCGATGAACTCCCGGTCGATGGCCATGCTGAGTGCGCGGCGGACGCGAACGTCTCTGAGCGGGGGCACGTCGCGGGTGTTGAACACCATGTAGACAGAGCCGAGGTAGGGCTGGATGCGGACATATCGCGGCATCTGGCCGGGCTGGCGCAGGTACGGCACGCGGTTGGACTGAATGGAAGTGTTGATGTCCAGCTCGCCGCGCTTGACCCGCCGTTCGGCGGAGATCGCGTCGGCGGTCGGGGAATAGTCGATCTTGTCGATACAGACGTGGGCCGCGTCGTAGAACCTCGGGTTCTTCACCACCTCGATGGGGTCGCCCAGGGCCCATGACGTGGGCAGATAGGGGCCGTCGGAGACGTAGTGCGCCGGCCTGGCCCAGGCGTCGCCCCAGCGCTCCACCGCGTGGCGCGGCACGGGGTAGGTGCTGTGGTGCTTGAACAGCTGCGGCAGATAGGGGGCGGGATGGGTGAGTGTCAGCTCCAGCGTGTGGGCGTCCACCGCCCGGACCCCCAGGGTCGAGGGATCCGCCCTGCCGGCGTTGATCTCCGCGCCGTTCCTCAGGATCGATAGCATGTAGGCGTAGTTCGAGGCCGTGCGGGGCGCCAGGATGCGGCGGTAGGCGAAGACGAAGTCGTCCGCCGTGACCGGCACGCCGTCAGACCAGTTGGCCTGGCGAAGATGGAAGGTCCAGACCAGACCGTCGGCCGAGGTCTCCCAGGATTGGGCGATGCCCGGAACGGCCGCGCCGTCGGGTCCGTCCTCCACAAGGCCGACCATCAGGTCGCCCAGGATGACGGCCTCCGTCACCAGGCTGATCTTCTGCGGGTCTAGCGAGGTCGGATCGCTGGAGTTGCCGTATTCCAGGCAGACCTCGCCCGCCTGGCAGGTCGGCCGCATGACCTTGGCGCCGCAGCCGGCGAGCGCCAGGACGAAGACCAGGGTGATGGCTGCCCCGGCCTCTCTCACGCGGCTTGCGGCGGGGGCGGGCGCATCCGGCCTGGATAGGACAGCGCCTTCTTGACGCCCGGGCGCTCTTCCATCCGGCGCAGCCAGTCGTGGACGCGGGGTGAGGCCGTGGCGTTCAGGGTATCCGGGATCACCCGTTCGGTCCCCGACATCATGGAAAAGGCGTTGACGTCGGCCAGGGAGAAGGTCGGCGCGGCCAGCCACTCATGCTGGGCCAGGGACGCCTCGGCCTTCTGGACAGTGACGGCGAGCTTGCGCCGGGCGTCGGTCACGTCTTCCTCGCTGTAGCCGGTCGAGGACACCGTCGCCCACTTCTTGCGCGGCCCGTCCAGCGGGATGCGGGCGAGGATCGCCTCCATCTCCGTCTTGTCGATCTTCTGGGCGAAGGGTGTGGCGAAGTTGGCGCCGATCACGGTCAGGGCCGGACAGAAGTACTCGTCGACGAACTTGGTCCAGATCCGCATCTGGGCGCGCCAGTAGGGGTCGGCGGGGCGCAGCGGATTTTCCGGGAAGACATCCTCGATGTACTCGTTGATCACCGTGGATTCGATGATCACCCTGTCGTCGTGGACCAGCACCGGCACCTGGCCGTCCGCATTGATCTTCAGGAACCAGTCCGAGTACTGCTCCCACGATTTGCCGTTCATGTTGAGCTGGCGACTGGTGAAGTCGACGCCCTTTTCCGACAGGCACAGCAGCGGCTTCATGGAATTGGCGGCGGGCTCGAAGTGATAGAGCTCCAGCATCAATAGGCCTCCCAGGCTGGTTTTTTCAGCGGTCCTTGGGGTCGATGGCGTCCCTGAGGCCGTCGCCGATGAAGTTGAAGCACATCAGCGTGACGGCCATCGTGGCCGAGGGCGCGATCAAAAGCCAGGGGGCGACCTCCATGTCCTGGGCGCCCTTGGCGATCAGCACGCCCAGCGACGTCAGGGGCTCCTGCACCCCAAGTCCCAGGAAGCTCAGGAAACTCTCGGCCAGGATCACCGAGGGGATGGTCAGGGTGGCGTAGATCACCACCGGGCCGAGCAGGTTGGGGACGATGTGCCGGGCGATGATCGCCGGCGTCGAAAGTCCGGAGATCCGGGCGGCGTCGATGAACTCCTTCTGGCGCAGGGACAGGGTCTGGCCGCGCACGATGCGCGACATGGTCAGCCATTCCACCGCGCCGATGGCCAGGAAGATCAGGATGAAGTTCCGCCCGAAGGTGACCATGAGCAGGATCACGAAGAAGATGAAGGGCAGGGAATAGAGGACGTCGACAATGCGCATCATCAGCTCGTCGACCCGGCCGCCGACATAGCCGGCGGTCGCGCCCCAGGCCACGCCGATCACCAGCGACACGAAGGTGGCCACCACCCCTATCGCCAGCGAAACCCGCAGCCCGATCAGCAGGCGGGCGAAAACGTCTCTCCCGAGCGAATCCGCCCCCAAAAGGTGGTCCGCGGTGAGCGGCGGGCTCCAGACGTCGCCCTTGTTGATCTGGTCGTAGGCGTAGGGCGTCAGGTAGGGGCCGACGAGCGCCAGCGCCACCAGCAGGCCGAGCACGATCATGCTGGCCACGGCGGCCCGGTTGCGCAGCAGCCGCGCGCGGGCGTCGTCCCAAAGACTGCGGCCCTTGAGCGCCGCCGTCGTCATGGCGTCGGCGCCCCGGCGCGACCCGGGCGTCAGGCTGAGTCCGGGGGCGGTCACGCCAGTTTCACCCGCGGATCCAGCGCCGCCTGGATCAGGTCGGCGGCGAGGTTGAGAAGGAGGATGAGGGACGCGTAGAGGATCACCACCCCCATCACCACGGTGTAGTCCCGCTGCAGGGCGCCGAGGACGAAGCTCTTGCCGAGGCCCGGCAGCTGGAAGATCTGCTCGACCACCAATGAGCCGGTGATCAGGCCCGCGCAGGCCGGCCCCAGATAGCTCACCAGCGGCAGGATGGCGGTGGGCAGGGCGTGGCGGAAGACAATCTCGGACTGCGACAGGCCCTTGGCGTGGGCGGTGCGCACGTGGTTCGACCGCAGGGCCTCGATCATGCCGGCGCGGGTCAGGCGAGAGATGATGGCGATCTGCGGCAGGGCCAGGACCGTCACGGGCAGCACCAGATAGCTCAGCCCCGACAGCATGTGGCCCGCATGAGGCCATCCGGCGGTGGGCAGCCAGCCCAGGCGGGAGGCGAAGACCAGCACGAGCAGCGGCGCGGTGACGAAGCTCGGGATGCAGACCCCCAGCACGGCCAGGGCCATGGCGACGTAATCCATCCCGCGGTTCTGCCGAAGCGCCGCCAGCACGCCCAGCGTCACGCCTGAAAACGAGGCGATGATCAGGGCCGACAGGCCGAGCGTCAGGCTTCTGGGAAAACCGTCGCCGATCACCTGCAGGACCGACTTGTCCTTGTACTTCAGCGAGGGCCCGAAATCCCCGTGCGCCCCCCCGCCGAGGTAGCTCAGGTACTGGACGGCCAGCGGCCGGTCCATGCCGTAGCGGGCCATGATGTTGCGCTCGATCTCGGGCGCCAGCTTGCGGCCTGTGTTGAACGGGCTGCCCGGCGCCGCGCGCATCATGAAGAAGGCGAGGGTGGTGACCAGCAGCAGCGTCGGGATGATGACGAGCAGACGCCGGAGGAGAAAACGAAGCATGCCCGGCCTCTTGCCCAGGGGCGTAGGTTCCATCCGGGTCCGGGGATGTCAATGAAGCCGCAGGTGGTTGGTGGGTCCGACGGTCCGATCGCGCGGCGCTACTCGGCAGGCGCCGCGTCAAGCGCGACGTCGACCAGTCTCGGCTTGAAGCGTCGGCCCGTGGGCGAGCGGGAGTCTTCGTCGGTCATCAGGCCCGCGTCTCCCAGGCGAAGGTAGACCAGCCGTCCCGTGACGCGGACCTTGTCCTGAAGGGGGCGGGCTACGCCGGCCGAGTCCTGGAACGTCGCATGGGCCAGGTCGACCGTCAGCACTCCCGCAGCGCCGGGCGCCTGGGGGAAGGAACGCCTTTCCAGCACGGGCAGCTGCAGTTGATTGGGCCCGCCGCCGCGTCCGAGGTCAAAGCGGATCAGTTCATCGCCCTTCCCGAACGGCTCGGTCGTCAACTCGGGGCCAAGCGCGATGGCGTCGCCGTTCGGCCCATTGTCGAAGCCGATATAGCCGTCGATGACGATCCGTCGACCGTCGAGTTTGGGCGACCAGTAGACCAGCGTTTCGACTTGGGAAGAGTCCACCTCTACCGGCGGCTGCTGCGGCGCGGCGGGCTTGATGCAACCCGTCGCGGCCAACGTCAGAATGCCCACAACGCCCAGTTTGGCCAACCGCAAGCCCACGGCCTTCCCCCCAATCGCATCGGGCGGAGTCTGAGCGGAAGTCGTGAACCAATCGCTCCTGACAGCAGCGCGCGAACTCTAAAGGCGGGGCCGCTTTGCTGGACCCCCGTCCGGCTCGTGTGAGGCGGGCGGCGGTTTGCGAGCGACCAGAAGGACGTCCATCGACCTTGCCGCCGCCTTCGGCGCCGCGAGCCCGAGCCGCATGGCCAGTTGGGCGGCCCAGTGGGCGAACTTGAGGCTGAAATGCCAGCTCCAGGCATGCTTGAAGAAGGGTCCGCGCGCCTTCACCGGCGACCACCAGGTGAGCCAGTGGAACATGGCGTGCTGGCGATGGGCCGGCAGCGCCGTGGCTGTCAGGACGTCCAGCTGGAGTTCCGCCGCCAGCGCGCGCATGGCGCCCTCGGTCCACCACGACAGATGATGCGGCGTGGCGTTGGTCACCATGTTGGGCGTGTCCGTCATGGGCGACGGCCACAGGGGCGCGCCCAGGATGAGCCGCCCGCCGGGCTTGACCATGGCGACGAGGGTGCGGGCGAAGCCAAGCGGATCGGCGACGTGCTCGATCACCTGGAAGGCGCAGACGACGTCGTAGGCCTCGGCCTGGACCCTGGCATGGTCTTCCGCGACGACCTTGAGCAGGTCCGGGGCGACCTGGTCGTCATCGAGGTAGGGATCGATGCCGGTGTAGGCAGCCATGGGGATGTGGCGGCGAAAGGGGCCAAGGCCGCATCCCACGTCCAGCACCCTGTCGCCGGGCTGCACGAAGGCCCGCGCGGCCACGAACTCGGCGCGGTCCCCGAACGGGTCGCCCAGGAAGTCCTCATGGACGCGCATGCCCTTGTAGAAATCCGCGTAGAACGCCGCGTCCCCGGCGACCATCGGATGGAAGAAGGCCAGGCCGCAGGGGGATTCCCACAGCGCGAGGCCGCGGACCGGCGCGATGAGCCGGCGCACGTCCACTCCGGCGGAGAAGCGCCAGAGGCCGATGACCAGCGCCTTGCTGATGCCCTGGATTCGCCGCGCGGCCGGCAGTCCGGTGATGGGGCACAGGGGGATGGACTCGATCGCCATGGTCAAGCTTGGGCCACGACCACTGCCCCGCGCAAGGGCGGGGCCGCCGGCCAGGCTTCTTGACCTCTGTCAAAGGCGTCGCGCCCGGCGGGGCTAGTCTGGCGCCTGCAACAGATGAACGGGCAGGGGCGGGATCATGGCGCATTTTCCGGGCAATCCGGGGTTCACGGGCGCGATGCGGCCGCTGCGCCTGCAGGGCGACATCCTGGATGTGGAGCTGGACGGGGTGATCCCCGTCGGGATCGACGGCGCCTTCCACCGGGTCCACCCCGACAACCAGTTCACGCCCATGTACGAGGACGACCAGTTCTTCAACGGCGACGGCATGGTCAGCCAGTTCCGCATCAAGGACGGCAAGGTCGATTTCCGCCAGCGCTTCGCCCAGACCGACAAGTGGAAGCTGGAGAACGCCGCCCGCCGCGCGCTGTTCGGCGCCTATCGCAACCACCTGACGGACGATCCCTCGGTCAAGGGCCGGATCCGCGGCACGGCCAACACCAATGTGATGGTCCACGCCGGCAAGCTCTACGCCATGAAGGAGGACAGCCCCCTGCTGCTGATGGATCCCGTGTCGCTGGACACCTTCGGCTACACCGATTTCGACGGCCGCCAGCAGAGCCAGACCTTCTGCGCCCATCCCAAGGTCGATCCGGCGACGGGGAACATGTGCGCCTTCTCCTACTGCTCCAAGGGGCCTTTGACGCTCGACATGTCCTACATGGAGATCAGCCCCACAGGCGAGCTCCTGTTCGAAATCCCCTTCATGAACAAGTACATGGCCATGATGCACGACTTCGGCGTGACCGAGGACTACGTCGTGTTCAACGTCATGCCCTGCATCTCGAACCTGGAGCGGCTGGAAAAGCGGCTGCCCTATTTCGGCTTCGACCACACCATGCCTGTCTGGCTGGGCGTCTTGCCGCGCAAGGCGGGGGCGACGGCCGCCGACATGCGCTGGTTCCAGGCGCCGTCCAACTGCTTCACCGGCCACGTGATGAACGCGTTCAACGACGGGACCAGGATCCATTTCGACCTGGCGATCGCGGCCAAGAACAGCTTCCCCTTCTTCCCGGACGTGACCGGCGCGCCCTTCGATCCCGTCGGCGGCATGAGCTACCTCACCCGCTGGACGGTCGACATGGCGTCCAACGGCGACGGCTTCGACAAGATCGAGAAGCTCACCGACCAGGCGGACGAGTTCCCCAGGATCGACGACCGCTACGCCACCCGGCCCCACCGGCACGGCTGGATGCTCGTGTTCGATGTCGCCAAGCCCTACGAAGGGCCGGGCGGCGCCTTCATGGCGATCACCAACTCCATCAGCCACGTCGACCTGGCGACGGGCCGGGAGCAGACCTGGTGGGCCGGGTCTCAGTGCGCGATCCAGGAGCCCTGTTTCATCCCCCGGTCCCAGGACGCGCCGGAAGGCGACGGCTATGTGGTGGCCCTGATCGACAACCACGTCACCAACTACAGCGACCTGGCCTTCTTCGACGCCCAGCACATCGACGAGGGCCCCTTCGCCCGCGCCAAGCTGCCCGTCCGCATCCGCCAGGGCCTGCACGGCAACTGGTCGACCGCGCGCCAGCTGGGCGCGTTGAACTAGGTTCGATTGCGCGCAACCCTGGGCAGGTCGCAGGCCCGAACGAGGCGGTCCGGCGAGTGGACAGTCCGAACTTCCGAGATGGGTGGAAAATGGCCGTCAGGATAGCTTCGAGGCCCCTCGTTGACGCCAGGATCACTCCGTGGTCACGCTCGCCGTGACTTCCCTAAGAACCCCGTGTCACAAGAGTGAGATACCCCGAGCCATCTTCGGCGAGTTTGCCGCGTCGGCTGCCGGGGCTCGACCTCGTCCGCGCCGTGGCGATCGCCTGGGTCATGCTCTACCACGCCTCGCTGTACGGCCTCGTGTCGGACGAAAACCCGATCGTCCGCTTCGGCTGGATGGGCGTGGACCTCTTCTTCGTGCTCAGCGGGTTCCTGATCGCGGAACAGCTCCTGCGCCCCTTGGCCAGCGGTCAACAGCCCAGCTACGGCCGGTTCTTTTCGCGCCGCGGCTTCCGCACCTTGCCGGCCTACCTGGTGATGGTCGGCCTCTATTTCTCGTTTCCGGTGCTTCGCGACCGGCCGCACATCCAGCCGCTGTGGGAGTTCCTGACCTTCACTCAGAATTTCGGTGTTCACCCGCCGCCCTCCAAGGCGTTTTCGCACGCTTGGTCGCTTTGCGTGGAGGAGCAGTTCTACCTGCTGTTTCCCCTCGTCCTGATCCTGCCTATGCGCCGGCCCTCACTGCGGAAAACCGTTGCGGCTATTGTCGGCGTGCTGCTGTTTGGAATGGTCCTTCGCGGTTATCTCTGGCTGCACAACGTGGCCCAGCAGCCGTTCGATATTGGCGCGAGTGCAAGTTCCACCCGGTACATGGACTTCATCTACTATCCGACATTCACTCGCCTGGATGGACTTCTCGCAGGCGTTGTGGCGGCCGCCATCAAGACCTTCCGCCCGTCGCTTTGGAACCTGTTGACCGCCCGAGCCAACCTCCTGTTCGGCGTAGGGGCTGCGGGGATTGTGCTGTCGGCCGTCTTCTTTCGCGACCAGACCGCGACCTTCTGGCCGACCGTCTTCGGCTTCCCGCTGCTCTCGCTCAGCATCGCGCTGGTGGTCGTCGGCGCAAGTGCCCCAAACTTCATCATCGGAAGGCGTGCAATTCCCGGTGTCGGAGCCTTGGCCGCCGGCTCCTACAGCCTCTATCTCAGCCACAAGATGATCTTTCGCGCGGTGCAGAACGCCGCGCCCAACCTGCCGCCAGCGCTCCAGCGGTGGGAACTCATCGCCGGGCTGGCGGCCGCACTGGTCGTGGGCGCCGTACTCTACTGGGCCGTGGAGAGACCGTTTCTGAATCTACGAGACCGCCTCTCCGGCGCGTCTCGCACTTCCCTCGCGGCGGAGGAAGGCTCAGCGCCGTTGGCGGTTGGAACTGCCGCCGAGTAGACGACGCTTCGGGGTGTTGTTGATGCGGCTTTTAGCCCGGACAGAAGAGGCGTCTAGAGCAGACGCAGCATTGTCTCAGATGGGTCCAGGCGGTGTGAAAACTCGCGTGGACGGCGTCCGCCGCTCAGCGAGCCATCCCGAAAAGACGCGAAATTGGCGCTGTGGCGCAGGGAAGGTGAGATTTCGGCCCAACCTGCCGCTGCCGAAGGAAGTGAACCTGAGTTTTCACACAGCCTCGGTGGAAGGCCGCCGTTGAACAGCAGCAGCATGTGCCCCTCAAATGAGGGACGTCGCGGTCACTGTTGGACTCTAGCTAAGGGTTGCCCGCAGAGGGAAAGACTACGCCTTGAGCCTCCCGCGCCTTGTCGACGAAGGCACTGAACGCGACCGTGTCGCGCCGATCAAACATGAACCAGTTGAACCTACCGACTTTTCTTCCGGTCTTCAGGTCGAAGACAAAGATGAAACGCCAGTCCACGCCCTTGCCCTCGGTGGTCCCCGCATCGCACATCGCAATGGACCAGCAAGTGAAGCCATATCTCCTAAGCCAGAAGCGGGCAGGTGTCGCATGCACTTCGGTCGTTGAGTAGTAGGACGCGAGCACCGCAGAGGCCGATAGCAGGCCCATGAACTCAAGCGCGGAGACCGGCGTTAAGGTCTTATCGAGCAGGCTTGAAATCAGCGCAGCGAAGGCCAAACTTCCGCCAAGTGCGCCAAGCGCGCCCAAAAGGACTTTGCCGGTCAGCGGTTGGCGCAGCACGAGGTGCTCGTTGTTCGCTTCGTTCATGATGACGATGCTGGCATAGGGCCATGAGTCACGCCAACCTACGTTGCTAGTAGCTCGGTGACAGGTGCACCTGTCCCCAATTTTACGCCCGTTCGACGAACTGGCAATCGGGTCGCTCGCATGGGTATGGTTCTCGTGGGTGCGGCGTCCTATGGTCCCTAGGCGGCGATGCGGGGCGCGCCTGCGATCCGGGGATGAGCATGCACGTCAGCCTGCGGCATGGCTGAGCGCCACGAAGAGCCCGAAGCCGCGACCGAGCAAGGGCTCGATCAGGCCAGTCCGGCGGCGGTCGCCATGGCGCTCGGCCGGACATCGAAGGGCGGCAAGGTCCTCGACGCCGATGCGTCTGCGTTCTTGCGCAAACAGACCCGGCTGATCGACCTTCAAACCGAACACCTGCACGAACAACGGGAATTGCAGATCTCGCGCCTGCGCCTGGGCCGATGGAAAGACCGGATTTCCCTGGCGCTGCAGCTCATGACCGCCGTCGTCGGCCTGGCGGTGGCGACCGCGGTCGGGGCCATGGCCTGGCAGGCGCACGAGGATCATGGGCTGACCATCGCGGCCTTCTCCGTGCCGCCCGACCTCGCGGGGCGGGGCCTGACCGGCCAGGTGATGGCCGCCCGCGTACTCGACCGGCTGTCGGAGCTGCAGGCTGAGACCGTGTCCGCCAGGCCGGCCTCGACCTACGCCGAGAACTGGGGCGACGACATCAAGGTGGAGATCCCCGAGACCGGGGTCTCCCTCGGCGAATTGAACCGCTACCTGCGCCAATGGCTCGGCCATGAGACCCGCATCACCGGCGATGTGGTGCGCACCGCCTCGGGCCTGTCGGTGACCGCGCGGGCGGGGTCGGCGCCCGGCAAGACCGTCCAAGGCGCCGAGGGCGACATCGACGCGCTGACCTCCCAGGCGGCGGAGGCGCTCTATGCCTCCACCCAGCCCTATCGCTATGCGGTCTATCTCGCCGGTCACGGCAAGCCCGACGAGGCGCTGGCGAGCTACACCAGGCTCGCCCGGTCCGGATCGACGGAGGATCGGCGCTGGGCCTACAGCGGCTGGTCGGCGCTCCTGATACAACGGGGCGACAACAAGGGCGCCGAAGCGGTCCTGCGCGAGGCGCTGCGGCAGGGTCTGTTCATCCATGACACCGGCGGGGACGCCAATCTTTCCTCTGCCGATGACGCCCTCGGGCACGATCAGGCCGACCTGAGCGACTTGCGTGCGGGCCTTGCGCGGGACAAATCGAGCAAGCTCCGCACGATCTTCGACGGCCCTCAGGCCCGACGCGCCCAGGAGGGCGACCTCGCGAGATTCCTCGGCGATGCGCGGTCGGCAGCCGCCAGGTTGGGGGCTAATGGTGACTTCGCCAGGGAAGGCGGGGGTTCGGGTCCGCTCCTCGCCGAAGCTGCACGGCAGCAGATCGCGGACCACGATGTTTCAGGCGGCCGGCGGGCGTTGGATACGATCACTCTTCCGCTGGGCCAGCCTCGTCGCGCCTACGACATGGCGGCGGCCAAGGCTCTCGACGACTGGGCCGGTCTCGTCGCGCTTGCCGAGCAGGAACAGGCGTCGGCCCAGGTCGCCAGCCTGATCCAGAGGGACTATCTGGAGCGCACTGTCTGGTCAAACCTCGCGGTCGGCTACGCCCGGCTGGGCCGCCAGGCCGAGGCCGAAGCGCTGGTCGCCAGAACGCCGCTCGACTGCGATCCCTGCGTGGAAGCGCGCGCCCTGGTGGCGGCGGCCGGGCGGGACTGGGCCGGCGCGGACCGCTGGTTCGCGGCCGTGGACCGCCAGGCGCCGGAAATTCCGTTCTGGGATGCGGACTGGGGGCGGATACAGCTCGCCAGGGGGGACGTCGACGGCGCCATCGCCAAGCTGAAGCTGGCGCACCGGAAAGGCCCCGGTTTCGCCGACCCGCTGGAGCAGTGGGGCGAGGCGCTGATGAAGCAGGGAGACTTCGCAGGCGCGGTCGGCAAGTTCAAGGAAGCCGACAAGAACGCCCCCCGCTGGGGCCGCAACCACATGCTCTGGGGCGAGGCGCTGATGCTGTCGGGCCGCTATCCGGAGGCGCGGCGGCAGTATGAGGCGGCGAACGGCCTCGACCTTTCCATGCCGGACCGCGCGGCGCTGAACCTGCTCCTCGCTCGAACGGCGTCGGGGCCGCTTCACGGCTAAACGCCCGGGCGTCCGATGCCCGGACTCCAACCTCGTTGCCGAGGTCCGCCTTCGGACTTGGCGGCGGCGGTCAGGAACCCGACATTGGCGATGGCGCCAGGGTCACAGGCCGGGAACGCCGCAGCCCAAGCCTCGATTGAGACGTCTGGGCGGTGCGTGAGTTCGCCGTGAATTTTGGGCTGACAAGCCCTATCTCCGCCCGATGTCGAGTCTAGGCCGCCGCCGGGGCGCCGAACCTGTTGGCTTCCGCCTGACCCTTGCCCACCAGGGCCCAGACCGCGAAGGCCACCACGACCGCGGCTGCGATCCAGCCCATGGGGGCGGTGAGGTCGCTCTTGGGGAGGAACAGGTACAGCCAAGCGTAGGCGACCACGGGCGCGCCGGGAACCAGGAGGAACCAGGCGGTCTTGCCCATGTCGTGCAGGCGCCGGGCGTGCAGCACGAAGGCAGGGAACAAGAGCGCGACCAACACCCAGTCGCGGTTCCGGCCGGCCTGCGCCAGCAGGACGTAGAAGGCCACGGTCAGCAGCAGGACGGCCAGGCCGCCGACGAAGGCGTCGCGCGAGAGGCGGCCCGTGAGATCGCCGAATACGGAAACGAACTTCCTGGCGCCCTCCTCAGTTTCGCCGAAGGTCAGGGAGCCGCGCTCTCGCAGCATGCCCTTGTAGTAGTCGATGTAGGCCAGCATCAGCAGGCCGTTGAGCCCGGCGCAGGCCGCCGCCAGGGCCGCCCCGGCCGGGTCCCGCTCGAGGATCACGC
>FTHA01000752.1_pt1 | contig 17793 bp, 14 predicted proteins | sample 1640771 | NCBI WGS metagenome assembly FTHA01 (sample SAMEA3914789, study PRJEB12502) | metagenome | biome: forest; material: soil | place: Canada | collected 2011-07-03 | depth 0.3 m | reverse complement strand
GGTGGGCGGGATCAACCTTGTCTGGTTCGGCCGCTCCGGCGCTGTCGGACTGGAATTGCGCGACGTGAAGCTGACGGACAACATGGATCGGCCGGTGCTGTCAGCCCGGCGGCTTCAGCTCGGCATCGCCCTCAGGTCGTTGGTGTTGCTCGGTCCGGCGGGCGGCAAGGCAGCGGCCGATGACTTCTATTCGGTGATCAGCGTTTCCCGCGAGGGCCGCTATGGCCTGGGATACGAAGCGGCAGGAACACCAGGCCGGACCGAGAGCCTGTGGGGAACCTTCGACGACCTCGTCGGACGCCCGCGTGCCGCGCGGCCGTTGAGCTTCCTGAACGATGTCGACCTCGTAAACGGCGTGCTGGTGTTGCGCCAGGTGGGTGGTCCGGTCTCATGGAGCGGCCAGGTCCGGACGATCCGTTTCCACAAGTTGGACGGCAAGCTGGACGGGAGCGTTGATGTGGCGGTCGGGCCAGCCTGGATGAAGGCGGCGGCCGTGGGGACCGTTGGTCTCGGACAGGCGCGCGTCTGGGGCTCGATGTCCGGAGTCAATCCGGCGAAGCTGCTGCCGCGTATCGGAGCGACCCGTCAGCTCTCCATGTTCGACGCCCCGATCCAGGGCGCCGGCTCACTGAGCTGGGCCGGTGACAAGGGCGTGCAGACGGCGGACGTCCGCATCGGGGCAGGTGAGGGCGCTCTGAGATTGGCGGACGGTCCGGAGCCCTTCCATGTGGGCCAGATCCGCGCCACCTACGATCCTGTGGGCGGACGCGTCCTGATCCAGGACCTGGGAGGGTCTTCCGCGCGGGGCGACCTCGACCTGAAGGGAGCGGCTTGGCTCGTTCCGGAAGGCCGGCGCGGTCAGCCGCCGCGTCTCGAAATCGCGCTGTTTGCGCCTCACGCCCGCCTGACGCTGGCGAAGGGAAAGGCGCCTCTGCCTGTGGAGAGCGTCCTACTCAGGGGCGGCTTCACGCCCAGGACCGGCCGGCTGCAGGTCCAGCAGGTCTCGGCTGTCGCCGCTGGAACGCCGATCACCATCCGTGGCGTTCTGCAACGGCCGCACGATGGCGGGTCCTGGGGCGTCGACGTGAAGGGCGCGATCGGCGGTATGCTGACCGCCCGGCAGGTCCTGACGCTGTGGCCCGACGGCTTGAGCGACGACGCGCGCGATTGGATGGATGGCCACCTCCGGGCGGGCCGGCTGGGTCGCGCAAAGGCGTCCATCAGGCTCGCGCCCGGCGAGGTCGCCCCCCACCGGCCCATTCCCAACGATCGGATCCATCTCACCTTTGATTTCGAGGACTCTGACGTCCTGATCGACGACAACCTGCCGACGCTGGAGAAGGCTCGCGGGGCTGGGACCCTGCAGGGCGACCGGTTTGATCTCAAGGTGCAATCGGCCGGCATGCAGTCCCTGGCGCTGGGCCAGGGCCAGGTCTCGCTGCCCCACCTGATCGGGCCCAACAAGCGCCTCGAAATCCGCGGCCGAGCGATCGGCGACGCCCGCACCATGCTCCAGATCGTCGATCGGGCGACCGGCGGGGCGACCACCGCTCACGGATTCGCCCCCGCGCGGCTATCAGGCCGTGGCGATCTGATCTTCACCGTTGGCAGGCCCTTCGACCAGGCTACTGCGCGAGACTACGACGTCACCTTCACGGGCGCCGTCCAGGACGCAGTGGTGACCGACGCCGCTCCAGGGCTGACCCTCGAAGCGAAGTCCGCGGACATCCAAGGCACGCTCGATCGGGTGTCTGCCCACGGGGACGTCCGGCTGGGCCCCTACCGCGGAAGCCTGGAGTTCGATTCGCGGTTTCCCCTTGAACGGCCCATGACACAGAGGACCCGGCTCGACGGGGTGCTCGACACCTCGACGTTCGGTCTCTCCGGGCCCTCCGGATCCACCTTGCCCTTCGCAGCACACTTCGACAGCGTGGCAGGAGTGGGCCGGGGCTTCATCCGATCCAAGGCGTTCGACGGACAGCTGAGCTGGGGCGTCTCTCCTGGAGATCGCTTCGTCGTCCAGGGTGTCGCGAACACCCTCGCTTGGCGGAGTGTCGGCGTTCCCCTCGCCAAGGGAACGCCGAACCGGCTGCCCGCTCGCCTTGTCCTGACCCGCGCAGGCAATCTCTGGTCCGGCGCCCTGGACGCCGATATCTATTCCGGTGCGGTTTCGATGGCGGACGGGCCTTCGCGCCGGTTGCACTACGCGGCGGAGCTGACGCCGGCGGAGGCCCACCGGCTCGGCCTTGGCGCGCAGGCTGCTCCCGGCAAGTCGACCGCGTTAGTGCTCGACGCCGCGGCGAACGGAGACACCGGCCAGGCGTCCTACAGCTTCGGCTCCTGGGCGGGGCGCGTGGACTGGTCGCCAGGCAAGGACGACAAGTCCCAATACCGCTGGCGTACGCTTCTGACCCCCGTTGATCTTCGCGGACTCGGTGTTCCTGCGGCGATCAGGCCGGCTGCGCCGATCCCCGTGGATCTCACGCTGGCGGCGGCGCCAGGCGGCGGCTGGAGCGGTACCGCGCAGGTCGCCGGCGGCGCGTTTCGCTTCGCCTCCAGGAGCCTTCCCGGCGGGCAGAGCGCCGTCAGCGTGACCGGGGCCGTCGACGGCGGCGCTCTTGCCGCGCTCGGCGTGGGCCCGGACGGGATGATCAACGGCCTGACCACCCTGACGGCGGGTCTGGTCGTGAATGCCGAGGGGGTGCGATCGGGGCGGCTCGACATGGATCTCCAGCCCGCCGTCCTCAACGCGCCGTACGTGCAGTGGCGCAAGCCTGCCGGGCGGCCACTCAAGCTCAGCCTCGACTTCGCCAAACGTCCGGATGGGGGCTGGGACGCAACCGCCATCAAGGGCCAGGGGCCGGGCTTCAGCCTGAATGGTTCGGGGGGCTGGAACACCGGGGGCGAGGGCGTGCTGCATGTGGCCAATCTCGGACTCGACGGCGCTTTCGATGGGGCGATGGACCTGACCGATGGACCTTCCGGCCAGCAGCTGCAGGCAAAAGTCCGCTATTTCGACGCCCGCCGGCTGATCGAGATGGGCGGGGCGACCACCCGTGCGGGTGGCCCCGCCGGCGCCAAGGGATCAGTCAGGCCCTTCCGTGTGGACGCCCAGCTGACGCAGGTGCGGGTGAGCCAGGAAGCCATTGTCCGCAACGTGCGTATCGGGGCCGACCTCGGACCAGCCGACCACCGCCGGCTTGCCGTGGCCATGGTCCGGGATGACGGCGGCCGACTGCTCGATCTGAGGATATCACCCGATCCCGCGGGCGACGTGGTGACCGGCCAGGCGGAGGACGTCGGCGCCGCCATCCAGGCCCTGTTCGGCCTTAACTCGTTCAAGGGCGGCCGGGCAAGCGTCAACGGCCGGCTGACCCCAGGCGGGGCCGACGTCAGGGTGACGATGACCAACGTCCGCCTGGTGAAGGCGCCGGCGGTGGCGCGGATCCTGACGATCGGCTCCTTCCGCGGAACGGCCGACACGCTGAACGGCGCGGGCATCGAGTTCACCCACGTCGAGGCGCCCGTGGCCATCCACGGCTCCCGGCTCACCATCGGCCGGGCCCGCGCCACAGGTCCCGCCATGGGGATCACGGCCCAGGGCGTCATCGACGTCGACAGCCACACCGTCGACCTTTCGGGGGGCGTGGCGCCGTCGTACGTGCTGAACTCGGCGGCGGGGGTGGTCCCGGTGGTAGGCGCGCTGCTGGTCTCGCACAAAGGCGAGGGCCTGTTCGGCCTGACCTACACCGCCAAGGGCGCGTTCTCCTCGCCCAAGATCAGCGTCAACCCCTTCTCCCTGGCCACCCCGGGCATCCTGCGCCGCCTGTTCGAGGGTCGCGCGTCTGCGGCTGTGACCGGCGGTTAGACCGGCTTCACCAGAACGATTTTCTTGCGCCCCGCCGCGAGCTTGATCGCACCGTCCTTCAGATCAGCCATGGAGATCACCCTCGCCGCATCGGCGACGGCGTCGTCATTCAGGCGCAGGCCGCCGCCCTGGGCCAGGCGTCGCGCGTCCGAGCGGGAGGACGCCAGCCCGACGTCCGCGGTCAGGTTCGCCAGCGGTATCCCGGCTTCCAGCAGACTACGGGCGACCTCGTAGGTCGGCAGGTCCTCCGAAAGCCGGCCCTGTTCGAAGGCGGCTTCCGCCGCGGCGCGCGACGACGCAGCAGCCTCGGCGCCGTGCAGCATGGTGGTGGCCTCGTCGGCCAGAACCTTCTTGGCGTCGTTGATCTCCGCCCCCTGCAGCGCCGCCAGCCGGCCGATCTCGTCCAGCGGCAGGTCGGTGAACAGCTTCAGGAACCGTCCGACGTCGGCGTCCTCGGTGTTGCGCCAGAACTGCCAGTACCCAAAGGCGCCCAGCCGGTCGGCGTTCAACCAGACCGCGCCCTCGACGGTCTTGCCCATCTTCACGCCCGAGGCCGTGGTCACCAGCGGGGCGGTGACGCCGAAGGCTTCGCGGCCTTCGACCCTGCGGATCAGCTCGATGCCGTTGACGATGTTGCCCCACTGCTCGGAGCCGCCGAACTGCAAGGTGCAGCCGTGGCGACGGTTCAGCTCGAGGAAGTCCGCGGCCTGCATCAGCATGTAGTTGAACTCGAGGAAGGTCAGCGGCTGCTCGTTGGCCAGCCGATTCTTGACGAACTCGAAGGTCATCATCCGGTTGATGGTGAAGTGCACCCCGTAGTCGCGCAGGAACTCGATGTAGCCGAGCTTCTCCAGCCACTCGGCGTTGTTGGGCATGATCGCGTCGGTCGGTCCCTCACCAAAGGTCAGGAAGTTGGTGAAGGCCCGCTTGATGCCGGCGATGTTGGCGGCGATCACCTCGTCGGTGAGCAGGGGGCGTGATTTGTCCTTGTCGGAGGGATCGCCGACCTTGGTGGTGCCCCCACCCATCAGCACGATGGGCCGGTGGCCGGTCTGCCGCAGCCGGCGCAGAGTCATGATCTGCACAAGACTGCCGACGTGCAGGCTCGATGCGGTGGCGTCAAAGCCGATGTAGGCCGAGATCGGACCGGCCAGGGCGGCCTGGTCCAGCCCTTCCAGGTCGGTCGCCTGGTAGATGTGGCCGCGCTCCTGCAGCACCCGGACGAGGTCTGATCGTGGTTTGAATGGCGGCATGGAGGGCTCCTCTTCAGGCTTGCTGGATCGGAGACCGTCGTCCTGGAGACACGCCGCCGACCTGTTTGGCGGCGCGTGGTCGACGTGATCGATCAGCCCGCCCGGTTGCGCGGGCGGTAATAGGTTTCGCGGCGAGTGGCGCGTTCGATCATGGGCGCTAGCTACCCGCCCGTTCCCATGGCAGTCAAGCAAGCCATGCTCGTGCTGGGTTTCATGACCGGGACTTCGCTGGACGCGGTCGACATGGCCGTGCTCGAAACGGACGGCGAGGCCATCCAGGCCTTTGGACCCGCCGGCGAGCGGAAGCTGTCGGACCCGACTCGCGACATCATCCTGAACGCGACGCGGGCGGCCCGGCGCTGGATGCGCGGCTTACCTCCACCCGCCATCTTCGCCGAGGCGGCCCAGGCCGTTGCGGAAGAGCATCTTGCGGCCGGTGAGGACTTCCTGGCCGAACACGGCCTGGAGTGGGCCGACTTCGATCTCGTGGGCATGCACGGACAGACCGTGTTGCATGAGCGGCCCAAAGGCGCCGTGCGCGGCCGCACGGTCCAGCTCGGCGATGGCCAGTGGCTGGCGTCACGCACCGGCGCGCCCGTGGCCTTCGACTTTCGCTCGGCCGATGTCGCCGCGGGAGGCGAGGGCGCTCCCCTGGCCCCCATCTATCACCAGGCGCGTGCGCGCTTCTCCGGGATCGAGCCGCCGGCGGCGGTCCTGAACATCGGAGGCGTCGCCAACATCACCCTGATGTCGGGCGCCGACGAGCTGGCGGCTTTCGACACCGGTCCCGGCAACGGCATGATCGACCTGCTGGTCCAGTCGCGCGAAGCGGGCCGTTTTGACAGCGGAGGACGCCTCGCGGCGGCCGGCCGGGCCGACGAGGAGATTCTCGCCGAGCTGCTGTCCCACGGCTACTTCGCGGCGCCGCCGCCCAAGTCTCTCGACCGCTACGACTTTCCGCTAGAAGCGCTGGACGGGCTCGCGCTGGAAGACGCCGCCGCAACCCTTGTCGCCTTCACGGCTGTCACAGCCGCCCGGGGGTTGGATCACGCCCGCGAGCCTCCGGCCAGCCTGATCGTCACCGGCGGCGGACGGCACAATCCTGAGATGATGCGGGCGCTGCGGCAGCGCACCGCGATCAAGGTGCTGGCTGCAGAGGATGCGGGGTGGCGCGGCGACTCGATCGAGGCCGAGGCCTTCGCGTTCCTCGCCGCCCGCACGTCTTGCGGCCTGCCGATCTCATTCCCGGCCACGACCGGTGCGCCCCAGCCCATGACGGGCGGACGGATCGTCCAGCCTTGACGGCGCTACCCCCCACTCCCACCGCCGGGGACGACCAAGCTGAAGAGGAAGGGTCTTAGCATGCGTTTGTCCGAAGGCATCGCCGGAGCGGCGGTTTGCGTCGCCATTCTGGCGGCTTCGCCGGCAGCTCGGGCCAAGACGGTCGTCCCGGTCGGCCTGGACGCCAGGATCGAGGCCGTCTTCCAGAAGGCCGTGGCCTGGCGGCGTGACATCCACGAGCATCCCGAGCTCGGCAATCGTGAGTTCCGCACCGCCAAGCTGGTCGCCGACGCGCTGACGGCCATGGGACTGGAGGTGCGCACCGGGATCGCCCACACCGGCGTGGTGGCGGTGCTGAAGGGCGGCAAGCCGGGCGGCGTCGTGGCGCTGCGCTCCGAGCTCGACGCGCTTCCGGTCGAAGAGAAGACCGGACTGCCGTTCGCCTCCAAAGCCACCGGCGAGTACAATGGCCGTACCGTCCCCGTCGCCCACGTCTGCGGCCACGACAGCCACATCGCCATGCTGCTGGCGGCGGCGCAGCTGCTGGCCGCCATGAAGGACCAGATCCCCGGGACCATCGTCTTCCTGTTCCAGCCGGCGGAAGAGGGCTCTCCCCAGGGCGAGGACGGTGGAGCAGGTCTGATGATCAAGGAGGGCGCGCTTTCGGATCCCGTCCCGGGCGCTGTGTTCGGGCTGCACGTGTTTCCCGGCCCCGTCGGACATATCGGCACGCGCAAGGGCGCCTTCATGGCGGGTTCGGACACCATGCACATCACCCTGCACGGTCGGGGCACCCACGGGGCTCAGCCTTGGAAGGGCGTGGATGTGGTCAGCCTTTCGGCGGCGGTGGTGCAGGCGCTCAACACCATCGCAGCCCGGCAGATCGACGTGACGGAATCTCCGACCGTCATCACGATCGGCTCTCTGCAGGCGGGCGTGCGGAACAACATCATCCCCGACGACGCCGTGCTCGCGGGCACCGTCCGCACCTTCAGCGCAGCCCGTCGCAAGGACGTCCTGGAGCGCATAACCCGTACTGTGAACGACCTCGCCGACAGCTATGGCGCGACCGCCGAGGTGTCGTTCGACGGAAGCAATGGGCCGCTGGTGAACGACGGCGCCTTGCTGGATGAACTCGCGCCGGCATTGAAGGCGGCTGCCGGCGCGGCCGGCGCCGACCTTGACGCCAGCTGGATCACCCCGGCCGAAGACTTTTCCTACTATCGGACTGTCGCGCCGATCGTCTTCGTCCAGATCGGCTCGACCCCGAACTTCACCAGCTACGAGAGCGCGCCAGCCAACCATTCTCCGCTCTTCACTGTCGACGAGTCAGTGATGCGGACGGGAATCAAGACCCATGTGCTGGTGGCCCTGACCTGGCTGGCGGACCATCAGAAACGGTAACCCGCTAACCTCCGTTAACTTCGTTCCGGGATACTGAGCGAGTCGCCCGTCCGCCGGAGCCCTCCTGCTTTGCTAACCCGCGTCCGCCCCTATGCGCCCATCGCCGTGTTGGCGTTCCTGATCTTCTACTTCGGCTTCCAGGCCTTGACCGGCGACAGGGGTCTTTTGGCATGGGCCAATCGCACGCAGATTCTGGCTGCGAGGACCGCCGAGCTCCATCGCCTGCGCGCCGAGCGAACCGATCTCGAGGCCCGCGCCCGATTATTGCGCGACGGGACCTTGTCGAAGGACCTGCTGGAGGAACGTGCGCGTTCTCTGCTAGGCTTGTCCGATCCCCGGGATTATGTGATCCGCACCAAATCGGTGCGCCAAGGCTGAAGCCTGGGCGGCGCCGCAGTCAGAGACCAGGCCGCGGGGTATCGCGTGGCCGAGGAGACGCTTGATGGCGCAAACGCGCACCAAGGACGCCAAACCCGACCGGAAATCCAACGGGGCGGCGGACTCGATCGATAAGGACCAGCTGCTCGAGTTCTATCGCAAGATGCTGTTGGTTCGCCGCTTCGAGGAGCGCGCCGGTCAGCTCTACGGCATGGGACTGATTGGCGGCTTCTGCCACCTCTACATCGGCCAGGAGGCTGTCGCCGTCGGCGTCCAATCGGTCAAGGAAGTCGGCGACCAGGTGATCACGGCCTACCGCGACCACGGGCACATGCTGGTCTGCGGCATGGACCCCAAGGAAGTGATGGCTGAGCTGACCGGGCGGGCCACCGGGGCCTCCAGGGGCAAGGGCGGCTCCATGCACATGTTCTCGGTGGAGAAGGACTTCTTCGGGGGGCACGGCATCGTCGGGGCCCAGGTCTCGCTCGGCACCGGCCTGGCCCTGGCCAACAAGTATCGCGACAACGGCAAGGTGACCTTCACCTACTTCGGTGACGGCGCGGCCAACCAGGGGCAGGTCTACGAGAGCTTCAACATGGCCGAACTGTGGAAGCTGCCGGTCGTCTACATCATCGAGAACAACCAGTACGCCATGGGCACCAGCATCGAGCGATCGTCCTCGGAAGTGCGCCTGCACAAGCGCGGGGTGTCGTTCAACATTCCCGGCGAAGAGGTCGACGGCATGGACGTCCTGGCGGTGCGCGAGGCGGCCGAGAAAGCCGCCGATCACGCGCGCTCCGGCAAGGGTCCGATCATCCTCGAGATGAAGACGTACCGCTATCGCGGCCACTCGATGTCCGATCCCATGAAGTACCGGACCCGCGAGGAAATGGAGGAGGTGCGCAAGACGCGCGACCCGATCGAGCACGTCGCTCAGCTACTCGAGACCCATGGCTGGGCCGATGAAGCCGCTCTCAAGGCCATTGACGCGGAGGTGAAGAAGACGGTGATGGAGGCCGCCGAGTTCGCCAGAGCCAGTCCCGAGCCAGACCCGCGCGAACTCTACACCGACGTGTACCTGGAGGCGGCCGCTACATGAGCGTCGAGGTCCTGATGCCGGCCCTTTCCCCGACCATGGAAGAGGGCACGCTGACGAAGTGGCTCGTGAAGGAAGGGGACACGGTCTCCGCCGGCGATGTCATCGCTGAGATCGAAACCGACAAGGCGACCATGGAGGTCGAGGCGGTCGACGAGGGGGTCGTCGAGACTTTGCTCGTGCCTGCCGGAACCGAGGGCGTGAAGGTCAATACCCCGATCGCCCGGCTCAACGGCGACTCGACGGCAAGCGCGCCTGCGGCTCAGCCAGCGGCAGCGAGCGGTGATCCGGAAAAGGCCCCGGCCGAGTCGCGCAAGCCGGAACCTGAGGGAGATCGGCCGACCGCGATCGCTCCCGCTGCTCCGCTGGTCGATCCCGAGATTCCAGCGGGGACCAAGCTGATCAAGATCACCATCCGCGACGCGTTGCGCGACGCCATGGCCGAGGAGATGCGGCGCGACGACCGGGTCTTTCTGATGGGCGAGGAAGTCGCCCAGTACCAGGGCGCCTACAAGGTCTCGCGCGACCTGCTGCAGGAGTTCGGCGAGCGCCGGGTGATCGACACCCCGATCACCGAACACGGCTTCACGGGTCTCGGCGTCGGGGCCGCCATGGCTGGCCTGAAACCGATTGTGGAATTCATGACCTTCAACTTCGCCATGCAGGCGATCGACCAGATCATCAATTCGGCCGCCAAGACGCTCTACATGTCGGGCGGTCAGATCAAGTGCTCGATCGTCTTCCGCGGTCCCAACGGCGCGGCGGCCCGCGTCGCGGCGCAGCACAGCCAGGACTATTCCTCCTGGTATGCGCACGTTCCTGGTCTGAAAGTCGTTGCGCCCTACGACGCGGCTGACGCCAAGGGCCTGCTGAAGTCGGCGATCCGCGATCCCAATCCCGTGGTCTTCCTCGAGCACGAGGTGATGTACGGCCACGAGTTCGACATTCCGGACGTCGAGGATTGGCTCGTGCCGATCGGCAAGGCCAAGGTCCGCCGCGAGGGCTCGAGCGTCACCATCACGGCCCACTCGCGCATGGTCGGGCTGGCCCTGCAGGCCGCCGAAGAACTGGCCAAGGATGGCATCGAGGCCGAGGTCGTCGACCTGCGCACCCTGCGCCCGTTGGACACCCAGACCATCCTCCAGAGCGTGATGAAGACCAATCGCCTGGTGTCGGTGGAAGAAGGGTGGGGGCCGATGGGCGTCGGTGCAGAGGTCTGCGCCCTGGTCGTCGAAGGCGCCTTCGACTACCTCGACGCACCGCCGGCGCGGGTCCATCAGGTGGATACGCCCATGCCCTATGCGGCCAATCTGGAAGCCCTGTCGCTGCCCTCGGTCGAGAAGATCGTCAAGGCGGTCAAGCAGGTCTGCTACGCCTGAGGCATGGCTGCTGGCGAGTTCACGTGGCGGTCCGGCGGCTGCCATTGCGGCGCGGTCCGGTTCGAAGCTGCGTTGCCCGAGACGATCGAGGCGCAGGCTTGCAACTGCTCGATCTGCGCGCGCACGGGGTTCGTCCACGTGATCGTGCCGGAGGGCCGCTTCCGCCTGGTTCGGGGCGGGGAAGCGCTGACCGCCTACACGTTCAACACCGGCGTCGCCCAGCACTTGTTCTGCAGTGTCTGCGGGATCAAGAGCTTCTACCGGCCGCGTTCCAATCCGGACGGCTGGTCGGTGAACGCCCGTTGCCTGGACGAGGCTGAAAGCCTCGACATCCGCATCGAAGCGTTCGATGGAAGAAACTGGGAGGCCAACGCCGCCTCCCTCGCCCACCTCAGTCGAGACGAGCCCGAGATCCGATCATGACCGACATCCTCATGCCCGCTCTGTCTCCCACGATGGAGGAGGGGACCCTCACCAAGTGGCACGTCAAACCCGGCGACGTAGTGTCTTCGGGCGACGTCATTGCCGAGATCGAGACCGACAAAGCGACCATGGAGGTCGAGGCGGTGGACGAGGGCGAGGTGGAAGCGCTGCTGGTCCCCGAGGGCGCCGAGGGGGTCAAGGTCAACACGCCGATCGCGCGCCTGAAGGGCGAGGCGGGCGCATCCGCGCCGCCGCCCCCCGCTGCGTCGCCCGCTGCTCCGGTCAAGGCCGAGCTTGCCGCCGCTCCTGCAGCCGCCAAGCCGGCGAGCGCCGTGGAGGCTGCGCCGATGAAGGCAGCCGCGCTCTCGACTGGACGCGGCCCGCGGATCTTCGCGTCGCCTCTGGCGCGGCGGATCGCCGAGCAATCCGGGGTGGACCTTGCCGCCATCCAGGGATCGGGCCCGCACGGACGCATCATCAAGCGGGACGTCGAGGGCAAGTCGGCCGCACCGGCGACCCGCGCCGAGCCGGCGGCCAAGCCGGCCGCCTCACCAGCGCCAGCCGCTCCGGCGGCGGAGCCGCGCCACGTCCTGAGCCTGGAGCAGATGGGCATCAAGCCTGGCAGCTATGACCTCGTTCCATTGGACGGCATGCGCAAGGTGATCGCCAAGCGCCTGACGGAGAGCTTCCGGGACATCCCGCACTTCCCGCTCACCGTCGACCTGGAGATCGATCGCCTGCTGGAGACCCGGGCGCGGATCAACGGGCTGCTCGAAAAGGATGGGGTCAAGATCTCGGTCAACGATCTGGTGATCAAGGCCGCGGCCGTCGCCTTGAAGCGGGTGCCGGAAGCCAACGCGTCTTTCACGCCGGAAGGCATCGCGCTGCACCACCACGCCGACATCGCGATGGCGGTCGCGATCGACGGAGGCCTGATCACGCCGATCATCTTCCAGGCCGAGACCAAGGGCCTGGCGCAGATCGCCAAGGAGTCAAAGGACCTGGCCACACGCGCCCGCGAGCGCAAGCTGAAGCCCGAGGAATTCCAGGGCGGGACCTTCTCGGTCTCCAACCTCGGCATGTTCGGCATCCGCAGCTTCTCATCGATCATCAACGAGCCCCAGGGCGCGATCCTGTCGGTGGGCGCGGGGGAGAAGCGGCCCGTGGTGCACGGCGACGCCCTCGCCGTCGCCACTGTCATGACCGTGACCCTGACCTGCGATCACCGCGTAGTCGACGGCGCGATCGGAGCCCGCTGGATGCAGGCCTTCAAGGCGCTGATCGAGGACCCGGTGACCATGCTGGCCTAGCGGCGCAACTGCCGGATGGACCTCTACGATCTTCAGGCCGCGACACTGGACGGCCGCGACACGAGCCTCGCCAACTATCGTGGCAAGGTGCTGCTGATCGTCAACACCGCCAGCAAGTGTGGCTTCACGCCCCAGTATGATGGCCTCGAGGCGCTCTATCGGACCTATCGCGGTCGAGGCCTGGAGGTATTGGGCTTTCCCTGCAACCAGTTCGGCCGTCAGGAGCCAGGGAACGCGGCTGAGATCCGCGACTTCTGCTCCGCCAATTTCGACGTCAGTTTTCCGATGTTCGCCAAGGTCGACGTCAACGGCCCTGCGGCGCACCCGCTCTATGCCTATCTGAGGCGGGCCAGGCGAGGCCTGTTCGGTTCGGAAGGGATCAAGTGGAACTTCACCAAGTTCCTGGTGGATCGCCAGGGCCGGGTGATGGGACGATATCCGCCGGCGACCAAGCCGGAAGCGCTGGCTTCGGCCATCGAGAAACTGCTCTGAACCAAGGAGTGACAGCGTGAGCGATTTCAACCTGATCGTGGTGGGCTCTGGCCCCGGCGGCTACGTCGCAGCCATCCGGGCGGCCCAGCTCGGCATGAAGACCGCGATCGTGGAACGCGAAGCCCTGGGCGGCATCTGCCTGAACTGGGGCTGCATCCCGGCCAAGGCCCTGCTCAAGTCGGGCGAGGTCTATGAGCAGCTCGGTCATCTGAAGGACTATGGCCTGGCCGTCGAGAAGCCCTCCTTCGATTTCTCCAAGGTGGTCGAACGATCCCGCAAGGTGGCGGCCCAGCTGAACTCGGGCGTCGCCTTCCTGATGAAGAAGCACAAGATCGAGGTGATCGAGGGGACGGCGCGCCTGGAAAAGGGAGCGCCTGCGCCGAAAGTCGTGATCGCGCTGAAAGCCGGCGGAGAACGGTCAGTCCGGGCTGACCACGTGATTCTCGCCACGGGTGCGCGGGCGCGGACCATTCCGGCGATTGGGCTGGAGCCCGACGGCGAGCGCGTCTGGACCTACCGGGAGGCGTTGGTCCCCAAGGCCGCCCCCAAGTCCCTCCTGATCATCGGCTCGGGCGCCATCGGCGTCGAATTCGCCAGCTTCTACCGGGCCCTCGGCTCCGAGGTCACGGTCATCGAGATGCTCGATCGCATTGTCCCGGTGGAGGACGCAGAGGTTTCGACGGCCGCCCAGAAGGCGTTCGAGCGGCGGGGGATGAAGTTCAGGGTCGCGGCCAAGGTGAACCGCCTGAACAAGACCAAGGATGGCGTCTCGATCGAGCTGGAGGCCGGCGGCAAGCCGGAAACCTTGAGCGCAGAGGCGGCCATCGTCGCGGTGGGCATCGTCGGCAATGTCGAGGCGCTGGGCCTGGAAGCCCTGGGCGTGAAGATCGACCGTACGCACGTGGTCATCGACGAGCACTGCGCCACGGGCGTTGCGGGTCTCTACGCCATCGGCGACGTGGCCGGCCCGCCATGGCTTGCGCACAAGGCGTCCCACGAGGGCGTGCACTGCGTCGAGCACATCGCTGGCCTCAAGCCGTCGAACCTGACGTCGCCGATCCCGGGATGCACCTACACCGAACCGCAGATCGCATCGGTCGGCCTCACCGAAGCGCAGGCCAAGGAGGGGGGCCGCGAGGTCAAGGTCGGTCGCTTCCCCTTCCGCGTGAACGGCAAGGCGATTGCCTCAGGCGCCACAGAGGGTTTCGTCAAGACGGTGTTCGACGGCAAAACCGGAGCGCTCCTCGGCGCCCACATGATCGGGCACGAGGTCACCGAGATGATCCAGGGCTACGCGCTCGCGATCACCCTGGAGGCGACGGAAGAGGACCTCATGGCCACGGTGTACCCGCACCCGACGATGTCGGAGGCCATGCACGAGGCGGTGCTCGACGCCTATGGGCGGGTCCTGCATCTCTAGGCTGGTCACAGCGAAACGGCCGCCGTGTCGCCACAGCGGCCGTCCCGAGACTGCCTTGATGTGTTCTAGAACGTGGCCTTCAAGGTCGCGACAAAGCGGTCGCTGGCGTTGAAGGGGCCGCTCTGGTTGGTGCCATAGAAGGCCTTGGCGCCAGAGCTCACGCCCGTGTAGCGGCCATCGACGCTGACGTGGTCAGTGATGGCGTAGGTCAAACCCAGGTTCCAGGTCGTGTAGTGATCCAGCGCCAGCTTGGTGTTGTCCAGATCCTGGTATCCGAAGGCGCCGCTGGCGCTCAGCTTCGGCGTGAAGGCGTAGGCGAGGTCGCCTTCGTAGTAGTTGGCGGCGCCGGTCGACTGCGGGAACTGCCACGAGTGGAAGTACTGGAAGCCCATGGTCACGGGGCCGACGGCCTTGGAGACGGCGGCCTTCAGCTCGAAATAGTTGTCCGTTCCGGGCAGGGCGGAGGGCGTGTTCCAATAGGCGTAGTAGATGCCACCCAGCGTCCAGGTGAAGCCGGCGAACTGCGGACTGATCCCGCCGTAGATGTCGGTTTCGATGTCGGACAGGTCGCCGTTGGCCGAATTGCCCTGGAAGTTCACGTTGGAGGCCCACACGCCGGCGTACACCGGGCCGTAGGTCAGGTCGGCGCCGCCAAAGCCCTCGACGCCGCCAGCGGTCTGGCTGACGCCACGGAACAGGTAGTTGGAAGAAACGCCGGCGTTGAACACCACCGTAGGCTTGGGCGGATCGGCCAGGGCCGCGCCTCCCATGGCCACCGACGCGGCCGTAGCAAGAAGTGACAGTCTCAGTAGCTTCATCTGTTATCCCCTTTTCGGGCGCCGTTGTTCATGCAACCTCGCGCCGCGCGTACTCCAGCGACGTGGAGCTGAGCCGAGTGTCCGAAGGCGGGTACCCGGATCAATCAGCCGCCCCGCCTGCGCCGTCCTTTCGAGCAGTGTGATGCCCGATTGTGCGGCACACACAAATACTGCCCAATTGATAGGCGCCAACCTACGGCGAAGCCCCATAAGCGTTCGATCGGAAGCGGCGCTATCGGCGATAAGGATTCTGCATGTCGCCGCGCTGTGGGCCGCGCTCGTTGCGCCATCGAGGCGCGGCGGCTAACGCTGAGACCATGTCAGATCAGCCTACCCAATTGGGTCGTCAGGTCCGTGGATTCGCCAGTCCCGAAGAGGCGGTGCTGGAGCGGGTGGCCAATCCGCACCGGGGCACGGCCTACATGGTCCGCTTCACCGCGCCGGAGTTCACCACCTTGTGCCCGATCACCGGGCAGCCCGATTTCGCTCACTTGGTGATCGACTATGCGCCGGCGTCCTGGCTGATCGAATCAAAGTCGTTGAAGCTGTTCCTCGGATCCTTCCGCAACCACGGCGCCTTCCACGAGGACTGCACCGTGGCCATCGCCAAGCGGATCATCGCCGCGGCGGAACCGGACTGGCTCCGGTTGGCCGGCTACTGGTATCCGCGTGGCGGCATTCCGATCGACGTCTTCTTCCAGACCGGTCCCGCGCCGGAGGGGCTTTGGATTCCTGACACCGGCGTTCAGCCGTACCGGGGCCGCGGCTAGCCTAGAAACGCGCCGGCAGGTCGAAGGGAACGCCCTCGGCATAGGAGTCCCCGCCGCCGATCGCCTCCACCGCGTCGACCATGCGGCCGCCCCTGCCCAGCAGGTCATCGGCGAGCCAGACGATCCGGCGATTTGGGTGGGCATGACCCGCCGAGCGACGCATGCGCCAGGCGATCTCCAACTCCGGCGTCTCTGGATTGCGTTCGCAGGCCAGCACGAAGGCGGTGGCGGTCGACCGGCTGACTCCGGCCCAGCAGTGGACCAGCATCGGGTTGGTCTCATTCCAGTCGCGTCCGAACGCCAGGATCTGCAGGACGTGCTCCTCCTCAGGAATGACCAGTCCTTCGATCGGATCACAGATGTCGCTGACGCCGAGCCTTAGATGCCGCTCCGTGCTCAGGTCCACGGGCGTGCGGATCGTCTGGATGTGGTCGGGATCGAGCAGGCTGATCAGGTGGGACGGCCGGCGCGCCCGCATCACCGCGTCGACATAGATCAGCGGGCTGACGATGATGGTCACGGGACTGGGCTCCTCATGGAGGTGGTTGCTCGCTCCGCCCGGCCAACCGCCCTGACAAGGCGCTCGAAGCCTTCCAGGTATCGCATCTGGGCCTCCGACGCCGGCCAGGCCGCCAGGGACGGACGGATCAGCTTCGGCAGGCGTCCGAACAGGGTCCTGGCCTCAATCTCGGAGAATCCGGCGAGATCCACCGCCTCGTAATGAGCCGAGACACGGTCGGCGGTCTTGATCAGCCGCTTGATTTCGACCGGAAGCTTTGGCGGCAGGCCGAAGCGGATATGGATCGCCCGCTCCAGCCGGTCCTCGAACATGCGGTAGTCGAGTCCGAGCGCCGCCTTGAACGGCGAGATCATGTCGCCGATCACATACTCTGGAGCGTCATGCAGCAACGCCGCCAGCCGCCAGCGCGGCTCGATCTGCGGCTTAAGGCGACGGACCACATCCTCGACCACCAGGCTGTGCTGCGCCACGGAGAAGGCGTGCGGCCCAAGCGTCTGACCGTTCCAGCGGGCCACGCGGGCGAGGCCGTGGGCGATATCGTTGATCTCCACGTCGAGCGGGGAGGGATCCAGCAAGTCTAGACGCCGGCCGGAGAGCATCCTTTGCCAGGCCCTGGCCGTTGGATTTTGATGCAGCGCATTGGACACAGGATCGTTCCTTGCCAGGAAGTCTCGTCGTAACGTTGATAGAACAGACATAGCAGGCGGATCGACGATGGCGCAGGCGACGAAAACCAGTTGGGCCAGGATCATGGCTCCTCTTTCCGGCGGAAAGGGGGACGCTGGGGTGCTGGCGGCCGCTGCGGAGCTGGCCCGTCCCTTCGGCGCCGAAGTCGCGGGTGTCTATGCTCCCGCGGACGTGGCGGATCTGATGCCATGGATGGGCGAAGGGTTCATGGGCGGGGTGCAGATCACCGCCGTGGAAAGCCTCAAGGAAGCGGCGAGCCAGGGGGAGAAGAACGCCCGTGGGGCGCTGGACGCCTGCGTCTGCGGTCGAAAACGCGAGTTCGTCACACTCGAATCGCCCGTCTGGGCCTCCCTGGCGACGGAATCACGCCTGTCCGACGTGGTGGTGTTCGACAACGAAGCCGCGCGCGGCCGCGGCCCTCTGGCTGAAGCCTTCCAGCAGCTGGTGGCCAACGAACAGCGGCCCACCGTCGTCGCCCGGGACGGCCTGAGGTCGGATGGTGTTGTGGCGGTGGCTTGGGATGGAGGCAAGGAAGCCACCCGAGCGGCGCGGACGGCCATACCCTTGCTGGAGAAGGCTTCTCGCGTCGTCATCCTGGGCGCCCCTGGCGCCTCCTCGCGCGAGTTCGACGCCCATCGGCTTCAGGAGTTCCTCGGCGCACGCGGCGTCGAGGCGGAGGTCGAGGTGATCAAGG
>FTHA01001847.1_pt1 | contig 17831 bp, 12 predicted proteins | sample 1640771 | NCBI WGS metagenome assembly FTHA01 (sample SAMEA3914789, study PRJEB12502) | metagenome | biome: forest; material: soil | place: Canada | collected 2011-07-03 | depth 0.3 m | reverse complement strand
GTCGAGCAACGGCCCCGAGACCCGCGCCTCGTAGCTCTGCTGGCAGCGCGGGGCGCGGCCGCAGTGGCCCCTGCCCCCGCCGCCATAGCCGCACTTGCAGGGGTTCTGGGCGGCGATCAGCTGTACGCGGGCGGGATAGCGGACGTGGGCGTTGGCCCGCGCCACCACCACTTCGCCGGTCTCCAGCGGCTGGCGAAGGCTGTCCAGCGCCTGGCCGGAGAACTCCGGGAGTTCATCGAGGAAGAGGACCCCGTTGTGCGCCAGGGAGACTTCCCCCGGCTTCACGCGAAGCCCGCCGCCGGTCAGGGCGGCCATGCTGGCGGAATGGTGCGGGCTGCGGAACGGTCGCGATCGGGTCAGGGCGCCCTTGGCGATCAGGCCAGCCATGGAGTGGATCATGGACGTCTCGAGCAGCTCTTCCGGCGACAAGGGCGGGAGCAGACCGGGCAGCCGGCGCGCCAGCATCGACTTGCCCGATCCCGGCGGCCCCACGAAGAGCAGGTTGTGGCCGCCGGCCGCGGCGATCTCCAGGGCCCGCTTGGCGCCCTCCTGGCCCTTGACGTCGGCGAGGTCGGGCGCGGCCTCGTCGTCCAGCATGGGTCCCGGCATCGGCGGGCTCATCACCTGCAGGCCGCGGAAATGATTGACGACGGCGATCAGCGAGCGCGGCGCCAACACCTTGGCGTCGCCCGCCCAGGCCGCCTCCGGGCCGTTCGCCTCAGGACAGATCAGCCCCAGCCCCATGGCGCTGGCGGCCACCGCCGCAGGCAGGACGCCAGCCACCGGCGCGATACGCCCGTCCAGCGACAGCTCGCCGAGCGCCGCCCAGTCATCCAGGACGTCCGGCGGCAGGACGCCCATGGCGCCCATCACCCCGAGTGCGATCGGCAGATCGTAGTGGCTGCCCAGCTTCGGCAGGTCGGCGGGCGCGAGGTTGACGATGATGCGGCGGGCGGGAAGGGCCAGGCCCAGGCCCGCGAAGGCGGCGCGGACCCGTTCGCGGCTCTCGCCCACAGCCTTGTCGCCCAGACCGACGATGATGATGCCGACCTCGCCGCCGGCGAACTGCACCTCCACGTCGACGCGGCGGGCCTCAACTCCCTCGAATGCGACCGTGGCGACCCGCGCGACCATTCCGTCCCTCCCGACGCGGGAAGCAGATCAGAAACACGCCTGGCGTGCAAGAACAAAGGCGGAACTTGTAGCGACGTTCGGCCTCAGCCGAACAACGCCCACCCCCCAGCCGCCGCGCCGCCCAGGCCCAGGAGCACCGAGACGATCCACGGCCAGCGCTTGCGGGTGATGATGGCGATGGTGGCGATGGCGATGGCCATCTCCAGCAGGGTCGCGGCGCCGGTCAGTTTGTGATGGCGCTGCTCGTGCCGTTCACTGGACTCCAGATAGGCGTCACGCGTCGCCTCGTCCTTCTTGGCGTCGGCCTGGATGCCGGCCTCTTCGTCGCCTTCCTTGGCGGCGGCTTGGCGGTACTTGTCCGCATTGGCGCCGTTCTGATCGGCGGCCATGGTGTCGATGCGCTTCTTGATGCTCTTGGCCTGATAGAAGTTCCAGGCGTCGGTGGCCTTGTCCTGGGCAAGCACCGCGCGGCTGGCGTCGGTGATGGCCGCGCCGTTCTCCAGGGTCTCGACGCTGCCCACGACGGCGGTGACCACGGCCAGCAGGGCGATGGTGATCGAGGCGTGGGTGATCACCGGATTATTGGCGTGGGCGGCGTGTTCGGCGTGTTCGCGGTGTTCGACGATCTCGGTCACTTCGGCCATGGCTGATCCTGGATTGCAGCGGACAGGCTGCGGGTCGGGGCTGGCCCGCGGCTGGCTCCGCCATAAGCCTTCCGGGCCAAAGCCGCCAGCGCAAGCGGGACGACCTCAGCGCCGACGGTCGCCGTCCAGCGGCGTTTGCTCTGGGCGGGCGCAGGTCAGGGCACGGGCGTGCAGACGGCAGGTGGCGACGATCCGGTCGTCGAGATCGCGGAACGCCCCGGTCCAGTCGTCCCCTTTCCGGTCGAGCAACAGATAGCCAAAGCGCTCGAAGGACAGGCTCTGAGCGTCCAGGCCGTCGATGCGGATCGTGCGGCTTCGCAGGGACCTGCTGTCGGCGTCGTCGCCGATATCGCCGCCGGTGCCCGCGACCAGTTGGGCTGGACGCCCGGGGCCGAACGAAAAGCTCGCGAAATGGTGCACGTGCCCCGAGACCACCATCTGCACGCCAGCAAGATCGTGGCCTGGCACGGCGGCCTGTTCGGTCTTGTTGAGACTGACCTCCATGGGTCCGAATGGGGCAAGGCGAGCGACGGGCGCCAGGGCCCAGATGGGCCTGTGGGTCAAAATCCATCCCTCGCCCCTGGCAAGATCGTCCTTGAGGGTGTCCAGCTGGGCAGAGAACGCCTGGATCGACTGGGCGGTCGGCGCTCGGTCATCGCTGTCGGCGCTGTCCAGGACATAGAGATTCAGCCCGCCAGCATCGACCGTGAACGGCGCACTCGGATCCGGACAGGCTCGCGCTGGGGTCGATGCGTCCAGCAGCCGGAACCAACCCCCGCCTCCACGGGCGCAGGACTCATGATTTCCGCGGACGAACACCCAGGGGGAAGAGGCCAGCAGCGGTCGCGCCGGGGCGAAGAATTCCGCTTCCCAGCTGCCCCAGTTGTCGCCGTATGGACTGCCTGCGCAGCCGGCGTGGCCGGCGGGACAGGGCGTTTCGCGGTAGTAGTAGTCACCCACGTGGATCACGAGGTCTGGTTTCTGCGCCGCCGCGCGGCGGGCGACCTCCGCGAAGGGCCAGGCCCTGGGGTTGTTGCAGTCCTGGACCAGCTCGCCCTTGAGCCGACATCCCGTGTCGCCAAAGATGAGAATCCGCTGCGGCGCGCGTTTGGGCAAGGGCAAGGGCGCGCCATTCACCAACGCCTGGGACGCCTGGTCCGGAACCCGCAGCTTGCAGACGGTCAGAGCGAAACTTTTAGTGGCGGGGGCCCTGACCTGCATAGGCGTCGGACGCCCGTCGATGATCGCGTCGGGACACCTGGCGGCGGCCGCCACGGCCCGGATCTCCGTCCCGCCCGCGACCAGCTCCACCCAGGCGTAGCCCGGGGTCGGGACGGATGGCGCCGTCTGATCGGCGACTGATTGCGCGGAGGCGACGGAGCAGGACAGCAGCACCGCCACGAGCGCCCAGGCCGTCTTGAGCATGAGGTCGTCTCCCGGGCGGCGGACACGGCCGGCAGGCCTAGCAGACCCGGCGGGACCTGTCTTCCTGGCGCAGGGCGCAAACAAAAAGGGCCGCCCCTCGCGGGGCGGCCCTCCTGGTGCAGGCTTTCGCCTGGATCTTACTTGGACGCCGGGGCCGAAGACGCGGCGGCGGCGGCGTCGGAAGCGGCGCTCGCGGCGCTCGAAGCGGCCATGGCGCTGGACGCCGCGGCAGTTTCAGCGGAGCTGGCTGCGGCTGCCGCGTCGGAGGCGGCGGAGCTGGCGGCGTCAGCGGCAGGCTTGGGCTTGCACGCGACGACGCCCAGGGCGCCGACGATGGCGGCGGCCACGAGGGCTTTGTGAAGGATGGTGGAGCTCATGTCGGGGTCCCCCTTGGAGGTTGCAGCGCCTCGAATCCATGGGGCGCAGGACCAGGGGATAAACAGTTCCGCTGATTTGGGCAAGCCGGCGCTACACACCTCAGTGTTCACAAGTGAAGATCGCACTGAACGCTGTCACAGCCGCCTGTCAAATGACGCCAGAGCTTGGTCCCCGCGCGCGGCCCCTGGATCAACGCCATTGCCGCCAGCGCATGGGGCCAGCGCACGGTTTGGCGCAGCGCCGCCGCAGATCCCGCCAGAGTCAGGGCCGGATTGACCGCCCCTGCGCGCGGAGATAACCCGATTGCCAACAACGATCAGGGAGATGGCGTCCAATGCGCTGCATCACGGTGCTCTATCCGGCGAAAGACAATGAGGGCTTCGACCACGAGTTCTACAAGAAGCGCCACGCGCCCCTGATCAAGGACATCCTGGGTCCTGCCCTGCACAAGATCGAGGTCCGCAAGGGCTCGACGGGCCAGGGCCCGGGCGCGCCCCCGACCTACACCGCGGTGATCAGCATCTGGATCGCCGACTGGGAGGCCTATGAGAAGGCCATGGCCACGCGCACCCAGGAACTGCTGGACGAAGTGCCGCTGTTCACCAAGCAGATGCCGACGATCCAGATCGACGAAGTCTTCTTCGAGCTCTAACCCGCGCGGATCGCCTCGATCCTGTCCCACAGGGCGGCGGCGGCGTTCGCGCCGCCGAACCGGCTGAGCTGCTGGGCGCCCGTGGGCGAGGTCACATTGATCTCGGTGAGATAGTCGCCGATCACGTCGATACCGACGAACAGCAGGCCGCGGCGCTTCAGCTCCGGACCGATGATCCTGCAGATGTCCCGGTCGCGCGCGGTCAGCTCGACCGCTTCCGCCCGCCCGCCCCGGGCGAGGTTCGAGCGCACCTGACCTGACGCCGGTATGCGGTTGATGGCGCCGACGGGTTCGCCGTCGACCAGCAGCACACGCTTGTCGCCCTTGGACACGGCCGGAATGAACTTCTGGGCGATGACGGGTTCGCGCCCGATCATGGCGTGGAGTTCGAGCAGGGCGTCCAGGTTGGGGTCGTCGGGCGCCAGCCGCACCACGCCTGAGCCGCCGCCGCCGTAGAGCGGCTTGAGCACCATATCGCCGTGTCGATCGCGGAAGTCGCGGATGGCCTCGGGGTCCGAGGTGATCAGAGTCGGCGGCTGGAGCCCCGGAAATCCGGTGACGAACAGTTTCTCCGGCGCATTGCGCACCTCGGCGGGGTCGTTCACCACCAGGGTCCTGGGGTGGATCTTCTCCAGCAGATGGGTCGCCGTGATGTATGCCATGTCGAACGGCGGGTCCTGACGCATCAGGACCACGTCGAATTCAGCGAGATCGCGCACCTCCCGGCCGCCCAGGCTGTGATGGTCGCCCTTGACGGCCCGCAGATTGAGGGCATGGCCGCGCGCCAGGACACGCCCGTCCTCGAGCGCCAGCCGATCAGGTGCGAAGTGCCACAGGCCATGGCCGCGGGTCTGGGCCTCCAGCATCAGGAAGAAGGTCGTGTCAGTCTCGATATTGACCCCTTCGATAGGGTCCATCTGGATGGCGACCTTCAGCGACATGGAACCTCCGGGCCCTGTCGGCGCCGCCACGGCGCCGACGGATGGGGCTTAGCCCCTGGATGGGCGCGGCGCCAAGCGGCTGCGGTCATTTGCCAGTCCGGCGGTCGCGCCATAAGACCGACAGATGCTGAACGACCCCTATTTCTGGGCTGCCGCGATTCCGGCTGTGATCATGGTCGGCCTGTCAAAGGGGGGCCTGGGACCGCTCGGCGGCCTGGCCGTGCCGATCCTGTCGCTGGTGATCTCTCCCGTGCAGGCGGCTGGCCTCACCCTGCCCATCTTCGTGCTGTCGGACGTCGTCGCGGTCATCTCCTATCGGCGCAGCTTCGATCCGGGTCTGCTGAAGACCATGCTGCCCGCCGCCGTCCTGGGCGTCGGCCTAGGCTGGTTCACGGCCGCGCGGGTGAACGACGACGCGGTGCGGCTGATCGTCGGCGTGGTGTCCTGCGCCTTCGCGCTGAACTACTGGCTGCGCGGACGCTTCGTGCGTGAGGCGCTGAAGCCCAGCGCCCCCAAGGGAAGGTTCTGGGGCGCTGTCTCCGGATACACCAGCTTCGTAAGCCATTCCGGCGGGGCGCCATTCCAGATGTACGTCCTGCCGCTGGGCCTTCAGCCGCGTGTGTTCGCCGGCACCTCGACAATCTTCTTCGCGAGCGTCAACGCGATGAAGTTGGTTCCCTATTTCTTCCTGGGCCAGTTAAAGACCGCCAATCTGACCGCTGCGGCAGTCCTCACGCCGCTTTCGATCCTTTGCGCCCTTTGGGCCGTACGCCTGGTCAAGGTCATCGACCAGGCGCTGTTCTACCGTGTGATCTACGTCCTGATGTTCCTGATCGGACTGTTCCTGATCGGGCAGTCGGCGTTCGACCTCGTCTGAGGCGCGCGTCAGGACGCGTCGACGACCGGCTCGCGCCGCGCCCAGGCCCGGTCCTCGCCCACCCAGGGAACGTCCTGTCCACGCCAGATGTCGACGAAGATCGAGCGGAAACGCCACTCCCCGTCCCCGCACTTCGTGCCCAAGGCGTCCCAGGTCCCCAGACCGAACACGATGTTGTCCGACGTGTCGACCTTGTGCTGCAGGATCGACCAGAAGCACTTGATCCGGACATCGCCGCCCTCGGGCGTCATGATGACCTGGCTCATGCGGTGCTGCCGGCCGAGGTAGTGGTCCGGCGTCGAATACCAGAGGAATTCCGTGAGCGCCCGGATGCCCATGCGCCCTTCGGAGCGCCCTGGCGGATGGTGTTCGATCCAGCCATCTTCGGTGAAGCGGTCGATATAGCCGTCGAGATCGCCTGTATCCAAAGCCCAGGCGTACTTGGCGATCGACTCCATGATGTCGAAGCGGTCTTCGACCGACACTTTCGGTTTCAAGCGGCGATCCTCGTTCCAGCGGGCTGGCCCTGGTCGACCATGTCACGAATGGCGAAGACTTCACCAGGGGTGTCCTGGCGTTTCGACGGCCGCGTTGGGAAGTTGAAAAGGCTATTGCGTTACCTTCCGCGCGTGGGGGGCCCGAAGGGCTCACGGGCCTGCATCGTGTCAACCCGTTCGCCAGGAAGGCGTCATGTCCATCTCGTCTCTCTCGGCGGCCCAGCTCGCCGCCCTGTCGACGAGCGCGCTCCGCGGCCTTTCGCGGGCGACCATCGCCTCCCTGAGCGCGGCGCAGGTCGGCGAGCTGACCACCACCACGCTGAAATTCCTCACATCGACCCAGATCGGGGCCTTGAGCACGGATGGAATCGCGCTGCTCGGCGCGACCCAGGTGTCGGTCCTGTCGCCCGCCCAGGTGCGCGGCCTGGAAGCCTCGCAGATCCCTTACGTTTCACCATCGGTCGTGTTCGGAACCGGCCAGCTCCTGGCGCTCAGCGGGCGACAGGTCGGCGCCATGACCACGGCCCAGCTCGCGGCCCTGGACTCGACGCACATGGCGGTCCTGACGGGCGGCCAGCTGGCCGGCCTGTCGGCGACCAATTTTTCGAACCTCGCCGCCACCCAGATCGACGCCATCGGCGCCACCCAGCTGCGCGGCCTCACCGCTCAGCAGCTTCACGGATTGAGCGCGGCGGACTTCGGTGAATTCAATGCAGCCCAGGTCGCCGCCCTGGCTCCGACACAGATCGGCGCCCTGTCGACGACGACCTTCCTGGCGCTGAACTCGGCCCAGATCCGCCAGCTCAGCAGCGCTCAAGTGCGGGGCCTCGCCACCACCCAGCTGCGCGCCCTGACGGCTGGGGACGTGGGCAAGTTCAGCGCGACCCAGATCACCGCGTTCAACGCCAGCCAGATCGGCCAGCTGACCGTGGCCAGCTTCGCAGCCCTGACCCAGCCCCAGGTGGACGCCCTGTCCGACGTCGAGATGAGGGGCCTCTCGAGCACGCAGCTGCAGGGCCTGACCACGACCGTCTTCGGGGAGTTCAGCAGCGCCCAGGCCGCCGCATTGACGGGCCCCCAGGTGGGTCAGCTCTCGGCCGCGACCTTGTCGGCCCTCGACACCACCCGCATCGGCCGCCTGAGCGCGACCCAGATGCGCGGCCTGTCGACGGCGCAGCTGCGTGGCCTGACCACGACCGCCATGGGCGAGTTCAGCACCGACCAGATCAGCGCGCTCAGCGCGACGCAGATCGGTCAACTCTCGGTCGCCAACCTCTCCGCGCTCAGCACCACGCAGATCTCATATCTTTCAGCTGGACAGCTGCGGGCCTTCACCGCCGCTCAGCTGAGGGGCCTGAATTCCACGGACATGGGCGAGTTCACCACCACCCAGGTGGGGCAGTTCAGCGCCGTCCAGATCGGCGAGCTTTCCGTCAGCAATCTGTCGGCGCTTGACGCCGCCCAGATACGGGCCCTGTCCGCGGCGGAAGTCCAGGGCGTCACGGGGGGCCAGCTGCAGGGCGTGGGCGCGGCGGACATCCAGAAGTTCACCACCACCCAGGTCGGCCAGTTCACCGCGGCGCAGATCGGCAAGCTGTCGGCGACCAACCTGTCGGCGCTGACCACCACCCAGGTCACGGCGCTTGGCGGCATGCAGGTGCGTGGACTGACAATCCCCCAGCTGGCCGGCCTCAGCGAGACGGATTTCGGCAAGTTCAGCTCCACCCAGGTGGCGGCCCTGCTCTCCACCCAGATCGGAGCGCTGTCCGCCACCAACCTCTCAGCGCTCACCACCACCGAGGTCCAGAGCTTCTCAACGAACCAGATCCGGGGGCTGACGACCACACAGCTGCGAGGCCTCAACGCCACTGACTTCGGCAAACTCTCGACCACGCTGTTGGGCGCCCTGAGCTCCACCCAGGTGGGGGCGCTGTCCTTCACCAACCTGTCATCGCTCACCAGCACGCAGTTCGGCGTCCTGAGCGTGGACCAGGTGCATGGCCTGACCGCCACCCAGTTGCAGGGCCTGACCACCACAGACATGGGCGACTTCAGCTCGACCCAGATCGAAGGTTTGACCCGTGGTCAGATCGGCGCGCTGACGACGAGCAACATCGGCGCCCTGGACTCGACCCAGATCGGCGCCCTGTCGGCCGCACAGGTCGGCGCAGTGACGGCGGACGGCCTGTCCGCCCTGGACACGACCCACATCCAGCTGTTGAACACGACCCAGGTCCAGGGCTTCACGACCAGCCAGATCGGCGGCTTCAGCGCCACCGACATCGGAAAGCTGACATCCACTCAGTTCGGGGCGTTGACCGCGGTCCAGATCGGCGCGCTCAGCAGCGCTGGCCTTTCTTCGCTCACCACCACCCAGGTCTCGGGCTTCAGCCCGACACAGATCCGGGGTCTTTCGGTCGGCCAGGTCCAGGGGCTGAGCACGACCGACTTCGGCAAGTTTTCGTCGACCCAGATCGCGGGGCTGACATCGACCCAGGTCGGCGCCCTGTCGAGCGACAACCTGTCCGGCCTCACCACCACGGAAATCAGGGATTTCAGCACCACGCAGGTCGGCGGCCTGACAACGACCCAGGTCCAGAACCTGAGCACGACCGATTTTGGCAGGTTCGACGCCACAGAGATCGAATCCCTCGCGGGAACCCAGCTGGGCCAGCTGTCGACCACCAATTTCGCAGCCCTGACCACAACCGAGATCCAGGCCCTGGGCCAAACCCAGGTGCGGGGTTTTTCGCCGTTCCAGATCCACAGCCTGGACGCCTCGGGGGTCGGCGAGTTCACGGCGACCCAGGTCGGCGGCTTCTCCACCAGCCAGATCTCGGTGCTGACCCCCACGGCCGTCGCGGCCCTGTCCCCGGCGCAGCTCGCGGCGTTGTCGTCCACCCAGGTCGGCGGGTTCGCCGCCGCGGCTCTGTCTTCGACCCTGTTGGGGTCGCTGGCGACGACCCAGGTGCAGGGCCTGACTGTCACTCAGCTACGCGGTCTGGACGTCACCGCCTTCGGCGGTCTGGACGACCCGCGCATCGTCTCCCTGAGCTCCACACAGATCGGCGCGGTCTCGACGGCCAATTTCTCGGGTCTGACAGCCACCCAGGTGCGCCAGCTGTCCACGACCCAGATTTCAGGGGTCGCAACCACCCAGCTGGCCGCGCTCGACATCACCAACTTCGCTGAATTGACCGCCACTCAGGCAGCCGCCCTGACATCGAGCCAGGTCGGCGCGTTGTCCACCGACGTGATCGGTGCGCTGACAACCACCCAGTTGGGCCTGATCACGGTGACCCAGATCCCGGGCCTGACGACCTCCCAGATCCAGGCTCTCACCATCACCAATGTCCAGGCGCTCAGCCCGGCGCAGGTCAACGCCCTCACCGCTGAGCAGGTCCAGAGCCTCTAGGGCGACGTCGCCGCGTCAGACGACCGCGCAGCGGCGGTCAGGTCGCCGTGCTGAAATGAAACAACCGCCTGGGGAATCCCAGGCGCGCGGCGCTCCCCCTCACGCGATTGATACATGACCGCCGCCGACGCGGCATTTCGGCCGGGCGCGTCCAAACTTCGCCTGGCGCGGGAATACCCCATTCCGCTTCCGCGCGGTGCGATTCTTCCCGATGAATACAAGTGTCGCAATACGTGTATCAGATTTCGGCAACAATATAACCGCCTGTAGACACGAATAGAATTAGTCGATCGGCGCAAATGATATGCCCAATATATCAAATGATATACGCTTGCGACTAACATAGACACGACCCAATTGCATCAATTCTATATGCCTCGCAGCCAAACTGCTAATTGAACAGGTGTTGGCACAGGAGTTGCGGAACGTCTCTGGCTTGCTCGTCCCCGACGCACCAGAAAGGCGCATCCGTGATCATCCGCCCAACGCATTCCAAGACGTTGACCGTCGGCGCGCTCGTCGCCGCCTCGATCCTGGCGTTGTCCGCCAACCAGGCGAACGCCGCCATCAACCTCCTTGCCAACGGAGGGTTCGAGGATTTCGCCAGCAGCCCCAATTATTACAACGTCGGAACGAACGGCGACCACGCGACTCCCGCCGGGTTCGGCTGGTCAGTGATCGACAACAACGTGGACCTTGTGACGTACGCCGGAATCTACGGCGCGACGGGCGGCGCTCAGTTCGGTGATCAGTTCCTGGACCTGGTCGGCTACAACGATACCGGCGGGATCGCGCAGAGCTTCAAGACTGACGTCGGCGCCAGCTACACGCTGACATTCAGCTACGCCAACAACTATGGCAGCGCCCCATTTGCGGCCGCGGACTTCGGCGTCCTGAGCGGCGGCGCGCAGCTCTTCGGCAACGTAAGCCATACCTCCTCGAGCCGGTCCGACCTGGACTGGAGCACCTACACCAGCCAATTCATCGCCGGCGACACGGTCTCGACGCTGTCCTTCCTGACGACGTTCGGCGAGGATTCCGGCGGCATCTATCTGGACAACGTTTCCGTGACGCGGTCCGGCGCCACCGAGCAGGAGCCGCCGCCGATCGACTCGCAGCCCATATCGTCGGGCGTTCCCGAGCCCTCGACCTGGGCGATGCTGATCTCCGGTTTCGGCATGATGGGATTGTCCCTGCGGCGTCGTGGCGTGATGATCCGGGCTCGCGCCTGACCCTCGCCGGAACTATCGCCAGGCCGGCCTAACCGCCCTGAGCGCGCCGCGTGGACGGCAAGAGGCCAACCCTCATCGACGGTGATGCTGTCGAACACCTGCGGAAACGGCGCGACGACGTCGGCCCCTATCGCTTCACGCCGCCCTTGCGCGCGCGTGGCGCGGCGCGCGTCCCGTTCTTCCGCGCCTCGTTGGCGGTCTCGCCGAGCACACGGGGATCACCCTCCAGGCTGGACGTGTCGAAGCCGTGGTACAGGGAGAGGAAGCGGAACGGGTGGGCCTGGTAGGAGGGGTACATCACGTTATTGATGTCCGAGGTGGTGTCGAAATAGTCCAGCCTGGGCGCCTGGCCCGCGTGCGCCAGATGGTGGCGCGCCATCACCAGGGCCAGCTGATCGATCCACCGGGTCACCTCGGCGCCTGCGAGCGCCGTGTCCAGGAAGGCGCGCAAGAAGCGCAGGAAGCGGGCCGCGTTGTCGGTGGGGCGGACCAGCACGAGGTTCGCCGTCAGCCTTGAGCCGGCGTTCTCGCTGACCTCGTTCTCGTTGAACACGATATCCGCGTCCGCGGTCCGCAACAGAAGATCCGTGACGCCCCGCTGCAGCAGGAGATCGATGTCAGAGACGAATACCGGCGTCTCCAGGTTCCGCATCAGCGCGCCGAGCCGCTGGAACCGTACGGACTGGAAGTGGGCCACCGGCCTCGCGATAAGGCCCTTGGGCGGCGAGTCGTAACATTTGGTCGTCACAGCCCCGGCATCGAATGCGTCGCCGCAGAAGATCAAACGTTCGTCGTCGACGCCGACAGACCTGGCGATCGCCGCGAGCCGGTCGGCGCCGCCGATCACATGCACGACGACCAGGCAGGGCGCATCGCAGTACTTCAGGACCGACAGGGCGTACCAACGGGCGTACAGGTCCACGTAGGTCTCATCCGCCGCAGCGAAGAAGACCACCTCCACGCCGAGCCGCGCCGCCGTAGCGTGCACGTCGTCCCAGCCGATCATCGCGCCGGAAGCAGTCGCGACCTTGACCTCGGCCTCCGGAGCCTCTGCGGGGGTGGGCGCGAAAACAGCCTTCAGGTCCACGCCTTCGAGCAGCAACCGGTAGTGCTTTTCCCAGCCCGCCCACTCCGTACCCGGCGCAGCGTCGACCACGACGGTCCTGGCGGCCGCGAGCAGGCGCTCGACCTGGTCCACGCCCTGCGGCGTCAGGGGCCGGCACAGGATCGCGCTGGCCACGTCGTGGATGTCGCGCAACCGGATCAAAGGGTGCTGGCCGCCGCCCTGATCCAGGACCTGGGCGATGCGTCGTTCCATGGCGTCATCGACCGGCGCCGCCGGTTCCGAAAGCGCCGCCAACGCGCTGACGTTGGCGGGATCAACGGCCAGCAGGGCCTTGGCGTAACGCTGCGTCTGGTCACGGCGACCGAGCGCCTGGTTGCACACGAGCGCCGCATTCAGCATCGGGATATTCTGGGGGACCAGCGAGGCCAGGGCCGCGGCGTACTTCTCCGCCTGGTCGAACTCTCCAGCGTGCAGGTGGGAGTTGTACTTGGCGACCGCCGGCAGGGACTGCTCGCGGATGATCGAAATCAGCGCTGGCGGATTCGGGTGGGCCGCCTTCACGGCGATGAGCGTGTTCAGCGCCTCAAGCGTCAGTCCTTTGGCGCCCAGCGCGAGCACAAGGCCGAACAGGGCCTCGGCCCGGTCGGTAGACAGCGTGAGCAGGTGCTCAAAAAGGGTGATTGCGTCGTCGAGCCGCCCCTCGACCCGCAGCGAATGTGCGAGTTTCAACAGCTTCGCCCTGCGCACCGCGTCGGCCGGATCGGGCGCGGCTCCGCTCACGGCGCCGCCTCGACGCAGGCTCGCCTCGTCACGTCGATCCTGGCCCTGTTCAACGCACCGCGCATCACGGCCGATCGAAGAACTGCGCGTACATGCCTATGACATGGCCCCTGTTCGGACCCAGATAATCGCCGTTCAGCGCTGTGAATGAAATGGCGCCCCGCCAGATCATCTGGAACTCGAACCGTTCCGGGGCCGCAGGCCAATTCGCCTCGCCAGCCAGGGCCAGGTGCTCCAGTAACGAGATCTTGGGCGCCAGAACCAGGGTCTCGCCCGTCGGATCGGGATCGAGCACCCAACGGTGGTGGATGAAGCCGCGGTAGGGGCCTTCAGGCCTGAGGGATTCCAGATAGCGCGACGGCACGGCGACATAGCCGGCGTCGGCGATGCGCGGCAGCATCTCGAGCGCCATGGCGGGATAGGCGAGGTCCTCGAGCGTGTGCGAGCAGATGGCGTAGGAAAACCGCCCGTGCTTCGCCACGTGGCTTAGAACGGGCTCCCAGCTGCGACTGTCATTGAAGTTTCCTTTGAACTGAAGCGGCGCCACGGCGCAGTCGTTGAGATCAAAGGTGGCGGACAGCACCTCCGCCGACCAGGGGTTGGCCGCGGCGCCGACGTCGATCACCGTGAAATCCGGGCACTTGGCCTGCTGCGCCTTCAAATAGGCCAGCAGGGGGCCGTGATGATGCAGCGGCGCGTAGCAATAGTTCTGGGTCGGCCGCCGGACCTGCCGCTCGAACAGGAAATCCATCTGCAGCAGATTGCCATCCGCCACGCCCTTGAGCCGGTGGAAGTCAGTTACGTCCGCGCTGCGGAACCCCATGGCCGCCAGCTGGGCGAACACCTCTTCTGCCTGGGCGCCGCCAATGTTGTATTCGACCAGCGAAATCTCGACGAGGATGTAGTCGGCCTGGCGCAGGACCTCCTGGCCGCCTTTGAGGACATCAAGTTCCGAGCCCTGGGTGTCGATCTTGACGAAGTCGAACCGCCGGCCACGGAAGACGTCGTCGATTCTGACCTTGTCGATCTCCTGAGTGAACATCACCTCGTCGCGGTAGAACGCCGTGTTCTCGCGATAGAGCGAGCTGCCGGTCGATTGCAGCCACTCCTTGGTGAGGAACAGCTCCGCCCGCCCTGGCTCCGATGAGGCGGCGAATGCATGACGTTCGAAGGGCAGCTTGGCGAGGTCTTCCTGGCAGAACGGATTGGGCTCGATCAGGGTCGGGACGCAGTCGGGGAACACCTGGCGGAACATGTGGGTGAACGAGCCCACGTGCGCGCCGATATCCAGCAAGGTGCGCGGCGAGTAGCCCTGGAAGCGCAATCGCTCGAGCGTATCAGGCGTCATCGGCGTCCCATTCTGCGTAGGCCAAAGGCCATCCGCCCATTGCGCTGTCAGCCACCGACCTGACGCCTTCGGCGCGCTGACGCCGGTCCCTCGGCGGTAAGCGGCCCGAACGTGCGCACTTCGAGCCTGGCGATGTCCTCGGCCGTCCAAAGGCGGCTGTCAGGCGCCAGCGGGCGCGCCAGATGCCGGCGTTCGAGCTGGGCGCGGTAGAGCCCGTGATAGTCCTCCAGCGCGAGGAGTTCCTGCGTTTCGTGGTCGAGATCCGCCCCGACCTCGAAATAGCGCTCGAGGTTGGTGAGATCCGGCTGCGGAAGCCGGCCGTGCTGCAGGTCAATACACATGTCGAGATAGAGCGCTTCGAGGTTGGCGGCCAGCTTGCCCGTATCGAACAGGATGCAGCTGTGGCGATTGGCCTCAAGTCTCGCCTTGAGCCCCTGGAGCTGGGCGGGATTGTTCGCCAGTTCGACCGCCCGTTCGATGTAGTCCTCTGGTCGGGTGCAAACCAGTTCCGGCAGGCCTGCCGATCGGACAAGGCTGCCGCAAACGCGGGAGGGGAATCCCCTCCCCGACAATGTCAGAACCGGAACCCCCATCCAGAGCGCATCGGATGCGGTGGTATGGGCGCCATAGGGCGTAGTGTCCAGGAACAGGTCGGCGAGCTGATAGCGGGCCAGGTGATGCGGGTTCGCCAGTTTGGGGGCGAACACCAGGCGGGACCCGGCCACGCCGTTCTGTTCGGCGAGGGCCCTCAGGCGGTCGTTGGTCTCCGCGGATGTATCGAGCAGCCAGAGCACGCTGTCCGGCACGCGGTTCATGATGGCGAGCCAGCGTTCGAAGGTGAACCGGCTGACCTTGTGGGTGCCGTTGAAACAGCAGAACACCACCGCGTCGTCCGGCAGGCCCGCCTCCGCGCGCGTCGGCCTTTGGGCGACCGTGCGCTTACGGTCGTTTGGCTGATAGCAAGGCAGGCGGACGACGCGTTCGGAGTAGTAGAGCTCCGCGCCCGGAGGGATGATCCACTCGTCGGCGATGATGTAGTGGTGGTAGGGCGTCCCCATCGATCCGGGGAAGCCAAGCCAATTCACCTGGATGGGTGCGGGACGGCGGGCGAACACGCCAGTGCGCGAATCGCGGGTGTGGCCGTTGACGTCCACCAGGATGTCGATGCCGTCGGCGGCGATCTGCTCGGCGGCCGCATCGTCGCTGAGGCCGCGGATGTCCGTCCAGTGCTCCACGGCGGCGCGGATGCGGGCGTTCAGGGCCCCGGTCGGCGGAATGCCGCAGTAGTAGGCGAAAACCTCGACTTTGGCCTTGTCGTGAAGCTCGAACAGCTCGGCCATGAGATAGCCGATCGCGTGATCGCGCAGGTCCGAGGAAACGTAGCCGATCCGCATTCGCCGGTTCGTGATGTCTGCCGCGGCATGGCGTCGATCGGCGTCCATCGTCGCGGGCTTGTCGTCGACCGCGCGCCGAACGTAATGATCGGCCGCCGCCAGCTGCAGCAGTGGATCATCCGTATACACGCCCATTGAGAGCGGATGGATGCTGCCCACCAGCGCCTTGCGTTCCATGCCGTCCCAGGCCGCAACGATCGGCCATTTGCACTGGGCCAGGCGCAAGGCGATGAACTGCTCGATAACGTCCCGCTGGTTCGGATTGATATCCAGGCACTGGCGGATCGCCGCTTCGGCGAGTTCATTCCTTTGATGTTCGGCCAGAAGACGCGCGATCTGCTTCAGGGCGGTGATGGTGTAGCCAACCGCACTGCCGGTGACGCGCACGACCCGGTTCGCCGCGGTGCGCCATTGCTCGACGGCCTGATCCAGGGAGCCGGACCGCTCGAGCACCCCGCCCAGATTGATATAGGCCGGCATGAAATCCGGGTTGATCTCAATGGCCGCCCGCAGCGCCTTTTCGGCCTCGGCGGCGTCGCCAAGCTGGGTGTCGAGCGCCGAGCAGTTGAAATAGGCCACATACAGCTGCGGGTGGTCGCGATTGAAGCCGATCCAGACCCGATAGAGTTGCTGGGCCAGCGCCGGCTGCCCGGATTCAGCGAGGATGTGGGCTTCACTGATGAGTTCGCCGAGGGTGTACGTCCCCGCAGTGACCTTCTGCAGCGCAGTCAAAAAGCCGTTGTCGGGCATTCCATTCTCAAATGGCGCTCTGGAGATGTGCTGAGTCTCGTCCAGCATTGATGACGTGTCAAAAGACACCGTGCTTTTGAATACAGGATATTTCAGTGATTCGGGCCAGCCGCGATCACGCGAGGCGGAGCCCGCGCGGTCAAGCAACTCCGGTGCGGCGGGCGCCGGCGGCCAAGCTCATCCGATCAGGCGAGCTTGGCCCGCTCCGATGAGGCTCGAAAGCGTGGCCCCGGTGATCAAACGCTCAGATAGGCGTCGATCTGGGTTGCATCCATGACGCCGACCTGGGTGCCAGTGAAGGCACCGGCCTGGGTCGAGTCCATGTTGCCGATGATCGTCGCTTCCAGCGATTGGATCTGGGTGGTCGTCAGGCCTGGGATCTGCGTCTGAGTCAGTCCGGTGACCTCCGTCGTGGTCAGCGCCCCGATGATGGTCGTGGACAGCTCGCCCACCTGGGTCGACGTCAGGCTGCCAATCTGGGTGGTCGTAAACTCGCCGAACCCGGTCGTAGAGAGGCCTAGCAGTTGCGTCGCGTTCAGTCCGCGCAACTGGGTCGTGTTCAGGCCCTGGACCTGCGTGGTGTCCAGCACATTCAGATTGGTGGTCGATAGGGCGCTGATCTGCGTTGAACTCAGGGAGTCGATCTGCGTCGTCGTCAATTCACCGAAATTGGTGGTGTCGAGGGCGCTCAGTTGGGTTGTCGTGATGCCGCCCACCTGGGTGGTCGACAGCGACTGCACCTGGGTGGTGTCGAGCGCCTCCAGGTTCGTCGTCGTCAGCGCGGCGATCTGGGTCGTGGTCAACGCCTGCACCTGGGTGGTGGCCAGGGCGTTGACGTTGGTCGAGCCCAGTGCGTTCAGCTGTGTGGTCGACAGACCCTGGACTTGGGTGGTGGTGAACTCACCCACGTCCGTGGTGTTCAGACCTGAGAACTGGGTGGTGGTCAGGCCGCGCACCTGAGTGGCGTTGAGCGACTGGACCTGGGTCGTGTTCAACTCGGAGACGTTGGTGGCGCTGAGCGCCGCCAGCTGCGTCGAGTTCAGGGCGCCGAGGTTGGCGGTGGACAACTCGTCGATGACCGTCGTGGTCAGGCCAGCGGCCTGAGTGGTCGTCAGACCCGAGAGCTGCGTCGTCGCCAGGCCCTGCACCTGGGTGGTGTCGAGGCTGTCGATGTTGGTGGTCGAGAGGCGTCCGATCTGTGTCGACGTCAGGGAGTCGATCTGCGTCGTCGTCAGGTTGCCGAACACCGTCGTCGTCAGGTTCGCCGCCTGCGTCGTCGTCAGGCCGCGCAGCTGCGT
>FTHA01000978.1_pt1 | contig 17890 bp, 12 predicted proteins | sample 1640771 | NCBI WGS metagenome assembly FTHA01 (sample SAMEA3914789, study PRJEB12502) | metagenome | biome: forest; material: soil | place: Canada | collected 2011-07-03 | depth 0.3 m | reverse complement strand
CCCGGAGATCTGCCAGTCCCAGTCGCTGAACATCTTCCTGCCCGGCGACGTCGACAAATGGGACCTGCACATGCTGCACTGGACCGCCTGGGAGCGGGGGGTGAAGTCGCTCTACTACCTGCGCTCCAAGTCGGTGCAGCGGGCCTCCTTCGCCGGCAGCGAAGCGGTCATCGACGCCCAGGCCCGCATGTCCGAACCCCGCACCGACTACGAGGAATGCCTCGCCTGCCAGTGAGAGCCGTTGGCAGCGCCCGTTCTCCATTCCGTTCATCCCCGCCTCCGCTGCGCGGTCGCCGGGATGAGCGGAAGGTTGGGGACCTGACACAGCCTCGGCCGATCTGGCGCGTCTGGTCCGATCCTTGCTCCGGTGGCTCCGATCCTATCCGCGGATCGCTGGGGTGTTTTCTCGATGGGCCCGCGTGCACAAAGCGACGCCAGACGCACTGAACGCTCGCCGCTGTGGAGAAATCTTCACCCGCGGCCGATAACCCGTGGAATGGTCGAGGCTCGTTGCTCTGTAAGCTTGAGTACTGTCGTATGACCCAAGGGCGCGTAGAGACCAGCCGCCTGTCCGAACTGGAAGGTTTGCGCGGCCTGCTGGCGTGGTGGGTGGTCGTTGGCCACCTGCTCTTCATCTTCTCCGAACGTCTTGGTCTGCTGAGCCGCAACCGCAGTGCGGTCGACGTCTTCATCATCCTGTCCGGCTTCGTCGTCTACCGCCTGATCGACACGCGGCAGGAGCCGTATCCGGTGTTCATCACCCGGCGCTTCTTCCGTCTGTACCCAGCCTACATCCTGGTCCTGCTGGCCTCGGCGGCGACCCTCGGCCTCCAGCGCGCTGCGCTGATGGACAGCCCGTTCTTCAATCCGCGCACCGAGGAGCGCTTGGCGATCTTCGACGCGACGTCCGCCAATCTGTGGCCCCACCTGGCCGCGCACCTGACCATGCTGCATGGTCTTGTACCGATGAGCGCCCTGTCCGAGGCGGCGACGTCCATTGTGGGACAGGCGTGGAGCATCAGCGTCGAGTGGCAGTACTATCTGCTGGCGCCCCTGGTCTTCCTGGGACTGAAGCATGGCTGGAAGGGACGGGCGGCCGTCGCGCTCGCCACCATCGGCCTGGCCGCGCTCGGACAGTTCGGCCCGCTCGCCGACAACTACGCCTTCATCGGACGTTCGGTCGTCTGGTTCGCGGTCGGGATCGGCAGCTACTACGCCTACAAGCACCGGGACCGGCTGCCCAAGGCTGTGGCCTGGTCCGCCGTCGCCGCCCTCGCCGCCTCGAGCGTGGCGACGCGATCGCCTGCTGGCCTGCTGTGGGCCGTCATGCTGGTGATGATCCTGTCGCTGGCGCCGAGGGCCACCAATGGCCTCGCCGCCCTGCTCCGGTCGCGGCCGCTGACCTGGCTCGGGGGCGCCTCCTATTCCACCTACATGGTGCACGTGCTGGCGCTCTATCTGACCATGTCGATGCTCAATCGGATGCATCTGGACCGACTGACCTACGCCGCCGCCCTGACGGTGATCTGCCTTGGCGCTACCGCGGTGCTCAGCGCCGTGATGTCGCGCTGGGTCGAGACCCCGGGGATGGCGTTCGGGACGACTTTGGCGCGGCGTTTGGCCGGCGGCGTACGCAGGCCGGCGCCCGACGGCGCGGTCCCGGAGCCTTCCACGCAAACAAGGCGGGCAAGGGCGTTCTAGGTCCCAGCGCGCGGGACAAAAGCGGAACTTCAGGCGCCGGCCCACGTTGATGCGGCAGGCCTCTGCCTAGAGGCCGCTCAAGGCCAACCTCAATGAAATCGGTGATTTGTGTTGTCGCGCTCGCGGGAGCGCTCGTCTCGTCGTGGGCCACGCCTTCCCCCGCCCACCCCCCGCCTGCACAGGGGACTGCGACGCACATGAGCGCGGCGGCCGCCGCAGCCCAGGCGCGGCCAAGGCGGGCCGGATCCGCCGACCTGGAGACCACTGGACTGACCGACAGGCCGCACTGGTTCAAGACCGCGGACAAGACCGGATACGGGTGGCGCAACGGCGCGACCGAGACCACGTTCGGCCTCTATGCCCGGCCTGCCAGACCAGACTTGCCGGGGCCCCGGATTTCGCCTGAAGGCAAGGGCGCCGCCGGCCTCGCCTTTTCCATCAACCTCGGCGGCTGATAGTCTGGCATGACGGGAACCGGGCGCGGCGAGCCGCGTTCGACAAGCGAGGCTGTGAAGGGGCATCGACGATGAAATCGCTGGTTTGCGTGATCGCGATCCTTGGGGCTGTTTCGATCGGGCCCGCCATGGCCGCGCCATCTCATCCCAGGGTCCACGCAAAGGCGGCTGCGCACCCGCACCGCCTGGTCAAGGTCGCCCACCGGACGAGGGGCAGACCCGCCCGACGCGGCCATGTGATCCGGGCGCACATGAGCGCCCTGGCGGCCGCGGATGCGCAGGCCCGCGCCCAGCGCGTCAGCCTCGCCGAGCAGGACACCGGCCCATCCGCAACTCCGAGCTGGTTCAAGACCAAGGACAAGGCCGGCTATGGCTGGCGCGAAGGCGGGACCGAGACCATGGTCGGGGTCTATCGCCGGCCCTCCGAGCCTGACCTGCCTGGCCCCAGGATCGTCCCTGACAGCAAGGGCGCGGCGGGCGTGTCCATCGCCCTGAAGCTCGGCGGGTGACCACGGCCTGAGGCCGTAGCGCGCTCCAAGCCTTTCCGCCTATGCTCGCGCCAAAGCGGCCTGGGGGCGTGGAATGGCGACAGCGGCGGCGGCAGTGGATTCGGAGACCCCCCGCAGCGCGCTGTGGCGCCTGCGCTCGATCGTCACCGGCTCCGCCGGCAACCTCGTCGAGATCTACGACTGGTTCGCCTACGCATCCTTCGCCCTCTACTTCGCCAAGGTGTTCTTCCCCAAGGGGGACCAGACCGCCCAGCTGCTGAGCTCGGCGGGGGTGTTCGCTGTCGGCTTCTTCTTCCGGCCGATCGGGGCCTGGCTGATGGGCCTCTATGCCGACCGCGCCGGACGCAAGGCGGCCATGCTGGTCTCCATCTCGCTGATGTGCCTGGGCTCGCTGACGATCGCCCTGTGTCCAGGCTACGGCGCCATCGGCGTGGCCGCGCCGACCGTCCTGGTGCTCGCGCGCATCCTGCAGGGCGTGAGCCTCGGCGGCGAATACGGCACCAGCGCCGTCTACATGTCCGAGATGGCCGGGCGGGAGCACCGCGGCTTCTGGTCCGGCATGCTCTACTTCACCCTGGTGGGCGGGCAGCTGCTGGCGATCGGCACGCTGCTGGTGTTGCAGTCGGTGCTGACCTCGGCCCAGCTCAGCGCCTGGGGCTGGCGCATCCCCTTCATGATCGGCGGCGCCCTGGCCATCACCGTGTTCTGGCTGCGGCGCGGCATGGACGAGACGCCCTCGTTCCGGGCGAAGGGCGAAGAGCGCGCCCGCACCCTGCTGCTGTTCACGCACCACCCGCGCGAAAGCCTGGTGGTGATCGGCCTGACGGCGGGGGGAACGCTCTCCTACTACACCTTCACCACCTACATTCAGAAGTTCCTGGTCGACACGGCGGGCTTCTCCAAGGAGGCCTCCAGCCAGATCAACGCCGGGACGCTGCTGATCTTCATGCTGCTGCAGCCGGCGATGGGGGCCTTGTCGGACAAGGTCGGGCGCCGGCCGATGCTGATCGCCTTCGGCGTGCTGTCGACGCTCTGCACCTGGCCGATCCTGGCGGCCCTGTCCCACACGAAGGACTACTGGACCGCCTTCGCCCTGGTGACGGCCGCCCTCGCCATCGTCGCCGCCTACTCTTCAGTGAACGCGGTGGTGAAGGCCGAGCTGTTCCCGACCGGCATCCGCGCTCTCGGCGTGGCCCTGCCCTACTCCATCGCCAACGCGCTGTTCGGCGGAACCGCGGAGTACGCCGCCCTCTGGTTCAAGAAGCAGATCGGTCACCCCACCTGGTTCTTCACCTATGTGACGATCGTCGTCGCCGTGTCGCTCGCCATCTATGTGGGCATGCGCGACACCAAGAAGCACAGCCGGATCCTGGAGGATTAGGAGCTCAGACGCTCGTTGGCGGGTTCAAGGCGGGGGCGGGGACCTCGCTCGGCGGAACGCTGTGGGCCGGGACGGGAGCCGGATGGACTGGCGCCTCCGCCTCACGCCGGGTGATGGCGAACGAGAACCGCTTGCGCAGGCCGAGGATCGGCTTTTCCACGATGTGCCACGAGCACACCGCCACGAGCAGGCAGATGGGATAGGCCGCGAAGAACAGCATCCAGAACGTATGGTCGTTCGTGAACAGCTTGGGGAACATGTAGATCAGCCCCTGCATGAAGGGCGCGTGGTAGAGGTAGAGGCCGTAGGAGTAGTCCCCCTTGGTGAAGGGGTAGGGTATCCCGATCGGCGTGAGGCCGATCAGCACCGTCAGATAGGCCAGGATCGGCAGCGCTATGGCGTGAAAGATGGTGTTGTTGAACAGCAGGCTGAAATTGCCGGCGACACAGATCAGCGCCCACAGCACCGCGATGGCCGCGAGCAGGGTGCGGCTGTGGGGGATCTTGTAGCGGAACTGATAGAAGACGATCCCGAGCAGGAACGAGGGCAGCAGCCGCGCCCCCTTCTCGATGAAGAGAAAGCTCAGCACGGTCCGGATCGAGTTTGGATGCCCCGCGGAGTCCGTGAAGAACGCGGTCTCCTGCACGGCCACGGCCAGCAACATCAGCACCGCGCCGACGAAGAACGGCCCGAGTTGGCGCTTCACCAGCCCGAAGATCATCATCGCCGCGAACAGGACGTAGCAGCCGATCTCATAGGGCACGGTCCACAGCGCGCCGTTCACGTTTATGGTCGGGTTGGTCTTGAACACCCCCGGCAAAAGGTAGTGGATCCAGCCGAAGACGTTCATGAAATAAGAGAAGAACGTCCGGTCGGTGAAGTACTTCGCCAGCGGGACGGTGGTGAATATCGGTCCAAGCACCAGCGCCGCGAAGAAGATGTCGACCGCCAGCGCCGGCACGATGCGGAAGGCGCGATTGATGATGAAGTTCTTCAGCGTGAGGCGCGCCCCGCTGCCGGCGACCAGGAAGCCGCTCAGCATGAAGAACATCGGCACGAGCGCGTATTCGATGCCCCAGGCCCAGCTTCCGCGGGCCCAGTCATCATGACCCGTTAAGGATATCGTATGCCAGGCGATGATGCCTGACGCCAGGAACACTCTGAGGAAGTCGAATCCACGCCCAAATCCGCGGCTCTCGTCAAGAACGTTGCCTAGGGATTTCATGGGCCGCCACACACACAAGAACGGTGGCCCGGAACCTACCAAACCCGGATTCGCTCATGCAAGCGGCCAGAACGCAATTCGCGGAAGTGTCGCCGATTGCCGCTCAAGGCATCCAGCCCACGCCGCCGGCGCCCGCGTGACGGGAACTGCCCTCGCCTAGACGGTGTAACTTCCCTCGAAGGGAAACCGCCTGGCCCAGAAATCGGCCAGGCGCGGGTCCCGGTCGACCCGGCGGACGACCTCAGCCATTTTCGGCGCTTCCTCATAGAACCGCTTGCGGCGCGGCCCCCAGCGAGAGACCACCGTGACATAGAGATCGAGCACCGAAAGCTCGTCGCCCAACAGGTAACCGCCGGGCGAGACCTGGGCTTCCATGATCCGCCAGCACTCGGCGATGCGCTCGGTCGTCCGCTGCTGAATCAGGGCCTCGGCTGCGGCGTCGGCGGCAAGGCGGGAAGGGTCGTCGCGGATCCAGTAGAGCGAGTAGATCGAGGCCGGGATGTACACCATCCAGCGCAGGTAGGCCGCCCTGCGCGGATCGCCTGCGGCCGGCGCAAGACGCTGCTCGGGATATTGCTCAGCCAGCCACAGCAGGATCGCCGCGCTCTCGGTCATCACCTCGCCGGAGGCAAGCACCAGCGCCGGGACCTGGCGCATGGGGTTGACCTTGGCCACCGCCTCGCGCTCGGCCTCCCCTTCCCAGGTCGCGGCCTCCACCACCTCGTAGGGGAGGCTCAGAAGGGTTAACGTCGCTTCGATCGGGACCGATCCCGATCCCTTGGCGCCGTAGACGACGAATGGCTTATCCACAGCTCCATCCCCACATATCGCCGATGCGCGACGATCCGACCCCTAGATATGGTGAACCAGTCATTCACTATGTCCGCCGCACGCTTCGCGAGTCGCATCGTCTGACAGGACGCCGTCCATGACCACCCCCGGCCTGCTCACCCCCTCCCACGCCTACAAGCCGTTCCGCTATCCGTGGGCCTATGACTTCTGGAAGAAGCAGCAGCAGGTCCACTGGATGCCCGAGGAGGTGCCGCTCGGCGAGGACTGCAAGGATTGGGCGGCCAATCTGAACGACAACGAGCGCAACCTGCTGACGCAGATCTTCCGCTTCTTCACCCAGTCCGACGTCGAAGTGAACGACAACTACATGGAGCGGTACGCCCGGGTGTTCAAACCGACCGAGGTCAAGATGATGCTCTCGGCGTTCTCGAACATGGAGACCATCCACATCGCCGCCTACGCCCTGCTGCTTGAGACCATCGGCATGCCCGAGTCGGAGTTCGGGGCCTTCCTCGAGTACGAGGCGATGCGCGCCAAGCACGACTACATGCACAGCTTCGGCGTCGAGACCAACGCCGACATCGCCCGCACGCTCGCCATGTTCGGTGGCTTCACCGAGGGGCTGCAGCTGTTCGCGTCGTTCGCCATGCTGATGAACTTCCCCCGGTTCAACAAGATGAAGGGGATGGGCCAGATCGTCTCGTGGTCGATCCGCGACGAGAGCTTGCACTGCGAGGGGATGGTCAAGCTCTACCACGCCTTCCGCAAGGAGACCGGCTGCGTCACCCCCGCCGTCGCCGCCGACATCGTCGGCTGCTGCGAAACCGTGGTGGGCATGGAGGACCGGTTCATCGACCTGGCCTTCGAGATGGGCCCGGTGAAGGGAATGACCCCCGACGACATCAAGGCCTACATCCGCTTCATCGCCGACTGGCGCCTGCGCCAGCTGGAGCTGCCGGCGATCTATGGGGTGAAGGACAACCCTCTGCCCTGGCTGCAGCCGCTGATCTCGGGCGTGGAGCACGCCAACTTCTTCGAGGCCCGGGCCACGGAATATTCCAAGGCCGCCACCCGCGGGCAGTGGCACGGCGCCGACGGCGTCTGGGCCGAATTCGATCGGGTCAAGGCTCAGCGGACGGAGAACATCCTCCCGGCGGAGTGACGGCGGACGGAGCCTCCCGGCGGACGCGCGCCCAAGAGGCTTAGCGATGCCTTTACTGCGATGAGGCTATGGTGCGTGGGCCCATCGGGGCGTCCGAGAGCTCGCGCCTTGATCGTCAAACACCTTTGCAGATTCGGGCGCAGCTTCGTGCGCGATCGCCGCGCCAACGTGGCGCTGACCTTCGCGCTGGCCGCCCTGCCGTTGACCATGATGGTGGCCATGGGCCTGGACCTGGCCAACGCCACCCGCGTGCGCATGGCGATGCAGGACGCCACCGACGAGGCGGCGATCGCCCTGGCGCGCCAGGCGCCGACGATCGCCGACAACCAGATCGCCACGACCGCCAAGACCTACATCAATTCGAGCTTCAACAAGGCGACGGTGACCATCACCAACGCCACCATCGACCGCAACAACATCATCGCCACGGTCGACGCCCAGGCCGGCGTGCCAACCTATTTCGCTCAGCTGGTGGGCATGTCCACCATCCCGATCACCACGCACGCGGTGGCCCGGGGCATGCTGCTGGAGATCGCCCTGGTGGTGGACACCTCCGGCTCGATGACCCAGTCGGCGGGATCGGGGGGATCGAAGATCGTCGCCCTGCGGAGCGCCTCGACCGCCCTGCTGAACGCCATGTTCGGGTCCCAGACCACCAGCACGCGCGTGGCCATGTCGATCGTGCCCTTCGCTGCCAGCGTCAACGTCGGATCCACGAACGCCAATGCGGCGTGGATGGACACGGCCGGCTCCTCGTCCCTGGCCTATGAGGACTTCTCTTCAACCACCAAGACCCGCTGGGCGTTGTTCACCGACCTGAAGACCACCTCCTGGAAGGGATGTGTCATCAGCCGCCCTTCGGCCCAGAACTACGACGTGAACGACGCCGCGCCCACGAACCTGACGCCCGACACGCTCTACGTGCCGTGGTTCGCGCCGGACGAGCCTGACGGGGACAACGGCAACCTGGTCACCGGCTCGTTCAACAACAACTACCTCAACGACGAAGGCGGCAACTGCACCAGCCCGAACACCACGAAGACGGTGGCCGACTCCGTGAAGCAGGCGCGCACCTGCAAGTACAAGGGCGTGACGCCGACGTCCGGCTACGGTCCGAACTACCTCTGCGATTCCAACGCCATCACCCCGCTCACCGGCGCCCGGTCGACGTTGGACACCGCCGTGGCCGCGCTCCAGGCGGCGGGCAACACCAACATCCTGGAAGGCTTCATGTGGGGCTGGCGGACGCTGTCGCCCGGTCCGCCGTTCACGGAGGGCAAGTCCTACACGGCCCCCAACAACCGCAAGGTCATCATCCTGATGACCGACGGCGAGAACAACCTGAACGGCGTCAGCAACTTCAACCACTCGGACTACACGTCCTACGGCTATGTGATCAAAGGCCGGGTCGGAACCACGTCAAGCAACAACACCACCCTGACCACCGCGCTCGACACCCGCACCGCGCTGGCCTGCGCCAACGCCAAGGCCCAGGGGATGCTGGTCTACACCATCGCGTTCGGTTCGGGAGCCGCCAACTCCCAGACCCTGCTGCGCAACTGCGCGACCTCGGCCAACTACTTCTACGCCCCGCAGAACTCCAGCGACCTGGTCCCGGTCTTCCAGCAGATCGCCCAGAGCATCAACAGCCTGCGCATTTCTGAGTAGGCCGGCAGGCCAGCGGGAACGAACACCACCCGAACCGCCTTGATGCGGAGCGCCGGACGGCCATAGTCGAGCCATCCGATTAGACTATCCGCCAGGATGGCTCGGGGAACCTCACGATGGCGGCCAAGCGCAAGCCGGCGGACCACTTCAATCCCTTCAAGGCGCTCGGCCCGGGCCTGATCACCGGCGCGGCGGACGACGACCCGAGCGGCATCGCCACCTACTCCCAGGCGGGCGCCCGGTACGGCCTGGACATGCTGTGGACCATGGTCCTCACCTATCCGTTCATGGCCGTGTTCCAGTCGATCTGCGCCCGGATCGGCAGGGTCACCGGCAAGGGGCTGGCGGCCAACCTCAAGGTCACCTTCCCTCCCTGGGTGGTGATCGGGGCCGTGGTCCTGTTGCTGATCGCCAACACCCTCAACATCGCGGCCGACATCGCCGCCATGGGGGAAGCCGCCAAGCTGGTGTTCGGCGGAGACCGCTTTATCTTCACCGTTGCGCTCGCGCTGGTCTCCTTGGTGCTGCAGGTGTTCGTGCCCTACCACCGGTACGTCCGGGTGCTGAAGTGGCTGACCCTGTCGCTGTTCGCCTATGTGGCCGTGGCTTTCGCAGTCCATGCGCCGTGGGCGGACGCCCTCCACCGGGCCTTCCTGCCCCAGCTCAAGCTGGACTCCGGCGCGGCCCTTGTGGTGGTCGCCATCTTCGGCACCACCATCAGCCCGTACCTGTTCTTCTGGCAGTGCTCGGAGGAGGTCGAGGACATCCAGACCGCGGCGGGGGCGCGTCCGCTCAGGGACGATCCGCGGGAGGCGCGATCAGAGCTCACCCGGATCCGCTGGGACACCTATGTGGGCATGGCGTTTTCCAACGCCATCGCCTTCTTCATCATCCTCAGCACCGCGGTCACCCTCCACGCCAAGGGGGTCACCAATATCGAGACCGCGGCGGACGCGGCCTCGGCGTTGCGCCCGATCGCCGGAGACTTCGCGTTCGCGCTGTTCGGGATCGGGATCGTTGCGACCGGACTCCTTGCGCTCCCGGTGCTGGCTGGCTCCGCGGCCTACGCCATCGCCGAAGCCATGGGCTGGAAGGAAGGCCTCGAGGAGAGAGCGAGGGACGCCAAGGGCTTCTACGCGGTCATCACCGTGGCGACGCTGACCGGGTTGATCCTGACCTTCTCGGGCCTCGACGCCATCAAGGCGCTGTTCTGGAGCGCCGTGATCAACGGCGTGATCGCCGTGCCCCTGATGGTGGTGATCATGCTGCTGGCCGTGCGCAAGGGCGTCATGGGTCGGTTTCCCATCACGCCGATCCAGCGGATCTTCGGCTGGGGCGCCACTGCCGTCATGGCCACCGCCTCGGTCGCCATGTTCGTGCTGATGTGACGCTCGCAGCCGCCGGTTCCCTTCGCCAGCTGATCGCGCTAAGGGTTCGGCATGATCAAGACCGAGCACGCCCAGCGACGCGGCCAGGGCTCAGCCCGCACCGTATGACGCCCCTGATCTGATCAGGCGAGACGCCGCGTCCGCGGCTCATGGGCGGCCCAGGCCGCCGGCGAACGATACGGAACCCACTCTGATGACCCCCTCCACGCCCAACTGGGATGCGCGCTTCAGCGACCGCATGGCCCGCGTCCGCGCCAGCGAGATCCGCGAGCTGCTCAAGCTGCTGGACCAGCCGGACATCCTCTCCTTCGCCGGCGGCATCCCCGATCCGACGCTGTTCCCGGCCGAGCGGATCCGGGCGGCGAACGACGCGATCCTGGCCGATCCGGACCTGGCCCCTCAGGCCCTGCAGTATTCGGTGAGCGAGGGCTATCTGCCCCTGCGGCAGTGGATCGCCGGGCGGATGGCGCAGGACGGAATGGCTTGCGACGAGCGCAACATACTGCTGACCGCCGGCTCGCAGCAGGCCCTCGACCTTCTGGGCAAGCTGTTCCTCAGCCGCGGCGACACCGTGGTGGTGGCGCGGCCTACCTATCTCGGCGCGTTGCAGGCCTTCAACGCCTATGAGCCGATCTACGCCGACCTGCCCGAAGGGGCGCTGTCGGGGCAGGCCGGCGCCGAGGTCCTGGCGGCGGAGCGCACGCGCGGGCCGCTGGGCTATTTCGTGCCGGACTTCGCCAACCCCACGGGCCAGAGCCTGACGCTCGCCGAGCGCGAAGCCCTGCTCGACCTCGCCATGCGCCTGGACATGACGCTGATCGAGGACGCCGCCTATCGCGAGTTGCGGTTCGCGGGCGAGGCCACGCCGACCCTGCTGTCCCTCGACATCGCCCGCTCCGGCTCCATCGAGGCGGCGCGGACCCTCTATTGCGGCACGCTCTCCAAGACCCTTTCGCCCGCTCTGCGCCTGGGCTGGATCTGCGGACCGCGCGCGGTGATCGAGAAGCTGGTCCTCCTGAAACAGGGCGCGGACCTGCACGTCTCGACCATCAACCAGATGGTCGCGCATCGCGCGGTGTCGGAGGGCTACGAGCAGCACCTCGGCATGCTCCGACACGCTTACGGGGCCAAGGCCAGGGCCCTGCTGGCCGCCCTGGACCGCCACATGCCGCCCAACGTGACCTGGACCACGCCTCAGGGCGGGATGTTCGTCTGGGTCAGGCTGCCGGAGAGGATGGACGGCAAGGTCCTCCTGGAACGGGCGCTGGCCGAGGAGCGTGTCGCCTTCGTGCCAGGGGAGCCGTTCTTCGCAGAGGTCCCGGCGGCCAACGCCATCCGCCTCAGCTATTCCCTGCCCACCGACGCGCAGTGCGAGGATGGCGTGGCGCGGCTGGCAAGGCTGATCTCGCGGATGAGAGCGGCCCGGTTTCACACTCCTCCCCCGTGCAACGGGGGAGGAGAGGAAGCCTAGGCGGCGGCGCGGGGGGCCGGGCCAATGTAGCGCGACAGCGGGCGGATCAGCCGTCCACTGAGGACCTGCTCGCGGGCGTGGGCGATCCAGCCGGCGGTTCGGCCCATGGCGAAGACGCAGGTGAACGCCTCGTGCGGGAAGCCCAGGGCCTCCAGCAGGACGGCGGTGTAGAATTCCACGTTGGTCTCCAGCCGCCGGCCCGGCTTGCGCCGGCGCAGCAGCTCCAGCGCCTGCGCCTCCACCGCCTCGGCCAGGGCGAGGCGGCCGGGCAGGCTGGGCGAGGCGGCCGCAAGGTCCCGGACAGCGCGCTTCAGGGCGTCGGCGCGCGGATCGCGGACCCGATAGATCCGGTGTCCGAAACCCATCAGCCGATCGCCGCGGTCCACCGCGCCGGTCAGCCAGGCAGCGGCGTGCTCGGGCGCGCCGATGGCGTCGAGCATCTCGATCACCGGGCCGGGGGCGCCGCCGTGCAGCGGCCCTTTCAGCGCCGACAGCCCCGCCAGCACCGCGGACGTCAGGCCGGCCAGGGTCGAGGCGGTCACCCTCGCGGCGAAGGTCGAGGCGTTCAGGCCATGGTCGATGACGGTCACCAGGTAGGTGTCGAGCGCCGCCGCACGCTCCGTCGCTGCGGGGGCGCCGGTCAGCATGCGCAGGGTGTCGGCGGCGTGCCCGAGGCCGGGATCAGGCGCGATCGGCCCGAGGCCCTGGCGAGCCCGCGCGACGGCCGCAGTGAACACGGCGGGCGCAGCCAGCAGGCGCAGCGCGGTGTCCAGCCCATCCCCGTCGGACAGCCGGGCGATCAGGGCGCGGACCGCCTCGACGGGGGGCCGCCGCACCTGCGACGGGTCGAGGAAGGCGACTTCAAGGAAGGCCTCGACCCTGGCCCGGCCCAACAGCGTGCGGAACTCGGCCGATCCCGGCAAATCGTCGAACAGGCCTTCGAGCAGCAGGTGAGCCGCGTCTTCGTAAGTGGAACGGCCGGCGAGGTCCTCCAGAGCGCGGCCCTTGATGACCAGGCGCCCGTTCTCGCCGTCCACGTCCGACAGGATGGTCTCGGTGACGACGACATTGTCCAATCCGTTCATGCGACGGTCTCCTTTGCATCGGAGATGGAATCCGCTATGATCATCGTCAATCTTGATCAATACAATCAATATCAGTGACTGAAACCTGGATCGATGGCGCGGCCGTAGCGGCCAGGCTCGGCGTGAAGCCGCAGACCCTCTATGCCTATGTCAGCCGCGGAAGGATCCAGGCCCGCCCGGACCCGGAAGATCCGCGGCGCAGCCTCTACAGCGCCCAGGACATCACCCGCCTGGAGGCCCGCAAGGCGCGCGGACGCAAGGCGGCCGACGTGGCGCAGGAGTCGATCGCCTGGGGCGAGCCGATCCTCCAGTCCGCCATCACCGACGTGTCGAACGGCGAGGTGAGATATCGCGGCGAGGACGCCGTGCAGCTCGCCGCAACCCAGCGCCTGGAGGATGTCGCCCTGTTGCTATGGGCCGCGGGCGACCTGTCGATCTTCGATCGTGAGCCCCGGCCACGTGTACGGATGAAGGGAACAGCGTCCGCCCGAGCCTTTGCGGCGATGGCGGTGCGCGCCGGGTCCGATCCTGCGGCGCTGGGCCGATCAGCGTCGGCGCTGCACCGGGAGGGCGCGGGCCTCGTCGGCGACCTCGCCGCCGCCCTGGGCGATGGCCTTCCGGACGAGGGCGTCCACCACGGCCTCGCCAGGGCCTGGGGGCTCGGGCCCGAGCAGGGAGACCTCGTGCGGCGGGCGCTAGTGCTGCTCGCCGATCATGAACTGAACGCATCGACCTTCGCGGCGCGGGTGGCCGCCTCCACCGGCGCCTCGCTGGCGGCTTGCGTGCTTGCCGGCCTCGCCGCCCTGTCGGGCCCGCGTCACGGCGCCGCCGGCGCCCGGGTGGCCGCCCTGGTCGAAGAGGCGGGCCGCCTCGGGCCGCAGCCTGCGCTCCAAGCCTGGATCGCACGCGGCGAGCCGCTTCCCGGCTTTGGCCATCCACTCTATCCCGACGGGGATCCGCGGGCTTCGGCGCTGCTGGCCGCCTTCATGCCGAACCCCGGGCTTCTGGCGCTGCAGGCTCTCGGCGAGGAGATCGGCGGCCGTCCCGCCAACATCGACTTCGCCCTGGCCGCGATGACCCAGACCCTCGCGCTGCCGGCCGACGCGCCCTTTGCCCTGTTCGCCCTCGGCCGCTCGGTCGGCTGGATCGCCCACGCCCTGGAACAGCTGCAGACCGGCGCCCTGATCCGGCCCCGCGCCCGCTACGTCGGTCCGCCGCCCCGCTAGGCGGTCTCGGCCGTCGACTCCAGCGACAGCGGCTGGGACAGTCGGGCGATCATCTCCTTGGGGCAGATCTGCCAGAAGCGGTCGCGCACGACGTCCCAGTCGCGCAGCAGATCCCCGGCGAAGCGCGAGCCGGTCTCGGCGGCATGCTCGGCGATCAGTGACCGGAGCACCCCTTCCCAGTAGGGCGAGGCGAGGCGCTGGACCACCACGCTCTCGGTGTTGACCACCGACTCGAACGCGCCGTCGGCATCCAGGACATAGGCCATGCCGCCGGTCATGCCGGCCGCGAAGTTGTCGCCCACCGCACCCAGGATCACGGCCGAGCCGCCGGTCATGTATTCGCAGCCGTTGGCGCCGCAGCCTTCCACGACGGTGATGGCGCCGGAGTTGCGCACCGCGAACCGCTCGCCCGCCCGCCCCGCCGCGAACAGCCGCCCCGATGTGGCGCCATAGAGGACGGTGTTGCCGATCAGGGCGTTGATGTGCGGATCGACCAGGTGCGGCGAGGGCTTGATCACCAGGGTCGCGCCGGACAGGCCCTTGCCGACGTAGTCGTTGGCCTCGCCAGTGAGCTCGATGCGCAGGCCCTGCACCGAGAAGGCGCCCAGGCTCTGGCCCGCCGACCCTTTCAGCTGGACCGTCAGGTGGCCGTGCGGAAGCCCGGTCATACCGTACTGGCGCACGATGTGGCTGGAGACCCGCGCGCCGATCGCCCGCGCCGTGTTGGCCACGGTGTAGGTCAGCTGCATCTTCTCGCCGCGGGCCAGGAAGGCGGCCGCGTCGTGCACGATCTGGGCGTCCAGGGTGTCGGGCACCTCGTTGCGGCCGGTCATGGTGCAATACGGCTTGTTCAGACCAGGGTCGGCCCGCACCAGCAGGGGGTTGAGGTCGAGATCGTCCAGGTGCTCGCCGCCGCGGGAGACCTGGGCGAGCAGGTCCGTGCGCCCGATCACCTCGGTCAGCGAGCGGAAGCCCAGCTGGGCCAGGATCTCACGCACCTCTTCGGCGATGAAGCTGAAGAGGTTGATCACCTTCTCGGGCGCGCCGGTGAAGCGGGCCCTCAAGGCGTCGTCCTGGGTGCACACCCCCACCGGGCAGGTGTTGGAATGGCACTGGCGCACCATGATGCAACCCATGGCGATCAGGCTGGCGGTGCCGATGCCATATTCCTCGGCGCCCAGCATGGCGGCGATCACCACGTCGCGGCCGGTGCGGATCCCACCATCCGTCCGCAACCGGACGAAATGGCGCAGCCCGTTCAGGGTCAGCACCTGGTGGGCTTCCGAAAGCCCCATCTCCCAGGGCGCTCCGGCGTACTTGATCGAGGTCTGCGCTGACGCGCCGGTGCCGCCCACGTGCCCGGAGATCAGGATCACGTCGGCCTTCGCCTTGGCCACGCCGGCGGCGATGGCGCCGATGCCGGTCATCGACACCAGCTTTACCGTCACCCGCGCATCGGGATTGATCTGCTTCAGATCGTAGATGAGCTGGGCCAGGTCCTCGATGGAATAGATGTCGTGATGCGGCGGCGGCGAGATCAGCATCACGCCGGGCGTCGCGTGCCTGAACTTCGCGATCATCTCCGTGACCTTGAAGCCGGGCAGCTGGCCGCCTTCGCCGGGCTTGGCGCCCTGGGCGACCTTGATCTCCAGCTCGCGGCACTGATTGAGGTACTCCGCCGTCACGCCGAAGCGGCCGGAGGCCACCTGCTTGACCGCCGAATTGGGATTGTCGCCGTTGGGCAGCGGCCGGTAGCGCGCCGGATCCTCGCCGCCCTCGCCCGACACCGAGCGCGCGCCGATCCGGTTCATGGCCACGTTCAGCACGCCGTGCGCCTCGGGAGAGAGGGCCCCGAGTGACATGCCCGGCGTATTGAACCGCTTCCTGATCTCGTTGACGCTCTCGACCTCGTTGATCGGCGCCGGCTTCATGTCCGAACGCCAGTCGAGCAGCTCGCGCAGCTGTACGGGCGGCGTGTTGCGCAGCGCCTCGGAGTAGCGCTTGTAGGTGTCGTACGAGCCGGTGTCGCACGCCTGCTGCAGGGTGTGGATCAGCCGCGCCTCGAAGGCGTGGGTCTCACCCGACCGGCGGGCCTTGTAGAAGCCGCCCACCGGCAGCATGACCGCCGCCTCGCCCCAGGCGCGCCGGTGGATCTCCACCGCCTTTTTCTCCAGGCCCGCCAGGCCGATGCCGGAGATGCGCGAGGGCATGCCGGGGAAGAACTCCGCCACCAGCGCCCGCGACAGGCCGACCGCTTCGAAGTTGTAGCCGCCGCGATAGGACGAGATCACCGAGATCCCCATCTTCGAGAGGATCTTCAGCAGGCCCGCTTCCACCGCGCCCTTGTAGTTCAGGCAGACCTCTCGCAGGCCGAGATCGCCGCACAGCCCACGCTCGAGCCGGTCCTGGAAGATCTCCTGGGCGAGGTAGGCGTTCACCGCGGTGGCGCCGACGCCGACCAGCACCGCGAAATAGTGCGTGTCCAGACATTCGGCCGAACGGACGATGATCGAGACGTAGGAGCGCAGTCCATGCGCCACCAGGTGGCTGTGCACGCCGGCGGTCGCCAGGATCATCGGCAGGGCCACGCGATCGGGGCCCGAGGCGTCGTCGCTGAGCACGATCTGCCCGCAGCCGCGCAGGGCCGCATCCTCCGCCTCGGCGCGGATACGGTCGAGGTTGGCCCGCAGCGCATCGCCGGGGCGGGCCTCCGGCGCCGGGAACGGCATCGTGCAGTCGATCACCGCGATCGACTTCGGACCGATGAAGTCGATGATCCGCTCGTACATGCCGCTGGTGAGCACCGGGCTCTCCAGCTGGTAGACGTCGGTCTGCGCTTCGTCCTGCGCCAGGATGTTGCCGAGGTTCTTGAACCGTGTCTTCAGCGACATCACCCGCGCCTCGCGCAGGGGATCGATCGGCGGGTTGGTCACCTGGCTGAAATTCTGTCGGAAATAGTGCGACAGCGGACGATATTGCTCCGACAGCACCGCCAGCGGCGCGTCGTCGCCCATCGAGCCGACGGCCTCCTTGCCGTCGTCGACCATCGGGGCCAGCAACAGCTCGACGTCTTCCAGCGTCATACCGGCGGCCACCTGGCGGCGAAGCAGTTCCTCGCGGCCATAGCGGCGCGGCTCGGGCCCTGGCCCGACACGCTCCACCAGGTCCACCATGTTGCCCAGCCACTGGGTATAGGGGTGGCGCTCGGACAGCTCGTCCAGGATCTCGTCCTCGGAGTAGAGCCGGCCCTCGTGCAGGTCGATGGCGATCATCCGGCCGGGGCCGATGTGGTCCTTCCGGTTGATCCTGGCGTCGGGCACGCCACACATGCCCGCCTCCGAGCCGACGATCAGCAGGCCGTCGTCGGTGAAGGCCGCGCGCAGCGGACGCAGGCCGTGGCGGTCCTTGCCAGCGATCACCCAGCGGCCGTCGGTGGCGCAGATCGCGGCCGGGCCGTCCCATGGCTCCATCACCGCGTTGCAGTAGGCGTAGAGCGCCTGGTGCCGCTCGCGGCCGGGCTTCTCCAGCAGCGACAGGGCTTCCGGGATCAGCAGGCACTTGGCCATCGGCGCATCGCGACCGGCGCGCACCAGCACCTCGAAGGTGTTGTCGAGCGCGGCGGAGTCCGAGCCGTCGCGACCGAGCGCGATCACCGGCTTGATGTCCTCGCCGAAGTCGCCGAACGCCTGGGCGGCCATGCGGATCTCATGGCTCTTCATCCAGTTGGTGTTGCCCTTCAGCGTGTTGATTTCGCCGTTGTGGGCCAGCATCCGGAACGGCTGGGCCAGCCTCCATTCGGGGAAGGTGTTGGTGGAATAGCGCTGGTG
>FTHA01001024.1_pt1 | contig 18069 bp, 17 predicted proteins | sample 1640771 | NCBI WGS metagenome assembly FTHA01 (sample SAMEA3914789, study PRJEB12502) | metagenome | biome: forest; material: soil | place: Canada | collected 2011-07-03 | depth 0.3 m | reverse complement strand
GCAGGCGGCCGCCCTGGAAGATCGGCAGGCTGATCGCCGGTCCGGCCTGGCCGACGTCCGATCCGGACAGGAACAGGTTGGAGAGGCCCAGGGACTGCACGCCGATGAAGGCGGCCAGATTGACGTTGGGATAGAAGCGCGCCTTCGCCTCGTGGACGCGGCTCGCGGCCGCCTCGGCGCGCCAGCGGGCGGCGGTGAGGTCCGGCCGGCGTCCGACCAGTTCGGCGCTCAGGGTCGCCGGCAGGCCGAAGGTGCGCAGCGCCGGCGACGAGGGGCGGGCGATATCCAGGGCGCGATCGGGGCCAGCCCCCGCGAGAGCGGCCAGGCGGTCCTTGGTCAGGGCGATCTGCTCGTCGATGGCCGCGAGTTCGGCCCGCGCGGCGGGCGCGCCTGCCTTGGCCTGCATCAGCTCCGCGCGGGTGTCGAGGCCATTGGCGACACGGCTTGTCACCAGGGTGGCGGTCTGTTCGCGGACATTCAGGGCCCGCTCGGCCACGTCCCGTTCGGCGTAGAGGCGCACGAGGTCGGTGTAGGCGTCGGCGACGCCTGTGGTGAGCGCCAGGCGCGCCTCGGCGGCCTCGGCCTGGGCGGCGTGGGCCTCGGAGGTCGCGGCGGCGACGGCCGCGCGGTTCTTGCCCCAGAAGTCGAACTCGTAATTGAAGTTCAGGCCGGCGCGCCCGGCGTCGTTGTAGCCGTGGGGCACGAGCGTGGGCGGAAAGCCGTCATTGTAGCTCTGCTTGATCTCGACCGCAGATGCTTCGGCATTCAGTGTCGGATAGAGGGCGGCGCGGGCCGAGCCCTGCACGGCTTCAGCGCGGCGGACGCGCGCCTGGGCGGCGGCGAGATCGGGCGAGCCCGTCAGCGCCTCGTCCATCAGGGCGTTCAGCTGGGCGTCGCCGTAGGCGGTCCACCAGCGATCGGCGGGCCAGGCGGCGGTTGGAGCCGCGAGGCTGCGGCCGGACTCAACGTCGGCGGGGGATTTCAATTCGGCGGCGGCCGGCGACTCTGACGTAATGATTGAGAAAGCCAGCGCCATGGCGGTGGTGGCCAGGGCGGCGGCTGCGCGTTTGCGGATGGAGGCGGACATTGGTGACCCCGGGTATTGACCGTACCGTACCGTACGGTCATATAGCCAAGTAGGCGGTCTCGAACCGTCCCGCAAGCGCAAACCGTACTGTACGGTCAAAAAATTGTGAGGGAACCGAAATGGCCGGGGACGCAGCCGACCTGAGGCGCGACGAGCGGCGCAAGACCATCCTGAAGGTGGCGGGCGAGGTCTTCTATGAGGAGGGCTTCGCCGGGGCGTCGATGTCGGCGATCTGCGCCCGCCTGGGCGGCTCCAAGGGCACGCTCTACAACTATTTCGACAACAAGGAGCAGCTGTTCGAGGCGGTGATCAGCGACCGCTGCCAGTGGTTCTCCGAGAGCGTGTTCAGCGACGTGGATGACAGCCAGCCGGTTCGCGAGCTTCTGTTGCACGTGGGGGAATCCTTCCTGGAGCAGCTGAATGAGCCGGTGATGCAGCTGATCCGGCTGGTGATCTCCGAAGCGGAACGGCTGCCCGAAGTCGCCCGGATCTTCCACGAGAACGGACCGCAGGCGACGGCCGTGCGCCTGGCGCGCCGCCTCGAGGCGGCCAAGGCGCGGGGCGGGTTCGATGCGCCCGACTGCCTGGCGGCCGCGCACCAGTTCCTGGCCCTGTGCCGGGGCGAGTTGCACTTCCAGCGCCTGCTGAACCTCGTCCCCGCCCCCGATCACGCCCGCGCCCAGGCCGAAGTCGAGGCCGCCGTCGACATGTTCCTGGCGCGCTATCCGCTGCCCGCCGCGGCCTGAGGTTCCGGGCCGGGCGGACTTGCTCCACAATGGCCGCGCCGATTCGAGGCGCCGCCGGGGCCGTCCCGCAGCCGCCATGGCGAGGCCTGATCCATGAGCTACCGCGCGCCGGTCCGAGAACACCTGTTCCTTCTGAACGAGGTGCTGCACCTCGACGCCCACTCCAACCTGCCGGGCTTCGCCGACGCCACGCCGGACCTGACGGCCCAGCTCCTGGAAGAGGCGGCGCGTTTTTGCGAGGAGGTGCTGGCCCCCCTGAACGCGGTGGGGGACAAGGAAGGCTGCCGTTACGATCCGCCGACGGCGAGCGTGACCACCCCGACCGGGTTCAAGGCCGCCTATACGGCCATGGTCGAGTCCGGCTGGAGCGCCCTGTCGGTGAACCAGGAGTGGGGCGGCCAGGGCCTACCCCTGGTCCTGAACGTCACCTTCAACGAGATGGCCTCATCCGCCAACATGGCCTTCGCCATGTATCCGGGCCTGACTCACGGCGCCTTTTCCGCCATCGCCCAGGCGGGCACGCCCGAACAGAAGACGCTCTACCTGGCCAAGCTCGCGACGGGTCACTGGTCGGGCGCGATGAATCTCACTGAGCCCCAGTGCGGCACCGACCTGGGGCTGATCCGCAGCAAGGCGGTGAAGGCCGAGGACGGGACCTTCCGCATAACCGGCGAGAAGATCTGGATCTCCGGCGGCGAACAGGATCTCTCGGAGAACGTCGTCCACCTGGTCCTGGCCCGCACCGAGGGCGCGCCGGCGGGCACTCGCGGCCTGTCCCTGTTCATCGTGCCCAAGTTCCTGCCCGACGCGGCGGGCGCCCCCGGCGAACGCAATGGCTTCAAGTGCGCGGGCCTTGAAGAGAAGATGGGCATCCACGGCAACGCCACCTGCGTCATGGCCTATGAGGGCGCCAAGGGCTGGCTGCTGGGCGAGGAGAACCACGGCCTCCGTATCATGTTCATCATGATGAATGAGGCGCGGCTGGGCGTGGCCGTCCAGGGCCTGGCGCAGGCGGAAGCCGCCTATCAGGCCGCCGTGGCCTTTGCCAAGGACCGCCTGCAGGGCCGTGCGCTCACGGGCCCCAAGAACCCCGACGGTCCCGCCGACCCCATCCTGGTGCATCCGGACGTGCGCCGCATGCTGATGGACTCCAAGGCGGTGATCGAAGGCGGGCGGGCGCTCCTGCTCTGGACCATCCTGAACGAGGACATCGCGCTCGGCGCCGCCGAGGAGGCCGATCGCCAGAAGGCTGATGACGTCGTCGCCCTGATGACGCCGGTGCTGAAATCCTTCCTGACCGACCGGGGCTTCAAGGTCTGTTCGGACGCCATGCAGGTGCACGGCGGATCGGGCTACACCACCCACTTTCCCGCGGCCCAGTACCTGCGCGACTGCCGCATCAGCATGATCTACGAGGGGACCAACGGGGTCCAGGCGCTGGACCTGGTCGGGCGCAAACTGGGGGCCAACGGCGGGCGGGCCGTCATGGCCTTCTTCGCCGACATCGACGCCTTCGTGGCCGAACCGGTGGATGAGGCGCTGAAGCCCTTCGTGACCGGCCTGGCCGACGCCAAGGCCCAGCTGCAGGACGCGACCCTGTGGCTGATGCAGAACGGCCTGTCGAACCCCGAGAACGCCGGCGCGGCGTCCCACGATTACCTGAACCTGATGGCGCTGACGGCGCTGGCCTTGATGTGGGCGCGGATCGTCAAGGCGGCCCAGCCCCTGGCGACCTCCGGCGATCCCTTCTACGCCAACAAGCTGATCACCGGCCGCTACTTCCTGGAGCGGATCCTGCCCGAGACCACCTCGCACCTGACCAAGCTCAAATCCGGCGCGGCTCCGGTGATGGCGCTGGAGGCCGAGGGGTTCTGACCCCGCCTGGTTGAGCGTATGCTCCAGCCCATGCCCCTGGATATCGCCGCTCCGGAACCGCTGATCCCGCCGACCGCCAAGTGGCCGGGCCGGCCGCTCACCGGCCTTCGGCTCGTGCAGGCCATGCGCCGCAGCATGCTTTCGATCTGGGGCCCCCGCGCCTATGAGCTGCCGATCATCCACGGCCGGCTCTATGGCCGCGACCGCATCCTGGTGAACGACCCGGTGGCGGTGCGGCACGTCTTGATCGAAAACGCCGGCGCCTATGAAAAGCCCGCGCCGACGCGGCGGTTGACGCGGCCGATCATCGGCGAAGGGGTGTTCCTGTCCGAGGGCAAGGAATGGCGCCGTCAACGGCGGGTCCTGTCACCCGCCTTCACCCCCAACCACGTGGAGCGGCTGGCGCCCCACTTCGCCGAGGCCGCCAAGGGCCTCGTCCAGTCGCTGGCGGGCCGGGAGAGGACCCAGATTGTCCGCGCGCTGCAGGAAGCGGGGCTGGACGCGGCGGCCCGGTCGATGTTCTCCATGCCGATCGGCGGCCAGGGCGCGCGCATCGCCGATCTGGTGCGCACCTACGTCAAGGGGCCAGGGCGCCCCAACGCCCTGGACATGATCGCCCAGCGCGAAGGCGACTTCGGCTGGATCGACTTTGGCCGGCGTTCCTTCCGGCGGCGGTGGCTGAGGGAAGTCGACCAGATCGTCGCGGCGCGCAGGTCGCGGCCGGGGGGAGAAGACGCCCAGGACGACCTTCTCGACCTGCTCATGAGCGCCCGCGATCCGGAGACGGGCGCGCCGCTGTCCGACGCCGAGATCCGCGACCAGAGCGCCACCATGCTGGCGGCGGGCTTCGAGACCACGGCGGGCGCCATGTTCTGGACGCTGTATCTGCTTTCGCGCGACGTTGCGGAACAGGCCGCCATCCGGGCGGAGATCGCGGCGGACCCGCCCTCCGGTTCGATCGCCGAGGCGACGCGGCGGTGGCCCCGACTGCGGCGGGCGATTTTCGAGACTCTGCGGCTCTACCCCTCAGCCCCGTTGTTGTTCCGGGTGGCGCTGGAGCCTGACCGGCTGCTGGACGTGGACGTCGAAACGGGGGCCATCATCATCATCAGCCCCTGGATCATCCATCGCCACCGCCTGCACTGGGACCAGCCGGACGCCTTCGTTCCGGCGCGGTTCGAAGGGCGCGAACGCGAGTACCTCTCGGGCGGCGCCTACCTGCCCTTCGGCGAGGGGCCGCGCATCTGCATCGGCGCCAGCTTCGCCCTGACCGAGGCCGCGATCATGCTGGCCACCGTCCTGTCGCGGTTCGAGATCGTGCTGGATGACGAACGCGAGTTGATGCCCCTGTCGGTCATCACCACCATGCCCAGCATCGACCCCTGGTTCCGCCTGACGCCTGTGGCGTGATCCGCCCGCAGTCGGCTAAGCTGTGCTGACGGGCGAGACCATCGCCCGCAGGCCCGGGAGTCTCCTCGTGACCGCGGAAACCACCTCGACCGCCGCCGACCAGACGATCGACGGCGAGTTGTTCGTCGTGCTCAGGAATGACGAGGACCAGTATTCGCTCTGGCCCGCGGCCAAGGCGGCGCCCGCCGGCTGGACCCTCGCCCGTGCGGCCGCGACGAAGGCCGACAGCCTGGCGTTCATCGAAGACGTCTGGACCGACATGCGTCCGCGAAGGCTGCGCGAGGCGATAGATCGCGACCCGCTCTAGATTCAAGAGTTTGAGCGCGTTCTTACCGCAAAACCGGGTTCCACTTTTGCGGAACGCGCTCTAGCCTTTGGCGCCCGCCGGGGTCCGGACGCGGCGGAGGGCGACGGCGAAGTCCAGGGAATGTGGGGCGCCGAGCACCAGCCCCCCCGCCGAGCCCCATGACGCGGGTCGCTGGGTCGTCGCCTGCGCCCTGGCGGCGATGGCCCGGTCCAGGGGGTGACCAGGGCGCGGCGCGTAGGCGATGGCGAGGGCTTCGTCCCGCCGGCCCACATCGGCGAGCAGGGCGACTTGGGCATAGATCGCCGTGCGATTCTCGGGCTCGTCCGCGATCCACCGGCTGGCGCAGGTCAAAGCGAGTTCGGCGTCGCCTGTGGCGATGGCGAGGACCAGCAAGCCCTTGCGGGCGGTGACGTCGTCAGGAAGCGGCGTTCCCAGCAAGAGGGGCCGAATGCTGTCGACCAGGGGCGGGGCCGGATCGCTCAGCAGCCGGTACAAGGTCCCGCCGAGGGTGTCGAAGTGATACCGCGCGGGTCCCGGGCCCGGATCGAGGCGTCCGGTCTCGATGAAGGCGGACACGGCGTCGCGACCGGCCCCAAGCGCTTCAGGAAGCGTCATGTCGCTGTGGTCGATCGTGCGGAAGCTCAGCGTCTTCGGCGCGACGCCGGCCTTGGACCAGCCCGCATCCGCATTGCCCTTGAGGGCGAATCCACCGGGCGAGCCTCGATGCAGCAGCAGCATCCGCTCTGGATCCAGCGCGGAGCCGAATGGCGTCAGGGCGCCGATCCGTTCCGCCCACCCCTTCTGTTCGATATGCAGCGGCTCGCCGTCGATGTTGATGACCGGCGTGGACGGCCGGCCGGCGGCGACCAGCAGGCGATCGACGAGCCAGGCCATGAAGCCCGCCATCGAATAACCGAACAGGGCGACCGGCCGCAGGCCATCCGTCGCCAGCAGGCGGTCGGCGATCTCGCGTGCGGACTGGATCCAGATCCCGTCCTGCGTCAGGTCCCTGCCGCCGGCCTCGACCGTGAACGTCCAGACATCAAAGTCCTCGAAGGCGTTGGCGGCGCTGACCCGGTTCTGGAAGCCGCCGCCATTGAGGCTCGGCATGCCCACAACCGCGCCTCGCGAGACGCCACGCGCCTTGCGCAGCACCGCGAGCCTGACCGCGGCGCGCGCATCGAACCCGCCGCGCCCGCCGCCGGCCGAAGGCGTGGCGGCCGGCGGCGCAGCCGCTGAACCATCCACAGCCCGTGCGAAGCTTTCGAGCGTCGGCGCATGGAAAAGCACCGCGGGGTCGATCCTGCGGCCGAAAGCCGCCTCGACGGCCACGCACAGACGGATCGCCAGCAGGGAGTGTCCGCCCAGCGCGAAGAAATCCGCCGTCGCATCGATCGCGCCCAGGCCGAGCAGGTCACCCCAGATGACCGCGAGGCGGCGCTCGGTCCCGGTGAGGGGCCGCGCCGCGACGCAGGTCGGTTGATCGGGGCGGGGCAGGGCGCCGCGGTCCAGCTTGCCGTTGGCCGTCAAGGGCAGGGCGTCCAGGACCACGAACGCGGCCGGGACCATGTGATCTGGCAGGCGCAGCGACAGAGCCGCGCGGATGTCGGCCACGCGCGTCAGCCTGGCGCCGGTCCTGGCGACCACATAGGCCACAAGCCGTGTCTCCCCGGCGATCTCAAGCGGAATAACCGACGCCTGTCCGACGCCGTCCAACACCTCCAGCGCCGCTTCGATCTCTCCCGGCTCGATGCGGAAGCCCCGGATCTTGATCTGCCGGTCCGCCCGTCCGAGGAACTCGAGCGTCCCGTCGACGCGGCGGCGCGCCAGATCCCCTGTCCTGTACATGCGCGTTCCAGGCGGACCGAAGGGACAGGCGACGAACCGCTCCGCCGTCAGTCCCGGCTGGTTCAGGTAGCCCCGCGCGAGGCCGGCCCCGGCGATGTAGAGTTCGCCCTGCGCGCCGTAGGGAACCTCGAGCAGGCGCTCATCCAGAACGAACACGCGCGCGGCCTGGATCGGACGCCCAATGGGTATGCGCTCGGCCTCGGCGTCGCGAGGCTCGATCTCGTGCGTGCAGGCGAAGACCGTCGTCTCGGTGGGGCCATAGCCATTGATCAGGGTGAGGCCCGGATGGGTCGCCCGGGTTCGCGCGACCGCGCTGACCGACAGGGCGTCCCCGCCGGACAGCAGCCGGCGCACAGGCGCCAGCAGGTGGGGATGGGTGTCGGCCGCTTGAGCGAAGAGGCCCGCGGTCAGCCACAGGGTGTCGACTGAGTGCGCGGCGATGGTCTGCGCCAGGCGATCGAGGTCGGGATACCCATTCGGCGCCAACACAAGGCGCGCGCCGTTCAGCAGGGCGCCCCAGATCTCGAAGGTCGCGGCGTCAAAGGCGACCGGGGCGTACTGCAGCACGCTCTGTCCGGGTCCGAGCGGCGCGTAGGCCGGCCGGCTGACCACCGACGCCACGTTCGCCTGGGTCGTCAGCACCCCCTTGGGCCGCCCGGCGGAGCCTGAGGTGTAGATGACATAGGCGAGATGGTCGGGGTGCAGCGGCCTTCGCCGGTCGACGTCCGTCGGCGCGTGGGCGGGCCGCCCGGCCACGGCGGCCTCGACGCCGGGGTCGTCGAGCGCAAGCAACTGGGCCCGGCCGCGCAATCGATCCGTCGCGGCCCCCAAGGTCAGGGTGAACCTGGCGCCGCTGTCCTCGAGCATGAGCACCAGGCGTTCGGCCGGATGCGATGGATCCAGCGGCAGGTAGGCCGCGCCGGACTTTAGGATGGCCGTCAGGGCGACGATCAGCTCGACGGACCGGTCAAGGGCGACCGCCACGAGATCGTCCGGCCCGACGCCGAGCGCGATAAGATGATGGGCCAGGCGATTGGCGCGGGCGTCGAGTTCGCCATAGCTGAGGCTCTGGACGCCGCATATGACCGCGATCGCGTCGGCCGCGCCCGCGACCTGCGATTCGAACAGCGACGGCAAGGTGGCGGCAGGGCGCTCGCGGGCCGCCCCGCCGGGGGGCGCGGGCCCTGATTTCTCAAGCGAATTCGGCGTCAAGACGACTTCTGCGCGAGCGTCGCCATGCAGGCATAGACGAAGAATTTGGCCACGTTGATCCCCCCCGCGATCACCGTCACGAATTCGAAGCCGTTCGGCTCCGTTAGCCCAAGAGACCCTTCAAGTATTTGGTCGTCAATTTATCGAACGATAGGGGTGGAGTCGCCTTGGACGCGCGGGCCTGAACCGTGGGTAGACTGACGGCGCTCCAGAGGCGTCGCGCTAGACCTTATTGACAGTGTTGCCCTTGATCTGGGCTGACCCGTCGGCGGCCAGATCTTCGCGCGTCGAGGCGAGGCTGAGGGGCCCCTGCAGCGTGGCGTTCACCGCATCGATGCCGGTGCGCGCGCCGGTGGTCCGGGCGAGCAGATAGCGTAGCGAGATCCGTTCGTGGTCGGCGGCGTCGGGCTGGGTGCCATGCAGGGTGCAGGCGTGCCAGAGGCCCGCCCAACCGGCTCCCCCGGTCAGCATGACCTGGCGGGTGCGCACCTGCTGGCCGCAGCCGTCTGCGTAGGTCCAGGATCCGTCGCCCTCAGGCGTCAGCTTGTGAGGGAACAGCGTGCCGCCGAGGCGATGGCTGTTCTCCAGCAGGAACAAGGGGGCGTCCTGACGACCGACCGGATGCAGATAGACATAGAGCGTCAGGAAATCTGCTTCGCGCGCCTTGTAGTCGATCAGGTCCTGGTGGAAGTCGATGCCGTAGAAATAGGTCACGTCGCGAAATTGCGGCCGCACATAGGCGCCGAGGTTGTTGACCGGATTGCCGTGGATGCGACGCTTCAGCCAGTCAGGCACGGCCGAGGCGGGCACGCCGCAGACCACCTTCCGGTTCAGGATCTCGTAGCCAGGCCCAAGCAGGGCGGTCAGGCCCGCGACAATGCGCGGCTCGGCCTCGACAAAGCCCAGCCGGTCCTCGAAGCGCTCCAGCAGGTTGCGGCCCGGCTCTGGATTGACGCCCTTGTACTGGGGATTGGCGTCGAACTCCGCTTCGCTGAGGAACAGGCTGTGATCGAACCGGCGAAGGGCGCGGATGTCGGTCAGGAGGGCGGCGGCGACGGCCGGATCGGCGACCTCGCCGAACAGATGGTAGCCCAGGGCCGCGACGTCATCGACCGTCGCTTGCCCAGCGGAGGTGACGACCTCGCCAAAGTCCATGCGCGCCTCCCGTTGCGGCCCCCTCAGCAGGCGCCCGGTTCGGGTAAGGAATCGTTAAAGGGCGGGCCTCGCCGTCCCGGTCAGGAGCCGTCGTTTCAGGGCCTGCAGGTCCTTCAGTTCGCACTCCCAGACCACCAGCGGCGTCCAGCCCAGGGCCTCCAGCGCCGCCTGGCTCGCGGTGTCGCGGGCGCGGTTGCGGCCGATCTTTGCCGTCCAGTAGTCGCGGTTCTGCTTGGGGACGCGGGCGCCGCGGGCGCAGTCGTGGCCATGCCAGAAGCAGCCGTGCACGAAAACCGTCAGCCGCCGCGAGGGCAGGACGATGTCGGGGGCGCCTGGCAGGTCGCGCCGATGCAGCCGAAAGCGCAGGCCCATGCCGAAAAGCAGCCGGCGCACCTTCAGCTCGGTGGAGGTGTTCTTGCCTTTGACGCGGGCCATTACGGCCGAACGCTTCTCGATTGAGAACACATCCGTCATGATGGGGACATAGCAGCCCGGGAACGCGCGCGCTCGCGGGCGTTGAGCCCGGTCGCCTTGCTTTCGGGCCGGGTCACAACGAACAGTCGCGGCGCCGCGCCATGGCGGCCCTGCAAACAGGAGAACAACAGATGGGCTATGCCGAAATCCTTGTGCAAACGGGCGTGAAGCCTGCCGATGTCGCGCGGATGAGCCTCGCCGCCGACCTGGCGCAACGATTCGGCGGAGGTCTCACGGGCGCCTTTGTCACGCCGCCGCCCATCGTGGCAGGCTTCCAGGCTGGCGCGGACTTCGGCAGCGGGGCGGTCGGCTCGACCGTCGCGCAGCTCTTGCAGGACCAGAGCGTGGAGGTCGCCCGCGACTCGGCGCAGGCGGAGGAGGCGTTCCGCAAGGCCGCCAGCGCGGGCGGACTCCGGTCGGCGTTCCTGAGCGTGTCGGGGGCCGGTCCGGCCGCCCTGACGGCCCTCGCCAGGCGCGCGGACCTCACGGTGCTGCCGTCGGCGTCCGACAGCCCCGGCGCGGGGCCCGATGCGCCCGCCGACCACGTCGCCATGAGCGCGGGCGGGCCGGTGCTGATCGTCAATCCGGAGTGGGCGTCCGGCAAGGTTGGCTCGCGCATCCTCATCGCCTGGAACGGCAGCCGCGAAGCGGGCCGCGCCGTGCGCGACGCCATGCCCTTCCTCAAGACCGCCGAAAAGGTCGACGTCCTGGTGGTGGGCCACGAGGAGGCGGCCTCCGGCGCCGAGGACGCCGTTCCAGCCTACCTCGCCAAGCATGGCTGCAAGGCGTCGGTCCTGCGCGTGGCGACCGTCGACCAGCCCATCGGCGAGGTCCTGCTGCGCAACGCCGCGCGCCTGGAATGCGATCTGATCGTGATGGGCCTGTACGGCCACACGCGGCTGCAGGAAACCGTCCTTGGCGGCGCCAGTCGCGATGTGCTGCGCCATTCGCGGACGCCCCTGCTCGTGTCGCACTGACGCCATGCGCCAGCTGCTGGCGTCCTGGCAGGTCTGGGCGTTCGGCTCGGCGGTGTTCGCGGCGCTGACGGCGATTTTCGCCAAGGTCGGGGTGGCGGGGGTCAATTCGGACTTCGCCACCCTGATCCGCACCTGCGTCATCCTCGTGGTGACCGCGGCCATCGTGGCGGCCTCCGGCCAGATGCAGTCGCCGTCGTCGATCGCGCCCCGGACCTGGCTGTTCCTGGGGCTGTCGGGCCTGGCCACGGGCGCCTCATGGCTCTGCTATTTCCGGGCGCTGAAGATGGGCGACGCCGCGCGGGTCGCGCCCGTCGACAAGCTGAGCGTCGTGCTGGTGGCGGTGTTCGCGGCCCTGTTCCTCGGCGAACGGCTCGGTCCGCGCAGCTGGCTCGGCGTCGGCCTCGTGGGCGCCGGCGCGATCCTGGTGGCGATCGGGGGCTAGGGTCCCGCCGCGGCCGCGGCGCGGCTCGACCTCAATGGCTTCCCTTCCTCTTTCGAGGGCCGCCACACCCATCGATGTCATCCCGGAAAGCCGCGCTAGCGGGTTATCCGGGATCGAACCTCGGTCAGATCCCGGCTCTTCGCACTTTGCGCTGCGGCCGGGATGACAATCTCACTTGTGAATTCACCGGTCCCGTCGGGTCAGTCGATCAGTTCGCCGGAGAGGGCGCGCTCGATCATGGCGATGGTCTCGGCGAGGCCGAAGATCGCCGCGAAGGAGCCGAAGCGTGGGCCCTGGCTCTGGCCGAGCAGCACTTCGTAGAGCGCCTGGAACCAGGCGCGCAGCGGCTCGAAGCCGGCGTCCTTGCCCGCGGCGTAGACCTCGTTCTGGATCAGTTCGGCGTCCTGGCAGCCGGCGGGCAGGTCCTTCAGCCTGATGGCGAGGTCCTCCATCGCCACGCGTTCCAGCGCGTCCGGCGCACGGAAGCGCTTATTGGGCCGCACGAAGTCCTCGTAATAGTGCAGCGCGAAGCCGGCCAGGCGGTCCAGCAGGGGTTCGCTCTCGGCGGTCGCGCCAGGAATGTAGCGGGACAGGAAGCCCCACAGGATGTCCTTGGAGTGGGCGTTGGCCGCCGACACCAGGTTCAGCAGCAGACTGAAGGACACCGGCGAGCCGCGCTCGGGCGGGCGGCCCTGGTGAACGTGCCACACGGGGTTGTCCACTGGCGGCGCGTTGGCGGCGCCCGCGATGTCGGGGTTATAGGCGTCCAGCTGCTGCAGGTACTCGTCGGACGCCTTGGGGATGACGTCGAAATAGAGCTTCTTGGCCGACCTGGGCGAACCGAAGATGTAATAGGCCAGGCTCTCGGGCGCCCCATAGCGCAGCCAGTCCTCCATGGTCAGGCCGTTGCCGCGGCTCTTCGAGATCTTCTGGCCGTCCTGGTCCAGGAAGAGCTCGTAGTTGAAGCCCTCCGGCGGCTCGCCGCCCAGCACCCGGCAGACCTTGCTGGAGGCCTTCACCGAGTCGATCAGGTCCTTGCCGGACATCTCGTAGTCCACGCCCAGCGCCGCCCAGCGCATGGCCCAGTCTGGCTTCCACTGCAGCTTTACGGCGCCGCCCGTGACGGGGACCTCGGTCAGCGCGCCGTCCTCGTCCTCGAAGACGATGGTGCCGCGATCCACATGCCGTTCCAGCGTCGGGACCTGCAGCACCCGGCCCGTCGTCGGGCTGATCGGCAGGAACGGCGAATAGGTGGCGCGCCGCTCGTCGCGCAGGGTCGGCAGCATCACCGCCTGGATCTGGTCGAAGCGGTCCAGCGCCTTCAGCAGGGTCTCGTCGAAGCGGCCCGCGCGATAGCACTCGGTCGAAGACAGGAACTCGTACTCGAAGCCGAAGCCGTCGAGGAAAGCGCGCAGGCGGGCGTTGTTGTTCGCCGCGAAGCTCGGGTGTTCGCCGAAGGGGTCGCGCACGACCGTGAGCGGCTTGCCGATGTCCTCGGTCAGCATCTGCTGGTTCGGCAGGTTGGGCGGGACCTTCCTGAGGCCGTCCGTGTCGTCGGAGAAGGAGATCAGCCGCGTCGGCATGGCGTCGTCGGTTAGGGCGCGGAAGGCCGTGCGCACCATGGTGGTGCGGACCACCTCGTTGAAGGTGCCGATGTGCGGCAGTCCCGAGGGGCCGTAGCCGGTCTCCAGGATCACCGGCCGCTGCAGCGCCGGCAGGGTCGCGACCGCTTCGGCCGCCTTGCCGGTGTCGATCAGACTGGCGGCGAGGTCGCGCTCGGCGTCCGACAGGCGCAGGCGCAGCGTGCGCGCGAGCAGCGCGCGCGCCTGCTCGAACGGCCAGGCCTTGCCCTGGCGGGTGACGTGGGACAGCCCTTCATACATGCCGCACGCCCTACAGGACGGAGCTCATTGCTGCAATGCACAGGGGGCCTGCATCGGTGTCAGAGCGGCGGCCCTAGCACCTTGGCGAAGACGATGAAGCCAACGACCGCCAGGATGGCCAGTACGAGCCACAGCAGCATGGGGGCCTTGGCGAGGAGGTCGGCGCGCGTGCGCCGCATCTCGGGCGGGTTCTCGTGAGGATCACCGTCGTGTGGCATGCCCGCCTCCGTACGCCTTGAGTCCAGAGCCATAGTTGACGCCGTCCATGGGACCCCCCTACTCGAACCAGTACGCCGTCGCCCGCATCTCGATCGACGCCCGGGTGGGGACGCCCTTGGGGCAGGTCGCGTCGTCGAAGGCCGAATGGGGCACGTTCGGCGGCTGGGCGGGGTCGGAGTCGCTGGTCTTGAACACCAGGGCCTCGTCGCGGGTCATGTTGGAGAAATAGGACCAGCGGTGACGGGGGCTGTAGCGCACGAGCCAGCCTTCGAAGGACCACTCCGGCCGGTCGGTCACGTCGAAGATGGCGTCGGCCTCGATCAGGTCCTCGGGCTTCAGGGTGCGGGCGTCGCAGACGGCGAGGGGGATGTCCTGGGGGGGCGGGGTGAGGACGCGCCAGACATTGTAGTGCGCGTAACGCCGGATCGGCCGATCCACGTCCTTGGGCCTGGAGCGCTCGGCGAAACCCTTGGAGGTCGCCGCCGAGGCGTCGATGTGGATGAACCTGGCGGGCGAGGAATTGTTATATGCGGCCGCCTCTGCAGAGCTCTCCCCGAACCGGAGGACGCCGCCGGCGCCCACCACGACCCGGTCCGCGCCGGTCAGGTCCAGCAGCAGGCGCTCGATCTCGGCCGGATGGATCCTGGCCACCGTCTCGGAGTCGCGGAAGTCCGCCACGGCGCTCTGGTGGGGGACGAGCTGGAACCCCTCACGCGTGATGGACGGCGGCTCGGCCGCCGTGCGGGCGTCATTGACGGAGACCTTGTGCGGCTCAAGCAGCAGCCGGTCCCTAGAGTGGTCATTGGCATAATAGCGCGGGCGCTCGCCGAGCTCGCCGCTGTAACAGACCACGCCCTCGACGGTGCGCGTCGTGGTTTCGGCATCGGACATGGGCGTTCCTCCTCACGGGCGATCTAAACGAGTTTCGGCCGGGGGCGCCAACGCGGATACGACATGGATCAAATGAAGGGGCTGGCCGGGAACAAATGAAAATAAGGCCGGCCATCCTCGGGAGATGGCCGGCCTTGGGGGCAGGCGGGCTTGGGGGGCTGGGGGACCGCCCACCTGCCACTTGGAAACTGTCATCAGCGAATGGCGGACGCGGCGGCGCGGCTGTCGAGGACCTGGACGTACGCCGGTTGGGACGGCTTCAGGTTGGAGGCCATGGCTGAGGCCGGCTGGGCGTGCGCGACGCTGAGGGCGATCCAGGGCAGCAGGGCGACGCCCAGGGTGGCTGCGGTGGCGACCTTACCTACGAAATCGTTCATTTTGAAATCTCCGCTTCAAAGGGTTCAGGTGAACTCGGTGTGAATTGGAGATACGAAATCAGTTCATCGAATACACGTTAAGTCTGTGTCATTACGCCGATTTAAATAAATGAAAGTTCATTTAGACCATTACAGAATTTTCATCTTGCGTTGGTTGGCATGGGAAGTAAGCGAGCCGCACGCTGAAGGCCTGGCGCCGGCCACGATGGCGATGCGGCGCTCAGTCCTGGCGCGGCGTCAGCAGGAAATGGCCGTGCATCACCGCGATCGGCGCCGCGCGCGCCTCCTGCCAGGCTTCCACCTGGACGTTGGCGATCCGCCGCCCGACCTTCTTGATCAGGGCGCGCGCGTAGGTGTCCAGCGGCCGGCCGGAGCGGAGGTATTCGACAGTGATGTCCACCGGCCTTGGCTGGCGCATCAGGGTCTCGAGGATCGAGAGCTGCGAGACAGCCGTCATCTCCATCAGGGCGCCGATGACGCCGCCGTGCAGCGCCGGCAGGGAGGGATTGCCGATCAGGTGCTCCGAATAGGGCAGGATGGCCGTCATCTCATCGCCGTGCAGTTCCATCCGCACACCCAGGAACCGGGCGTAGGGGATGCGCGCCAGGATGGCGTCAAGGTCGGTCTGGGAGGCGCTCATTCGGCCTTGCCTGGCAGGGGCTTGGGCGGCGCGAGGTTGGCGCCGGGTCCGCGGCCGGCGTTGGAATCCAGCATGAAGGCCGCCTGGGCCGCCGCCACGGGATCGGACGGATCGGAATCGTAGGCCACTGCCCGCAGGAAGGCGACGGAGCGGGTGAGCTTGTAGCAGTGGGCCGAGGCCATCAGGTCGCGCCCCGGTTCGGCGGGCCGCATGTAGTCGATGCGCAGGTCGAGGGTCGCGAAGGAGGTGGGCTCTTTCAGGGCGAAGGCCGTGGCCCAGCCGCAGGCGAGGTCCAGGAGGGTGGTGACCCCCCCGCCGGCGATCACCCCAGTGTCGGGCTCGCCAACCAGGTCGGCGCGATAGGGGATCTTGAGGATCACTTCCGGCTCGCTCGCCACCAGCTCGAGGCCCAGCGCGCGGCTGTGGGGCGACAGCGCCATGCGCGAGGCGAGCGGGTTGGCCGGGGGGGCGGGGCTGGACATGGGCGCAGCATAGCTGGCCCGCACGTTCGCGAAAGCGCTTCGTCCTTGCGGACGGGACGGGATGACGGGACAAGTCGGGCCGACTTCAGCCGATCGGCGTCCCCAGGTGGTCAAGCCCGAGTCCCTCCTCTGTCCCAAGCCGCTGGGGCTCTACTGCCCGCCGGGCGATTTCTTCATCGATCCGGTGCGGCCGGTGGACCGGGCGGTGATCACCCACGGCCACGCCGACCACGCCCGCGCCGGCCACGGGACGGTGGTGGCGACGCCGGAGACCCTGGCGATCATGGCGGTCCGCTATGGCCCTGACTTCTGCGGGACGGCCGAGCCGGTGCGATACGGCGAGCGACTGGTCCGCGACGGCGTGGAGGTCAGCCTGGTCCCGGCGGGGCACGTGCTGGGCTCGGCCCAGGCGGTGGTGCGCTACAAGGGCCTGACCATGGTGGCGTCGGGCGACTACAAGCGCCGGCGCGACCCGACCTGCCCGGCCTTCGAGCCCGTGCCCTGCGATGTGTTCATCACCGAGGCGACCTTCGGCCTGCCGGTGTTCCGCTTCCCGCCCGACAGCGAGGAGATCGCCGCCCTCCTGGCGTCCGTGGCCCAGTTCCCCGAACGCTGCCATATCGTCGGGGCCTACGCCCTGGGCAAGGCCCAGCGGGTGATCCGGCTGCTGCGCGAGGCGGGGTATGAGAAGACGATCTACGTGCATGGCGCGCTGCTGCGCCTGAACGCCCTTTACGAGGCGCATGGGGTGGACCTGGGGCCCCTGGCGTCCGCCACCGACGAGGCCAAGGCGGATTTCGCCGCCGCCATCGTCATCGCGCCGCCGTCCGCGCTGCAGGACCGGTGGTCGCGTCGCTTCCCCGATCCGGTCTCGGCCTTCGCCTCCGGCTGGATGCGCGTGCGGGCCCGCGCCCGCCAGCGGGCGGTGGAGCTGCCGCTGGTGATCTCCGACCATGCTGACTGGGACGAACTGACGTCCACCATCGCCGAGCTGAAGCCACGGGAAGTCTGGATCACCCACGGCCGGGAGGAAGCCCTGGCCCGCTGGGCGGCGTTGAACGGCGTCCAGGCCCGGGCGCTTGCGCTGGTGGGCTATGAAGAGGAAGAAGGCGAATAGCCGCTCAAGGCTTGCAGCAAGACGACTCGCTTGGCCCCGGTTCGCGCCCCGCCCCTGAACGACCGACCGCTGGAGCCCGGCCTCTACGTCGTCTCAACCCCCATCGGCAATCTGCGCGACATCACGCTTCGGGCCCTGGACATCCTTGCCGGCGCGGACCTCGTGCTGGCTGAGGACACCCGGGTGGCGGGCAAGCTCCTGGGCGCCTTCGGCATCAAGGCCAAGGTCCGGCGCTACGACGATCACACCGGCGAGGCCGCCCGGCCGGGCATATTGGCGGCCCTGCGCGAGGGCTCCAGGATCGCCCTGACCACGGATGCCGGCGCGCCCCTGGTCTCGGACCCGGGTTATCGGCTGGTGCACGAAGCCGTCCAGCAGGGCTCGGCGGTATATCCTGTTCCAGGGGCTTCAGCGGTCATCGCCGGCCTGACCGCCGCCGGCCTGCCCACCGACCGTTTCCTGTTCGTCGGCTTCCCGCCCACCAGGAGCGCCGCGCGCCGCAGTTTCCTCGCCGAGCTCCTGCCGATCCGGGCCACCCTGGTGATCTTCGAGGGCGCCTCGCGGCTGGGCGAAAGCCTGAAGGACATGGCCGAGGTCCTTGGTCCGCGTCCGGCCGCCGTGGCACGTGAGCTGACCAAGCTGCACGAGACGACGATCCGCGGTCCGCTCGACGTCCTCGCGGCCGATCCGAAGCTGCAGGCGCCCAAGGGTGAGATCGTGGTGATCGTCGGGCAGGGCGCAGTTGTGGAGTCCAGCCCGGCTGACGCCGAGGCCGCGCTGCGTGAAGCCCTGATCCGGCTCGGTCCGGCCGACGCGGCTTCGGAGGTTTCCAAGGCGCTGGGCCTGCCGCGGCGAGACCTCTACCGCCGCGCCGTGGAATTGAAGTCCGGTGGCGGCCGCTAAGTCGCCCAAGGGGCAGGCCGCGCG
>FTHA01000782.1_pt1 | contig 18272 bp, 17 predicted proteins | sample 1640771 | NCBI WGS metagenome assembly FTHA01 (sample SAMEA3914789, study PRJEB12502) | metagenome | biome: forest; material: soil | place: Canada | collected 2011-07-03 | depth 0.3 m | reverse complement strand
TCGGCGATCCCTTCGCCGAAAAGCTGCTGATCGAGGCGACGCTGGAGCTGATGGCGCTGGGAGCGGTGGCCGCCATCCAGGACATGGGCGCCGCGGGCCTCACCTCCTCATCGGTGGAGATGGCGGGCAAGGGCGAGCTCGGCGTCGACATCGACCTGGACGCCGTGCCCCAGCGCGAAGAGGGCATGAGCGCCTATGAGATGATGCTGTCGGAGAGCCAGGAGCGGATGCTGGCGATCCTCAAGCCTGGCCGCGAGGCCGACGCCCACCGTGTATTCGCCAAGTGGGGCCTGGACGCTGCCGTGATCGGCCAGACCACCGAGACCGGCCGTCTGGTCTTGCGCCAACACGGCGAGGTGGTCTGCGACTTGCCGTTGGCCCCGCTCACCGAGGACGCGCCGCTCTACGACCGTCCGCACACGGCGAAGGCCAGGCCGCGCCGGATCGATCCCTCCGAGGTTCCGCCCCCGGCGGACTGGCGCCAGGCGGTGATGACCCTTCTGTCCTGCCCCGACGGAGCGTCCAAGCGATGGGTCTGGGAGCAATACGACCACCACGTGATGGCCGACACGCTGGCCGATTCCTCCACCGGTGCGGACGCCGCCCTGGTGCGGGTGCACGGCACACGCAAGGCCCTGGCCCTCACCTCCGACGTCACCCCCCGCTATGTCGCCGCCGACGCCTACGAGGGGGGCAAACAGGCGGTCGCCGAAGCGTGGCGCAACCTGACGGCCGTGGGCGCCGAGCCCATCGCCATCACCGACAACCTGAATTTCGGCAATCCCGAGCGGCCCGAGGTGATGGCGGACATCGTCGCCGCCATCGACGGCATGGCTGAAGCGTGCCGCGCCCTGGACTTCCCGGTCGTGAGCGGCAACGTCAGCCTCTACAACGAGACCAATGGCGCCGCCATTCCGCCGACGCCCACAGTGGGGGCTGTGGGCCTGCTCGCCGACTATGGACGCAGGGCCGGCTATGGGGGGCTGAAGCCGGGTGACGTCCTGATCCTGATCGGCGAGACCCACGGCGAACTCGGCGCCAGCCTCTATCTGCGTGAGCTGTTCGGCCGCGAAGAGGGCGCACCTCCGCCGGTCGACCTTTCCGCCGAGCGTCGCCACGGCGATTTCATCCGGGACCTGATCGTTTCGGGCCAACTCAGTGTCTGCCACGATCTGTCGGACGGCGGCCTGGCGATCGCCGCCGCCGAGCTGGCGCTGGCATCAGGCGTCGGGCTTCAGCTCAACGCCACCTCCCACCAGCACGCCCACGGCTATGTGTTCGGTGAGGACCAGGGCCGCTACCTGATCGCCGTGGCCGACCCCGAGCCGGTGATGGAGGCCGCCCGAAGCGCTGGCGTCCACGCCTCGGTGGCCGGCCTGGCCGGCGGCGACAGCTTCGGCTCGGGCGCCCTCTTCCAGATCCCTTTGACCGAACTGAGGGCCGTCCACGAAGGCTGGCTGCCGGGCTACATGGCGAGACGCTAGGGCGGGGCGTCCCGCACCCAGTGCGCCACCTGGTGCTCCGGGGACCAGGTCCGGCTCGCAGCTGCGGAGGCGCGGACAGGTTCGGCATCGCTGGCCAGGCAATCCTGGCCGTCGATCACCAGACCAGGCAGGGGTTGGGCGCTGACCTTGGACGTGGCGTCATCGGGTGGCGGCGGTCCACACATCGCCGGCCATGCCTCGATCTCCACGATGCTTCCGCCAGCATCCGTCCCGCGGGAAGCCACGCCCGCGTAGGCCCAATGATCGTCCGCCTTCTCAGGTTCGCGCCACTGCAGGACCCGTGGCTCGCCCCTGGCCAGCAGGGTCTCGATGACCGACCACCGTTGCTCCTCACCCTCCGCGCTGTCGGGGCTGAGGATCTGGCCGGGCCGGACGACTACCCAGTCGGCGCACTTCGGCCATTGCTTGACGGGAAGAGCTTCATCGAACGTGCAGTCCGCCTTCGCCAGCAGCCAGATCCCCGGTTTCATCGCCGGCGCGCCGGCCTCGTCGGCCGCAGTGAACAGCGGCCGGGTCGAATAGACCTGATTGCAGCCCGCCAACGCGACCGCGAGGGCGCCCATGGCCAGGATGCGAGACAGCGGCCGATTCATGGCATCCCCGATCGCGCCGAGCCTAGTGCTCTTCGTCGCGCACCCAGTGATACACGTCATCGCCATCGCGCGGCTGCTCCGTTGCGATGACTGCCGATCGGACCTGGCCCTGCGACTCCATCCAACAGGAGGCCAATGAATCTGATGAGGGAGCTGACGCCTCCACATCTGATTGCGGGCCGCAATCCACGTCCCACATCCTGGCGCGGATGATCCTACCCTGACCGTCAGACTCCAGCGGTCTGACGCCTCTGTAGAGGAACAGCCGCGGCAGGCGACCAAGACCTTCGGCCAGCTGCAGGATGCGCGGATAGCCGTCGATCAGCAGATAGGACTGCGCAGACAGCCGCTGCAGGCTGTCGCCGCCATGGTGGCTGATCAGCAGACGCGGCCGGACCACCAGGAACTCGGCGCGACGGGGCCAGACGCCCGCGCTGTCCGTTTCGAGGAAGCGACAGGCGCCGTCCTGCCGGGTCCAAAGGCCGGTCCTGAGGACGGCGGCGCCGGCGGCGTTCGCCGCTCGGTACAGGGGGCGCTCGGAAAATGCATTCGGGACGCCTTCGGGCGCCGCCGCATCGGCGGCAGGTTTGGGATGACATCCCGCGAGGCCGATCAGTACGAGGAGAACCATTGCAGTCCGCATCGCCGGCTCCGATCACGTGATGATCACGACTCTGTGATAATAGCGTGAGATTTCGTGAGCGCACGCGCTAACTCGAGCGCGGTGGCGTCAGGCTGTCTGGGCGGACGCTGGCGCTTCGGCGTTTGCATCCCCCGCATCGAGCGCTTCGTCGAGGACGTCCATCAGGCCAGCGGTGGTGATGGGCTTGGCGAGGTGGAAGTCTGCTCCGGCCTCGCGGCAAGCCTCGACCTGATGGGCCATGGCGTTGGCGGTGAGGGAGATGATCGGTGTGCGAATCCGGCCGAGCCGGACCTCCGCCTGTCGGATCTCCCGGGTGGCGGTAAGTCCGTCCATCACCGGCATCTGACTGTCCATCAGGACCACGTCGAAGGGCCCGTCGTTCAGGAAGGCGTTCAGCGCCTGCTCACCGTCCGCCGCGAGGACAATGTCGGCGCAGCCGTCCAGCATAAGCTGCACGACTTTCTGATTGACCTCATGGTCTTCCGCCAGGAGCACCCGCAGCCGGTGGCCAGCGCCTGGCGAGGCCCGCGTCGGCGCCGGCGCGGCCGCCTTGGGCAGCGCCCTGGCGACCTTCAGCACCACCCTCAGGACAAAGTGCGCGCCCTTGCCCGGCGTGGCGCAGCACGAGATCTCCCCGCCCATCATCTCGGCCAGCGCGCCGGCGATGGACAGGCCGAGGCCCGTGCCTCCGTAGCGGCGGGTGATCGAGCCGTCGCCCTGTTCGAACCGGCTGAAAAGCCGCGCGCGCACCTCCTCGGTGAAACCTGGGCCGGTGTCCGTGACGGAAACCTCGAGGGCGACGTCGCCGTCTGCCTGAGCCGTCGTGTGGGCGCGGACGACGACCTGGCCGTGGGCAGTGAACTTCACCGCATTGCTGATCAGGTTCGAGACGATCTGCCGGATGCGTAGGGGATCGCCGACCAGGCGGTCGAGGTCGCCGCTCTCGATGTGCACCTGGAAGTCCAGGCCCTTGGCGCGGGCGGCCGTCGCGAACAGGTAGGAGGCCGAGCCGATGACTTCGCTGAGGCTGAAAGGCTTCGGCTGCAGTTCGAGCTGCCCGGCCTCGGCTTTGGCCAGGTCCAGCACGTCGCTGAGGATTTCGGTCAGCGCCTTGCCTGAACTTACGATCAGCCCGACGATCTCCGCCTGCTCGGGAGTCAGGTCCATTCCCGCCAGGGCGTCGGCCAGTCCGAGCACGCCGTTCAGGGGCGTGCGGATCTCGTGGCTCATGTTGGCCAGGAATTCGCTCTTGGCCACGTTGGCCGCCTCGGCGCGGGCCACGGCTTCCTTGAGCGCATCTTCGGCGCGCTTGCGTTCGGTCACGTCCTCGGAGATCGACAGCAGATAGAGGCGGCCGTCAGCGTTGCGCATGGCGATCTTCTTCTTGCGAAGGAAGCGCACGCCGTTGCGGGTGGTGATCGGCTCTGCCTCGACCACCTTCACTTCACCTGACTCCAGGACCTCCCGATCTATGGCCAACGACCGGGCCGCCTGTTGTTCGTCCTTGATGATCTCCCGTACCGTCTTGCCGAGATTCTCGCCGCGCTCCACGCCGTACATCTCCTCGACGGCCGGATTGGTCATGATCAGCTGCCCGGTCTCGGCGTCCTTGACCGCAAGGCCCGCCGGCACGTTTTCGATCACCGTCTCGAGGAACGACTGGGTGCGCTGCAGCTCCTCTGCGGCCTGACGGCGCTCGGTGATGTCTTCGGAGATGGTGAGCACATAAGATGAGCCGTCGGGGGCGCGGATCGGGACCTTCATCTGCCGCAGGAAGCGGACGCCGTTGTGCGGGGTGGTCAGCGGGACGCTCTCGTTGACGTGCAGCTGTCCCGACGCCAGGACCTGCCGGTCCACGCCGATCACCCATTCGGCCTGCTCAGGGGGGAACAGATCGTGCGCGGTCTTGCCGATCATGTCTTCCCGCGGCATCCCCATGAGGACTTCATTGGCCCGGTTCACGACGACGATCCGGCCGTCGTCCGTATCCTTCACGACCAGGGCGATCGGCACGCTCTCGATCAGGGTCTCCAGGAAGGCGCGCGTACGCTCCAGTTCTTGCTGGGTCCGCATGCGGTCGGTGACGTCCTCGCTGACCGCCAGGAGGTAGCTGGCGCCGTCGCCGTCGCGGATCGCGATTTTGGTCCTGTGGACGTGGCGCGGTCCATCGGGGCCGGAGATCATCTCCTCGATCATCAGTGGGCCGTCCATCGCCAGCGCCACCTGGTCTTCCTCGTAGATCCGGCGGGCATGGTCCGGCGAGACGACGTCCGACACTCTCCGGCCTACGTGCGCGCTCGCCGAGACGCCATAGAGCTCTTCCATGGCGCGGTTCATGATCAGGATCCGCCCGTCCTGGTCCTTGACCACCAAGGGGGTCGGCGTGTTCTGGAGGATGCGATCCAGGAAGGCGTGGGTGCGCCGAACCTCCTGTTCGGCGGCGACCTGGGCCGTGACGTCCCGGGAGAGGATCAGCAGTCCGCCGACTTCGCCCTGGTCGTCGCGCCAGGGCGCGAGGTCCCACGTTAGCCAGCGTTCGTCGCCGCCAGGCAGGACGATCCGGTCGGGGAAGCCGCTCACGCTCTCCCCGGCGAGGCAGCGTTGATGCAGGGGCAGGTACCGGTCCCGGGCCTCCGGGGCCAGATCATAGGCCGTGCGCCCCAGCATCGCCTCTTCCGTGATGCCTAGGTCGGTCAGGAACCGCTCGCTGACCTGCAGGAATCGGATATCGCGGTCGGTCATGGCGATGGCGATCGGCGCGGAGGCGACAAACAGGCGCGTCGCTACTGTCCGATCCATCGCGGTCGGCGCGAGATCGGGCTCGCTGATCTCCCTAATCGTGCTTCCTGGGGCTCGGGCGGCGCCCATTTTCGGGTATCCTGGAATCCTCAGGGCGGCGATGTTGCCAGCGTCGGCTTAAGATTCGGTGGGTGCGGACCCGCTGTCACTCCGCGTCGCGGATCCAGCGCGCAGCCAGCCAGAACTTGTCGGTCTTGTCGCCCGCCTTCAGGCCCTTGACGCTGGCGTCGCGACTCAGGCGCGCGGCATCGCGGACGGGCCCGGGATTGCTCGCCCGGCAGAAGGAAGCGCCCTGGCGCATGACCAGGCCGGGGTAGGGGTGAGGCTTCGTCGGGCCGGAGGCATCCAGCGGCGGCTTGAAGCACAGGACCAGCCAGATATGGGCCTCGACGATCCGCCCCGAGGCGTCGGTTCGCTCGGGCTGCACGGCGGCGTAGACGTATCTGGGATCGTCGGGCTTGCGGTCGTCGGGCGCCTCGAGCTGCATCACCACCGGATCGCCGGCCGCCAGCACATAGGCGATCGACTGCGGGGCCTTGTCCGCCTTGCCGAACCCGCCTTTGATCCTGCCGCCCTCCACCATCGTCGGGTTGCCGCATGACGGCCATCTGGCCAGGGGCTGGGTCGGATCGAACTGGCAGTTGTCGTCCGGAATCGACCAGACGCCGGGGCGCAGGGCGGCCCCGCGGGCGTCCGCCTGGCTGAACAGCGGATTGTCCGATCCCACCACCACGCATCCCGAGAGACCCAGTCCGAGCGCGCAGACAATGATCAACTTCAGCATGGCCCCCTCCGTGCCTCCAGCTCCGGTCAGAGGCCCATGCTAATCCGGTTTCTTAAGGTTTATGGTCTGCAATCGAGTCCTGGAATTTCCGCGCGGCCCATCCCCGATGCCCATGTCACAAACCGAGCTCGAGGCCCGCCTGCGCGGGGCCTTCCCGGACGCAGAGATCGCGGTCCAGGACCTCGCCGGCGACGGCGATCACTATCGCGCCCGCATCGTCTCGGCGGCCTTCCGCGGGCTCAGCCGGGTGGGTCAGCATCGCCTCGTCTATGACGCGCTGGGAGGTGACGTCGGTGGGGTGCTGCACGCGCTCGCGCTTGAGACGTCGGTCCCGGCAGGGAACTAGCCATGCGCTATCGGCCCATGGGCGCCTCGGGAGCCATCGTCTCGGCGATCTCGCTGACGCTCGAACCCGATCGGTCGAGGCCACGGGCGTCGGACTGGGTCTCCTTCCTCTATGCCGCGCTCGAGAACGGGATCAGCGGTTTCGTGCTGGAGGCGGATGAGCCCGTGCTCCTGGAAGGCCTGGCGCAGGCCCTGGCGAGCGTCGACCGCCGGCTGGTGTTCGTGGCGCTGCGTCTGGGCGCAGGATCAAGCCTTGGCCGCGATCTTTCCCCTCAGGGCCTCAGCGCCCAGATCACCTCCGCGCTGGTGCGCACGGGTGCGAGGTTTCTCGACGCCGTATTGATCGAGGAGCCTGGCCCCGATGAACTGCCCGCAGCAAGCCTGCTGGCGCTGAGTGAGCTGAAGGCCCGGGGAGCGGTCAACTTCCTGGGCGTGGCGGGAGAGGGCGACCCGATCGACGCGCATGTCGGCACGGGTTTCTTCGACCTCCTCGCCACCCCCTTCAACATCACCTCTGGCTGGCGGGAACGGAATCGGCTCCGCTCGGCGGGCGCGGCGGATGTCTCCGTCATGGGTTACCAGCCCTATCCCCGGGCGTTCCACGCCGCCGTCGCGGTGGGCGCGAAGGGTGCGCCAAAGGGGCGCAGGGATCCGCTGGCCGGCTGCGGATCCTATGCTTTCCTGGATGCGACCCCCGGCTGGACCGCCGAGGAGATCTGCCTCGCCTATGCCTTGACCGAGCCGTCCCTGGCCTCTGTCCAGGTGAGGGCGAACGATGTCGACCATCTCGCCCGGCTGGCCGCGATCGCTGAGCGGGAGATGCCTCCGGGACTGGCGGCGCAGATCGAAATGGCGCGCTTTACCCCTGGTCTGGCGGATCAGGTCAGGCAGAGCGCTTGACCCGGCGGGGCAGGGCGCCTAGCTGAAGGATCAGATTCAAGAGGGTTCGCCCGTGACCGACGCCGCCATCCAGACCTCGCCCGCCCACGATTTCATCGCCGCGACCGTGGCCGAAAACCCGGTCGTGCTGTTCATGAAGGGCAACGCCGAGCAGCCCCAATGCGGTTTCTCGGCGCTGGTGGTGCAGATCCTCGACCATCTCGGCGTGGACTACGCGACGGTCAACGTCCTCGCCAGCGACGAGCTTCGCCAGGGCATCAAGAGTTTCGCCAACTGGCCGACCATTCCCCAGCTCTACGTGAAGGGCGAATTCGTCGGCGGCTCGGACATCGTCAAGGAGATGTTCCAGGCGGGCGAGCTGAAGACGTTCATGGTCGAACAGGGCGTCTTGGCTGCCTGATCGACGCGAGCGCCGGAGCCGCTGGCGCCGTTTCTCGCGAGCGAAGCTCTACAGTGTCCGGCTGCGAGGTCCGCGGACGCGACTTGGTTTCGCCGAGGTAATACTTCTCATTCACTCATCAGACCCGCGATTCCTGCTGACGCCGACTCGATAGCGAGGTATGCTATTTCTGGACGCAGGAGGTCGGCGTGCGGTCCCAGGATGAGCAGCCTGCCGGATCTGGGCAGGGCACGGATGGTGTGCGCGTGCGGGATGCGGCGGTCTTGGCCGCTGAGCCCGCTGCGTTCGGAGAGGCCCCGGCCCTCCGCGACCAGCCGCTGGTAAGCGTTGTCATCCCGGCGTTCAACAACGCCGCGACCCTCGACGAGACCCTTCGCAGCGCGTCGGAACAGATCTGGCGGTCGCTCGAGATCATCGTCGTGGATGACGGCTCCACCGACCGGACGCCGGAGATCGTCGCCACCCACATGCTGGTGGACCCACGGGTCAGGCTGATCCGCCAGCGCAACGGCGGCGTGGCGGCCGCGCGCAACCGTGGGGTCGCCGAATCGGCGGGCGACTTCATCGCCCTACTCGACGCGGACGATCTGTGGCGACCGACCAAGATCGCGCGGCAGATGGAAGTGATGCTCGCCGCCGACGACCAGACCGCCGCCGTCTACAACTGGTGCTGCCTGATCGACGACGAGGGCCGGGTGATTTCGAGCGGCGGCCAGCAGCCCATGGAAGGGAACGTGTTCGCCGAGATGTGCCGGCGCGACATCGTCGGCAACGGCAGCGCGCTGCTGGTCCGCAGGTCTGCATTCCTCGACGTCGGCGGTTGTGACGAGACGCTGGTCTGCGATGGCCTGCATGCTGGTGACGACATCAAGCTGCATCTGGCGCTGGCCGAGCGGTTCGACTTCGGTCTGGTCCGGGAGGAGTTGACCGGCTACCGGCTGCGGCGCGGGTCCGGATCCGAAAGTTATGACAGGCTGGCCGAGGTTCACCGGCAGGCCGTCGAACCGTTCCGCCTGGCTTATCCGCAGTACGCGCCGCTCATGGACTTGCAGAGGAAGGAGCTGCTGCAGTGGTTCGCCAGCCGCGCCCTGAACAATCGTGATCCCAGGGGAGCGGTCGCCATGATCCTGCGGATCAGCAGACTGGACCCGCTGTTCGCCCTCTATTCCCTGATCTACGTGCCGCTGAGGCCGCTGCTCCGGCTGGCGAAGCGCATACGCTCCGGCGCCGTGACCCGCTACTGGTCCCAGACACAGGGGTTCCCCGCCAGACCTGAACCCGCCGGCGCGGAATCCGCACCGACGGGCTGAGGTGGTTCAGGACGCGTAGTATTCGATGACGAGGTTGGGCTCCATCCGCACGGGATAGGGGACCTCTGCCAGGTCGGGGGCGCGCACGAACTTGGCGGACAGGTGCTTGGTGTCGACCTCGATATAGTCCGGCACTTCCCGTTCGGCCGATTGCTGGGCTTCCAGGATCAGGGCCATGTTGCGCGAGCGCTCGCGGATCTCCACCACATCACCCGGCTTGACCCGGTAGGAGGCGATGTTCACCCTCCGACCGTTCACCTGGACGTGGCCGTGGTTGACGATCTGGCGCGAGGAGAACGGCGTCGGCGCGAACTTGGCGCGGTAGACCACCGCGTCCAGCCGCGATTCCAGCAGCGCGATCAGGTTTTCCGAGGTGTTGCCCTTGCGGCGGTCGGCCTCGGTGTAGATCTTCTGGAACTGCTTTTCGGTGATGTTGCCGTAGTAGCCCTTCAGCTTCTGCTTGGCGCGCAGCTGCAGGCCAAAGTCGGAAACCTTGGATTTCCGGCGCTGGCCATGCTGGCCGGGGCCGTAGGAACGCTGGTTGATCGGCGACTTCGGGCGACCCCAGAGGTTCTCGCCCATGCGACGGTCGATCTTGTACTTCGCCGAGTGGCGCTTGGACATGACTGTCCCTTCTTCATACTCGACGCGGGCCGGCCGCTCCCCGGTTGGAGCAGCGATTACAACGGCGGCTTCGCGTCACCCGTCATAGGCTCCCGCGCCGCCGGGAGGCCCGGCCGCGGGAAGGGGCGGTGTATGGCCACCGGCGGCGCCTTAGTCAAGCGCCGGCCGTCGCCACGACATCCGTTCAGGACCTGGAAACGTCCACGGGCGCCATATCGACGCCATGCGCTCTGGCACGATCGCGATCATCCTGGGCGCCTGCGCCGTGGCCTCTTCTGGGCCGGTCGCGGGGCGGGAAGTCGCGGGCAAGACTGCCGACAAGACCTCGGCATGCAAACACAGTCCGCGGCTGGCCGGCGCCTGTTTCGTGGTTCGCGGCGAGCTGGAGGATGCGGGCGGCCAGGATGGGCTTCGCATCCTGTCCCTCGGCAGCGACCGCCAGCTCAAGATTGTCGACGCCGAGGATCAGGAAGGCGACGAGGCCTCGCTGCTCCCCAGGTCGGTCGACAAGGCGTTGACCAAGGAAGGGGTCGACGCGGAGGTCATCGCCAGTCTGACCCTGTGCCCGCTGACGCCGCGGCGCGCCGGCTGGGTCCAGCATGTCTGTGTCGCCGGTGCGACCCGGGTGAGCGCTCACAATCCGGATGAAGAACCGCCGCCAGCCCCGGCGAAGAAGCCCAAAGCCGCCAAGCCCGCCAGGCCCTCTTCGGAACCGCAGCCATAGCTCCGCATTTGCGACCCACTGAGAAACGTTCAGGAGGTCGTCATGGGCAAGGGCATACTGCTCTGGCTGATAGGGGTTCCCATCCCGGTCATCTTTCTGCTGTTCGCGTGCCATGTGATCCACTGACGCCAGCGGCCGCCTCGGCGCGCTTGCGGGCCAGCTTCTCCAGCACCCGGCCCCGGCCCTTTGACAGGGCGGTGATCACGCCCCTGAGCGTGCTGACCTCCTGGTCGGAAAGCCGTGCGCGGGCGAGGATGGCCCGCAGGTTTCGCACCATGCCGGGGGTCTTCTCGGGCGGATGGAAGAAGCCGGACGTGTGCAGTTCCGCCTCCAGCTGGCCATAGAGGCCCAGCAGCGCTCCCTGATCTGCGGGTTCCGCCGCCTCGCCGAAGGCCGCCGGCGGCCGGTCGAAGGTGACCATTCGCCATTCGTAGGCGTTCAGCACCACCGCCTGGGCGAGGTTCAGGGAGCGGAACTTCGGGTCGATCGGGATGGTGACGATCGCCTGGCACAGGGCGATGTCGTCGCTCTCCAGCCCCGCCCGCTCGCCGCCGAACAGCAGCCCGACCGCCTGGCCCGCGCTGGACGCGGCATGCAGCGCCCCGGCAGCCTCGCGGGGCGTCAGGATCGGCAGGCGCAGCTCCCGCGGTCGGGCCGTGGTGGCGTAGAGCAGCTTCAGGTCGCAGACCGCGTCCTCCAGCCGGTCGAACACGCGCGCGTCGTTCAGCGGCCAGTCCGCACCGGAGGCGGCGGCCCAGGCGCGCTCCTGCGGCCAGCCGTCCCGCGGCCGCACCAGCCTCAGGTCGGTGAGCCCGAAATTGGCCATGGCGCGGGCGACCGCACCGATGTTCTCGGCCAACTGCGGTGCATTGAGGATGACGGCCGGAGGCCTGGGCAAGGGTTCGGACATGCCCGCCTTTGTCACCGCCCTGGGCCCGCGCGCAAGGGCGACGGCGCATCACGCCCTCGGAGGGCTTCCGGCGGAGGGGTGTTGCGTCTATAGCAGCCCGTCCCAAGCCCCCGGAGAGCCGTCAGCCCATGCCCAGGATCAAGGTCGCCAACCCTGTCGTCGACATCGATGGCGACGAGATGACCCGCATCATCTGGAAGATGATCAAGGACAAGCTGATCTTCCCCTATCTCGACATCGAGCTCGAGTATTACGACCTGGCCGTCGAGGTCCGCGACCAGACCGACGACCAGATCACCATCGACGCCGCCAACGCCACCAGGAAGCACGGCGTGGCGGTCAAGTGCGCCACCATCACCCCCGACGAGGCTCGGGTGAAGGAGTTCGGGCTCAAGCAGATGTGGCGCTCTCCCAACGGCACCATCCGCAACATCCTGGGCGGGGTGATCTTCCGTGAGCCGATCATCTGCAAGAACGTGCCGCGCCTGGTGCCGGGCTGGACCCAGCCGATCATCATTGGCCGCCACGCCTATGGCGACCAGTACCGCGCCACTGACTTCCTGGTTCCCGGCAAGGGCAAGCTGACCCTGGCCTGGGAGGGCGAGGACGGCCAGCGCATCGAGCGGGAGGTGTTCGACTTCCCCGGTTCGGGCGTCGCCATGGCGATGTTCAACCTGGACGCCTCGATCCGCGACTTCGCCCACGCCTCGTTCCGCTACGCCCTGTCACGCAACTACCCGCTCTACCTCTCCACCAAGAACACCATCGTCAAAGCCTACGACGGCCGGTTCAAGGACATCTTCCAGGAGATCTACGAGACCGAGTTCATCGACCAGTACAAGGCTGCCGGCCTGACCTACGAGCACCGGCTGATCGACGACATGGTGGCCGCGGCGCTGAAGTGGTCCGGCGGCTATGTCTGGGCCTGCAAGAACTACGACGGCGACGTGCAGTCGGACACCGTGGCCCAGGGCTATGGCTCGCTCGGCCTGATGACCTCGGTGCTGATGTCCCCAGACGGGCGCACTGTGGAAGCCGAGGCCGCCCACGGCACCGTCACCCGCCACTTCCGGCAGTTCCAGCGCGGCGAACAGACCTCCACCAATTCGATCGCCTCGATCTTCGCCTGGACCCGGGGCCTCGCCCACCGCGCCAAGCTCGACGACAACGCCGAGCTCAAGCGCTTCACCGACGTGCTGGAGAAGGTCACCGTCGACACGGTGGAATCCGGCTTCATGACCAAGGACCTGGCCCTGCTGGTCGGCGCGGAACAGAGCTGGCTGACCACCGAGGGCTTCTTGGATAAGGTGGCCCAGAACCTCGACAAGGCCCTGGCCGCGTAGGGCCGCAGGGGGCGGAAAACCAGCGCATGCGCTTCTCCACGCTGCTGTTTCTCGTCGTTGTCCTGGCGCTGGGCTATTTCGTGCTGGCGCCGTGGTTCGCCTTCCGGTCGATGCGCGACGCGGCGCGGACCGACGACGTTCCGGCCTTGGCCCATCTGGTGGACTATGATTCCGTCCGCCAGAGCCTGGGTCCCCAGCTGGAAGGGCGTCCGCCGCCCCAGGAAGCGCCGGCGCCGAGCGTATGGCGCGACCCCATCGGCGCCTTCAAGCACGCCTTCAAGACCACCCCGCCGCCATCGCCCCAGGTTGAGCGCTACCTCACCTCCAAGGCCCTTGCCGCCCTTGCCGACGGCCGGCCCGTGGCCGCGGCCCTGCCGGTTCACGAGCCGTTCCCGATGATCGCCTTCTGGGGGCCGGACCGCTGTCGCATCACCGTGGCGGATCCTGAGGCGCCCTCGCGCCACACCGAGTTCACCTTCGAACGGCGCGGGATCGTCACCTGGAAGCTCACCCGGATCGTGATGCCTGGATCCGGGGCAGCGCCGGCATGAGCAAGCTGCTGGCCGGCCTGCTGCTCGCGGCCCTGCTGGCGCTTGCGGGCGCCTACGCCGCTTCGCCGCTCTACGCCTTCCACCAGCTGAAGCAGGCCGCCGAGGCGGGCGACCGCGAGCGGCTGGAGGCGCTGGTGGACTTCCCGGCCGTGCGCGAGGCGATGCGGGGCCAGGTGGAGAGCCGGGTGGTCAAGCTGGCGCGCAAGGCCGACGGCATCGGCCTGCCCGGGACGGTGCTGGGCAAGCTGGGTTCGATCTTCGGCGACCGCGCCGTCGACAAGATGGTGACCCCCGAGTCCCTGACCACGATGGTCCAGCTCGGCGAGACCCCGCGCGCCCATCGGCGGCGGCTGAAGGCCGAGGGCAAGGAGGAGGCGGCGGCAGCGGCAGACAAGATCGCCGTCGTCACACACTACGCCTATCTGACGCCTGACCGGTTCCGGGTGGGCGTCGCGCCCGCGCAGGATCCGCAGACGGAGATCGGCCTGATCATGGACCGCCAGGCCCTGTTCGGCTGGCGGGTGAAGGAGATCGAGCTACCCGGCCATTGAGCCGGGAGCGCTAGGACGTCAACGAAAACCAGGAGGAACACCCATGCTTACGCACATCACCATCGGCGCCAAGGACAAGACCACGTCCGCCGCCTTCTATGAGGCCGCGCTCGGACCGCTGGGTTACGCCAAGGCCTTCGAAATGCCCCGCTGGGTCGGCTTCAGCTGTGGCGAGGGCCAGCCGGCCGTGCTGGTGGGCGATCCCTGGGAAGGCGATGCCAGCGCCGGCAACGGCACGATGATCGGCTTCGCCGCCGAGAGCCGGGCTACGGTTCGCGACGCCTACGCCGCGGGCCTGGCCGCCGGCGGCAAGGACGATGGGGAGCCCGGGCCGCGCCCGCAGGGTCCGCCCAACACCTATGCCGCCTATCTGCGCGACCCCACGGGCAACAAGATCGGCATCTTCTGCATGGCCGCCGAAGACTGACTGCGATTGGAACGACCGGGTCCTTGGCGGCCTCGGTCGTTCCTGTTATGTTCTGAATTCATGCGAAGGAGCCGGCGGATGATAATCAGCTACGTGACCATAGGCGCGGAAGACATCGACAAGGCGGTGGCCTTCTATGATCCGGCGCTGGCGGCGCTGGGCCATGAGCGCACCTTCATGCAGGGCGGCTGGGCGGGCTATGCGCCCAAGGGCGAGCCGGACAAGGCGACGGTGATGCTCTGCACCCCGGCCAACGGCGAACCCGCTAAGGCCGGCAACGGCATCATGGTCGGGCTGCACGCCGACACGCCTGAACAGGTCGACGCCTTCTACGCCGCGGCCATGGCCAATGGCGGGACCGACGAAGGCCCAGCTGGTCCCCGGCCCCAATACGGCGAGGGCTACTACCTCGCCTACGTCCGCGACCCCACCGGCAACAAGCTGGCGGCGTTCTGCAGGAGCTATAAGGGCTGACGCCTGGGCAGGAGTGGAGGGGCCATTCCATTTTCCGCTCATCCCGGCGAAAGCCGGGACCCAGGCGTTTTGTTATCGCAAGGGTCTGAGTTTCCGGCAAAAAAACCTGGGTCCCGGCTTTCGCCGGGATGAGCGGGGGTGTGTGAACCACCAGTGCGCGGTGTAGGCAGCTACCCCGCCGCCAGCGCCGCCTTCACCGCGTCCAGGCCCGCCTGGGCCTTGGAGCCATCGGGGGCGCCGCCCTGGGCGAAGTCGGGCTTGCCGCCCGCGCCCTGGCCGCCCATGGCCGCGACCGCTGCGCGAGCGAGCGCGGCGGCGTCGAGCCGGCCGACCAGATCGGGAGTCAGGGCCACGGCGATCGCCGCCTTGCCCTCGTTGACCGCCGCATAGGCGGCCACGCCCGCCTCGCCCAGCCGCTTGCGTGCTTCGTCCACCAGCGGGCGCAGGTCCTTGGGCGGGATGCCGTCGAGCAGGCGGCCGTCGAACTTGAAGCCGTTGATCTCCTCCACCGCCGGACCCGCTGTCCCGCCGCCGCCCATGGCCAGCTTGCGCTTGGCGTCGGCCAGCTCGCGCTCGAAGGCGCGGCGCTCGGCCACCAGGGCCTCGACCCGGGCGGGGACGTCGACCACCGGAACCTTGAACTGGTCGGCCAGCTGGCGCGCCACGTGGGCCTGTTCCAGCAGATAGCGGCGCGCGGCCTCGCCGGTGAAGGCCTCGATCCGCCGCACCCCCGCCGCGACCCCGCCTTCGGAGACCACCTTGAACAGGGCGATATCGCCGGTGCGCGCCACATGGGTGCCGCCGCACAGTTCCACCGAATAGGCGGTGTCGTCCTCGAGTGAGCGCCCGAGCGTCAGCACCCGCACCTCGTCACCGTACTTCTCGCCGAACAGCGCCATTGCGCCGGCCTCGATGGCCTCCTGCGGACCCATCAGCTTGGTCTCCGCGGGCAGGTTCTGGCGGACCACCGCGTTCACCTCCGCCTCGATCCGGTCGATCTCCTCCGGCGTCACTGGACCGGAGTGGGAGAAGTCGAAGCGGATGCGCTCGGCGTCGACCATCTGCCCCTTCTGGCTGACGTGCGGGCCGAGGACATGGCGCAGGGCGGCGTGCAGCAGGTGGGTGGCCGAGTGGTTGGAGCGGATGCGCTGGCGCTCGTCCGCGTCGACACGCAGGGTCGCCCGCCCACCCTCGGCAAGGGCGCCCTCGGCGATCTTCAGGGTATGGACGTTCAGGTCGCCGGCCTTCTTCTGGGTGTCCAGCACCCGGCCATGGCCACCGGTCCATTCGATGACGCCCTGGTCCCCCGCCTGGCCGCCGCTCTCGGCGTAGAACGGCGTGCGGTCGAACAGAACCTCCACCGTGGCCCCGGCCTCGGCCGATGCGACCTGCTCGCCGTCGACCACCAGGGCCAGCACCTCGCCGGTCGCCTCGACGGTCTCGTAGCCGAGGAAGGCGGTGGGACCGAGGCGGTCGCGCAGGGCCAGCCAGACCGCGCCCTGGGTCTTCTGGCCCGAGCCGGACCAGGCCTCGCGGGCCCGGGTCCGCTGCTCGGCCATGGCGGCCTCGAAGCCTTCCGTGTCGACCGTCAGGCCCTTGGCCCTGACCGCATCCTGCGTCAGGTCGAGCGGAAAGCCGTAGGTGTCGTAGAGCTTGAAGGCGGTCTCACCGGGGACCACGCCTCCGGCGGGGAGAGTCGAGATGGTCTCTTCCAGGATCGACATGCCGCGGCCAAGGGTGCGCTGGAAGCGCTCCTCCTCTTCTTGCAGCGTAGTGCGAATGAGGTGCGCTGCACGGACTAGTTCAGGATACGCCGTCCCCATCTCGTTGATGAGGTACGGCGCCAGCCGGTACATTAGCGGTTCCGTGACGCCCAGCAGGTGTGCGTGACGCATACCCCGCCGCATGATGCGCCGAAGGACATAGCCCCGCCCCTCATTGGATGGGGTCACGCCGTCCGCGATCAGGAAGCACGACGTGCGCAGATGGTCTGCGATCACGCGGTGAGAGGGTGCGGCATCGCCCTCGGCCTTGACCCCGGTCAGGGATTCGCTGGCGGCGATTAGGGTGCGGAAAAGGTCGACCTCGTAGTTGTCATGCACGCCCTGGAGCACGGCGGCGATTCGCTCCAGGCCCATGCCGGTGTCGATGGAGGGCTTGGGCAGGGGCGCGCGGGTCCCGTCGGCGGCCTGGTCGAACTGCATGAAGACCAGGTTCCAGATCTCCACGAACCGGTCCCCGTCCTCGTCGGGCGAGCCGGGAGGGCCGCCGGCGATGGCGTCGCCGTGATCGTAGAAGATCTCGGAGCAGGGGCCGCAGGGACCAGTGTCGCCCATGGACCAGAAGTTGTCGGCGGTGGCGATGCGGATGATCCGGTCGTCCGGGAAGCCCGCGATCGTGCGCCACAACCGCGCGGCTTCTTCGTCCTCGGCGTAGACGGTGACCAGCAGCCGGTCCTTGGGCAGCTGGAACTCCTTGGAGATCAGCCGCCAGGCCAGGTCGATCGCGCCCTCCTTGAAATAGTCGCCGAAGGAGAAGTTCCCGAGCATCTCGAAGAAGGTGTGGTGGCGGGTGGTGTAGCCGACGTTGTCGAGGTCATTGTGCTTGCCCCCGGCGCGCACGCATTTCTGCGACGACGTCGCGCGCAGCGACGGCGGGGTCTCGGCCCCGGTGAACACGTTCTTGAACGGCACCATCCCGGCATTGACGAACAGCAGGGTGGGATCGCTCTGCGGCACCAAGGGCGCGGATGGCGCCACCCGATGCTGGTTCTCGGCGAAGTAGTCCAGGAAGGTGGTGCGGATGTCGTTCAGGCTGGGCATGGCGGCCATATAGGGGCTGAGACATGGCGACGTCTATTCAGACCGCGCCGCTCAGCGGCTGCGAACGACACTTGATCAGGTTCTGAGAGGGGCGCGAGGGACCTGTCTGGCCGGAGGTCATGCACCCGGCGTCAGGCCAAAAAGAATTGGAGCTGCTCCGGTCGGGGGGACCGGAACAGCTCCATGGCTACGGCGGCTCTTGCAAAGCGTGGGCGGCGCCGATGGGCGAGATCGGCTCAGCCCGCCGCCGCAGCGCTACTCGTCCTCGGTGACCGGGGCTCCGACCAGCAGCTCTTCGACGATCTGGCCAGCGTTCTTGCGCACGGCCTGCTCGATCTCGTCGGCCATGTCGGGATTGGCCTTCAGGAACTCCCGGGCGTTGTCGCGGCCCTGGCCGATCCGTTGGGAATTGTAGGAGAACCAGGAGCCGGACTTCTCCACCACCCCGGCCTTGACGCCGAGGTCGATGATCTCGCCGAGCTTGGAGATGCCCTGGCCGTACATGATGTCGAACTCGACCTCGCGGAACGGCGGGGCGACCTTGTTCTTGACCACCTTCACCCGCAC
>FTHA01000794.1_pt1 | contig 18283 bp, 22 predicted proteins | sample 1640771 | NCBI WGS metagenome assembly FTHA01 (sample SAMEA3914789, study PRJEB12502) | metagenome | biome: forest; material: soil | place: Canada | collected 2011-07-03 | depth 0.3 m | reverse complement strand
GGAAAGTATGTCGCTTGGAATAATTTGAGCGCGAATGTATGTCAATTGGCATAAATCGAAAAGTTGGGCATAGTTCCCGCCGGGAAGGACGACGCCACGATGGAAGCGATAGCGGTCCGGAAACGAAGGCCGGTGCAGGGAGGGTATGCGCGCGGCGAGGAGACCCGCCTGCGCATCATCCAGACGGCGATCCCGCTGTTCGCCCGCCTGGGCTTCGACAGCGCCTCGACCCGTGAGATCGCCAGCGAGGCCGGCGTGAACCCGCCCGCGCTGCAGTACTATTTCGACAGCAAGGAAGGCCTCTACCGGGCCTGCGCCGAATACATCGCCGACCAGGCCTCCCTGGCGATGGATCCGGTGATCGAACACGCCGAGCGGCTGCTGCAGGACAAGGATGCTGGCGGAGACGCCGCGATCGACTGCTATTGCGCGATCCTGGGGGGCCTGGCCGACCTGCTGTTCTGCCGCCCCGAGGCCGCGTCCTGGTCGCCGATGCTGACCCGCGAGGACGCAGGGCTGGGCCAGTCGATCGCCATGGCCGTGCTGCGCGAGCGCTTCATCGACCGGTTCCATGCAGCCTGCACCGGACTGTTGGCGCGGATCCTGGGCGGGAGCGCCGACTCGCCGGAGATCGTGCTGCGGATGATGGCGATCAACGGCCAGCTCAAGGCGTTCCACCTCGGCCGCGGCCCCATACTGGCCTGCCTCGGCTGGTCGGAATTCAGCCCCGAACACGGTCGACTGATCAAGTCCGTCGTGGTCGACCAGACGCGCGCGCTGCTGACCGCGGAGCACCGCGCAAGGGCGAAGACCCCACTTCCCTCCCCCCTTTGAGGGGGAGGGAAGGGAGGGGGGCAGCCGCGTCTGTGAGTCATACTGAAGCGCCGGAAGGGCTCAGTGCGCCGGCTGCCCCCCTCCCCGGCCCTCCCCCTCAAAGGGGGGAGGGAGATCGGAGGGATTACGCCACAGCTTCCGCATTCACCACGCGGGACACCGCATTGACCACGGCGCCGATGCGCAGGGTGGCCTGGATGGCGGTGTTGGGGACGCCGCGTTTCTTCAGCTCCTCCTCGTGCGCGTCCAGGCACATGCCGCAGCCGTTGACGGCCGAAACGGCGGTGCACCAGAGCTCGAAGTCGGTCTTGTCCACGCCGCAACTGCCGATCACGGTCATGCGCAGGCGCGCCGGCAGGGTCCGGTACTCCTTGTTCTCCATCAGGTGCAGGGCGCGGTAGTAGACGTTGTTCATGCCCATGATCGCCGCGGCGGCCTTGGCCGCGGTGTGGGCCTCCTCGGACAGCCCCGCCTCCCTGGCGGCGGCGTCGATGGCCTTGATCACCGGGCCAGAGCCCACCGCATAGGCGGAGGCGACGAACGTCCCCCATTTCTGTTGGTCGTTGAGCAGGGTCTCTGCCGCCAGGGACGACAGGTTGAGGCTGAGGTCCTTGGCGTAGGCGGGAAGGGATTCCCGCAGGGCGTCGAGCGACATGGGCGGCTCCGCTGAATGTTTGGGTGTTTCTACGCCTCCCCCGCCAAGGCAGGGAAGAGACCGCGGAGCGGAGAAGCTGGGGGGAGGAGAAGCCCCTCGACGCTCCGCGGCCAATCCGCGGCCGGAGCCGCGGACATCGTGATGGGTGTCAGGCAGCCTTGAGAACCTCGCCACCCACCGCGCGGTTGCATGGGCACAACTCGTCGGTCTGCAGCGCATCCACCACCCGCAGCGTGTCCGCCGGCGCGCGGCCGACATTCAGGTTGGTGACGTAGACGTGCTGGACCACGTTATGCGGGTCGACCACGAAGGTGGCGCGCTGGGCGACGCCTTCGTCCTCGTCGAGCACGCCCAGCGCCCGGGCGAACCGGCCGCCGCTGTCGGCGAACTGCCAGATCGGCAGCCTGGCGAGATCGGGGTGCTCACGCCGCCAGCCGAGCTTGGCGTGCTCGTTGTCCACCGAGCCGCCCAGCACCACAGTGTCGCGGTCGGCGAAGTCGGGGTTCAGCCGCGCGAACTCGGCGATCTCGGTCGGGCAGACGAAGGTGAAGTCCTTGGGGTAGAAGAAGATGACCTTCCACTGGCCGGGAAAGCTGTCCGGGGTGATGGTCTCGAAGGCGCTTTGGCCGTTCTCTTCGTGGCGCATGAAGCCGGGCTTCACGCCGACGATCTTGAAATCAGGCAGGGTCTGTCCGACGCCCAGCATGGCGGTTACTCCTAAGATGGTTTGATGGGGCGCCGTCCCAGCGCCATGAGGACCAGATAGGGACGGGGCGACCACAAAGCAAATCGATTGTTTTTGCTATTTCGATAGAGGTTGGCTATATAACCGCCATGCTGCCGACCCTGCGCCAACTGCAATATCTGAAGCTCCTGGCCGAGCACGGCTCGTTCAGTCGCGCCGCCGAGGCCGCCCACGTCACCCAGCCCACCCTGTCCGCAGGCGTGCAGGAGCTCGAGAAGATCCTGGGCGCCCCGGTGGTCGATCGCGCCCGGTCCGGGGTGATCCTCACCGCCATCGGCGAGGAGACGGTCCGGCGCGGCAACGACATCCTCGCCCGCTCGGAAGACCTGGTGCAGGCCGCCCGCGCGGCGGGCCAGCCGCTGACCGGCCGCTTCCGGCTGGGTGTGATCCCGACGGTCGCGCCCTATCTGCTGCCCAAGGCCCTGCCGCTGCTGCGCGAGCGCTTCCCCAAGCTCAGCCTGTTCCTGCGCGAGGACCTGACCCACCGCCTGATCGCGGCGCTGAAGGCCGGGGCGCTCGACGCCGCCCTGATCGCCCTTCCCTACGACACGGCGGGACTGGAGACCGCCCACATCGGCGACGATGAGCTGATGGCGGCGCTCCCGTTGGGCCATCCCCTCTCCAACGGCGGCCGCATCTCCCCCGAGCGGCTCGAGCGGGAAGACCTCATCCTGCTGGAGGACGGCCACTGTATGCGCGAGCACGCCCTGGCGGTCTGCGGCATGGAGCCGCCGCGCCTGGGCGAAGAAGGGTTCGCCGCCACTTCCCTGCACACCCTGGTGCAGATGGTCGGTTCGGGCCTGGGGGTCTCGCTGGTGCCGGCCATGGCGGTGGAGGCGGGCCTGGCCCGCGGGGTTCCGGTCAGCGTGCTGCAGCTCTCCGCCGGCGCCCCCAGCCGCGAGATCGTCATCGCCTGGCGCAAAGGCTCCAGCCGCGCCGTCGAAGGCGCCATGCTCGCCGAAGCCTTCCGCGACGCCGCTCTTTAAGGGCGGCTCCACCTCCCCTTCGTCATCCTCCGGCTCCGTCCCGAGGATCCAGACGCGCCGCCTGCGCCGAAGAAGTCCTCGCCGTCCCAGCGCCCAGCGACACCGGCCACGCCTGCGTTTCTGGGTCCTCGGGACAAGCCCGAGGATGACGAAAGCGAGGAGGGCGGACCCCCCAAGAAAGATATATCGAAAAGGGGCTTGCATTCGCGAACATTCCAGATATATCTAACTTCACGATATATCTTGATAGGACAAAACATGACACACGATCACTGGAGAAATCACGGCCGCTGGGCCCGGGCCTATGGAGGCCATCACCGCATGGGCATGGGCCGTTGGGGCCATGGCGGTGGCGGCGGCGGACGGCGCGAGCGCCTGTTCGATCAGGGCGACCTGCGCCTGGTGATGCTGTCGATGATCGCCGAGCGACCCCGCCACGGCTACGACATCATCAAGGCCCTGGAGGAGATGACCGGCGGCGCCTACAGCCCCAGCCCGGGGGTGGTCTATCCCACCCTAACCTTGCTGCAGGAACAGGGCCTCGCCGAAGCCGTCGACTCCGAGGGCGGCAAGAAGATGTTCACCGCCACCGACGCCGGGCGCGCGGCGCTCGAGACGGACAAGGCGGCTGCCGAAGCCATCTTCGCCCGCATCAACGAGGCCACCTCCCGCAGCTCCGGGGTCACCCCCCGCGTGGTCCGGGCGATGGAGAACCTGCGCACAGCGCTGCGGCTCAAGCTCGGCCAGGGCAGCCTGACCGAGGAACAAGTCACCCTGATCGTCAAGACCATCGACGATGCAGCCGGCGTGGTGGAGCGGGCCTGATGCAATCCAGCACCGACATCGCCACGACCTCGGGCCAGCGCTACCTCGCGCAGCTGTGCAAGCACTTCTCCCACCGGCTCCCCGCCTCGTGGGACGATGAAGGCGGTTGCATCGAGTTCCCCTTCGGGACCTGCAACCTGAAGGCCAGGCCGGACGCCCTCAGCGTCAGCGTCGAAGCCGCCAGCGAGGCCGACCTGGACCGCATGGAACAGGTCGTCCTCAGCCACCTGCAACGCTTCGCCTTCCGCGAAGAACTGGCGGCGAGCTGGGCGAGGACACCTGTCCCCGGCGGGGGAACGGCAAATCCCTTCTCCCATGGGGAGAAGGAGGGGCCCACGCGCAGCGTGGGAGGATGAGGGGCTAGGCCCTCGCCGCAGGAGACCCTCACCCTCCCAATCCTGCGGATCGGGCCCCGCCCTCTCCCAAAGGGAGAGGGAGCTAATCCATCAGCTTGCGCGTCAGGTAGACCATTTCCAGCGACACCCGATGCGCCACCTCGTGCTGGTTGGCCGAGGCGGCATGGCCGCCCTCGGTGTTCTCATAGTAGAGGTACGGCAGGCCCATCTGTTGCATCCTCGCCGCCATCTTGCGGGCGTGGGCGGGGCTGACGCGGTCATCCTTGGTGGACGTGACGAACAAGGGCTCGGGGTAGCGAACCCCGGCCTTGAGGTTGTGGTAGGGCGAGATCGACGCCAGGAACGCCCGCTCCTGCGGAATGTCGGGACTGCCGTATTCCCCCACCCAGGATGCGCCTGCGCCGATCTTGTTGATCCGCAGCATGTCCAGAAGCGGCACCTGGATCACCACCGCGTTCCACAGCTCAGGATGCTGCTCGAACTGCACTCCCATCAGCAGGCCGCCGTTGGAGCCGCCCTCGATGCCGAGCCGGCGTGGCGAAGTAATCTTGCGGGCGATCAGGTCCTGCGCCACCGCGGCGAAGTCGTCGTAGATGCGCTGGCGGTTGGTCTTCAGCCCGGCCTCGTGCCACGCCGGTCCGAACTCGCCGCCGCCGCGGATGTTGGCCACCACGTAGACGCCGCTCCGCTCCAGCCAGAGCTTGCCCAGGGTTCCCGAATAGGACGGCGTCATCGACACCTGGAAGCCGCCGTAGGCGTAGAGCAGCGTCGGCGCGGTCCCGTCGAACGCCAGGTCCTTGGGCCGCACCACGAAATAGGGGACCTTGGTCCCGTCCTTGGACGTGGCCTCGAACTGCTCGATCACGTCGCGGGAAGCGTCGAAGCGCGGCGGCAGGCTCTTCAGGGCCTCCGTCTTCAGACTGGCTGCGTCCACCAGCGACAGGGTCGGCGGCTGCAGGTAGTTGGCGGTCTGGACGAAGGCCAGGTCCGAGGCGTCGTCGGCATCGACCAGGTCCACCGAAACATTGTCGTCGAATTGCGCGCGCTCACGCGTCCAGGCGCCGTTCGCCGTTGGATGGAACACCAACGCCCGTCCGCGGACGTTCTCGTAGGCCGCCACCACGATGCGCGAGCGGGTGACGCCGACGCTCTCGATCGATTCCCGTGGTCCGGGAGCGAAGATCACCGCCGCCCCTTCGACCTTCCCGGCCTTCAGGCTCGCAAAATCGGCGGCCATCAGCGCGCCCTGCGGGTAGGTCGGTCCCCCGGCGGACGGGGTCCAGTCCTGCTGCAGGGTGAAGATCAGCCGGCCGCCGAGCAGCCCCTGCACTGTGTGCTTGAGCGGAAGCGGCAGCTTCACCGCCCCGTCCGGCCCAGCCACATAGGTCTCGGTTTCGAAGAAGCTCACTGAACGGGCGATCAACGAGACGCCCTTTCCAGTGGCGCCGTCGAACACGCCATAGGGCGTCACGCCAACGTCCTGCGGCATGCCGCGGAAGATCTCGCGCGCGGCATCCACCGCCAGGCCCCGCCCCAGGGTCTTGATCACGAACGGATAGCCGGACTCGGTCATGGTCCCCGGCCCCCACTCACGGGCCAGTAGCAGGGTGTCCGGGCCCATCCAGGTCACGTCCTGCTTGCCGCGCGGCAGGTGGAAGCCGCCGGCGACGAAGGCCTTGGACGGCAGGTCGAACTCCCGCAGCTCCACCGCGTCCTCGCCGCCGTCGGAGAGCTGCAGAATGCAGCGGCGCTCGTCGGGCTTGCGGCAGACCGCGCCCTTCCAGACCCACGTCCTGCCCTCGGCCTTGGACAGCTGGTCCAGGTCCAGCACCGACTCCCAGGCGGGCGTCGCGGTGCGATAGCTGGCGAGGCTCGTGCGCCGCCACAGGCCCTGAACCTGACCGGCGTCCTGCCACATGTTGTAGATATGCCCGCCGCGGAAACCGGGCATGGGGATCTTGTCGACCGCGTCGACGATCTTGAGCGCGGCCTGGTGCAGCGGCTCGTAACGCGGATCGTTTTCCAGCACCGCCAGCGAGCGGGCGTTCTCACCCTTGACCCAATCCAGGGCGCGGGGGCTCTCGGGGTCCTCCAGCCAGAGGAACGGATCGTCGCCAGTCGATGTCGGGGTGGAGGTCACGGCGGGCTCTGCGGATGGCGGGGGCGCGGAGGGTTGGCAAACCCCGATCCCCGTGTCCAGGGCCAGGACGACCGAAGCCAGCATGAGCAGGCGCATGTTCCAGATACCTGAATGGACGGAAGGCTCGGTTCGAACATAGGCCGCCGCCGCGGGGCCGCAAGCGCCCCACCCGCCGGTTGTGCTTGAGGCGGCGGGGCCGAGGCCTATAATCCGGGGTTCAGGGGCGTTGGAATGCAAGTCGAATCAGACGACGGGGGCCAGCCGAGCCTGCCGCGAGGGCTGCTCATCCGCAGCTTCCTCGAAGGGGCGCTCGGCCTGTTCGGCATCTTCCTGCTGGCGGCGGTCGCGGCGCCGACGCTGTTCAATATCCGCAACGACGTGGCCGTCATCGCCGCCGTCCTGGTCTGGATCGCCTGTCCGGCTCTGCTGTTGCTGCTCGGCTGGCGCATCAACGGCCTCTGGCGCCGGCATCGCATAGGACATTCGTCATGACCGACAACAATGGCCCTCGGCCGATCCAGCCTTCTCCCTGGCGGCGGGGCGGGCGGAGCCCTGGCGACGGAAGCCCCAGGCTGAAGACCGTCGGCTGGGCGGCGGGGGCTGCGGCCCTGGCCGTGCTGGTGCTGGTCTCCGTCGTCAGCTGCACGCGCCAGGTCCACCCCGGGAACGTGGGCGTGCTGGTCAAGAACCTCGGAACGGACGCCGGCGTCTCGGCCCAGCCGCTAGGCGTGGGCATCTACTTCGTGCCCTTCAGCCGGCAGATCTACGAGTACCCGATCTATTCGAGGACCTACACCTGGACCCGATCGTCCAGCGAACAGAGCGCGACCAATGAGGAGTTCCTGTTCCAGGACAGGAACGGTCTCTCCCTGTCGGCCGACGTGGCCGTGGCCCTTTCGGTGGATCCCACCCGCGCGCCCCTGCTGTTCCAGAAGTACCGCACGGCCATGGAGGGGATCATCGCCGGCCCGTTGCGCAACTCCCTGCGCGACGCTCTGGTCACCCGCGCGGCGCAGATGTCCGTCGAGGAGATCTATGGTCCGCGCAAGGCGGAGCTGATCCGCCAGGCCGAGCAGGATGTGCGCACTTTCATGGCCCCCTTCGGCCTGCGTGTGGAGCGGCTGTACTGGGCGAGCAACGTCCGCCTGCCCGACTCCGTGCTGGCCCAGATCAACATGAAGATCGCCAACGAACAGGCCGCTCTCGCCGCCCAGGCCAAGGTCGCCACGGCGAAGGCCGAGGCCGACCAGCAGATCGAGACGGCGCGGGGCGAGGCGGAGTCCATCCGAATCCGCGGCGAGGCGCTGCGTCAGAATCCGGAGGTGGTCCGCCTCCAGGCGATCGCCAAGTGGAACGGGGTGATGCCCCAGGTGGTGGGCGGGGGACAACCCGTTCCCTTCATCGAGACAGGCAAGTAGGTCCACCCGCGCCAAGCGGCGACGAAGTTCCGTTGCCCCGTGAACGAAACCGCAACATTATGCGGCGATGGACGTCGAACTCACCATCGTCGAGCTGTCGCGGCCGCAGACCACCAGCGCGGTGACGCGTGGGGCGGCGCGGCTGCTGATCGCCATGGGCCTGGCGCCGCTGCTGGAGGTGGGGCTGCCCAACGGCCGGCGGGCCGACCTGATGGCCATCTCGCCCAAGGGGCGGCTGGTGATCTGCGAGGTGAAGTCGGGGCTGGACGACTATCGAACCGATCGCAAATGGGGCGAGTACCTGCCGTTCTGCGACGCCTTCTATTTCGCCGTCGCCCCGGAGTTCCCCCGCCACATCTTGCCGGAAGGGCCGGGCCTGATCGTGGCCGACGGTTTCGACGGCGCCGTGCTGGTCGATGCGCCCGACACGCCGCTCGCTCCCGCCCGGCGCAAGGCCCTCACCCTCAGCTTTGCCCGGCTGGCGGCGCTTAGGGCGACCGTGGCCTGAGCCTCAGGCCCCGTCTTCCAGCTCGCCGGCCGCGCTCTGCAGATAGTTCTGTTCGCCCAGCGCCCGGGCCAGGCCCAGCTGGGTCTCCAGGAAGTCGATGTGCTCTTCGGTGTCCGCCAGGATGTCCACCAGCACCTCGCGGCTGACGAAATCCTTCGCGGTCTCGCACTGAGCGACTCCCGCGACCAGCGTCGTGCGGCCGCCGGTCTCCAGCGCCAGATCGGCCGTCAGGCACTCGACCACAGATTCGCCGATGGCCAGCTTGTGCAGGTCCTGCAGGTTGGGCAGGCCTTCCAGGAACAGGATGCGCTTGATCAGCTTGTCGGCGTGTTTCATCTCGCCGATCGACTCGTCGTAGACAATCTTGCCGAGCCGGCGGAAGCCCCAGTTGTCCAGCATCCTGGCGTGCAGGAAGTACTGGTTCACCGCGGTGAGCTCGTTGGTCAGCACCTCGTTCAGGCGCTGGATGATGGCGCGATCGCCTTGCACGACGGCTCTCCTGGAACAGGTATTTGTGCTGATCAAACTCGGACAGAGCCCGAGCCCGTTCAAGCCTTATGTTGGTGACGCGGGGCCGCTACTCGGCCGCGAAGCGCAGCGCCTGCCGCGACTCCTCGATCATCCGACGCATGTCGCAGACGCATTTGGCGCAGCGCGGCGAGCACTGCCGGCTGCGGAAGATCTGCGCCGGCCGTGACGCCCCGGCGTCGATCGCCGCTCTGGCGTCCCGTTCCCGTATGCCGTTGCAATTGCAGACGTACACGACCGTGCTCCGGAAGGTTCGACAGTCATCTAGCAGATGCAAACGCCGTTGCAACTCATTTGCAAATAGCGGGCCAAGCTTTTTGTCGCAGGCGGCGCTGCACACACCCCGTGCGCGCGCTATGGTGGCCCATCGCGGAGGATGGACCATGGGCCTGGACGCCCTGATGCTCTCGCGCCTGCAGTTCGCGTTCACCATCGGCTGGCACATCGTCTTCCCGAGCTTCACCATCGGCCTGGCGAGTTGGCTGGCGGTGCTGGAGGGGCTGTGGCTGCGGACAGGCCGCGAAGCGTTCAAGACCCTCTACCTGTTCTGGCTGAAGGTGTTCGCCCTCTCGTTCGGCATGGGCGTCGTCTCCGGCGTGGTCATGAGCTACGAATTCGGGGCCAACTGGAGCCGCTTCTCGGCCAGGACCGGCTCGGTGCTGGGGCCGCTGCTGGCGTTCGAGGTGCTCACCGCCTTCTTCCTGGAGGCCAGCTTCCTGGGCGTAATGCTGTTCGGCTGGAAGAAGGTCGGGCCGCGCCTGCACTTCCTGGCCACCTGCCTGGTCGCCTTCGGCACCCTGGTGTCGGCGTTCTGGATCATCTCGGCCAACAGCTGGATGCAGTATCCGACCAGCTTCTCCATCCTGCCCGATGGCCGCTTCGTGGCGCGCGACTGGCTGGGGGTGATCTTCTCCCCCACCTTCCCCACGCGCCTGGCCCACATGGTCCTGGCCGCCTACCTGTCGACCGCCCTGGTAGTGGGCGCCGCCTCGGCCTGGCGGCTGCTGAAGGCCCCGGGCGAGACCGAGTCGCGGATCGCCCTGCGGATGGCGATCGGCATGTTCGCCCTGGTGGCGCCGCTGCAGCTGCTGGTCGGCGACGCTTCGGGCAAGATCGTCGCCCAGCTGCAGCCGTCCAAGCTGGCGGCTATCGAGGGGTTCTGGGAGACCCGCGCCGCCCAGCCCTTCCACATTGTCGCCTGGCCTGATCGCAAGGCCCAGCGCAACGACTTCGACGTCAGCATCCCCGAGGTCGGCAGCTGGATCACCCACGGTGACGTCAACGCCGTGGTCACCGGCCTGAAGGCCTTCGACCCCGCCGACCAGCCGCCCGCGGCGGTGGTGTTCTGGTCGTTCCGCATCATGGTAGGCCTGGGCGTGGCGATGATCGGCCTGGGCCTCTGGGGCGTCTGGCTCTGGCTCCGCGGGGCGCTGGACCGCGCCCGCCTGTTCCTGTGGGCCTGCCTGCCGATGGGCCCCGCCGGGTTCGTCGCGGTGATCGCCGGCTGGACCACCGCCGAGGTCGGACGCCAGCCCTATGTGGTGTTCGGCGCCATGCGGACCGCCCAGGCGCTGTCGCCGATCGGCGCGGGCCAGGTCTCCGCCTCACTGCTCGGCTTCCTCATCGTCTACGCCGTCGTCTTCAGCGTCGGCGCCCTCTACATCCTGCGCCTCATCGCCCGCGGCCCGACCGCTGAGCCTCCCGCCGAGGTCGACCGCGCGCCCGGCGCACCCCTGGCCGCGGGACCGAGTAGCGGAGACACGCCGTGAACCTCGACCTGCCGCTGATCTGGGCCGGGGTCATCGCTGCGGCGGTGCTGCTGTACGTGCTGCTCGACGGGTTCGATCTGGGCGTCGGCATCCTGTTCCCGTTCGCGCGCTCGCCCGGGGACCGGGACGTGATGATGAGCTCCATCGCGCCGTTCTGGGATGGCAATGAGACTTGGCTGGTGCTCGGCGGCGGCGGACTGCTGGCGGCGTTCCCGCTGGCCTACGCCCTGGTGATGCCGGCGCTCTACCTGCCGATCTACCTGATGCTGCTGGCGCTGATCCTGCGCGGCGTCGCCTTCGAGTTCCGGCTGCATGGCCGGCGCGGCGGCAAGCGGTTCTGGACCATCGCCTTCGCCGCCGGCTCGACCACCGCGGCCTTCGCCCAGGGCCTGGTGCTGGGCGGCTTCATCCAGGGGATCAAGGCCCGTGACGGGGCCTTCGCCGGCGGGGCGTTCGACTGGCTGACGCCCTACAGCATCCTGACCGCCTGTGGGCTGGTCTGCGGCTACGCCCTGCTGGGCGGCGCCTGGCTCGTGCTGAAGACCCGCGATGAGCTCCACGGCGATGCGCGGCGCTGGACAGCGATCGCGACGGGGGCCACCGCCCTGTTCCTGGCTCTGGTCAGCCTCGCCACGCTGCTGGTCCACGCCCGGGTGGCCGAGCGGTGGGGTCTGGCCTCCGGATCCCTCGACCTGGCCCGGCTTCTGCGTCTCGCTCCAATCCCGGCGCTCGGGTTGGTCGGGCTGCTGGCGATCGTCCGCGGACTGCGCCGCCGCTCGCACCGGTGGCCCTATGCGGGGGCCGTGCTGGTGTTCCTGTCGGGATACGCCGGCCTGGCGGCGGGCTTCTTCCCCTATGTGGCGCCCTACGCCCTGACCTTCCGCGACGCGGCCGCGGCCGACAATGCGCTGGGGCTGATGCTGGGCGGCCTGAGCTTCATCCTGCCGGCGATCCTTGGCTACACCGCCTGGGTCTACTGGCTGTTCCGGGGCAAGGTCGGGGACGATGCGGGATATCATTGAGCCTCAGGGACCGCCGGATCCGGGCGCGCCGGAGCAGCCGCGTTCCCAAAGACTCGCATGGTTCGCCGCCATCGCAGTCGCCGGCGCCGTGGTGACAGCCCTTGCGGCCTATGCGCTGAAGGCGCCACTGAGCCTGCTTCAATAGCGCAGGACCGATCCCGCATGGCCGCCGTCTGCCGGCTCTACCTCATCACCCCGCCGCGGCTCGACGATCCCATGGCCTTTGCGCGCCTGCTCGAGCAGACCCTGTCGGGCGGCGACGTCGCGGCGCTGCAGATCCGGCTGAAGGACGCCCCCGACGAGCAGATCGCCCGGGTCACGGCGGCGATCCTTCCCATCTGCCAGTCCGCCGGCGTGGCGGTGATCATGAATGACCGTCCCGACCTCGCCGCGAGCCTGGGCTGCGACGGCGTCCACATCGGGCAGGATGATGCGCCCTACGCGGCCGCCCGCGGGATGGTGGGCCCGGACCGAACCGTCGGGGTGACCTGTCACGACAGCCCTCACCTGGCCATGGAGGCGGCCGAGGCCGGGGCAGACTACGTCGCCTTCGGGGCGTTCTTCCCCACCTCCACCAAGGAGGCCTCCACCCGGGCCGATCCGGAGTTGCTCACCGACTGGCAGGCGGCGATGCTGACGCCGTGCGTGGCTATCGGCGGCATCACGGCGGCCAACGCCCGGTCCCTCGCGGCGGCAGGAGCAGACTTCCTGGCCGTCTCATCTGGTGTCTGGGCCTGGCCGGACGGCCCGGCGGCGGCCGTGGCGGCGCTCAACGCGGCCATCGCGGAAGGGCTCGCGGATCGTGGCTGACGCCAGTTCGGCGCATGCGTTGCGCCAGCAGGGGCCCGCCGCTAGGGTCCCCGCCCGCATTTGAGGCCCCCATGAAGATCAGCGCTAACACGATCCGGCCAGGCTACGTGGTCGAGCACCAGGGGACGATCTGGTCGGTGGTGAAGACCCAGCACGTCAAGCCCGGCAAGGGCGGCGCATTCGCGCAGCTGGAACTGAAGAACCTGATCGATGGCCGCAAGCTGAACGAGCGCTTCCGCTCGTCCGACACCGTCGAGCGGATCAACCTCGACAAGAAGGACTATCAGTTCCTCTACGAGCAGGGCGATGCGCTGGTGTTCATGGACAACCTTTCCTACGAGCAGATCGAGCTGCAGAAGGATTGGGTGGGCGAGGATCGGGTCCAGTTCCTGCAGGACGGCATGACCGTCACCCTGCAGTTCCACGAGGAGCGGCCGATCGGCATCGAGCTGCCGGAATCGGTGGTGCTGGAGGTGGTGGAGGCCGAGCCCACCGTAAGGAACCAGACCGCCTCCAGCTCCTACAAGCCCGCCAAGGCCTCCAACGGCATGCGCATCATGATCCCGCCGTTCATGGAGGTGGGCCAGAAGATCCTGGTCAACACCGACACCGGCGAATACATGCGCCGCGCGGACTAGGGGCCCCCTGTTCTCCCTCCCCCCTTTGAGGGGGAGGGCCGGGGTGGGGGGCAGCGGCCGCCCGCTGAATCCTGCCTTCCGGCGCTTCAGCATGACTCCGAGGCGCGGCTGCCCCCCTCCCTGCCCTCCCCCTCGAAGGGGGGGAGGGAAGCGCGTTTCGCGGCAAGGCCCGTGAGTGCGCGACTCGCTCCAAGCGCCTATATCGATCGCGTGACGCTCACCGACTCCCCACCCCTCGAGGCCGACGGCAACGCCAAGCCCTACACCGTTTCCGAGCTCGCCTTCGCGCTCAAGCGGACGCTGGAGGAGGGCTATGGGTTCGTGCGGCTGCGCGGCGAGCTGTCAAAGGTCACGTTCCACTCCAACGGCCACGTCTATCTTTCGCTGAAGGACGAGCGGGCCTGCATCGACGGCGTGGTCTGGAAGACCTCGGTCCGGGCCCTGGCGGTGCGCCCCGAACAGGGGATGGAGGTGATCGTCACCGGCCGGGTGACCACCTATCCCGCCGGCTCGCGCTACCAGATCGTGGTCGAGAGCATGGAGCCCGCCGGCGTCGGCGCCCTGCTGGCCCAGCTGGAGAAGCTGAAGGCCAAACTGCAGGCCGAGGGGCTGTTCGACACCGCCCGCAAGCGGCCGATCCCCACCATGCCGGCGATGGTCGGGGTGATCACCAGCCCCACCGGGGCAGTGATCCGCGACATCCTGCATCGCATCCGCGACCGCTGGCCCTGCCATGTGCTGGTCTGGCCTGTCACCGTTCAGGGCGAGCAGGCCGCGAGCCAGGTGATCGCCGCCATCGAGGGCTTCAACGCGCTGGCGCCGGGTGGGCCGTTCGGGCGGCCGGATGTGCTGATCGTGGCGCGGGGCGGGGGCTCGGTCGAGGACCTGTGGCCGTTCAACGATGAGCGCCTGGTGCGGGCGGCTGCCGCGAGTGGCATCCCGCTGATCTCGGCGGTGGGGCACGAGACCGACACCACCCTGATCGACTTCGTCTCGGACCGGCGCGCGCCCACGCCCACCGCCGCCGCGGAGATGGCGACGCCGGTGCTCAGCGAGCTGAAGGCGCTGATCGCCGATCATCAGCGGCGCCTGGTGCGCAGCGGCGGCCGCACGCTGGAGCAAGGCCGCACCCGCCTCGTCTCGGCCTCCCGGGGCCTGCCGCGACCGCTCGACCTCATCGCCCTGGCCGGTCAGCGGTTCGACCACGCGTCCAGCCGACTGGGCGCCGCCCTCGAGCGCAACGCCTCGGTGCATGAGCGCGACCTGACGAGGATCGCGTCCCGGCTCACCGCGTCCCTGCTCGACCGGCCACGCGCCTTGGGGGCCCGCCGCCTCGAGGAGGTCGCGGCCCGGCTTCGTCCGGCGACTGAGCGCCTGCGCCTGCGCGCCGCCGAGCGCCTTGTGGCGCTGGACAAGCTGCGCCTGACGCTGGATCCGAACCGGCCGCTCCGGCGCGGCTTTGCCCGGGTGCATCACGCCGACGGCCATCTTGCCGTGGCCGCCGCCAACCTCGCCTCCGGCGAGGCCATAAGGCTGGTGTTCGAAGATGGGGAGCGCGGCGCGGTCGTGGACGGGCAGTCCCCGCCCCTGGAAGCGCCGAAGCGGCTGCGGACGGGCAAGCCCGTCGCGGGCCAGGGAACCCTGTTTTGATTGGCCCCGCCGCTCTCCCCCGCTAGATTGACCCGATGAACGCGCATGATCCGCAGATGGGCGAGCTCGCCGTGCTCCATTACGGCGATGGCGAGTACGCCGTGCTCACCCCCGGCCGCTACGTCCTGTGCGCCGTCAGCGGCATCAGGATCCCGCTGCAGGCGCTGAAATACTGGAGCCCGGTCCTTCAGGAAGCCTATGCCGGTCCCAAGGAAGCGACCCAGCGGTGGCTGGCGCTGAACGGCCCATCCAAGCCCTGAACCTCAGAGCGGGGGCGCTGGCGCTCGTTGCCTGGTGCATCGCCCTGCACGCCTCCGCGCAGCCGCCGCCACTGGCGCTGGAGGGCCGGCTCGTCCAGGGCGGCTATGCCGTGGGGCGCACGGCGCCGAACGCGCAGGTCCTGGTGGACGGCCGGGCCGCGGGCGCCGCGTCCGCCGACGGACTGTTCGTGGTCGGCTTCGACCGCGACTCCGCCGCACGCGTCGAGGTCCGCGTGCGCACGCCGGACGGTGAGGCGGATCGCACGCTGCAGATCGCCGCCGGGGTCTTCGACATCCAGCGGATCGACGGCCTGCCCCAGGACCAGGTCACGCCCACCGATCCGGCCTTGCTGGCGCGCATCGCCGCCGAGCGCGCGCGCAAGGCCGTCGGCTTCGCCAGCCTTGCCGCCGGGACGCACTTCACACAGCCCTTCATCCTGCCCGTCCCCGGCGCTCGCCTGTCAGCGCGCTTCGGCGGACAGCGGATCCTGGATGGCGAGCCGAAGCAGCCGCACTACGGCGACGACCTCGCGGCCCCGGTCGGGACACCGGTGCTGGCGCCGGCGGACGGCGTCGTCGCCTTCGCCGAGACCGGCCTGCACTATGAGGGCGGCCTGATCATGATCGATCATGGCCAGGGGCTGATCAGCCTCTACCTGCACCTGTCGCGCGTTGATGTCTCGCCGGGCCAGGCAGTGCGGCAGGGCCAGGTGATCGCCGCGGTCGGCCAGGAAGGTCGCGCCACCGGCCCGCACCTCTGCTGGCGGATGAAGTGGCGTGGCCGGAACCTCGATCCCATGCTGCTCGTGCGCGGAGCGGCGGGTGCGGCGCCAGACATGAAACGCTGAAGCGCCGCTGCATCCTTTGTAAAGATTTGTTTGGTCTCGTACGTCTCGAACGGTGGCCGGGAACTGCGCGGCCCATGAACTGAGGCCTCTTGCGCATGACGACCCCGTTGTCCGCGATGCGGGTGTTGCTGGTCGATGATAATCAGCACATGCGTGCGATCGTTTCCGCCATCCTGGCGGGCGTCGGCGTGACCCATGTCCGTGAGTGCTGGGACGGCGCCCAGGCCCTTGTGATGGTGCGCCAATGGAGCCCCGACGTGGCGTTCGTGGATTTCCAGATGGCGCCGGTCGACGGGGTCGAGTTCACGCAACTGGTGCGCAACGCCTCCGACAGTCCCAATCCGTTCCTTCCGGTGATCATGCTGACCGGGCATGCGGATCGCGCGCGCGTGGAGGAGGCCCGTGACGCCGGCGTCACCGAATTCATCGTCAAGCCGGTGACCGCCCGCGCGGTGCTCGACCGGCTGAACAATGTGATCAACCGGCCGCGTTCGTTCGTCCGGACGGACGACTACTTCGGTCCGGACCGCCGTCGCCGGCAGGACCCGGCCTATGCCGGCCCCTGGCGCCGCAAGGACGACGCCACCGGCGCCGTCGCCAAGCCCGCCGCCGTCTCCCGATAGCAGTCCAGCGGCCAGCGCCGGTGGGCCCACATCCACTCTGAGGGCCGCTCGCGTATGCGCGCCTCGACGAAGGCGTTGATCTTGGCGACCGCGGCGGTCGTGTCGCGCGCGCGATCACCGCTGACGTCCAGCAGGATCGGCTCGTGGATGGTGGCCCGGAACCGGGCGCCTGCCAGCCGGACGACCGACAGCGGAATAAGCCTTGCGCCATATCTCATGCCGAACCGCGCCGGGCCAGGAGCAGTCCGGACTATTCGTCCGAAGAACGGCGCCTCGACGCCGGCATTGTCGCGCTGGTCGTTCAGCATGGCCACCGCCTCGCCGCGGTTCAGGGCGGCGAGCAGCTCGCGCGTGCCGTCGCCGCCCTTGGCGGCGAACAGCTCAACCCCATACCGGCGCCGGCTTTCAGTGATACGCCGGTCAACGTGGGGATTGTTGGTGGGACGGTAGCTGACGCGGCACTTCAGGCCGGACTCCACGATCACCGCCATCATCACCTCCCAGTTTGAAAGGTGACCCGAGACCAGCACGGCCGGCTCCCCCGCCGCGGCGATGCGTTGAAGGCGCTCAAGGCCGATCACCTCGACCCGCCCGCTGCGGGGCGTGAGCCGGTCCATCAGCGGAAACTCGACGAAGGTGCGACCCAGCTGGTTCCAATGCTGGCGCGCGAGGCGGCGACGCTCTTCTTCGGTCACGTCCGGAAAGGCGAGTCGCAGGTTGCGCAGCACGATCCGCTGGCGCCGGGTCCTGGGCCCCAGTCGCTCCAGCACCAGGCCGCCTACGGCCGATGCAGCGTCCAGCGGCAGCCTTCCGAGGAGAAACGACACGAGATCGTAGCCCAGGGCCTCCAGCCGCCATGCCAGCCGCCGCCAAACTGTCGCGGTCCTGTCGCTCACCGCCGCTAGTTATCTTTCGGATCGGGCCGGCGCAACGCGGGGGCATGCGCGTCGAGCGGCGCCGCCTCCTGCGTGGTCGCCGCTGATGAACGGGAGCCTGTCGAACAGTGCTGCAAGCCTCAGAGATATATAAGGATCTTAGACACGACGAGAGCAGCCGGCGCCGCTATTGCTAAGCCTTGGGGCAATCGTCCCGCATTGGGACGGAGACCAAATGCGGGGGCGCCTCATGGCGAACGACATCGACCTTCACCTCGGCAAGCGCTTGCGACGCCGTCGTCGCCTGCTCGGGCTGACCCAGCAGCAGCTGGCCGGAGCGGTGGGCGTCCGCTTCCAACAAATCCAGAAGTATGAGTGCGGCGCCAACCGCATCTCGGCCGCGCGCCTTTGGCAGCTGTCCGAGGCGCTCGAGGTTCCGATCGCCTACTTCTACGACGGATTGTCGGACCATCCTCGCATGGAGGACCTGACCGACAGGACCGACAGCTCCGGCGAAATGTTCGCTCGCAAGGAAACGCTGGACCTGATCCGCGCCTACTACCAACTGGGCGAGCGCCCGCGGCGCAAGCTCCTCGACCTGGCCAAGTCGCTCAACAGCGAAATCGATCTCACGTAGAGCCCGACGACTACCCGAGGCTCCAAAGAACGATTCAGAGGCGCGGCTACCCCCTCCCCGGCCCTCCCCCTCAGTGGGGGGAGGGCCGGGGAGGGGGTAGCCGCGCCTCTGAATCGTTCTTTGGAGCCTCGGGTAGTCGTCGGGCTCTACGTGAGC
>FTHA01002019.1_pt1 | contig 18304 bp, 17 predicted proteins | sample 1640771 | NCBI WGS metagenome assembly FTHA01 (sample SAMEA3914789, study PRJEB12502) | metagenome | biome: forest; material: soil | place: Canada | collected 2011-07-03 | depth 0.3 m | reverse complement strand
GGCGGCCGCGCCAGAGCCCCCTGCCCCGCTTCATCCAGGGCGACCATGCCGACCACGACGCGGACGTCGATGAAGACGCCTGAGGCCGGCGCGCCGGCCGAGGCGCCGGAGAACTGCCCGCTCTGCCCGAGGCTGGCGGCCTATCGCCAGGACAATCGCGCGCGCGATCCTTCCTGGTTCAACGACCCAGTGCCTTCGTTCGGCGATCCTGGGGCGCGGCTCCTGGTGGTCGGGCTTGCGCCAGGCCGGACGGGCGCCAACCGGACCGGTCGCCCCTTCACCGGCGATCACGCCGGGGTCCTGCTCTATGGCACGCTGATCAAGGCCGGCTTCGCCCAGGGCGTCTATGAGGCGCGTCCCGACGATTCCGTGCGGCTGGTCGACTGCATGATCACCAACGCCGTGCGGTGCGCCCCGCCGGGCAACAAGCCCGAACCCTCCGAAGGGGCCGCCTGCCGTCCGTTCCTGGCGGCCCGGATCGCGGCCCTGCCGCGCCTGCGCGCGATCGTGACCCTCGGGGACGTGGCCCGCCGCAATGTGCTGAAGACCCTGGGCCTGAAGGCTTCGGCCGCGCCCGCGGGCCACGGGGTGGAAGTGGACGTGGGCCCCTATCGGCTGTTCAACAGCTATCACTGCTCGCGACTCAACACGAACACGGGACGGCTGACGCCGGAGATGTTCGAAGGCGTGTTCCGTCGGGCGCGGGCCTGGCTCGACAGCTGAGCCTTCAGCCCTTCACAAACCAGCCGCCCGGCGCCGAAGCGAAACCCGATTTCTCGATGCGCGGCGGCTTGCCGTCGAAAAATTCCTCCACGGCCTCCGTCTCGCCTGGCCATTCCCGGATCGCGAACTCGTCCAGCAGCACCACGCCGCCCGTCAGGATGCGGGGCCAGAAGGCCTTGAGCGCCGCAAGCGTCGGTTCGTAGAGGTCCATGTCCAGGTGCAGCAGGGCGATGCGCAGGCCGGGATTGTCGGCGACGTACCGGGGCGCCGTCTCGCGAATGTCGCCGTCCACCAACTCCACGCGCTTGCGGCTGGTGACGAAGGCGTCGGCGTTGAAGGCGTCGACCAGGGCGAACAGGGTGTCGCGGAAGCCGGAAGGGTTCCATCCCTCGGCCGTATTGCCGACCCGGGCGTCGAGCCCGTCCTTGTCCGATCGCTCGGCCAGGCCCTTGAAGTGGTCGAAGCCCAGGACCTTGCGGGTCCGGTCCCCCGGACAATAGGTCTCCAGAAAGCGTGCGAAACTCAGAAGCTAGGCGCCCTTGTAGACGCCGCATTCGACGATATCGCCCGGCAGGTCCACGACCTTCTTGAACACCTCGTAGTGCACGAAGGCCTTCATGAAGTGCATGCGCCGGCCGAAGGCGCCCAGATTGGCGATCAGGTCCGGCTCGTCGATATGCCGGCGCAGCAGTTCGCGCAGGGTCTCGTCAGCGGGGATCATGACGCCTCCTCATATTCCACCAGGTCCGGGTGCAGCTGCTTGAACGCGTCAAACCCGTCAGAGCGTCGGTTCCTCCAGTCACGGGCCGCGATCTCGTCCGCCAAAAGGTCGCCGAAACGCGCCTGGATCGAATAGCGGTGGCGCGGCCCAGGATTGCGACCGGACCGGTGCACCAGCCGATTGTGGAACAGGGCGACGTCGCCCGGGTCGAGCTCGAGCTTGGTCGCCTCCGCCTCGAACGCGGCATGGAACCGCTCGCAGATGAAGGCGTCGCGGGTTCCCAGCGACGCGCTGGACGCATCGCGCTTGAAACGGATCTGGACAGGATAGATGCGGTCCGAAGCGGTCGGCGCCGCGTCTATGCTTCCGTTGTGCGGCCCCGCGGGGGTCAGCGGCAGCCAGGCGGTAACGAAGTCCTCCGAGAGGAAATTGTACGGATAGTCCTGGTGCCAGCCGAAGCCCCGCCAGGATTCACCGGCCAGGGCCATGCGGAACACGCAGTGCTGGAACGGCGAATGGAGCCGGCGCGCGCCCGTCGCTGCGCGGGCCGCCGCAAGCAAGGGCTCGCAGGTGACGATCGACCGGAAAACCGCCGTCTCCCGCATGGCGTCGTAGACCGCGCCGAGGCGCCTGCGGTCGCTCACCGCCAGGGCCGTGACCCGTTGATCGAGCTCGATCTCCCGCGGCGCTCCCGCGGCGCCCAGCAGGTCGCCCAGGGTCTCAACCGCCTCCGCGATCAGGGCGACGGGAATCAGCGCCCTGTGGACCTCCAGGAGGCGCCGATTGGAGGCCTGGCTGGGAGCTTTGACGTTCGCGCGTCCGGACAGACGGTTCGCGCCCATTATCGTTTCTTCGATTTGCCCATGGACGGCATGGCGAACTCGATCGAGGACGAAGAGCCTTCGACGGACCAGTGGGCGACCATATCGGCGAAGGCGGCCTCCAGGCGGCGGGCGAAACCGGCCTCGTCCCGCAGGCTCGACCGGTCGAACGCCGCCCGGACCGTGGCTCTCAGGGCGCCCAGGGCGTCCAGATCCGACACCAGCGCTACTGCGCGGTCCACATAGGCGTCCCAGCCGTCAACGACCAGATCATCCAGGCCCAGGGACGCCACAGCCATGGCGCCCAGCCTCGACGCGGGATCGCTGCCCGCCAGGGTCAGGACGGGAACACCGTTGGCGAGCGCATCCAGGCACGCCGTCAAGGCCGGACGGGGCGACGGATCGAGCATCAGATCGACCGCGGCGAGGGACTGGTAATAGGCCGGCTGGACACTCGCTCCCTGGAGCACGAGGCGCTCCGGTTCGACGCCGCGCGCCACGAACCGCATCAGGGTGGCGCCCTGCAGAACCTCGTCCACGAAGTACCGGTCTTGCAGGAGGAGTCTCGAGCCTGGGACCCGGACAAGGATCCGCGCCCAGGCGTCCAGGGTCTGGTCGGTCATCCGGGCGGGGCCGCCATAGCTCGCGAAGGTGACGCAACCGGCCGCCCTGGCGGGCGTCGGCGTCAGGTCCGGCCGGGGATCGGGGCGGAAGGGCGAAAGCGTCGGCCCGATCCGCCAGATCGTCTCCACGACGTCGGCCTGGGCGCCGGGGACGTCCATGGCGTCGGCGAAGATCAGATAGTCAATCTCAGGCGCGCCCGTGGTCCGCCCCTGGTCCAGCCACGCGACCTGCACCGGCGCCGGCTTCTGGATGAACACCCCCAGGCGGCCAAGCGGGGCGTGACCGCAAAGGTCGACCAGCACGTCGATCCGGTCCGATCGGATGAGCTCGGCCGCCGCGGCGTCGTCCAGGCGGCCGATCGCCCGCACGACGTCCGCCCGCATCCCTGCCGCGTCACCCTCGCCCTGGACGTAAAGCGCGACCCAGGCGCGCTCGGGGGCATGATGGTCGAGCACCGGCGCGATCGTCTGGCTCAGGCGCCCGGCGAAGGAGGGCGCGACGTAGCCGATCCTCAGCGGACGGCCCTGCGGGTCTTCACAGTCGAACGCCCGCCGCGCGGCAGGTTGTACCGCGCCGTAGAGCTCGCGCCAGCGCTGGGCTTCCTCGGCGTGACGGCGCACGCCGTCCTCGCCGTCGAAGACGGCGTCCAGCAGAAAGCCATACCCCTTGGCCGAGCCGGGATTGGCCGCGTGGGCCCAGGTGAAGGCGGCGACAGCCTCTTCGATGCGACCCTGATGCTGCAGGGACAGGCCATAATCGAGGATGGTCTGGATCGGCGCGTCGGCCCGCATGGCGCCGCGACCCAGGCCGACAGACGCCGTCGCGACGAGATCGCGCTGGAAGAACGACTCTCCGATCATGGCGGCATAGTCCGCCTCGCCCTGCAGCCGCAGCAGATCCCCGCCCGCCGCCTTGATCAGCTGCAACGCGTGGAAAGCCTGGGCCTTGTTCAAGGTCTCGTGGTGGGCGGCCCAGTCCCCGGCGGCGCCCAGCGCCGCAGCCAGCCAGTAGCTGTGGACCGGATTGAAGGGCGCCAGGGCGATGAGGTTGCGCAGGCGCGCGACGGCCTCGGGTGCGTGGCCGGTCTGCATCTCGAGGCGGGCGGCCGCGATCTCCGTATCCGGGGTGGGCGGGGCCTGATCGGCCAGGACGGTCATTGAAAGCCTCGAGACGATTCCGTGCGGGCCTCGCAGAATCCGCGCCGACCCTTACCGCCCCATTAACCAAACTTTCCGGATGAGCCCGACGCCTTTGGACGCCAGTACCAATAGGTCCAGGCTGGCTCGAAACCCGCGGCGCGGTAGAGCGCCCAGGCCGGCGGGTTGTCCTGTTCGACCTGCAGGAAGAGGCGGTCCATGCCCCGGGACCACGCGGCCTGGGTGAGGCCGGCGAGCACGCTGCGCCCAAGCCCTCGCCCCCTGTGCGCCAGGCGCGTCCGCATGCCGTGAATCCCCGCCCAGCCGTGGGAGAAGCTGGCCACGCCGATCGCCAGCGCTTCGTTGCCCTGGCGCACCGACGCAAAGGCGGCATCCTGGTCATGGCTCCAGATCCGGGCGCGGCTGGCGCCGTCGGCCTGGTCGAAGCCCTGATCGGTGAACACCGACAGCCAGGCCGGATCTGGGGCGGCGTCGACTTGTCCAGGGTGGACGCGCAGCCGCTCCAGGGCGATCCGTGTGGCGACGACCTGGACCGAGGTCGGCTTGCCGGGCGCGTAACCGCGAGCGGCGAGCGCCTGGCGCAGGGGATCGAACACCGGCGCCTCTGGCAGACGAAATTGCGGGGTGAGCCCCTCGGCGAGATAGCGCGCCTGTGCGCGGCCCACCTTCTCCTCGATGGGAAGCATGCCGAGGCGCAGGGGTGTGACGCTATTGGCCCGGCCGATCGCGCCATCGTCCAGGGCGATAAGCCAGTCGTCATCCTCGTCCAGGATGCGCGGGGACAGGGCGGCCAGGGTGGACCGCTCAAGCGCCTCGACATCCGCCGGGGTGAGCTTCACCCCTTGTCGCGCATGATCCGGCCCTGCTCGCGCTTCCAGTCCCGCTCCGCCTCGGTGGCGCGCTTGTCGTGGGCCTTCTTGCCGGTGGCCAGGGCGATCTCGAGCTTCACCCGGCCCTTGTCGTTGAAATAGAGCCGCAGCGGCACGACGGTGCGACCCTCGCGCTGGATCGCGGCGAGCAGCTTGTCGATCTGCCGGCGGTGCAACAGCAGCTTCCGGGGCCGCTTCGGTTCGTGATTGAAACGGTTCGCCGGCCCGTACTCGGGGATGTTGGCGTTGATCAGGACCAGTTCGCGGCCCTCGGCTGAGGCGTAGGACTCCGCGATATTGGCCCTCCCGTTGCGCAGGGACTTGACCTCGGTGCCCGTCAGCGACAGGCCCGCCTCGACCGTGTCGGTCAGGAAGTAATCGTACCGCGCGCGGCGGTTCTCGGCGACCAGCTTGGCGACGGACATGTCAAAGGACCCCGGCCTCGCGCATGGCGTCCAGCACCAGCGCCCGCGCGGGCTCCGAACAGGGTGCGATCGGCAGGCGCACGTCTTCGGCGCACAGGCCCAGGCGCGCAAGGGCGAACTTGGTCGGCGACGGAGAGGCGTCCGCGAACAGGGCCCGATGCAGCCTGATCAGCCGGTCCTGCCAGAAAAGAGCGTTCGGCCAGTCGCCGTTCAGGCAGGCGTTGATCAGCGACGACATCCCATCCGGCGAGACGTTGGCGGTGACTGAGATACAGCCGTGGCCGCCATGAGCCATGTAGCCAAGGGAGCTTGTGTCATCGCCAGACAGCAGGACGAAGTCCTCGCCGCACTCCAGCCGCATCATGCTCGGCCTTCCGAGGTCGGAGGTCGCGTCCTTGACGCCGGCGATATGCGGCAACCTGGCCAGGCGGGCGACGGTCTCATTGGAGATGTCCACGCTGGTTCGCGCCGGGACGTTGTAGATGAGCACCGGCAGGTCCACGGCGTCATTGATCGCCGCGTAATGCCTGTAGACGCCCTCCTGGCTCGGCCGGTTGTAGTAGGGCGTGACCACCAGGGCCCCCTGGGCGCCGACGTCCTTGGCGTGGCGGACGAGATCGATCGCCTCGGCCGTGGAATTGGACCCGGCGCCGGCGATCACCGGAACCCGGCCATTGGCCACCTCGACACACACTTCGACCACGCGGCGGTGCTCGGCATGAGACAGGGTCGCCGTCTCGCCCGTGGTTCCGACCGGGACCAGGCCGTGCGAACCGCCCGAGATCTGGCGCTCCACCAGCGCCCGAAAAGCGGCCTCGTCGACGACGCCGTTCCGGAACGGTGTGACCAGCGCCGGGATGGCGCCCTTGAAAAGGGGTTGGACCATGCGTGCAATTAGCCGTGATGTGGGCCGCAGGTAGTTGCGGCGTTAGGATTTGGCCGGACAATATGGCGGCGGGCGGTCTGCTCGCAACAGAAAGGCCGCAAGGAACGCATGAACGGCTCAGGAGTCGGGGTTTGACGCCGTTGTTACGCAAGGCGCTTGTCGGCGCGGGCTGCTTCGTCCTGGTGGGCGCGGCGGACGCGGCGAATATTCCGGACGCGCCCTTCGACGACCTGCGCGCCCTTCAAGCGCCGGCCCTCGCGGCCCCCCCGCCCCTGTCGGCCCAGGACCAGTCGAACCTGCGTCAAGCCCTTGACGCGGCCCAGGCCGGAGACATCGGCCGGGCCCGCGACCTGCGCGCCGGCCTGTCCGACGAGGCCGCCCGAAAGCTGGTGCTCTGGGCCATGGTGGACTCGGCGCCCGAACGGCTGTCGTTCTTTGAGCTCGATCAGTCCCGCAAGGACCTGTGGGGCTGGCCGCACGCCAACAAGCGCCAGGCGGGGGCCGAAAAGCAGCTCGAATCACAGACCATGGCGCCCCAGGCGACCATCGACTGGTTCAAGGGCCAGGACCCGGTCTGCGCGGTAGGCGCAATGGCCCTGGCGGCGGCGTACCGGGCCCTTGGCCAGGGCGATCAGGCGCAGAAGCTGATCTCCCGCTTCTGGCGGGACAAGTCCTTCGAAGCCGACCCGCAGCGCCAGATGTTGGCCCGGTTCGGCGATCTGCTGACCATGGAGGACCACGTCCGGCGCACGGACATGCTGCTCTATGGGCCGCACGGGCCGGCCGTACGCGACATGATCGCACTCCTGCCGCCTGACCAGCAGGAGGTGGCCAAGGCGCGCATGGCGCTGCGTGACGGCGCGCGCGGGGCCGAGCTGATCCTGGAGCGCCTGCCGGCCAGTCTGCAGGATTCGCCGGGCCTGGCGTTCGAGCGCGCGCGCAATTTCCGCAAGCAGCACGAGACGGCCCTGGCCTTGTCGCTGGTCAAGCAGCTGCCGAAGGATCCGCCCAATGATGACGTCGGCTCCGCGGTCTGGGCCGAGCGCAAGGCCCTGATCGGCGTGGCCCTCGCCGGCCATGACTATAACACCGCCTATAGCGCCGCGGCCAATCACGGGCTTCAGGCGGGCGCGGATTTCGCGGAGGCCGAATTCTTCGCGGGCTGGATCGCCCTGACCAAACTCGGCAAACCCGACTGGGCCGAAGCGCATTTCGCCCGACTCGAACAGGTCGGCTCATCGCCCATCACCCAGGGGCGCGCGCTGTATTGGCGCGGCCGAGCCGAGGAAGCGCAAGGCGACCAGATCGGGGCCCGGGCCTCCTATTCCCAGGCGGCGCAGTACACCACCACCTTCTATGGCCTGCTCGCCGCCGAGCGCGCGGGCCTGGGGGAATTCAGCATCGGCTCGGACCCCGTGCCGACCGCCGCCGACCGCGCCCGCTTCGAGGGCCGCGAAATGGTGCGCGCCGTCCGCATGCTGCAGGGCGCCGGCCAGCACGAACTCTTCCGGGTCTTCGTCCTCGCCACGGCGGACACCTTGCCCAATGGCGAGGAAAGCGTCCTGCTGGTGGACCTGGTCCGCGGCCTCGGCGAACAGGACCTCTCAATGCGCGTGGCCCGCGTGGCGGCGCAACACGCCTACATCCTGCCAGACCGGGCCTATCCCGTGGTGGCGCCCGCCAAGGTGGACGGCGGCGCCGAACCGGCGCTGGTGCTCAGCATCGCCCGTCAGGAAAGCAATTTCGATCCCGGCGCCCGCTCCAGCCCCGGCGCCCGTGGGATGATGCAGTTGATGCCGAGCACCGCCCGCATCCTGGCGCGGCGCATGGGCGAGCCCTATTCGGCCGAGCGGCTCTACAATCCCGACTACAACATGCGCCTGGGATCGGCCTACCTGGGCGGCATGATCAACAGCTTCGGCGGCTCCTATGTCATGGCCGCCGCCTCCTACAACGCCGGGCCCAACCACATGCCCGACTGGACCTCGATCTGCGGCGATCCGCGCGCGTCCAGCGGAGATCCCCTGGACTTCATCGAATGCATCCCGTTTTCCGAAACCCGCAACTACGTCATGCGGGTGATGGAGAGCATGGAGGTCTATCGCGCCCGGCTGAACGGAGGCCATGCGGCCCTGACCCTGTCGCAGGATCTCAAGCGCGGCGGCTATGTACCCAACGCCGCGCCCCTGTCGGCCATGGGCCCGGCCCCCACCGACACCGCGGCGGCCGCCCAGGCCCCGGGGACCATGGCGCCTATCCCGGACTGATCGCCGACGCGTAGACCTCCGGGTCCACATTGCCGCCCGACGCGACCACCACGGCCGTACGTCCGTCGAGCAACAGCTTGCCGGACAGGAGCGCCGCCAGGCCGACGGCGCCGCCGGGCTCTAGGACAATCTTCAGATGGCGGAACGCGAAGGCCATGGCCGACAGGGCCTCTGCGTCCGACACCGCCAGCGCCCCCGCCAGCCGGGGCCAGTTGAGGGCGAAGGTCAGGTCGCCGGGTCTGGGCGCCAGGAGCGCGTCGCAAAGGCTGGACCGCGATGGCCTGAGCTCGGTGGGCCGTCCCGCCTCCAGGCTGAGGCGATGGTCGTCGAAACCCTCCGGCTCGACCGCGTACAGCGCCGTCGTTGGCGACAGCGCTCCGAAGGCGAGGCCGACGCCGGCGATCAGCCCGCCGCCGGACGCCGGGCAAAGCAGCAGATCGGCGACCACGCCCCGGGCCGCCAACTGTCCCGCCGCCTCGAGCCCGACGGTCCCCTGCCCCGAGATCACGTGGAAATCGTCGAAAGACGGGACAACCACCGCGCCCCGCGCCTCGGCCAGGTCTCGCGCGATCGCCTCCCGCGACTGGGTGAAGCGGTCGTAGAGCACGATCTCCGCCCCATGCGCCCGGGTCGCCTCGATCTTCATGGCGGGGGCGTCGGAGGGCATGACGACCGTCACGGGGACGCCCAGCATCCGGCCCGCGGCGGCGACCCCCTGGCCGTGATTGCCTGACGAAAAGGCGACGACGCCGGTCCGCCGCTCGCCGTCCGAGAGCCGGCTAAGGCGGTTATATGCGCCCCGGAACTTGAACGATCCGGTGCGCTGCAGGCATTCGGCCTTGACAAAGACCCGCCCGCCGACGGCCGCGTCGAGGGCGTCGCTGCGCAGCAGCGGAGTCAGCGTCGCCAATCCATGCAGGGCCCGGGCCGCGTCCGTCACGTCCTCGAAGGTCGGCAAGAGCGTCATGCGGCGGCTCCAGGCAGGCGGCGGGCGACGAGAACCGGGCCCGCGGGACTTTCGGCCAGGCCTCCGTCCAGGCCGAACCCCTCCGCCAGGACCTGTCGGGACAGCGCCTTCGCCGGCGCGCCTTCGGCCGCGACCACGCCACGGTGAAGAACCACCAGGCGGTCGCAGGACCGCGCGGCGAGTCCCAGATCGTGCAGACTGAGCAGGACCCCTCCGCCCGCACTCGCCTCGGCCCGCAGCAGGTCCAGGATCATGAGCTGGGCGTCGGGGTCGAGGCCGGCTGTGGGTTCGTCAGCCAGCAGCAGCGGCGCCCGCACCGTCAGCAGCCGGGCCAGGAGCACCCGCGCACGCTCGCCGCCGGACATGTCGAATACGCCCCGATCCGCCAGCGCCTCAAGACCCACCTTGGCCAGGGCCGCGCGGGCGAGCGCCTCGGCGCGGAGCGGCGGTTCGCTGAGCGCGCCCAGGCTGGCCGCGCGCCAGGCGGGAAGGTTCCAGGCCAGCCGCCGTTCCTGGGGCAGGTAGCCGACCCGGCGGGCCAGGTCTTGCGGCGGCGTCCGGCGGGGATCGCGGTCGCCCAGCAGCACCGAGCCGCCGACCAGGGGCTGAAGGCCGGCCGCCACACGCAGCAGCGTCGTCTTGCCCGCGCCGTTAGGTCCGACGACCCCGACCATCTCGCCCGCGGTCACGGATACGCCGACGCCGTCCAGCACCAGCCACCCGCCCCGCTGAGCGCGGGCGTCGACGATCGTCAGCAGGGCGCTCACGCGCGCCAGCTCCGCGAGGCGCGCCAGGCGACAAGGGCGAACAGCGGCGCCCCGAACAGGGCGGTCACCACCCCGAGCTTGAGCTCCTGCTCGGTGGGGATCAGCCGGCTGATCAGATCGGCCGCCACCAGGAGCACGGCGCCCGCGAGGGCGGACGGGGCGAGGGTCCGGCCCGGATCATGATCGGCGCCCCCGCGAACCAGATGCGGCGCGGCCAGCCCCACGAATCCAATGATGCCGGCCATGGCGACCGAGGCGCCGGTAAGCAGGGCCGCCCCGGCCACGGCCGCGGCCCTCAGCCTCGCCATGGGAAGCCCCGAGGTGGCGGCGGTCTCTTCGCCGAGGCTCAACACGGTCAGGCCACGAGCGGCGTAGAGGCACAGGGCCGCGCCGATGGCGGTCGGCGCCGCGGCCCAGGCGATATCGCTCCAGTCGCGGTTCTCCACCGAACCCAGCAACCAGGACAACACCTCGGCCGTGGCCACCGGCGAGGGCGAGAGATTGAACACCAGCGAGGTCAAGGCCCCGCCGAAGGCGGAGAGCGAGACCCCGAACAGGATCAAGACCTCCGGTTCGCGAAACCGCGCCGCCAGCGCGACCACGACGGCGCCCGCGACCAGGGCGCCTGCCAGGGACGCGATTTCCACGGCGCCGGCCGCCGCGGCCAGGCCCGAGGCGATGGCGACGGCGGCGCCCAGGCCCGAGACCGCCGAGACGCCCAGCACCGCCGGGTCGGCCAGGGGATTGCGCAGCAGGCCCTGCATCACCGCGCCGGCGAGGCCGAGGGCGGCCCCCACCAGGGCGGCTGCGACGGCGCGCGGCGCGCGGATGGACCAGATGATTTCACCCGCCGTGGACGACGGATGGAGCAGCGCCTGAAGATATTGGCCGGGCGCCAGCACGACTTCGCCAAAGGCCGCCGACAGCGCCATGACCAGGGCCAGAACGATCAGGAGCACTGCGATCTGGACCGCGCCTTTCATGGGGTTCGCGCCTGGGCGAGGGCGAGCGCCCCATCCGCGGCGAACCAGGCGGGACATCCCAGGATGGCCGCCGGCAGAGTCGCCAGGACATGACCGTCCATGACGCGGCGAAGGGCATGATGGCGCCCCATCGACCAGTGCTGGGCGGGCATGGCGCGGGGATCGAAGAAGCCGAGGACGAAGGCTTCAGGCGGATTGGCCACGATCCGCTCGAGGGTCGCCGGCGCGAAGCCCGCGGAGGGGGCGGCATTGGTCAGGCCCCCCGCCGCCAGCATGGCCCCGACGAGCGTCTGCGAGCCTGCGGTGAAGCCCCCCGGAGTCAGGTAGAGCGCGCGCTGGCCCTGCCAGGCGCCGCGCGCGGTCGCCAGCGTCTCGTCCATTCGCCGGATCAACGACGCTCCGTCGCCGCCGCGGCCCAGCGCCGCCGCCACGCGCCGGATGTTTTCGCGGACGCCTTCGAAATCCCTGGCGTCGTCGATCTTGACCACCTTCACGCCACGCCCCTGCAGCCGGCGCGCCATCAGGTCGTCGCCGCCCCAGTAACGCACTACGATGTCCGGCCGGCTGGCCAGGACGGATTCCAGCGTGGTCCGCCTGAGCGGCAGGCCCCTGGCCTGGGCGGCGAGATAGGAGTCGGCCTGGACGGCGCGATAGGAGAGGCCCGCGATGTCCCGGGGCGGCGCCAGGGCCAGCACGTATTGGTCAGCGCACTGGTCGAGAGAGACAACCCGCGGGCCGGCCAAGGCCCCTCCAGCCCCGGCCAGGACCACCGCGACAGCCGCGGCCAGCGCTCCAACCCGGCAGCTCAAGCACGCCTCCCCGCGGTCCAACCGAGCCGCACGAGTAGGGGTAAACCCTGCCTCCCCGCAAGCCGCATGCACGCTCCTGGCTTTACGAAGCCCGCGCGGACCGCGTATGCGGCGGCGATGGTCCGCCCCTCGCCCCTCCTCGCCGAGACGCCCAGCGTCATGCGCGCCACCGGCTGGACCGACTACCAGCTGATCGACAGCGGCGGCGGCCGCAAGCTGGAGCGCTATGGCGGCTACACCGTCGCGCGGCCGGAACCGCAGTGCCTGTGGCGCCCGCGCCTGGCGGAAGACACCTGGACGGGGGCCGACGCAGTGTTCGATCCCGCCGAGGAGGAAGACGCCGGCCGCTGGCGATTCAAAGGCGCGCCGGAGCAGCGCTTCCCCCTGGCCTGGGGCGAGGCGAAGTTCTTCGGCCGCTTCACGCCCTTCCGGCATCTGGGGTTCTTCCCGGAGCAGGCCGCCAACTGGGCATGGCTGGACAGCGAGCTTCGGGCGGGCGGCGGGGCGCCGCGGATCCTGAACCTGTTCGGCTACACCGGCGTGGCGAGCCTCGTCTGCGCCGCCGCCGGCGCGGCTGTGACCCACGTCGACGCCTCGAAGAAGGCCATCGGCTGGGCGCGGGAGAACGCCGAGCTCGCCGGTCTCGCGGATCGGCCCATCCGCTGGCTGTGCGAGGACGCCCGGCGCTATGTCCAACGGGAGGCCCGACGCGGCTCTCGCTATGAGGGGATCATCCTGGACCCTCCCAAGTACGGCCGCGGCCCGAACGGCGAGGTCTGGCGCCTCTACGAGGATCTGCCGGAGATGGTGCGCCTGTGCGCCGAACTGCTCTCCGACCAGGCGCGTTTCCTGATCGCCAACGTCTACGCCGAGCGCATTTCGGGCCTGGCGGTGGCGGCGCTCCTGAAGGAGGCGCTGGAGGGACGCGGCGGACGTATCGACTGGGGTGAGCTGGCGCTGGTGGAACAGTCAGGCGAACGCGCGGGCGGCCTGTCCTTCTTCGCCCGCTGGACGGCGGAGGGCGCATGACCTCCAGGACCGTGACGTCCCTCGCCAATCCGACCGTCAAAGCCGTGCGGGCGCTGCACCTGCGCAAGGACCGGGACGAGACCGGCCTGTTCCTGGCGGAAGGGCTGAAGATCGTCACCGAGGCGGTCGACCTCGGTCACGCGCCCCGCATCCTGGTCCACGGCCCGGACGCCCGAGACCACCCACTGCTGCGCAAAGCGGCGCAGGCGACCCAGGCCGCGGGCGGCGAGGTGCTGGAGGTCAACCAGGCCATCCTCGAGAAGATCTCCCGCCGCGACAACCCGCAGACGGTGATAGGGGTCTTCGCCCAGGCCTTCACGCCGCTCGATGCGCTCGAACCGCACACGGCCGCCTGCTGGGTGGCGCTGCAGCAGGTGCGCGACCCCGGCAATCTCGGAACCATTGTCCGCACCGCCGACGCCGCGGGCTGCGGCGGGGTGATCCTGGTGGGCGACTGCTGCGACCCCTATTCGGTGGAGGCGGTGCGGGCCACCATGGGCTCGATCTTCGCCGTCAGGATCGCCAAGACGACGGCCGCGGCGTTCCTGGCTTGGCGTGTCCGCTGGCCCGGTTCGGTGGTGGGGACCCTGCTGACCGCGACCACGGACTACCGCGCCGCGGAGTATCGCCGACCCACGCTGATCCTCATGGGCGCCGAACAGGCCGGCCTGCCGCCGGAGTTCGCGGCCGCCTGTGACGTCGCCGTGAAGATCCCCATGCGTGGCCGCGCCGACAGCCTCAACCTCTCGGTCGCCACCGGCATCATGATCTACGCAGCGACGGCGGAATCTGGTTAGTTTGTACTAACAGAGGGGTCTTGCGACCCCCAATCCTCCCAAGTCATCGTGGCCGAAGCCTTGCCCGGCAAGGGGTGGAGCCGGGATCCCGGCCAGGTCAGCCCCTCGGCTTCGCCCGCGTCGTCGGTTTCTCCGCGACCGGGTCCTCCGGCCACACATGCCTGGGGTATCGCCCCCGCATGTCCGTGCGCACGTCCTTCCAGGAGCCCCGCCAGAACCCGGGCAGGTCACGGGTGATCTGAATCGGGCGGTGCGCCGGCGACAGCAAGGACAAGGTCAGGCCCGCCCTCCCCCCCGCAACAGCGGGATGCTGGTCCAGACCGTAGAGCTCCTGCACCCGCACCTCGACCTTCGGACCGCCTTCGGCGGCGTAGTCGATCGCATGGCTGGCGCCGGCGGGCGACGTCCAGCGCGCCGGCGCATCGCGATCCAGGACGCGAAGGGCCTCCCAGCCGACCAGGCCCCGCAGGGCCTCTTCCAGCGCCTGAGACTCGACCTTCGCCAGGGCGGACCTGCCGCTGAGCACCGGCTTCAGCCAGCCGTCCAGTGACGACAACAGGGCGTCGTCGGAGAGATCCGGCCAGGTCTGCGGCGCCAGCGCCCGCAGGAAAGCGACCCGGGCGCGCAGTCCCAGCGCGGTCTCGCTCCAGGGCAGGCTCTCCAGCCCCCGGGCGCGAACCAGGTCCAGCATGTGCGCCTCGATCAGCTCTCCGGACGGACGCTCGACAATCCGCTCCTCGACGATCAGGGCTCCGAGGCGCAGCCGCCGGCGGGCCTTGAGCCGCCCGCCCGCGTCCGCCTCCACCACCTCTTCGGCGGTCATCCGGTCCGCGAACGCCGCCCGCAGCGAGGCTTCATCGATCGGCGCCGCCAGCAGGATCCGGTCGCGCGCGGCGCCCCCGCCCAGTTCGCCCACCGCCAGCCAGGGCTCCCGCGCCAGGGCGTCCGTAGGGTCGAGGAAGGCGCCGCGGCCGCCGACCAGGAGGTATTCGCCGGCCTTGCCCCGCGCCTTGGCGATCCGTTCGGGATAGGCCTCGGCCAACAGCAGCCCGTCGTCCAGCGATTGACCGGAACGACGCCCGCCGCCAGCCGCCTTGGCCCAGCGTTCGGCCAGCGCGCCGGCGTCCCGGGCCCGGGGCGAACGGTCCCGGTCGAACGCCTCAAGCCGATGGCGCAGGTCTGCGTCAGCGCCGCCCAGGCCGCGCTCCGTCAGGATCACCGCCACCCGCGCGGCGCGGTCCGCGCGACCCGACGCCGCGCCGGCCAGGAGCATGTGCGCCAGCCGCGGCGGCAGGGGCAGGTCGCTGAGCCGCCGGCCGTGTTCGGTCAGCGCGCCCGCGCCGTCCAGCGCGCCGAGCCTGGCCAGCAACGCCCGCGCCTCCTGGAACGCCGTCCCCGGTGGCGGATCGAGAAACGCCAGGCCCGCGGGATCCTTGACGCCCCACCGCGCCAGGTCCAGGGCGAATCCAGTCAGGTCCGCTTCCAGGATCTCCGGCCGGGCGAAGGGGATCAGGGCCCGCGTCTCGGCTTCGTCCCACAGGCGATAACAGACCCCGGGCTCGGTGCGCCCGGCCCGGCCCCGCCGCTGGTCCGCCGCGGCGCGGCTGACGCGAACGGTCTCCAGCCGGGTCAGGCCGCTGGCCGGATCGTACCTGGGGACCCGGGACAGGCCGCAATCGATCACGGTCCGGACCCCGTCGATGGTCAGGCTGGTCTCCGCGATGGAGCTGGCGAGAACCACTTTTCGCCGCCCGGCGGGCGCCGGCGCGATCGCGCGCTCTTGATCGCGGAAATCGAGGGCGCCGTAGAGCGGGACCACATCGATCGAGGGGTCCAGCCGCAGATCGAGCAACCGGCGCTCAGTCCTGCGGATTTCTCCCTGGCCCGGCAGGAACACCAGGAGGCTGCCCGGCTCTTGCGCCAGCGCACGGGCCACCGCCCGCGCGACCTGCTCGTCGATCGACGCCCGAGGATCGCGCCCGAGATAGCGGGTTTCGATGGGGAATTGCCGTCCATGGCCTTCGATCACCGGCGCATCGCCCAGCAGGGCCGCCACCCTGGCGCCATCGAGGGTGGCGGACATCACCAACAGCCGCAGGTCAGGCCGCAGCACCGCCTGGGCGTCGCGCGCCAGGGCGAGGCCGAGATCCGCATCGAGGCTGCGCTCGTGGAATTCGTCGAACAGGACGGCCGCCACGCCCTCCAGGCCCGGATCGTCGAGAATCATGCGGGTGAAGACGCCCTCGGTGACGATCTCGACCCGCGTCGCGGCGGAAACCTTGGACTGCATCCGCACCCGGAAGCCGACCGTCTCCCCCGCCCGTTCGCCGAGTTCGCGGGCCATGCGTTCGGCCGCGGCCCGCGCCGCCAGCCTGCGGGGTTCGAGCACCAGGATCTTGCGGTCCCCGACCCAGGGCTCGCGGATCAGCTCGACAGGAACCACGGTGGTCTTGCCGGCGCCGGGCGGCGCGACCAGCACGACAGCCTCGCGCTCGGCCAGCGCGGCCTTCAGCGCGCCCAGGACCTCATGGATCGGCAGCATGACGCCGGCGGTTTAACCCGCGCGCCGATCCGCGGCGAGCCCGGTCAGATGCCCATCTTCCTGGCGTGGTAGCGCGAGTGCCAATAGGCGTAGCCGAAGTAGACGATGAAGCCGATCACCATCCACACGACCAGCCGCACGTAGGTGGCCTGCGGCAGGCTCAGGATCAGGTACAGGCACGACAGCACACCCAGGGGCGCGGTCAGCCACCAGACCGGCGTCTTGAAGCGCCGCGCCAGGCCAGGCTCGTTGATCCGCAGGAAGATCACGCCCGCGCAGATCACCGCGAAGGCCAGCAGGGTGCCGACCGACACGAGTTCTCCCAAGAGGCCGATGGGGAACAGCCCCCCCATCAGCGCGGCGAAGACCGCGGTCAGCAGGGTGCCGAGCCACGGCGTACGGCGCTTGGAATGGACTTTCGAGAACAAGGCCGGCAGCAGGCCGTCGCGCGACATGGCGTAGAAGATCCGCGACTGGCCATAGAGCAGGGTCAGGATGGTCGACGCCAGACCGATGGTGGCGCCTGCGCTGATCACGGGCTTCAGCCACGCCATCTGCGGCCCGGCATGATCCACCGCGACATAGACCGGCGCTGGCACATTCAACAGCTTGTAGGACACCATCCCGGTCATCACCGCCGCCATGGCGATGTAGAGCACGGTGCAGATCACCAGCGAGGCGATGATGCCGATCGGCATGTTGATCTGCGGATTGCGGGCCTCCTGGCCCGCCGTGGAGACCGTCTCGAATCCTATGTATGCGAAGAAGATGACGCCCGCGGCGGCGAACACCCCTCCCAGGCCGTACATGTGCGCGCCCGTGGCCGGGTCCGTGGTGGCGGGCGGAATGAACGGCGTCCAGTTGGCGGGGTGGACGTAGAAGGCCCCGAACACGATCACCAGCAGCACCACGGCCAGCTTGATGGCGACCATGATGTTGTTGAAGAACGACGACTCCGTGACGCCCAGGATCAGGATGAAGGCGGCGATGAAGATCACCGCGACGGCCGGCAGGTTCAGGATCGCGCCGGTCCGGACGATGTCGTGACCCACGGCGGCGAAGGGCGCCTGGCTCCAGATCGCCGGTATGGTCACGTTGAAATAGTCGTGCATCAGGCCGACGAAATAGCCCGACCAGCCGACCGACACGGTCGAGGCGGCGAACAGATATTCGACGATCAGGTCCCAGGCGATGATCCAGCCGAAGAACTCGCCGAGCGTGGCGTAGGCGTAGGTGTAGGCCGATCCGGCCACTGGAATGGTCGAGGCCATCTCCGCGTAGCAGAGGGCGGCGAAAGCACAGACGATCCCGGAAATCACGAAGGACAGCATGATGCCGGGCCCCGCGTGCTGGGCCGCGGCCTGGCCGGTGAGGACGAAGATGCCGGCGCCGATGATCGACCCGATTCCGAGCATGGTCAGCCCGACGGGACCGAGGCCCCGCTTGAGCGTGAACTCACCGTCTTCCGTAGCCTGGGCGAGCAGGACTGAAATCGGTTTCTTGGTCAGAAGCCCCATCGACGCACACGCCCCCTCGCCTGCGTCCCGCGCCAGGAATCGCCTGTACGGGCCAGCGGCCGCAAACTATTACCCGTCTGCCGTCCCCCTGCAACGCATTGCGGCGCAACGCGCACAGTCTCTTTCCATCGCCTCCGTGAACGGCGATCATGGGTCGTCGAACCCGCGAGCGAGCTCTCAGTGAACGCACAAACCGCTTCCATCGGCGCCATCATCGCGCCCGTGACGCCGCTGCAGCAGAACTGCACGGTGGTCTGGTGCGCCGCCACCAGCCAGGCGGCCATCATCGACCCCGGCGGAGAGATCGACGGCATCCTGAGGCTGGTCGAGAGCCGCAAGCTCAGGATCGAGAAGATCTGGGTCACTCACGGTCACCTGGACCACTGCGGCGGCGCCGCCG
>FTHA01001050.1_pt1 | contig 18344 bp, 12 predicted proteins | sample 1640771 | NCBI WGS metagenome assembly FTHA01 (sample SAMEA3914789, study PRJEB12502) | metagenome | biome: forest; material: soil | place: Canada | collected 2011-07-03 | depth 0.3 m | reverse complement strand
CGTCGACCCAGGTGACCGACGCCGACGTCGCCGAGCTCCAGCGGGCCATGGACGAGCAGCGCTATGTCGACGCCGGCAGGATGCTCGACCGCGCGTCCGCCGCCGGAGCGACGGATCCACGGCTGACCGCGCTGGCGGGCGATCTCAGCCTGGCCCTCGGCCACTATCAGGACGCGCTGACCAGCTTCAAGCAGCTGGAGGCGACCCCGGGCATGCGCGCACGGTCGTTGCAGGGACAGGGCATCGCCCTCTCCGCCCTCGGCCGCTCCGAGGCGGCCCTGGCCATGCTGCAGAACGCCGTCGCCGAGGATCCCTCCGCCTGGCGAGCCTGGAACGCCATGGGCGGCGAATACGACAACCGCCGCGACTGGCCCCAGGCCGGGGCCGCCTACGACCACGCCCTGTCCAATTCCGACCAGGCCGCCGCCGTGCTCAACAACCGCGGCTTCTCGCGGCTGATGCAGGGCCAGCTGGACGGGGCGGTGAGCGACCTTGTCGCGGCGCTGAAGAAGAAACCCGACTTGGCGGTCGCGCGGACCAACCTGCGGATGGCCATGGCCATGAAGGGCGAATACGACCGCGCCCTCGCCGGCGGGGCCCCGAGCGACCAGGCGGCGCTGCTCAACAACGCCGGGTTCGCCGCCATGATGCGGGGCGACTACGCCCAGGCCAAGGATCTGCTCGGCCGCGCCATCAAGGCCCGGGGCGAGTACTATGAGCGCGCCTCCGCCAACCTGGAGATGGCCCGCACCCTGGAATCCCACGCCGGCTCGATCAGCGAGGCGCCGGGTGCAGGCCATTGAAGCGGCCCGCTGGGCCGTCGCCGGGGCGCTGACGCTGGTGCTGGCGCTGGCGGCCGCCAGCGACATCATCAAGCGCAAGATCCCCAACTGGACCGTGCTCGCGGTCATCGGGTTGTTCGCCGTCTGGGCCGTGGTCCAGGGCGGCGCCGGCCTGCTGTCGGCGGCCGAAGCCGCAGGCGTCGCCATCGTGGTGAGCGTGGCTCTCTACGCCTTCGGAATCGTCGGCGCCGGTGACTCCAAGCTGTTCGCGGCCACCGCCCTGTTCGCGGGCATGAGCCACCTGGGCCACCTGGCGCTGCTGACGGTGTTGAGCGGCGGGGCCATCGCCCTCGGCATGTTCGCCGCCCGCCCCATCCGCGGCCTCACCATGCTGCAGATGAAGGGCAAGGGCGACTGGGGCCGGGGCGTCCCCTACGGCGTGGCCATCGCCCTGGGCTGCGTGGTCGTGGTCTGGGGAGGGCTGTTCAATGTCCTGCCGCAGCTCTAGCGCCGCCGCTGCAGCGTCGAGGTATTGGGCATGACCGACCCCAGTGTTGATCAAGGTCCCGCGGCTCTTCGTGTGCGGGTTGCATCATAGTGACGCAGTCGTTTGCTGAGCGTAATGCTATCCGCTTATGGTACAGTCTGAAGCCGCAACGCTCGGCCGGGCCTGACAAGGGGGGCGCGTCGTGAAACGATCCAACGCTCGCTCGATCGGACGCGGCTTCCTGTCCCAGCTGATCCGTGACCACCGCGGCAACGTCAGTCTCATGATGGCCATCCTTGCCGTGCCGCTTATTGGCGCAATGGGCTTCGCGGCTGAGTCCACCAACTGGTTCCTCACCAAGCGCGCCGAGCAAAACGCCGCCGACTCCGCCGCGATCGCGGCGTCTACCAACAACGACAACGCTAACAGCCCCGCAGGCACGACATTCCGTACCGAAGCCCTGGCGGTCGCCTCAAACTACGGGTTCGTCAACGGCGCCAACAACACCACGGTAACCGTCACGCCGGGCGTGACCTGCCCATCCCCGTTGACAACCTCCAACTGCTACCAGGTGACCATCACAAGAAACTTGCCGATCTATCTCGTCCGAGCGGTCGGCTTCCAAGGTGACGTTGCGTTAAATGGAGGACGAGCAAAGACCATTACGGCTACTGCAATCTCCAGCCCGCAGGCGACCGGCCAAGCCTTCTGTGTTCTGGCGCTGTCGCAGGGAGCCGCCGGCATCAGCACAAGCGGAGCGCCAAAGGTCGTTCCTGCCGGCTGCCATATGATGTCTAATAGTTCCACGAGCTGCTCAGGACATACCGTCGCAGATTACGTCGATGCCCACGGAACAAGCGACCCGGTTTGCGCCGTAATCAAAGCGACGAGCAACGCTCCATTGGTCTCGGATGCTTCATATAGAGCACTTGCAAGCAATATTCCCACCACCGGATGCGTCGCTCCTCCCGCCAATTTGACCGCACTTTCATCATCATCTTACTGCTTTAGCTCAGATTGGACACTTTCCAACGATGTCGTGGTGAATAGCGGGTCTGGCGGTACAGTTTTGACCATGACGAATAGCGGGATTAATCTGCACGGCCATCGGCTATACACGAATTCTGGGTCGGGACTAACGATCGTCTTCACCGGAAACACCGGGACCCACAACGTAACTGGTACCGGAACATTGGATATCGCAGCGCCCGCGGCAGGGTCAGGCTCGCCTTGGCAAGGTATTGCTCTCTACCAAGAAGCCACAATGACATCCGGCGTAAATATTAACTATGGGGGAAGCTCTCCTGCATGGAAGATTTCCGGCCTGATCTATGCCCCACAATCGGATTTCCAACTCCAAGGCTCTGTTGGACAATCTACCAATGGCTTGTCTTGCTTCGATCTGATCGTGAAGACGTTCTCGCTAAAGGGCTCGGCACAGATTTATGACAATAGTCAACTAGATTGCGTGGCCGCGGGAGTAAGCTCGCCGACCGCTCCCGGTACGGGGAACGCCAGGCAAGGCTTGGTGCAATGAACATTCACCATCGGACGATATTTCGCCGTATTTCCTTCTGGTTGCAAGCTTACATCGACGATCGTCGAGGAACGGCCGCGATGGAATTGATGATCATTTCTGGCCCCATCTTGATGCTACTCTTCAATGTCGTTGATGTCGGTACCTATACATACCAGCGGATGCAGGTGGAGGAAGCTGCTCAGATTGGTGTCCAGAAAGTCTACGCGTCGTGCACCTCCAGCTCCCTGCCCGCTGTCCAAAACTGCAACGTTGGAACTCTTTCCTCGACGATCACGACCGCGGTGCAAAGCACATCGCTCGGATCGAACGTCTCCGTGGTTTCCGGCTACCCCATCGAGGGGTACTACTGTCTTGATGCATCCAACACACTGACTTTGGTTGGACAATCGGCCACAATTGGCGGAACCCCCACCAAACCCGCGAGCTGTGTTGCGGCGGGGCTACCCGCGGGTCGGATGGGTGACTATATTCAGATCCGGGTGACCTACGGTTACACTTCAGTTTTCTCTTGGGTGTCCGTCGCGGGCCTGCTTAGCGGCCCAATAACCAAGACAGCCTGGATGCCACTGGCATGACCATGCGCAGGTTGCGATTGCCAAGGATTTGGCGCGACGAGGCGGGCACCAGCGCGGTCGAGTTCGCCCTCGTCTTTCCAGCGTTGATCATGCTGACTTTGGGCTCAGTCAACATGTCCCTCTTGCTGTACGCTGTGTCGACCCTGCACTTCGCTGTTGAGGACACCGCACGGTGGTGTTCACTGAATTCGTCAAGTTGCACGACGAACACCGACGTTCAGACTCACACGCACTACGCTGGTCCGGCCATCTCGCCGGTCTTCACGTTGGCGGCGGGTGGCTGCAGCGGCAAGGCGGTGACTGGTTCAGCGACCTTCCGCTTCCAGGCGGGATTGCTGAACAGGTCGGTGCCGATCAGCGCCACGGCGTGTTTTCCTTGAGGCTGTTCCGCGGTTCATGTCCGGCACGCCTTGTGCTGCCAGCGGCCCGTGCGTCCATCTTTGGATCGTTCGTGGGAGTCCGCGTTGGCCTTTAGAGCTTCGCCGGAGCGGGATGACGATCTCGCCCATGGGGGGAGTGCGCCCTCGCCCTTGAGCCGCGCCGCTGACGCGCTGGCTCGGGCGATCCTCGACCCCACCTTCCTGCGCTTCGCCGTGGTCGGCCTGACCGGCTACACCGTCGACGCCCTGGTGCTGCACGCCATGATGGATGGCTTCGGGCTGAACCATTTCACCGGACGCCTGGTGTCGTTCTGCGTGGCCGTGGCGGTGACCTGGAACCTGAACCGACTCTGGACCTTCCGCGCGGCAGGCCAGGGCGACCGCGTCCGACAGGCCGCCATCTACCTCGGCGTCCAGTGTTGCGGGGGCCTAGCCAATCTCGCCGCCTACAACGCCGCGATCTTCGCGGTTCCGGCGCTGAAGCATTGGCCAGCGATCCTGATCGCGTTGGCGGCGGGATCGGGTGCGGGCATGGTGCTGAACTTCGCCGGCGCCAAGCACCTCGCGTTCCGCCCGCGCATTGCCGTGTAAATTCCGCGGTTACACTGGTTTCCCAAAGCTTACCGGCAATTTTATCGCTCGTTAGGCAAGAATAAACGCCGATACCCTAGATATATTGAGGTGCAAAACGCGCCTCAAACAGATTTACTGAGCGTAAACACGCTGGCCAAGCGCTACCAGGGCGGCGGGGGCGTCAGCGACGTCTCGCTGAGCGTCGCGCCCGGGTCGATCACCGGGTTCATCGGGGTCAACGGCGCGGGCAAGACCACCACGCTGCGCTGCATCCTGGGCCTCGCCGCGCCGGACGCCGGCCTGGTCGAACTGTTCGGCCGTCCCGCCAGTTTCGCCAACCGCGCCCGCATCGGCTTCCTGCCCGAAGAGCGGGGCCTGGCGCCGCGTGAGCGCGCCCGCGACGTCATCGCCTTCAACGCCCGCCTGAAAGGCGTCGAGCGGACCGCCGCCTATCGGCGCGCCGACGCTCTGCTGGAGCGGGTGGGCCTCGGCGATCGGCGCCGCGCCCGGATCTGCGAGCTGTCCAAGGGCAACGCCCAGCGCGTGCAGCTGCTGTGCGCCCTGGCCCACGGGCCGGAGCTGCTGATCCTGGACGAGCCGTTCACCGGCCTGGACCCGATCGCCCAGGCCGAGGTGCAGTCCCTGTTCGCCGAACACCGCGCCGGCGGCGGCGCCCTGCTGTTCTCCACCCACTCCATGTCGGTGGCCGAGAAGCTTTGCGACCGCGTCGCCATCCTCTCGGGTGGGCGGACGGTGTTCGAAGGACCTGTCGCCGCGGCGGCCGAGAAGGCGCCGCACGGCGTCTATGTCACTGCGGCTCTGGACGCCCCGATCCCGCAGATCGCCGCCGGCCTCGGCGGCGAGGCCGGGCCGCTGGGCTCGACGATCGGCGAGGCGGTCCGCTGGCGGGTGCTGCTGCCTCGGCACGTGCCCCACATCGCCCTCATGCGCGCCCTGGCCGAGCACGAGGTGGCCCTGTTCGGCTTCGAGCCGATCAAGGCCGACCTCGAAGGCGCCTTCTGGGACCTCGCCATCCGCAGCGAAGCCGCCTGATGCGGCGGTTGTGGCTGATAGCCGGCCGGGAGTTCTGGGCCTACGCAGCGACGCCCAGCTTCTGGGTCGCCCTGGCCATCGGCCCGGTGCTGATGGCGGCCGCGCTGTTCGCCTCGACCCTGCAGCATCACCGGGCGCCGCCGCCTGCCATCATTGTCCGGGCCGACGAGCCCTTCCTCGCGTCGGCCGCAGTCTCGTCCCTGGCCGCCGACGGCTACACGCAGGCGCGGCCAGCGCGGGGAACCGAGGCCGGGACCGTGCGCATCCGCTCCGAGCCAGTCGGCGGCGTCGAAGTGACCCTCGCCCCTGGCCTGGGACTATCGTCGCAGGGCACGGACAACCTGGTCCGCGGCGTCGAACGAGCGTCCGTTGATCGGGCGCTGAGGATCGAAGGCGTATCCGCAGCGGCGCTGACCGCCGCGCGGGCGGCGCGGGTGACGATCCCTGCGCCTCCTCCCGCCGCGCCGGTGAACGTCGCCAGGCTGCTCGAGAGAGGGACCAGCTTCGCCCTGGTGACCCTGCTATGGCTGACCCTGGTGGGAACCCTGGGCATGCTGCTGCAGGCGATCGTCCGCGAACGGGTGAACCGGGCGCTGGAGACCCTGCTGGCGTCGGCCCAGCCCATCGAGATCGTCTTTGGAAAGCTGATCGGCGTCGGTGCAGTGTCGCTGCTGGTGCTCGGCGCGTGGCTGAGCGGCGCAGCCGTCCTTTCGGTGCTCGGCGTCGGCGGCTCCGGCGGAATCGCCAGCGCCGTGCTGCATGGGCTGGTGCGGCCGGCCCTGCTGCTGGAGGCCGCGGGGGTCTATCTCGTGGCGTTCGTCATGTATGGCTCGGCGATCCTGGCCGTCGGCGCGCTGGCGCGCGATCTGCCCTCGGCCCAGAACCTGTCGCGGCCGGTGTTCGGGGCGCTGCTGGTCGTCTTCTTCTGCGCCCTGGCCGCGACGCTCGGCGCCGGCGCGGGGATGACGTGGCTGACCTGGGCGCCGCCCTTCACACCCTTCATGCTGCTGCTGAGCCCACAGGGGGCGCTGTCTCCCGTACAGGTCGCCCTGGCGATCGGGCTGATGACGGTGAGCGCCGCCGCCGCGAGTTACGGCGCCGCGCGCTGCCTGACCGTGGAACCCGCCCGCAGCCGCGCCCCCGCGCGCGCCGCCCGGCCCGGCTGAGCCGCCGGCAGTCAGCCCGCCAAGGGCCGGCAACGGAAAATCAGGCCAGTTTACCAGTTCGTTAAAACGCTTCTTAGGCGTGACCGTGCGATCGCTGGGTCAAGGCGCATTAATCTGTCTGGCGCCGGCTTTGCTGACTGAACGTTCAAGACCTGGCGGGGGCCAATGCGGGACTTGATAGGAGTGTTCACTTCGCATGCTCTGCGAGCATCGGAGACCTCCGCCCGCCTTTGCAACCGCCCGGCCCACGAGCGGGAGCATCAATGCCGACTGTAGCCTTCATGAGTTCCAAGGGCGGCGCGGGCAAGACCACGGCGGCGCTGGTGCTCGCCCTGGAAATCGCGGCGCGCGGCGAGCGCGTGGCGCTGGTCGACGCGGACCCGAACCTGCCCCTGTTCCGGTGGGGCGCCCTGGTCGGCAAGCCGTCAAACGTCATGGTGTTTCCGGCGGCGTCGCTGGATGAGCTTCGCGACGTCCTGCCAGTGGCCCAGTCCTGGGCCGACTGGGTCGTGGTGGATACCGAAGGGTCGGCCGCCGCGCGCGAGCTGATCCCGGCGATCTCGCCCGATCTGGTCCTGATCCCCGTCGGCCCGTCTCCGCTGGAGGCGCACGAGGCGATCAAGTCGTCCCGGGCGCTACAGGCGATGAGTCGGCTGTGGGAACTGCCGATTCCCCACGCCTGCGTCTTCACCCGCGTGCCGGCGGCGATCCGCACCCGGTCGATGGCTGAGACCGTGCAGCAATTGCGCGACGCCGACATCCGCATGCTGGAGACCCCGCTGATCGAGAAGGAAGCCTTCCGCCGGCTGTTCGCCACCGGGGGGCCGCTGGAGGGTTCCTCGCAAGCGGTGGCCGAAAGCCCGACGGCCGCCCGCACCAACGCCCAACGCTACGCCGCCAATGTCGTTTGGCTGCTCCAGAACGAATGGCGGACGCCCATCGTCCCCGCCATCGTCCGCCCCGTCGCCGTCCCCGCCCGGTTCTAGTCCCTTCTCCCCGCGGGAGAAGGAGGGGCCTGCGCGTAGCGCGGGAGGATGAGGGTCAAAGCCCTCGACGGCGTATCCCTCACCCTCCCGCCGCCGCGCGGCGGGCCCCACCCTCTCCCTCGGGGAGAGGGGACATTCGCGCCGCGCGAACAGGCGTTTCTTAAGTCCTGCGGCACACGATGGGTGCGAAGGGGCCGATCGGACGCCGCAAGGCGCTCGATCCATCGGCGTCGATCTCATTTCCTGCGCCAATCGAAGGCGCAGAGCGCGAGCGCAGACTCGCGTTATGGAATGGGTCGCCCGTCGGCCGATGGGATAGCGTGAGGCAGCATGAGCGAAAGCATCTCCACACCCGCGCGGCCGCAGTCCGCCGCTGCGGCGCGCATCGCGTTGCCCTCTCAGGACGACGACGTCGCCGCGATCCGGCGAGCGCTCATCGCCAAACTGGCCTACGCCGTGGGCAAGGATCCGATCGTCGCCAGCCCGCATGACTGGTACGTCGCCACCGCCCTGACCGTACGCGACCGCATCGTCGACTGCTGGTTCCCGTCCACGCGTGAGATCTATTCGTCCAAGCGCAAGCGGGTCTACTACCTGTCGCTCGAGTTCCTGATCGGCCGGCTGCTGTTCGACGCCATGAACAACCTGCGGCTCACCGACACGGTCCGCACGGCCCTGGCCGAGCTCGGCGTGAACCTGGACGAGCTGCGCGAGATCGAGCCGGACGCGGCGCTGGGCAACGGCGGCCTGGGGCGCCTGGCCGCCTGCTTCATGGAGAGCATGTCGAGCCTGGCCATCGCCGCCTACGGCTATGGCATCCGCTACGACCACGGCCTGTTCAAGCAGGTGATCGCCGACGGCTGGCAGCAGGAATACCCCGAGGACTGGCTGAACTTCGGCAACCCCTGGGAATTCGAGCGGCCCGAGGTCCTGCGCACCATCGGCTTCGGCGGCCACGTGGCCATGACCGAGGATGACGACGGCGTCGTCGAGCACATCTGGACGCCTGGCGAAGTGGTCGAGGCGGTGGCCTACGACATCCCGATCGTCGGCTGGCGCGGCCGGCATGTGAACACGCTGAGGCTCTGGCACGCCCGCGCGCCCGATCCCCTGAGCCTGGAGGAGTTCAACCAGGGCGACCACGTCGGCGCCCTGGCGGCGCGCGCCCGCGCCGCGGCCATCACCCAGGTGCTCTATCCCTCGGACGAGACGCCGGCCGGCAAGGAGCTGCGGCTGCGCCAGGAGTACTTCTTCTCCTCGGCCGCCCTGCAGGACATCCTGCGGCGCTATTTCCAGCAGCACGGCGGCGACTACACCAAGCTGCATGAGCACGTCGCCATCCAGCTGAACGACACCCACCCGGCGATCGCCGTGCCCGAGCTGATGCGGCTGCTGGTCGACGTCTGCAAGATGCCGTGGGACCAGGCCTGGGAGACCACGACCAAGACCTTCTCCTACACCAACCACACCCTGCTGCCCGAGGCGCTGGAGAGCTGGTCGGTGCCGCTGCTGGAGCGGTTGCTGCCGCGCCACATGCAGATCATCTACCTGATCAACGCCCAGCACCTGGACAGCCTGCGCAAGGCAGGCAAGGCGGACGAGGACCTGCTCTCGTCGGTCTCGCTGATCGACGAGAACGGCGGGCGGAACGTCCGGATGGGCTCCCTGTCGTTCCTGGGCTCGCACAAGGTCAACGGCGTCTCGGCCCTGCACACCGAGCTGATGCGCGAGACTGTCTTCCGCGACTACAACGCGCTCTATCCGGACCGGATCGTCAACAAGACCAACGGCATCACCTTCCGCCGCTGGCTGATGGAGGCCAATCCCGGGCTGACCGACCTGCTGGTCGAGGTCTGCGGCCCGGAGGTCCTGGACGATCCGCGCCGGCTGCTGGCCCTGGAGAAGGTCGCCGACGATCCGTCGATCCACGCCCAGGCGATCGCCATCCGCCGTCAAAACAAGCTCAAGCTGGCCCAGGTCATCAAGGACCGGCTGCATGTCCGGGTCGACCCGGACGCTCTGTTCGATGTCCAGATCAAGCGCATCCACGAGTACAAGCGCCAGCTGCTGAACATCCTGGACACCATCGCGCTCTACGACGCCATGCGCGCCCAGCCGACCCGCAACTGGACTCCGCGGGTCAAGATCTTCGCCGGCAAGGCCGCCGCCAGCTACCACCGCGCCAAACTGATCATCAAGCTGATCAACGACGTGGCCCATGTGGTGAACAGCGACCCCACCCTGCGCGGCCTGCTGAAGGTGGTGTTCCTGCCGAACTACAACGTCAGCCTGGCCGAGGTGATCATCCCCGCCGCCGACGTCTCCGAGCAGATCTCCACCGCTGGAATGGAGGCGTCCGGCACCGGCAACATGAAGCTGATGCTGAACGGCGCGGTCACCATCGGCACGCTGGACGGGGCCAACGTCGAGATGAAGGAACACGTCGGCGACGACAACATCTTCATCTTCGGCCTGACCGCCGAGGAGGTCGAGGCGCGCCGCCGCGAGACCATCGACGCCGGCGACATCATCGCCGCCTCTCCCGCCCTGCAGCAGGTGCTCGAGCAGATCGGCTCGGGCGTGTTCTCCCCCTCCGAGCCGGACCGCTACCGTGAGCTGGTCGACGTGCTGACCCACCACGACCACTTCATGGTCACCGCCGATTTCGCGGCCTATGCCGCCACCCAGCAGCGGCTGGCGGCGCGCTGGCGCGATCCGGCCGCCTGGTGGCGGACGAGCCTGCTGAACACCGCAAGGGCGGGCTGGTTCTCCTCGGACCGGGCGATCCGCGAGTACGCCGAGCAGATCTGGAACGTTCCCGTGCCAGGCGCCCTATAAGGGGCCGCATGGCCAAGCAGACGGACTGGCGCGCAAGCCAGCACGACATCGATCTGATCGTAGCCGCGCGCCACGGCGATCCATTCGCCGTGCTGGGCCCCCACCGCGGGTCCGCGGGCGTCGCCATCCGCGCCATTGTCCCGAATGTGGCCCGGGTTGAGGTGCTGGACCGCCGCGGGCAGGTCCTGCTGGAGCTGGAGCGCCGCCATCCTGCCGGCCTGTTCGAAGGCCTGGTCGAGGGCCGCACGCGCAGCTTCGCCTACCGGCTGCGCGCCTACGGCGACGGCGGCGCCTGGACCTTCGAGGATCCCTACCGCTTCGGCCCCGTGCTCGGGCCGCTGGACGACTATCTGCTGGTGGAGGGCTCTCACAAGCGGCTCTACGAGCGCCTCGGCGCCCATCCGATGGTCCATGAGGGCGCGGCCGGGGTGAGCTTCGCCGTTTGGGCGCCTAACGCCCAGCGGGTCTCGGTGGTGGGGGACTTCAACGTCTGGGACGGCCGCCGCCACGCCATGCGCAAGCGGGTCGACAGCGGCCTGTGGGAGATCTTCGCGCCGGGCCTCTCCGAGGGCGACGTCTACAAGTACGAGATCGTCGGGGCCGACGGGACGCTGCAGCCGCTGAAGGCCGACCCCTTCGGTTTCGCCGCCGAGATGCGGCCCTCGACGGCCTCGGTGGTCGCCCGCACCGACAGCTTCGCCTGGGGCGACCAGGTGCACCTGGACGTGCGTGGCCGTCTCGATCCGCGCCGCACGCCGATGTCGGTCTACGAGGTCCATCTCGGCTCCTGGCGGCGGCGATGGGACGGGGGCGGGTTCCAGTCCTACGACGAGCTCGCCGACCAGCTCGTCCCCTATGTCGCGGACCTGGGCTTCACCCACATCGAGCTGATGCCGGTCAGCGAGCACCCGCTGGACGATTCCTGGGGTTATCAGCCGATCGGGCTGTTCGCGCCCACCCGCCGGTTCGGCGATCCCGCGGGATTCGCCGGGCTGGTTGACCGGGCTCACCAGGCGGGGCTTGGCGTGATCCTGGACTGGGTGCCTGCGCACTTTCCCACCGACCAGCACGGCCTGCGCTGGTTCGACGGCGGGCCGCTCTACGAGCACGCGGATCCGAAGCGTGGGTTCCACCCCGACTGGAACACGGCGATCTACGACTTCGGCCGGCGCGAGGTCGCCAATTTCCTGGCGGCCAGCGCGCTGTACTGGCTGGACCGCTTCCACATCGACGGACTGAGGGTCGATGCGGTCGCCTCCATGCTCTACCTCGACTATTCGCGCGAGGAGGGGGAGTGGTCGCCCAATCCAGACGGCAGCCGAGACAACAAGGACGCCGTGGGCTTCCTGCGCCGCGTCAACGAGCTGGCCTACGGCGAGCATCCCGGGACCGTCACCACCGCCGAGGAATCGACCGCCTGGCCCGGCGTGTCGCAGCCGACCTTCGCAGGGGGACTCGGCTTTGGTTTCAAATGGAACATGGGGTGGATGCACGACACCCTGGAGTACATCTCCACCGAGCCCGACGACCGCGGCGGCATGCACGACCGGCTGACCTTCGGCCTGCTCTACGCCTTCACCGAGAACTTCGTGCTGCCCCTGTCCCACGACGAGGTGGTGCACGGAAAGCGTTCCATCCTGGAGCGGATTCCGGGCGGCGACTGGCGCAAGTTCGCCACCGCCAGGGCTTATTACGCCTTCATGTGGGCCTATCCAGGCAAGAAGCTGCTGTTCATGGGCCAGGAGTTCGGCCAGCGCCGCGAGTGGAACTTCCGCCAGGCGCTGGACTGGGAGCTGCTCGACCAGCCGCTGCACCAGGGCCTCCAGGCCGCCATCCGCGACCTCAATCGTCTGTACAAGGACATACCCGCCCTCCACGCACGCGACTGCGAGCCGGAGGGTTTCCGCTGGGTCGTGGTCGACGACCGCCAGAACCGGGTCTTCGCCTGGCTTAGGCTTGGGGCGCCGGGCGACGCGCCCGTCGCCGTCGTCAGCAATTTCGCCTGCGAGGAACACCACGGCTATCGCGTGGGCTTGCCTATGGCTGGGCTATGGCGCGAAGTGTTCAACTCCGACTCCGCATCCTACGGCGGCTCGGGGGCGGGCAACCTCGGCGCCGCTCACGCGGGGCCGGAACCGTCGCATGGTTTGCCCGCTAGTGCAGAAATACTGATCCCGCCGCTGGCCACCTTGTTCTTCCGTTACGAGGGCGGTTAACGAATCGGCGGCCAAGTGATCCGAGGAGACCAAAAGGCCGGCCATGCCCACGAACCCGACCCCACCTGGACCACTCGCCCGCCACGCCATGGCCTATGTGCTGGCTGGCGGCCGCGGCAGCCGCCTGCTGGAGCTCACCGACGTGAGGGCCAAGCCCGCGGTCTATTTCGGCGGCAAGCTGAGGATCATCGACTTCGCCCTGTCCAATGCCATGAACTCGGGCATCCGCCGCATCGCCGTGGCCACCCAGTACAAGGCCCACAGCCTGATCCGCCACCTGCAGCGGGGCTGGAACTTCTTCCGGCCCGAACGCAACGAGAGCTTCGACATCCTGCCCGCCAGCCAGCGGGTGTCGGAAGAATGGTACCGCGGCACCGCCGACGCGGTGTTCCAGAACATGGACATCATCACCGACTATGGCCCGCGCTTCATCATCATCCTGGCCGGCGACCACATCTACAAGATGGACTACGAGCCCATGCTCCAGCAGCACGTGGACCAGGGCGCGGACGTGACGGTCGGATGCCTGGAGGTCCCCCTGCAGGACGCCACCGGATTCGGCGTGATCGACGTCGACACCGCCGATCGGATCGTCGATTTCGTGGAGAAGCCTGCCAACCCGCCGGCCATGCCCGATCGCCCCGACACGGCCCTCGCTAGCATGGGCATCTATGTGTTCGAGACCAGCTTCCTGGCCGAACAGCTGCGCCGCGACGCCGCCGACAAGACCTCCAGCCACGACTTCGGCAAGGACATCATCCCCTATATCGTCAAGCACGGGAAAGCCGTCGCCCATCCCTTCTCCCGCTCCTGCGTGAGGGGCGCGCCGGCTGCGCCGATCTACTGGCGCGATGTCGGAACCGTCGACGCCTATTTCGCCGCCAATATCGACCTGACCGAGGTGGTGCCGGAGCTGGACATCTATGATCGCGACTGGCCGATCTGGACCTACAGCGAGATGAACGCGCCCGCGAAGTTCGTGCACGACCATCCCGGCCGGCGGGGGATCGCGGTCTCCTCGCTGGTGGCCGGCGGTTCGGTGATCTCGGGCTCCACCGTCTGGCGCTCGCTGCTGTTCAACGACGTGCGGATCAATTCCTACAGCACCATCGAGCTGGCCGTGATTATGCCGCGCGTCGAGATCGGCCGGAACGTGCGCCTGCGCAACGTGATCATCGATCGCGGCGTGAAGATCCCCGACGGCCTGGTCGTGGGCGACAACATCGAGCTCGACGCCCAGCGGTTCCGCCGCACCGACGGCGGGGTCTGCCTCATCACCCAGGGCATGATCGACCGCCTGGCCGCATGAGCGGCGGCCTCGACGTCCTGGCGGTGGTCTCCGAGATCTATCCGCTGATCAAGACCGGCGGCCTGGCGGACGTGGCCGGCGCGTTGCCAGGCGCCCTGGCCGAGCGGGACGTGCGGGTGCGCACGCTGGTCCCAGGCTATCCGGTGATGACCAAGGGCCTGCGCAAGCCCGAGACGGTGCTCTCCCTGCCGGCGCTGTTCGGCGGACCGGCGAGGGTGCTCGCCGCCCGCAAGGGGGGGCTGGACCTGTTCCTGCTCGATGCGCCCCACCTCTTCGCGCGCCCCGGGGGGCCCTACGCCGACGCCGCCGGCCGCGACTGGCCCGACAACGGTCGCCGCTTCGCCGCCTTGGCCCGCGCCGCCGCCAGCCTCGCCCAGGGCGTCGCGCCCGGCTACACGCCGGACGTGGTCCACGTCCATGACTGGCAGGCAGGCTTGGTCCCGGCCTACCTCGCCTACGACGCGCTGCCCCGGCCGCCCTCGGTGATGACGGTCCATAACCTGGCCTTCCAAGGCCGCTTCCCCGCGAGCCTGTTCGCCGAGCTCGGCCTGCCCGCCACGGCGCTGTCGGTGGACGGCGTGGAGTATTTCGACGGGGTCGGGTTCCTCAAGGCCGGCATCCGGCACGCCGACCGGATCACCACCGTCTCGCCCACCTACGCCGCGGAGATCTGTACGCCGGAGTGGGGCATGGGGCTGGATGGCCTGCTGCGCGGCAGGGCCGATATGCTGTCGGGCATCCTCAACGGCATCGATGTGAACGTGTGGGACCCCGCCGCCGACACCTGCCTGGAAGCCGCCTATGACGCGCATGACGTCGGCCGACGCGCGCTGAACAAGGCGGCGCTGCGGTCGCGGTTCGAGCTCGAGGACGATCCGAAGGCCTTCGTCGTCGGCGTCATCAGCCGCCTCACCTGGCAGAAGGGGCTCGACCTGCTGCTGGCCGCCTTACCCACGGCCCTCGCCCAGGGCGCCCAATTCGCCATCCTGGGGACGGGCGATCGGGGGCTAGAGGCCGGCTGGCTCGAAGCCGCCAGGGCCCACCCCGGCCGGGTCGGCTGTGTGATCGGCTACGAGGAACCCCTGGCCCACCTGATCCAGGGCGGCGCCGACTGCATCGCCATCCCATCGCGCTTCGAGCCGTGCGGGCTGACCCAGCTCTGCGGCCTCCGCTACGGCGCGATTCCGCTGGTCGCGAGGGTCGGGGGCCTGGCCGACACGGTCGTGGACGCCAGCCCGATGGCGCTGGCCGCCGGATCGGCCACGGGCGTGCAGTTCGCGCCGACCACCGTGACGGCGCTGCAGGCCGCTCTGCGCCGGGTCGCAGCGCTGTACCGCGACCCCGCCGCCTGGCGCAGGATGCAGGCCAACGGCATGGCCGCGGACGTGTCCTGGCGCGAGCCCGCGCGCCTCTACGCCGAGCTCTTCCGCGGACTCAAGCCGGCCTCGGGGGGCGCTCGCCCGTGACCCGTCTGGACGCGGGATCGCCCGAGCCTCTGGGCGTGACCCTCGACGCCATGGGCGCCAACGTCGCGGTCTTCTCCGCCCACGCGACCTCCATCGAGATCTGCCTGTTCGGCCCCGAGGGCGATCGCGAGCTCGAGCGCATCCGCCTCCCTGAAAAGACCGGCGATGTCTTCCACGGCCACATCGCCGGCGTCGTCGCTGGAGACCGCTACGGCCTGCGGGCGCACGGACCGTACGAGCCGCTGGCGGGCCAGCGTTTCAACCCGTCCAAGCTGCTGATCGACCCCTTCGCGACCCGGATCGACCGCCCGTTCGTCCTGCATCCGTCGATGTTCGGGTATCGGGTCGGCGATCCGAAGGGCGATCTCTCGTTCAGCGACGAGGACAGCGGCCCCTTCAGTCCCAAGGCGGTCGTCGGCGTTCCGAACGGACCTGGCGTCCGAGACCCCATCACGCCCTGGTCGCAGACCATCCTCTACGAAATGCACGTCCGCGGCTTCTCCAAGCGCCTCCCGGGCGTCGCGCCCGAGATCGCCGGGACCTTCGCCGCCCTTGCCCGACCTGAGGTCATCGAACACCTGGTCAGGCTCGGCATCACCACCCTGGAGATCATGCCGGCCGCCGCCTGGATCGACGAACGGCACCTGGCGAGCCTCGGCCTCACCAACTACTGGGGCTACAATCCGGCGGCCTGGTTGGCGCCCGATCCGCGTCTGGCGCCCGGTGGCTGGACGGAGATCGCGGCGGCGACCGCGGCGCTGGCCGATGCCGGGATCGAGACCGTCCTGGACGTGGTGCTGAACCACACCGGCGAAGGCGATGCGCTCGGCCCGACCGTGTCGCTGCGCGGGCTGGACAACGCCAGCTACTACCGCCTCGCCAACGACGACGAGCGGCGCTACGTCGATGACGCTGGCACGGGAAACACCCTGGCGCTGGACCGCCCCCCTGCCCTGCGGCTGGCGATGGACGCCTTGCGCGCCTGGGCGCGGCTGGGCGGGTTGTCCGGATTCCGCTTCGACCTGGCGACGACGCTCGGCCGCCGCGACGACGGCTTCGATCCCTCCGCGCCGCTGCTGTCGGCGATCGCCCAGGATCCAGAGCTGAGACGGTTGAAACTGATCGCCGAGCCCTGGGACTGTGGCTTGGGCGGCTACCAGATCGGGGCCTTTCCCCCAGGCTGGGGCGAGTGGAACGACCGCTTCCGCGACACCGTGCGGCGCTTCTGGCGGGGCGACGCCGGGCAGCTCGGCGAGCTGGCGACGCGCCTGGCCGGCTCGCAGGACCTCCTCGCGCGCCACGGCCGGCCGAGCCGCAGCGTCAACTTCGTCACCGCCCACGACGGCTTCACCCTGGCCGACCTCACGGCCTACGAAGCCAAGCACAACCAGCTCAACGGCGAAGACAACCGCGACGGGTCCGACGCCAACTGGTCATGGAACAACGGCGTCGAGGGGCCGAGCGACGACCCCGCCATACAGGCCACGCGCGCCAACGACCAGCGCGCCCTGCTGGCGACCCTGCTCCTGTCGCGCGGGACCCCGATGCTCGCCATGGGTTCGGAGTTCGGACAAAGCCAGGGCGGCAACAACAACGCCTACGCCCAGGACGGCGCGATGGCCTGGCTCGACTGGACCGGCGCCGATCCCGAGTTGCTGGCCTTCTGCCAGTCGCTGACCCGGCTGCGGCGCGCGCATCCGGCGCTTCGCGCCGATCGGTTCCTGACCGGAAAGCCCTCCGAAGACGGCGACCTGCCCGACGTGTCGTGGCGCCGGGCCGATGGCGGGCTCATGCGCGCCGGGGACTGGGGAGATGGCGGCTGCAGGACGCTTGTGGCCGTGCTTTCTGCGCCCGCGGCCGACAGCGCGCCTGAGCGTGTGGCCTTGGTGTTCCATCAGGGACGTGAGCCGGTCCGTGTAGTCCTGCCTGAGCCGCGCCCAGGACAGGGCTGGACGCTCGCCCTGGACAGCGCCCAGCCCCGCCGCGGCGACGTCCTGCTCGAAGACGACGCCATCGAAGCAGCCGGTCGCTCGGTCCTGCTCGCCGTCGAAAGCACGGCGGCGCACCGGCCATCGCGGCCCGCGGGGCCCGAGCTGCTCGATCGCCTGGCCCGCGCCGCAGGCATCGAGCCGGAGTGGCGTGACATCGAGGGGGTCAACCACCGGGTCGGCGATGAGACCAAGCGCGCCTTGCTTCAGGCCATGGACCTGCCTTCGACGCGCGCCGAGCAAGCCCGAGAGTCGCTTGCCTACCTGGCCGAGACATTCACCCGCCGCCCCCTGCCCTGGTCGCTGAGTCTGCGCGCCGACGAGCCGGCGGAGCGGCGCCTGCCTGTCCAGCTCGGCGTCGATCCAGCCTCGATCCGCGTGACGTTCGAGGGGGAGGACGGCGCGGTCGCACATGCGGCGGCGGAGGGCGATCCCGAGCCGGCCCTCGCCCCGGACGGGGCGGCCTTCCAGACGGCCAGGATCCGCTGTCCCGCCCTGCCGGCCGGCCGCTACCAGGTCCGACGCGCGGATGCGCCCGATGTGAGCTGCAGCCTGACCGTGGCGTCGGCGCGCTGCTTCATGCCACCGGCCCTGGCGCAGGGCGGACGGCGGTGGGGCCTGGCGGCCCATCTCTATGCGCTGAAGCGCCATGGCGACCAGGGCATGGGCGACTTCACCACCCTGGCCGAGCTGGCCGAAGCCGCCGGCGCGGCTGGGGCCTCCACGGTCGGCATCAATCCCCTGCATGCTCTGTTCAGCGGCCAGCGCGAACGGGCCAGCCCCTATCATCCCTCCGACCGCCGCTTCCTGGACCCGATGTACGTGGACGCCGCGCGTCTGCGGGACGTGGCCGGAGTTCCCGTCGCCGAGATCCAGGCGTTGTCTGACCTCGACCTGGTCGACTATCCGCGCGTCTGGGCGGTCAAGCGGGCGCTGCTCGAACAGGGCTTCGCCGCTGTATTGAAAACGCCCGCGGCGCGCGCCG